>Ga0224509_10000053_pt1 | contig 28357 bp, 23 predicted proteins | sample SF_Jan12_sed_USG_5_FD_170158 | JGI IMG/M metagenome (GOLD analysis project Ga0224509, IMG submission 170158) | Sediment microbial communities from San Francisco Bay, California, United States - SF_Jan12_sed_USGS_24 | ecosystem: Environmental > Aquatic > Marine > Sediment | place: USA... | reverse complement strand
GGCGAGACGCGCGGTAATCGCGTCCAGCGTCGGTGAGTCGCTTTCGAGCACATTCGCCACGAGGCCTGCGGCTTTGCCCTGCACGATTACTTCTTCGGGGCTGACAAAAATCACCACGGTCTCGCGAGGCTTGGTCTCGATCCGCGACTCCGGCAGCTTCACGGTTTTGGGCGCTTCCATAACCTCCACGGACCCCGAGTTCACCAACAGGAAGAACACGAGAATCGTGAACACATCCATCAGTGAAGTGAGGTTCATCTTCGAGATCTTGACGCGGTTGCGCTTCATGCGCTTGATACGTCGCGTGTTCCTCATGGCGCATCTCCGACCGAAATCTCCGAGAACAGCGCGAACAGTTCATAATCCTCGGTATCCTCAACCGGGACCTCCACGCTCCTGACGATGTCCATGACCTGTATCAGGTAGTCGTAGGGAATCTGCGTTTCCATCAGCACTGAAGCAGCATCGTGCCTGGGGTAATCCAGTTTGAGTTCGACCATGAAATCGGACAGCGTCTCGAGGTCGTATTCTTCTTCCTTCTTCGGGATCGTGGCGATAGTCGCTGTGCCATTACTGATCTCGATTCCGGCTTCCCTGACGACAACCTCGACACGGAAACTATCTGCGTCGCTGACCGGGCCCCCGGCCGTGCTGGGCAAATTGAGTTCGACAATCGTCAGCCTGGAGAACACTGCCGTAATCAGCAGGAACGGCACCAGGACAACCATCAGGTTCAGAAACGTGGTCACGTCGATTTCGTAGGCGTTTTCCTTGGTACGCCGTTTGTAGTGATGCCGCCTGGCCATTTCGGTTACGCCTCGACTGCCCGCCTGGCCCTTCTCGAGAAGACATTCAATGCCTTGACGGTAGCCATCTCGAGGCTATCCACGATATCGCCGGTCTTGCTGGTCAGGATTGCATGCGTTATCAGCAGCGGGATCGCAGTCATGAGTCCAAATGCAGTCGTGTTCATCGCGACCGAGATACTTGCCGAAAGCAGGTCAGCCTTTTCCGCAGGATTCGCGTTTGCAACGGCCGTGAACGCCTGGATCAGACCCATGATGGTGCCGAGGAGGCCGAGCAGGGTTGCGATACTGGAGGCGAGCGCAACGTAGGGCGTGCGCTTTTCGAGGCGCGGCACGATCTCCATCATGCTTTCCTCCATGGCGATCTCTATGTCTTCACGACGCCGCACGGCACCTTGTAGTGACAATCCCATGTTCAGGACCTTGGAAATCGTGGATTCGTCGTTGCTCGTCATTTCACGCGCTTCGTCGAATTCACCATTGGCGAGTAGGGGCTGCACCTGGTCCCAAACGACCTGGTTCTTGTTCGTAACCATGGTCAGGGTGATGTAACGCTCGACTGCGATCGCGACGCCGAAGGCAAACACCAACAGTATCGGATACATGAACATGCCACCCGATGCGAAGAAACCTACAAGCGAATAGAAAAAGTCCATCTTCAAATCCTCATTGGCAGAGTGTCGTAAGTCGAACTCAGAATACGGTCAAGAATAGACGCAGGTCACGGGAGTAAATGTGATGTAGCGCACGTTCAGGAATGATGCCAGGTAATGATTAGCGCGGACTTAACGTAACGTGCGCGAAACGGCGGAATCCTGACCAGTTATTCCCCGGAGCGAATCTCGTAAAAACTCAACTCCCTGAGAAAGACTTCCTTATCCACGGGCCGCGCACGATCGTCGAGCGTGTCGGAGAGGCTGATGTCCTCTCCCATCTCGGATGATTTCCAAGGGATTATCACGAGCGACTTGGGTGCTTCTTCATTGCCCAGGATCGACATTCCCGAGAGCGTTTTGGGCCCGTTAATGCCATCGGCTTTTACTTCCGTCGTTGTCGCTGCCTGGGTGTCCTCGGCCTCCTCCGCGGTTGCGACGGAACTCGAAGTCAGAAATGCTGCACTGATCAGGATTAGTCTGAACATGATGCCTCCTAATGACTGCGGCGATTGCGAATGTCGGTGATCCACATCGACGCCTCGGCGTCGCCCGGTACGGTCGCCATGTACGCTTCGTAGTTCTCGAGCGCACAACTCAAATCTGCGAGGTACAGGTCGCAGAGAACTGCGAGGTTACGCCTCGCGAAGTGATAGCCGGGATAGATCGCCAGCGCGTTCTCGTAGCTTTGCCGCGCTTCGGAAAAACGTCCCATTTTACGGTAGACGATTCCCAGCTCGTTGTGTGCGATTGGGTGATCGAAATTCTGTTCGAGCGCCAGCAACAGATTGCGCTCCGCCGCCTCGAGATCGCCGGCGCGATGATACGCAACGCCCAGATCAATGCGGGGCGCACTGAACTGCGGTGCTTCAGCAGCCACAGTTTCGAGCAATTCCACTCCCAACTCATGCCGACCCTGCTCGAGGAGCATTAACGCTCCCTCGTAATCTTCGCGAACGTTGGCACCGATTCGCGCCTGTTCTGTAATCGTGAAGCCCACGGCATCGTGAACTTCGATACTTGCCGGAGCCCGCGTCGATTGAGGCGCAGCACACGCAGACAGCACGCACAACACGATGGACACGATTGTCGCGTTAAGCACCGGTTTCTGTCTTTCACGAATACCTGGTATGAACATCATCACCTCGGTCTGTGTCTAGAGCGCATCAGTCACGGACTGCGCATTTGCCTCGACTGAGTCGGCAACATCGTTCGGATCGGGGTCGTCAACGCCGTCCACTCCATCGATGTCGAGTGGCGGTGCTATCGGCATGCGATACGCGTAGGAGTCGATCGAACCGACATAGCCGCCGCTGATTTCGTTCTTCGCGTAACGCCCGGGCATCAGCACCGCCAGCTTATCGAGGCTCCTTTGCACCCACGAGTTGTAGATACCGCCTGCGAGCAATTCGAAGTTTTCCTCGTGGACATCGATCGCGCGTTCTTCGAACGGAAACGCTTCTTCCTCGATGACCAGCTCGTAGTCAACCCTTTCTTGTTCGCTCAGGCCCGCGGGGCGTTCGGAGTCCAACAGCGCTACGCTGAACTCGAAATATGCTTCGGCAATGTAAAAGGTTGCCGCTGCCGTGACATCGGCTACCTGGTAATCGACAAGCGCTTCGAATGCCTCCATTGCCTCATCCATGCGGCGTTGCTTTTCCGCGAGGCTCTGCTCGAACGGTTGCACCAGCTTGAGGTCCGCAAACTGCTGATAACTCCGCTCGGCGAGGACGAGAGCTGCCTTTGCAGCGAGGTAGCGACTTCGATCCGAACGCTCTGAACCGGCATCGCGATCGGCAGCAACGATCTCGTTCAGTTTGTCGTAGTAACGTTCATAATCGAGCTCGGACTTGAATATCTCTGCCAATCGGGAGCGCGTCTCCATCGCCAGGTCAAGAGGTTGCGGGTACCTGGCGACGTAACTCTCGTAGACGCGGATAGCATCATCGAGCGCATGGACCTCGTCGTACAGTTCTGCGGCCGTCAGCAATGCTGCGCGGGCCAGCTCGGGGTCTGTCGCTTCGGCCGAGATTCTCTCGTGCTCGGTGGCGGCGCGCTCTGTCTGCCCGTCCTCGCGGTAGATATACGCAAGCTGCTTGGTCGCTTCGGGATTCAAATCATGCTCCGCATGCGTTGCGCGGAACTCCTCCAATACCGCGGATGCCTGGGACCAGTCCTCGAGCTTCATCAAGGCAGCTGCGGCGTCGTATTCAGCCTTGCTGCGAATGTCGGACGTCGGCGCCATGTCCTTGATACGCAGAAAGTGTTCAGCCGCCGCACGATAGTCCTCGAGCAGGTTGGCCTGTTCACCTTGTTTGTAGATCGCGGCCGCCAGGCCATCGACTACGGTTGGTCGTGTCTCGTCGTCCTCGGCCGTCAATTCAAGCACGTTTGTGTACGCGATTTCCGCGTCCTGATATTCAGCCAGGTCGATCGAAGAGTGCGCGATGACAGCCCAGGCAGAGCGCCGCAGCGGACCTTCCGCGGTGGGGTAACGATCGATTAGCGTCTGCGCCGCGGCGATCGCACCCGGGAAATCCTCCATCTCGTAAAGATCATCCGCGGCCGCTCCAAGCACTACCGCCGCTTGCTCGTGTTCGGGGAAGGTGTCGGCGAATCGCAATGAGCTTATGACTGTCGCTTCCTTGACCTCGAGCTGCCGCGCACCGGTCGCGACCTTGAGGTCCTCGCGATACGCGTAAATCGCCGCATACCCTGCAGCGGACGCCTGCTCGTGTTGCTCATACCCGTAAGCCGTGCGCTCGTACTCGCTCGCCGCCTCGCTGAAATCCTCGTTCTCGAGCAGCAGGTCCGCGAGCTGGTAGTTGATCTGCGGCGATTCTTCATCGGCCGGAAAGGAACCAAGAAACTGTCGGTACCAACGTTGCGCTTCAGCAAACATCGCGGGTTGCTCATCGACCAGGGCGTCTTCCCGATACAGCGCGTGGTAGTGGTTCGCGAGATCCGTCAGGTTGGTTTTCAGGAATTCGCGTACCTCTGGCAACTCCTCGACGTCGTTGTACAACCAGTAGTCGGCATCCAGCGCGTAGTTCGTTGCGAATTCCTTTTTCGACTCCACGACCAGTTTCGGGAAGCCGGCCTCACCGAATATCTCGACGACGCGCATACTGAAATGCGGTGAAGCCTTGTGGTGCGGATTCAGCCTGATGAACGATTTATATACCGATGCTGCATCGTCGTAACGCAGTTTGCTGAAATAGAATTCACCGAGGTTGCCGTAAATCTTGTCGGCATAGCTACGATGCCCGTTTTGCGCGAAGAAGTTGTCCACAACCTCGGGCCCGCCCAGGTTGGAAAAACTCAGACTGATAACCCTGAACGTGTCAGCGATGCGGTGCTCTTCTTTTTCTTCCTCGACCTGGTCGAAGTCGTATCCGATCGACTGTCGATAATCGAGCAATGCCATGTAATTGTGCAGTGCTTCTTCGAAAAGAAACTGCTTGTAGAAGGCCCACCCCTGCTTGTACAACGCCAGCTCGTAATACGAAGAGCTCTCGCCCATGCCGATAATGGCGCCGTACGCGCTTTCGGCGTCGATGTATTTCTTCCGGACGAAATAGTACTCGCCTCGACGGAAGTACACTTCGTCCAGGTATCTCGAGTATGGATACTTGGCAACAAACTGGTTCATGACGGCCATCGCCTCGTCGGGCTGGCCGATCTCGTCGTAGGCGCGCGACATCTGGTAGAGCACCTGGTCGTTGCGCTCGTAATTGGGATAGGTCGCGAGGATCTTCTTGTACGTCTCGATCGCCTCACGGGGACCGGCCGGTATCGGATCTCCATTGCCGGGTAGCTCTTGCGCATCGATAGCAGTTGTCCCGGCCAGCAGCTCTTGCCGCTGCGTCGCACGTTTCTCGAATTCCAGCTCGGACTCATCGGGCTCGATCGCGCTCGCCGTGCGCTTCTGTGCGGCGATCTGGCCACCCTGCTCCGCAGCCTCTGGAGCGGCCATTTCGATGGTTTGGCTGCTGCCACCGAGGACGCCGTACTCCTGCTCGATCTGCAGGTCCGCGAGGCGGCGCATCGCCTCGGGTGTCATCGCACTTTCCTCTGTCTCCTCGAGATAGCGACGGTAGCTCTGTGCGGCAAGTTCGAGGCTGTCATCGAGATGGACCTCGTCGACATCGGCGGGCATTCGCTCGAGCTCGGCGAGAGTACCGTGCCGGGTCGTGGCAGTACCGCACGCGGCGAGGCTCACGGACAAAAAAGTAAAGATGTGAAACCGCCGAATCACGGCTCATCCACCCTGGCCTGTGCCTGCGTGGCGCGGTCATAGCTGTCGGCCAGCGCGAAACGTGCTTTATCGCGGTAATTCTCGAGACGATCGCGACGAGTTACGAGCTCCTTAATCGCCACGGTCTCGAGCGCATGTCCCTGGCGCGCCATGAGCAAGTCAACCCGCTCGATGGCGTTGCCGACTTGTGCCCTGAGCCTGCTTATAGGTTTCTCATAACCAACATAGCTGTGCGTCGCCGCTTGCCTGGAGCGCACGAACTGGTCGTATTGCTCTTGCGCGACAAGCATGGCCTCGTCGAGCCCGCGCAGGTTTCGGTCGAACTCGGTAAATCGCTCGTGGTACTCGGTCTCGAGCGTATAGATCAGCAGTCCCCTGAGGCGCTTCATGCGACGCTGCAAGGCAGCTTCGAAAGGCGTTTCCGCTCCTTCCAGCAGTGTCTCGATATGCTCGATACGCGCAAGAACGGCTTGCTCTTCAGGCGTTGCAAGAAATTCGGGACGTGGTGTCGTGAGCAGGTCATCGCGACGTCGCACCAGCATCTTGTGCTGCTCGATGCGGAGACGCATGCGCGAGTCCAGCTGTCGAAATTGCTCGTCCACGTCGGGCAACAGCGGTTCGTAATGATCATGCCGAATACCCACCATGTCGTCGAACGAATCAAAACTCGCTTGCCAGACAAGCAGTCTCCTGTGCAGGTCCGCCAGGTCGAGATAGTTTTCCAGGCCTGTCTGGAAGTCATGCGTCGCCAGCAGCTCCATCAGGTAATAGGTTTCCGGTGTCTCGGGTAAGGAGCGCAGCCGTATCACCCAGTCCTTGTCTTTGCGTATCTCCTCGCGTGTCAGCGCCTCCAGAAAGCGTCCGGCCCTGATGCTCTCGATTGAAGCGTTGAGTTTCGTAACTTCGACACCGAAAGAATCAAGGGCACGTCCATAATTCACGGCGGCACGGCCGTGAACCTTCAGTTTGCCGTAAGCAAAGGGCAGCGCGAGCATGGCTTCCTGCGTCGCGCCATCCGTGACCTCGCGATCCGCAAGGATGCTCCAGGGAACCACGGCTCTTTCGAAATCGTCGCTCGACATGCTTGCCCATCCGGCACTAAGCAGGGCCTGGTTGGAAAAAGGACCGTCGAGCCGCACGCGATTCAGGTAGAGCCTGGCCTCGTCGTAGTGACCGGTTTCGAGCAATATCGTACCGAGTACGAGGTTGGACTTGTCCCTGATCGCCAGTTCGGCGGGGTCTTCCGTCGCGACCTGCCCCGCGTGGGCCAGCTGCTGCAGCGCATCTTCGCGCTGCCCGGATTGCAGGTGGGCGATCCCCAAATTGTAAGCGGCGAAACCACCGAAACTCTTTGAATCCTGCAAGTCCTTGAGTACGGCGATAGACTCCTGCGGCCGATTTTCAGCCAGGTAAACGTTCGCTCGCAGAAACTCGATGTCGTCACGAATTGACTCGGGCACCTTTCCATCGATGCGGTCAAGCGCGCGTATCGCGTCCGCCATCTGGTTTTTCTGAAAATGTATGCGGGCCAGCCGATAGGCAGCGTCGTTGCGCACCTGCTCGTCGACGGCACCTTCAAGCACTGCCTTGATCGCCCGTCCCGCGCGGTGGTGCATGCGGTAACGCAGTTCGAAGTCGCCGAGGGAGAATTCCGCATCGTCGATATGGTGATAGAGCGTGTCGAGCTGCGGTTCGTCGAGCCCGTCATGCTGCAGAACCTCTGAATCGAGCCGTTCCAGCGCTTCGAAGTAATACCCTTGATGCGCGTAATAGAGCGCCTCGCCGAAGTACAGATCCTTCAGCTCCTCGCTACGACTTGGACTCGATGCCAGGCTCGCGAACAACAGGAGCCCGGTCAACGAGAGCGGTGTTCGGCCCATGGCTTACCAATCCCCGACCTGGATTCCGCTCCCTCCGAATTCCGGGCCGCCCAGGGTGATGCCGAGTGCTTTCGGTTCGATCCCTTTGGCGAATACAAAACTATCCGACTGGCTGAGGTCCTTGCCGTTTTTCAGCTTGCCGATCATCGTCACGGTCAGTTGATGGTCGCCGGTGGCGACGTTTCCCGTGTAGATGCGCTGCACGCCGCCCTTCTGCAGCGCTTCGAGCTCTTTGTAGCTGTAGATGTGATGGGTCGCGAGTTCGCCATTGATCTCCAACTGCACGGCGTCGAGGCGAAACGATTCATCCTCGGCGAGCGCGACGAAGAGCGCGATCTGTGTACTGGATGGATAGAGCAGGCGCTCCTCGAGATTCCCCAGTTCGGATGAGATGCCGAGAACGTCGGACTTTATTTCCTGGACCTGGCCGTCCAGGCTACGCATCTCGTCACCCGACAGGTCTTGTGCAATCCCTGAGGACAACGGGATGCAGGCGAGCAGAACCACCATGAAACTTCGGCTGAGTCTCGACATTGTTCAGGTCCCTCTGTATCTGACAAAATCCATTTGTCGTGCCGACAACGCACGCGCCACGAATAATCGCAGCGATGCGGTAGTGTTGTGGAAATCGGGTATTCAAACTGTGAACTGGCCCGCAAATCGATTCCGTTGCGCATTTAGCGAGATGGGACTCAGTTTACGATTCGTTGACGATGCCGTTCAGGTAATACGCGTTTTGGAACAAGTCATCACACCGCATCACTCCGCTACGGCCGAATGCACGTAGGTGTCTGAAAGATATGCCGTAAGCCAGCTGTAGTCAGTTGACGTTACGATGGTCTGGTCGTCCGATAGCGACTACAGTGCCCGCACCTCGACGCGGATCATCGATTTGGCGTCTGCGGCGCTCATGATTGGCGTGTCGCTATTATCGACCGCCTGCTGCGCGGGAACGGTGCTGCAGCCGCCTAAAGCGAATAATGCGGCTAGCAACGTGATTATGTATACAAATCCCTTGTTCATGCCGGACCTCCCTGGTCACTTATTTACTGCCTGCTTCCAATAACGTTCCTGGTCGTTAGCGGTTGACCGCGGTCCGTTATATGACAACAGCGGGCGCCCGTAGCCAATCGACAACTGGACCTGGCTGGTCGCGTTTAACAAATTCTAGATGGATACCAGGGGGCTTTCTGCGACGCACTTCATGTTTGGCAGCAACTATCCTGTTCTGGCGGGAGGCTTTGATCATCCCGGCACCGGGAAGAGGGTCTCCTGGCTACGCTTCAACTGCCGCGTTCTTGTTGGGTATTTTCGACATCGCCCGCTCGGTCATTGCGCAGATCGTCAATGACGGGTTGACGCCCGGATTGGCCGGCATCGCCGAGCCGTCGCAAACCAGCAGATTCTCGTAACCGAATACGCGGTGATCGCGGTCGACCACGCCGTTCGCCGCCTCGCGCCCTATTGCTGCGCCGCCCAGTATGTGCGCGGTCGTCGGAATGTTGGCGGCTGCCTCGAGAATCATGCTCTGGGCAATACCCCCTGTCTGCTGTGCGATCCATTCCGCCGCTTTGTTGCCGGCATCAATGTAGGTCGGGTTTGGCTTTTCCGCGTCCTGCTCGGTGCCGAGCCTTACACCATTACCGAACCAGCGTTTCTTCGGGCGAAACGAGATGGCGTTATCGAGGCTCTGCATCACCAGCAGCACGACCGTATTTCGTGACCAGCCAAACGGCCAGAGCGTCTTCAGGAAATTGAGCGGATGACGCAGCGAATTACCGAGCAACGAGAAGATGCGTGTCCAACGAGTGCCCTCGCCGGTGAGCAAGGTGAACAGGAACTGCATTGCATCACCTTTCTCGCCATAAGTGACCACCTCGATGTGGGTGTCCTTGTCCGTGTGGATGCTCGCACTGATCGCCACGCTGTTCCAGATATCTGCAGTTCCATCGGGCAGGCTGACCGCCAGCACCGACTCGCTATTGGTGCGGACGAGCTGGCCGAGCTGATCGCTGATGTTCGGCAGCGAGCCGTTGTGTTTGCAATTGGCCAGCAAATGGTTGGTGCCGAGGGCCCCCGCCGAGACGATCACGCCACGCGCAGTGAGGGCCTGCTTGCGGCCGCGAAGAAGGCCGGAAGATCGCAAGGATACTTCGTACCCCTCGCTGCCATCTTGGGCGCCGAGCGGACGGATATCGGTGACCATTCGATCGGGCAATACGATGGTGCCGTTTTTCTCGGCGAACCACAGATAATTTTTCAGTAGCGTGTTCTTGGCGCCGACCCGGCAGCCCACCATGCACGCGCCGCATCGGGTACAGCCCGTTCGATCCGGACCCTCGCCGTCAAAGTAAGGGTCGCCAACTGTCTCGCCTGGCTCGCCGAAGAAACAGGCGACGGGCGTGCGCTGGAACGTGTCTGCAACGCCGATGCTCGCTGCGTAATCCTGCAGCAGCTTGTCGGCCGGGCTTTCGAACGGCACGGTATTGACGCCGAGCATCTTCTCGGCGCAGGTGTAGGGGTGATCCAGCGCCTGTTCCCAGTCGCCGAGTGCGGCCCATTGTGGATTTTCGAAGAACTCCTGCTTCGCGCGATACAGGGTGTTGGCATAAACGATGCTGCCGCCGCCAACCCCTGCACCACTGGCGATGAAGACGTCCTTGAACGGTGTCATGCGCAAGATGCCGCGCAGGCCGAGCAACGGTGCCCAGAAGAAGCGATTCAGCTGCCACGCGGACTCCGCGAAGTCCTCATCTTCGAAGCGGCGTCCTGCTTCGATGACAGCCACTTTATAACCTTTCTCGGAAAGGCGCAGCGCCGATACACTGCCGCCGAATCCGGAACCGATTATCAGCCAGTCATAGTCCACGGTTGTTGCTCCGTTATCTCTGGCCAGGGACGTTCGAGCTTTACCTGCGATTTGCGCTCCGCCCGGCTAGTTCACCGCATCGTAGCTGAACTTCTGGCCGCTGACACTGGCCTCATACATCAGCCCGCCTTTCGCCACTGTGAAAATCGCCATGCCTTTGTGGTATTCGCCGACCGTCGACGCGTCGTGCTCGCCGCCGCTCGCGCCCGCAGCTTTTCCCGTTGTCGTCGCGGCTGCCGATGCGCTTGCTGTCAGTGCAACGGCTTGTGCCTGGGCACCAAATTCGAAATTGCCGGTGGAGAATTCCTCGAAAGCGCGTTCGTCCTTGAAGAAGATAATCTGACTGAACGCCTGGCCGCCAAGCTGCAGACCGACCGACAACTGGGTCATCGTGGTGTTCCCCACGTGGGTATCACCGACATAGACGCGACCCTTGCCGCGGGCGCCACCAATGCCGATGCCGGCTTTGCCTATTTTGGGAAACACCGCGTAACCGTAACTGTCCTCGAAGAAATCGCCACTGATTGCGCCTTCGAAGACCTCGACGGTGTCCGAGTACTTATCTGCCCATGCGGTGCCAAATGCTGCGCTGCACAGCACCAATAGAACAGTTCGTAATAACGCTCGATTACCCATTTTATTTTCCCTCAGGTTGTCGTTACCCATATGACGCCGTGGGCACTTCTCTCGACGGGCTAGTTTATCGGGAAATGTCGCGCCCGACAGGATTTGTTCCTTCTGCGCCGCGATAGATGAGGCCCCGCCGAACCACCAGTTTTTCGATTTCTACGCCAACCAGCACAACCAACGGTAGCAGGGAGCACACGGCCAGCTCTTCAGCCGTCAGCGGAGCCGTGTTGAAGATGTTTTGAAGCGGCGGCAAATAGATGACGGCGAGTTGCAGCAACAAGGTCAGGAGAATCGCCGCCAGCAAAGACCAGTTTTTGAAAAATCGACGCCCGAAGACGGATTCACGGTCGAACCGAATGACGAGGACGTGGACGAGCTGCGAAAACGTCAGTACTGTAAATACGACGGTCTGCCAGTTGTCGGAGCCGCGATCAACAGCCCACGCCTGGCTCAGTATTGATAGACCACCGATCAACAATCCGACCCACAGAACGTGCAGCCCGAGACCGTTCGCAAAGACGCTTTGCTGCGGTGGCCTCGGCGCGCGGTGCATCACGCCTCTTTCGGCCGGTTCCGCTGTTAACGCCAGGCCTGGCAATCCATCCGTGACCAGGTTGATCCAGAGTATGTGGATCGGCAACAACGGGATTGGTAAGCCGAGAAACGGCGCCAGGAACATCGTCCATATCTCGCCCGAGTTGCTGGTCATCGTGTACTTTATGAATTTGAGAATATTGTCGAAGATGCGTCGCCCTTCGCGAACGGCTGCAACGATGGTCGCGAAATTGTCGTCCAGCAAAACCATGGCGGCCGCTTCGCGGGCAACATCCGTACCCTTTTTCCCCATCGCCACACCGATGTTCGCCCGCTTCAAGGCCGGCGCATCATTCACCCCGTCCCCGGTCATAGCTACAAATTCGCCGCGCTGCTGCAGCGCTTCGACGATGCGGATTTTCTGCGCCGGATCGACGCGCGCGTAGACTCGGGCGTCACCGACACGCCCGGCGAGTTCCGCTTCCGTCAATGCTGCGAGATCCGTACCTGTGATAACACTGTCACTGTTATTGGCGATTCCGACTCTTCGTGCAATTGCGAGCGCCGTGCCAGGATGATCGCCAGTGATCATGACAGGCGTGATGCCGGCTGATCGACACTCCTCGACGGCCTGTGGTACGCCTTGCCGCGGTGGATCGGACAGCGCCGCCAGTCCGAACAGCGACAGACCCGCGCCAATGTCGTCATCACGATTCTGCAGACGCTTGCCCGCAAATGCCAATACGCGATAGCCCTCGTGGGCCAGCTGCCCGGCACGTTCCATGGTTTCGTCAAGCGCCTGCCCGGACTCGGAGTCTGGTGGCTTCGCGCACAGCGGAACCACGGTCTCCGGTGCGCCTTTGACGAAAGCTATCGGGCCTTCCGGACCGTCGTGCACTGTCGTCATGCGCCTCGATTCGCTGTCGAACGGAGTTTCTCGCAGCCGTGGGTAGTCACTCGCTATTCGCTGTTTGTCGTAGCCCCAGTTCTTCGCGAACTCGTACAACGCGAGTTCGGTCGGATCTCCGCCCGGACCATCTTCGGTGTCGACTAAAACGTCATTGTTCAATGCCATTGCCGGACCGAGCCATGGACTCCGCTTTGCCAGCGAGCCGGAGAGCCTTTTGTGTCGCTCGTCACCGATCTGCACGAAGTCGACACGCATGCGGTTCTCCGTAAGCGTTCCCGTTTTATCGGCACATATATAAGTCACCGAGCCGAGCGTCTCGACGGCGGGGAGCCGGCGTATCAACGCCTCTACACGACCCAGCTTGCGAGCGCCCAGGGCCAGCGCAACGGTTACGACAGCCGGTAACGCCTCGGGTATCGCTGCCACGGCGAGGCTGACCGCCGTCAGGAACATCAGCACGAGCGGCTCGCCGCGCAGGATGCCGGCCACGAAGATGGTCAGGCAGATACCGATCACCAGCAACGCAAGACGCCGCCCGAATCGGGCGAGGCGTTGCTGCAAAGGCGTCCGCGAAAAGGCCGTTTCTCGCAGCAGCCCGGCGATGCGGCCGAGTTCCGTGTTTTCGCCCGTGGCAAATACAATACCGACCGCACGACCGCGCGAGATCAGCGAGCCTTTGTAGAGCAAGTTGTGGCGATCCCCGAGCGGTACGTCCGACTCCGGCAGGGCGTCGACCTGTTTCGCAACCGGTTCCGACTCTCCGGTCAACGCCGACTCGTCTACGGTGAGCTGTTGTGCCTCGATCAGTCGCAGATCGGCCGGTACAGCGCTGCCAGCCTCCAGTGACACTACGTCTCCTGGCACGAGTTCCTTCGCACTCACGGTCAGCATGCGTCCGGCGCGGCACACCCTGGCGGTCGGCGCGGCCAGTGACCTCAATGCCTCGAGCGCCCGCTCGGCACGAAACTCCTGCACGACACCCACGGTGGCGTTGAGTACCACGATGACCAGGATCGCTATCGCGTCGCGCGGGTGGCCAATAATTCCCGAAACGATCGCCGCCGCGATGAGAACCAGGATCATGAAATCGCGGAACTGATTCAGAATCATGAGCGCCGGCCGAATGCGCTGCGCCTTGGCCAGCAGGTTGGCGCCGTGCTCGGCGCGACGTTGCTTGACCTGCGACTCGTCGAGGCCGAATTCCGGATCCACGGACAGGCGATGTGAGACCGCTTCCGCCTCCAGGGCGTGCCAGCGCGCGTTGTCGCGTGTCTGCTCCACCACAGCCGATTCTCGTGCTAAAGGTTACCTCGCAACGTTTCAGCTCGCCGCATCTCGAGCAATGCGTACAATTACCTAAGACCGGGCGGGGGGACGCACTTCATGCGTCCAGGAAAAGCCAATTTCTTGACGGGCGTCTCGTTCTGCACAGCCGCAGTTACTTAACATAGTCGGACTAGCAGGAGCAATGATGCCTAATGCAGTCGCCAAACCCGGTGCCCATGTACACCGTCGATCCCGAATTGCCGTCGCTTTGCTGGCCATGGCCATGCCGTTCGCGACCTGGGCGCTCTGCACCTGTGGCTTCGGCGACGGCCTGTTCACCCTGGTGTCGATCAACGTAGATGGCAACATAAACGACTGGGCACCCGTCCATGCCGACGTCGATAACAACGTCTGCGACGGCCCGGCGAATGGCGCCAGCGACCGTGATGCACCCGTGCAGTCGACCGGGCGCGATTTGACGCACTTCGCGTTTACATGGGACGCGAACAACATTTACCTGTTCACAGAGCGATCCGGTTCGGCCTCCAACACCCAGTCCTTCGTCTACTATGCCGACGCCGACAATGACCGCCTGATGGAAACAGGCGAGCCTGTTATTGGCGTTACCTGGCGCGGTAGCAATCGCCGCATCAACGTCTACACCTATACGTACGTCGCGCAAGCTCCGGGTGGCGACCCGATGGTGGATGGTAATGGTTTCGGCGATGGCTATACCTTGCCCGGATCCTTTGCCGGCGTGCCATCGACGGGCAACCCGAATCGCTCGGGCAGCTGGGGATCGATCGACGGCAAGCAAATGGAATTCTACGTAACCTGGGCGGAACTCGGCTTGTCACCAGGCAGTCCGTTTACTTTTCACGTCGCCAGCTCGAATGCTTCGCTCGGCTCGAACGGCTTCGCCGAACAGATTGACGACAATCTCAGCGGCTGCGGTGGTGGCCTCGGCTCGACAGCCCAGGTAGGCCTTGAATTCACCCCGGACCGGTCACTGATCGCCCTCGCCTCGCAGACGGTGATTGGCGTACACACTCTCACCAACACGGGCAATGGTAATGATAGCTTCGAGTTCAGCTCGGTGGCGAGCGGGGACTTTACCCCGACCTCGATCGACTACTACATCGACGTCGATAATGACGGCACTGTCTCAGGACCGGATGTGCTGCTGACGGACAGTGACGGCGACGGCGATGTCAATACGACTCTGCTCGCCGCTGCAGAGAGCGTGCAGCTACTAATCGCCTACGATTTGCCCGCCGGCGTCAGTCCCGGTCAGACGACCTCAATCACCACAACAGCGTCGTCCGATCTCAAGCCCTTGGCGACCGATGTCGTAATCGACACGGTCGAGATCGTCCTGCCGCCGGACATCGTCGTGACCAAGACGGTCACGACGATCGAAGATCCGATTAATCTCGGAAACGGTCCTAAAGCGATTCCGGGCGCGCAAATTGCTTACGATATTCGTGTGCGCAACGATGGCGGTAGTGCCGCGGACAACAATTCAGTTGTAGTGACCGATGACCTGCCTGCCGGCCTTTGCTTTGTCGTTCTGGACATCGGTGCCTCGGGATCGGGGCCGGTCGCGTTCCAGGACGGCTCACCCGCCAGTGGGCTGAGCTACACGTTCGGCGGCCTGGGTGACACCGGTGACGATCTGGAATTCTCCGACGATAGTGGGCTGACGTTCGACTACGAGCCGTCCGACCCGGGGTCGGGCTGCGATTCTGCCGTTACTGATGTTCGCATCCGTCCTGACGGCCCATTTGCCGGGGATACGGGCGGCGGTGCGCCGAACTTCGAAGTCAGTTTTCGAGCACTGATCGAGTGATCGGTGGCGTGCCCCGGGCTCACAATTTCAAACCGCATGTCTCAAAAGCTTCCCGGATCGTCACCTTCTCCGCATCGGACAGCTCGAGCATCGGTGGTCGCACACGCCCTCCAACCTGCCCAAGCAACTCTTGCCAGTATTTGCCGAACGCCTGCGGCTTGTCCGCCGGTCTTGTCCGTGCCATCGCTTCGCGCACAGGGTCGAGACTGTCGCGCACGCGCCTGGCCTCTTCAAACTTCCCCGCAAAGGCAAGGCGCGTATATTCGTCCATGCGCTTGTCGTTACTGGTCTGCAGATGGTACGGCGGCGAGGAGCAGAGATAGAGCTGCCATCCAAGTTCTTCGATATTGTCTAACCAGTCGTCCTCTGCCGATGTGGATACTTGAATCTTGTCCCCCACCATACGAGTCAGTCGTACGTACATCTCGCGGGGTACGGAGTACTTGATGGCGACGATGTTGGGCAGATCGGCTATACGCGCGCATTCCTCGGGCTGCATCAGGTAGCCGGAATCCGGATGGCTCCACATGACGATGCCGATATCGAGACGATCACACAGTGCTTTGTAGTACTGGTACAAGACCTCACCGCGGTCATGCACAAAGCTTAAAACCGGCGCATGGACCACGATGTAATCAGCCCCGCAATTCTGTGCGTGAACGGAGAGATCAAGAGCCGTGTCGAAATTCTGATCCGACACCGAAACGATGACTCCGGCTTTGCCGGCACACTCTTCGACCGCAATCTCGAAGTTGCGCTTCCGTTCGGCGAGACTCATCGAGAAGAACTCACCCTGCTTGCCGGCGATGAACAAGCCCTGTATATCGAGATCGTCGATCCAGTGACGAATGTTCGCCCGCAGGCCAGCCTCGTTCAGCGAAAGATCGTCGCTAAACGGATTCAGTGCAGCGGCCCAGATGCCGCGCATATGCTCGCGTGAATAATCCTTTGCGTCATTCTTTGAATAGTTGATGGCGATAGGTCTCGTTGGTTGATATGGTCCGCGACGATTCAGGAATGTCCGGGTGAAATATACTTATAATTCGCCTAATCGTACATTCACCGCCAAGTGAGACTGGCCGCGCCGTACTCTGATCGAGAAAGCCAATGAGCACCTATCCAGATCTGCATCTCTACGTCAACGGGGAATGGCGCAAGACCGCCAACGACCTTCCGGTACTGAATCCGGCAACAGAAGAGGAGATTGGGCGGCTGCCGCATGCCGAGAAAAGCGATCTGGATGATGCCCTCGATGCGGCCGCGAACGGATTCAGGGTCTGGAGTCATGTGGCCCCGGTCGACAGGGCTAACGTCCTGTACAAAGCCGCAGCACTCATGCGCGAGCGACAAGAGGAAATTGCCACCGCCATAACGGAAGAACATGGCAAGCCGCTCAACCAGGCGCGGCTCGAGGTGATCCGGGGCTGCGAGTTTTTTGAATGGGACGCGGGTGAAGCCACTCGCACCTATGGGCGCGTCATACCAAGTGCGCCGGGCGTCAGATATTTTGTGCATCACCAGCCGATCGGAATAGTCGCGGCATTTTCACCCTGGAATTTTCCGATGAGCCAACCCTGCCGCAAGGTGGCGGGAGCCATCGCATCAGGTTGTTCCATTATTCTCAAAGCATCCGAAGAAACGCCTGCTGGCGCGCTGCACATTGCAAGGGCCTTGCATGACGCCGGCCTCCCTCCCGGGGTGCTCAACCTGGTGTTCGGTACGCCATCCGATATATCCGATCACCTGATCGGGCATGACCAGGTGCGATTGGTAGCGTTTACCGGCTCCACCGCGGTTGGCAGGCATCTCACCACGCTGGCAGCACAGCACATGACCCCGGTACTGATGGAGCTGGGTGGCCACGCTCCGGTCATCGTGTGCGAAGACACGGATATTGAAGCAGCAGCCATCAGCGGCGCTGTGCGAAAGATGCGCAACGCGGGCCAGGTCTGCACGTCGCCCACGCGCTTCTTTGTGCACGAGAGTATCTTTGCTGCGTATACAGAGACGTTCGTACGCCGTGCCGGCGAAACGGTCGTGGGTAACGGTTTTGATCCGGATGTCGAGATGGGGCCACTCGCCAACGATCGCAGGATCGAAGCGCTCACGGAACTGGTTGAAGACGCGTGCGAAAAAGGCGCGGAACTCAGAACCGGAGGCAGCAGAATGGCTGGCAAGGGCTACTTCTTTCAGCCGACCGTACTGGCCAATGTGCCGGACAACGCGCGCGTCATGCAGGAAGAGCCTTTCGGACCATTGGCGATCATCAACCCGGTCAGTTCGCTGGATGAGGCCATCGTCAAAGCGAACTCTGTGCCCTATGGCCTGGCCGCCTACGGCTTTACCAACCGGGCAGATTACGTGGACCGCATGATCGACGGTATTGAGGCTGGCAATGTGTCGATCAACACGCTGGAAGCATCGCTGCCTGAAACGCCGTTCGGCGGCGTCAAGTCCAGCGGCTATGGCCGTGAGGGCGGTACGGAAGGCCTGCACAACTACATGATTACCAAGAACATCTCTCACAGCCTGTCGATCGTTTAGGCAGTGCTGAAGTCGCTACTGGTCCCCGAAAGCCTCTGAGGCCAGATTGAGAAGTTGATCCATGACGTGTTGTTCGTCCCAGTCCTCTTCGATGTTTGGCAGCCCCATTATTTTTTCCATCACCCTGTTCTGCTCATCGCCAATTCGTAGCGCTTCCGAATAGGGGACGTCGGGCGAAAACGTCACCATCGAATAAAGCGGCGTCCACAATTCGGGAAAGCGCGCACTGAATTTCGCCTCGATCATCTTGCGAAGCTGGAATTTTCTGTCGCCCGACAGGTCGCTCATCTCGACGAAGTTCCGCTTGGATAGCTCGGCGATGGCATCGCCATTGGGCTTTCTCGCGTTCTCGTAGGCCGGAAAGATCAAGTCCCAGTCGTGATCGTGCAACTCGATCAGGCGATTGAGCTCGGCACAGTCCTCGAATCCGCAGTTCATGCCCTGGCCATAGAACGGTACGATCGCGTGCGCTGCGTCCCCGATAAGCCCTACCTTCCGATTGAAAGACCACGGGAACACTTGTACGAGGAACAGCGGCGATGCCGTCTTCTCCAAGAAAGCGTCAACGGGATCTTCCAGGTAATCCATCGCGTCGGCAAAGTTCGACTCGAAGAACGCTTCCACCGCGGATCGTTCCTGTAACGACTCAAACGAGGGATCGCCCGAGAAGTTCAGGAACAAGGTGCACGTGAACGTGCCGTCGGGATTCGGCAGCGCTATGAGCATGAAGTGCTTGCGCGGCCAGATGTGCAGCGCATTCTTCTCGATTTTGTGTGAGCCATCCGGATTCGCAGGGATGTTCAGCTCGATGTAGCTCTGCGGCATGTACTCCTGGCTGTAGCTGAACCGCGGCAGATTGTGTGCAAGGCGTCGCACTTTTGAATGCGCCCCGTCGGCACCAAAAAGATAGTCCGCGTCGACAGTGACTTCGTGTTCGCGTTTAACCTGGAACACCGCGGCCGCCGCCTTGAAGTCGACGTCGACCAGCCAATGCTCGAAGTGCGATTCTACATTCGACTCACTATCAGCGGCATCGAGCAGTTGCTCGTTGATGCCGCCGCGCGACACCGACCAGATTGCATCACCTTCCTTGCCGTACGGCAACGCGCTGAGTTCGCCGTTAACGCCGTGAATAGCGCGATGATACATCGGGACGGCGTCGGCCTTCGTGTCCGAACTGACTCCGATGTGTTCCAGCACGCGCCAACCCCGGTCGGACAGCGCAATGTTGATCGATTTCCCCTGGTAAATACTGGTCAGCCGGGAATCCGGACGTCCCTCGTACAGGCCAACCTTATAGCCGTGCCGGCCCAGCACAATCGCGAGCAGCGAGCCTACCGGGCCGCCGCCTACTACCGTAAATCTTCCCCTTGTCACCGTCCGCAGCCTCTACACCAACAGTTCGCGCATCACCCTGCCGAAGGTGAATACGTCCTCGAACGAATTGTAAAGCGGCACAGGCGCCATGCGAATAACGCACTGCTCGCGAAAATCGACAATGACGCCAACCGCGATCATGTCGTCGAATAGCTTGCGCTCGCGCCCGGCAACATCCATCGAGATCTGGCAACCGCGCTGGCCGGCTTCGCGCGGTGTGATCAAGCTGATCTTCGCGTCGGGGAACTCCCTGGCGAGTTCGTCGATTGTGTACTCGAGATAGCCCGTCAGCTTCTCGCTCTTCTCCCGCAATGCGGGCATGCCGGCCTCGGCGAATACTTCGAGCGATGCCTTCATCGCGGACATGCCGAGAATCGGCACATTGCTTAGCTGCCAGCCTTCAGCACCCTCCATCGGCTGAAAGCCGCTCTTCATCTGGAACCGCGTCGTCTTGTCGTGCCCCCACCAGCCGCCGAATCGTGGCAAGTCGAAACTCCGACCATGACGTTCATGCACGAAAATGGCCCCGACGTTGCCCGGACTGGAGTTCAGGTATTTGTAGGAGCACCACGCGGCAAAGTCGACGTCCCAATCGTGCAGTGCCAATGGCACGTTGCCCGCGGCGTGAGCGAGGTCAAATCCGGCGACTGCACCGACGGCATGCGCCGCTTCAGTCAGGTGAGGCATGTTGAACAGCTGGCCTGTGAAGTAGTTGACCCCACCGAAAAAGACCAGCGCAAGCTCATCGGCGTTGGCATCGATTGCGGCGAGGATGTCCTCTTCGCAAATCAGGGTCTCGCCGACCCTGGGCGCCACCTCGATGATGGCCTCGTCGGGATCAAAGCCGTGAAACTGCGCCTGTGTCTCCAGCAAGTATCGATCCGACGGAAACATCTTCGCTTCGCTGATGATCTTGTAGCGCGCCTTCGTGGGACGATAGAACGACACGAACATCAGGTGAATATTGGTCGTCAGCGAGTTCATGCAGACAACTTCGGATTCCTTCGCACCGACGATTTCGGCCATCGGCGGCGTCAGGCGTTCGTGATAGCTGTACCACGGGTTCGTCGAATGAAAATGCCCCTCGACGCCGTACTTCGCCCACTCGTCGAGTTCCAGCTCAACGGCTGCTTTCACTGTCTTTGGCTGCAGCCCGAGCGAATGCCCCGTGAAATACACGAGCTCACGCGTCCCCAGTGACGGGAAGTGGAAGCGGTCGCGATACTCCCTGAGCGGGTCCGCCGCGTCCTGCGCCCTGGCGAACTCGAGTGTCGAGTCGTACTGCATGTCAGTCGCTGCTTTGCGCTGGAATCGACACCCACCCTTCCGGAGGCTCTTTACCCGGATGAAGCGCATCGCAGTCGGGACAGGTTCGCGCGGCTTCATCGTTGTAGAAAGACTCGTACAGCGGCGGCAGGTCGTGCACGATCGACTTCAACAAGACCTCAACCCGGTGTACGAGACTGCCGCACTCGAAGCAATACCACTCGAAGGCATCTTTGAGCCCTTCCGGGCGCTTGGGTTCTATCACGAGCCCGACGCTGCCAGCCATGGGTCGCTGCGGCGAATGTCGAACGTGCTTTGGCAGGAAAAAGACGTCGCCTTCGCGAATTACGACGTCGTAGAACTCGCCGTCGTCAAATACCTTCAACACCATGTCGCCTTCGAGCTGGTAGAAGAACTCTTCGACAGGATCGTCGTGGAAATCGGTACGCTGATTCGGCCCGCCGACGACGAAGGCCATCATGTCTGCATCTTCCCAGATCTGCTTGTTGCCAACCGGGGGCTTCAGGAGATGACGGTGTTCGTCGATCCAGTGCTGAAAGTTGAAAGCAGCCAGTTTCGTCATTGTCGATTGAACCTCGTTCGACCGAATTCCGTGTTAGCGCCAGTGTATCTGCGCGCTGATCACATATGAAACCGAATTTCGGCTTTTGGCGCTAGATGACGATTGGCGTTGCGGGATTCAGTATCTCTCGCACGACGCTCATTGCCGTGATCGCCGAGGATCGGGGATTGTCGGGCAGTGACTTTCCTTCCATCCGGAATTCATAACGACCGAAGTCGCCTTCGGCCACGATCTCGTGCATGTTGCGCGTGATGCCCGGGTCTGCAATGAGTTCGACTATCGTGTCGTCAAAGCCGATGCCTGCGAGCGCTACCGATGCGGCCACATTTGCATTCTTTGGGTATTCGAGTGCTGCATTCCGGGCGCTGCCAGTGAAGTGTACGGTCGCCTCCGACAGTGCATCGAGATCGAGCTTTGATTCAGCGGGAGAGCCGCGCCAGCCTTTCGGCGGCTTCCGGCCTCGATAGGTAACCCGTTTCAGTGCACCGACGCTACCCGCCGACAGCGCATCCAGAGACCCGATAGCGCCAGACACGACACGTAGTTGCGATCTGCCCCGCCGTGCGGCGGCAGCAAGCTTCTCATAAAAATCAGCATCAGCTAACGCGCCCGAGGAAACTGAGATGAGATTGATACCTCGGGAAAGAATCGCTTCCCCGTGCTGACGCAGCGCCGGGTGACCGGCGCAATCGACCGCTAGGTCTACCTCCGTCGATACGTCGTCAACAGCGTGCGCGATCTCCACATCCTCGCCGAACACGTCGCGTGCCCGTGCGACCATGCCCGGTTCAATAATTGCCACGTCAATAACAGCATTGTCGCAGTCGGCCAGGTATCCGGCGACCGCCTCGCCGACTGCCCCACACCCGATAATTGCGATGCTCTGCATCTCTTCTGTCCCAAAAGACTCCGGATCGCAATCTTGCAACGAAATTGTGCGTACGGCTATCGCGGCTACCCGATCATGCGGCGACTTCGGTCATCCTGGAGCGACCCACGTCGAGCATCCGCTCGACAGCGGCCCGCGCCCGGTCGGCAACGGCAGGGTCGATTTCCACGGCCGGACTCAGTGTCTCCAGCGACGCACGTATATTGGCCAGTGTGATCTTCTTCATGTGCGGACAAAGGTTGCACGGACGAATGAACTCGACATCATCGATACCTGCAGACACGTTATCGCTCATTGAGCACTCCGTTACCATGAGCACCTTCGGTGGGCGTACGTTGACGACATAGTCCTGCATTTGTGCCGTCGATCCGACGAAGTCCGCCGTCGCGAGGACATCGGGTGGACATTCAGGGTGCGCGATTATCGTGAGGTCATCATGCCCTGAACGGAACGACTCGAGTTCATCTGCGGTGAATCGCTCGTGGACTTCGCAGTGTCCCTGCCAGGTGATGATTTCGACGTCGGTTTGTTCCGCGACGTAGGAGGCCAGGTACTCGTCCGGCAGGAAGATCACACGATCGCTGCCGAGCGACTCGACGATCGAGAGTGCGTTGCCCGACGTGCAGCAGATATCGCATTCAGCTTTCACTTCAGCGGAAGTATTGACGTAGGTGACAACGGGAACGCCGGGGTACTGCTCGCGGAGCTTGCGGACGTCCGCGGCGCATATAGACTCGGCGAGTGAACAGCCCGCCCCGAGGTCCGGAATCAGCACGGTCTTGTCGGGATTCAGGAGCTTGGCCGTTTCGGCCATGAAGTGGACGCCGGCCAGTACAATGACGTCGGCATTGGTATCCGCAGCACGCTGGGCCAGCGCCAGCGAATCGCCGGTTATATCGGCAACGCAATGGTAGATCTCGGGCGTCTGGTAATTGTGTGCGAGTATGACCGCGTTCTTTTCTTTCTTGAGGTCGTCGATCGCCGCAATGTGGGGCGCGTGAATCGGCCACTCGATGTCGGGAATGACCTTCTTGACGCGCTCGTAGAGTGGCGCCACCTTTTCAATAGATGTGGCGTCGATGTGGTTGACTGACATAGTGCACCTGTACAATTAATGCTCGTTTGGAGTATATATAGACGAATTGTGCTCACAAAGAGCATATATTTCAACTGTTTCATATGAAAATGACCGACACCGTTGTAGACCTGCTGGGCGTTATCGTCGCCGTGACAGATGAGAAGCCCCGCGTTCTGGTCGTCGATAACGATGACGAGATTGCCTTGCCGAACGGTCCGTTCGTTCCCGGCGACCATGCGACTCTCGAAGACGGCTTTCGACAGCTCATCGAGGAGCAAGCGGGCCTCGATCTCTACTACGTCGAGCAGCTGTATACATTCGGCAACCGCTTTCGGACAGTGGACGAGATCGACGGCGGACCCCGAACCTTATCCGTCGCTTACGTGGCACTGACTCGCGAAGACGAAGTGCCGCTGGAAGGCACGCGCTGGGCCGACTGGTATGAATTCCTGCCGTGGGAGGACTGGCGCAATGGACGCCCCGACGAGTTGGACTCGCTGATTGCTCCACGACTCGCCGAGTGGTGTTCGAAGACGCGGGCACAGACAGCGCGCCGAAATCGTGAAGAACGGGTCAACGTCACGTTTGGGACGCCCGGCTCAACAGAGCTGGATGCGGTACTGACGCTTGAGCGACTGGAGCTGCTTTACGACGCGAATATCCTGGCCGAATCGGGACGAGACCAGCAAGCAATTGACGGCAAGCCCACTGCGCCGGACGCCGCAAACATCGGAGTTCCGATGCTCTCCGATCACCGCCGTGTTCTCGCGACTGCACTTGGACGCATACGCGGCAAACTCGCCTACCGGCCCGTGGTGTTCGAATTGTTGCCAGGCGAGTTCACCTTGTTGCACCTGCAACAGGTTGCCGAAGCGCTAAGCGGCACTCACTTGCACAAACAGAATTTCCGCCGCCTGGTCATGAACGCAAACCTCGTAGAGCCAATTGGCAGGGCGACAGCCGTTGGCCGCGGCCGACCTGCGGAGCTGTTTCGATTTCGACGCGAAGTTTTGGGTGAAAAGCTTACCGTCGGATTGTCACGCCCAACTTTGCGTGGAAACTAGGTTAATTCCCGTCGAAAAAAACGCGCGATGTACAGGATCCAGGAGTGCCGCGACAAGATCGCGAAGCGATCTTGAACAACGCCGAAGGCGTTGGCCCGCCTGTCGTCGCTGCGCTCCTCGCAATTGCAGTACCCGCCACAACCCTGAAGTACTCAATCACACAGTCGTCTCTCCGGAATATCCCGCGCAGTTCGTACGATCTGCTAATCAGTAATTTGATAATTAGTCTTTTTCTGTCTTGCTAATTGCTTGACAATTGCATATGTACAGGGCGGTTAATCTTTACAATTAATAATTGTATTGCTTGCTAATTAGATTACAATTGAATGCATGTCCAAGACTACACGGCAGGCGATTCTCGACTACATTGAAAGCAACGGCACCGCAACAGGACCCGAACTGGCCGAGTTCCTGGGTGTCACGCGCCAGGCAGTCAGCCCGCATCTGCGGCGTCTTCTCGCTGACTCGAAAATCGTCAAAACCGGGTCGACGAGAGCCGCCAGGTATTTTCCCTATGAAGCGGCGGCCACCACTCGGACTGTGAAGCGCGAACTGGCCCTTGCCGGACTCGACGAGTCCGCTGTTTACGAGCACATCGCGATCAGCATGACACTTTCTGAGCTGCGCGATTCCATTGAGTCGATCGTGCACTACGCATTCACGGAAGTGTTGAACAACGCGATCGATCATTCCATGACCGAGCGTTGCACGGTCGAGGTCCGGCTTGATGCCACCAAACTCGCGTTTGGCATCAGGGATACCGGCATCGGCGTATTTCATTCGATCGCTGAAAAATTCGGTCTGCAGAATGAACACGATGCCATGATCGAGTTGATCAAGGGCAAGACGACAACTCAACCTCACGCACATTCGGGGGAAGGATTATTCTTCGTGTCGAAGGCTGCCGATCGCTTTTCATTGCGATCTCACCGCCTACAAATCGAATGGGACAAGCAACGTGCGGACGTGTTTGTCTCCGAGCCGAGATTTCTGAAAGGCACGCTCGCCTCATTTGAGATTGGCAGAAATTCTCGAACGCGTCTGGAGAAGGTATTCGCGGAGTTCGCGCCCGAAGAGTACGATTTTCAGTTCCAGAAAACGCGTGTGCTCGTCAAGCTGCTGCGACGGGATTATGTTTCTCGATCGGAAGCCAGGCGGCTATTGCACAATCTCGACAAGTTCTCCGAAATAGAGCTGGACATGCGTGACGTTAAGAATGTCGGGCAAGGATTTGCAGATGAGGTATTTCGAGTCTTCACAGCAGCGCACCCGGACATCTTGATTCGTTGCGTCAATGCCAGCGACGCTGTCACTGCAATGATCAAACATGTCAGCAGGTGACCAGTTTTTCCTTATCCGGATCAATACGTTCCCTGGATCCCTGCTCGGCCACCGTATTTTTTTTTGGGGGGACCGAGTTGTTGAGTATCCATCAATCTCGTGTCAGCGATCTGGTTCGAGGCAAGATCGATCGCTTCAGTATCGACATGCTCGTGAAGCTCCTTGCAAAGACCGGGCGCCAACGCTCGGCGAGCAATCCGACGAAATCCTGATCGAGCCCGACTCCGCGCCGGCGGAAATATCCAGTTTGAAAGAATCCGGTGAGATTTGACGGGTTGGCCTTGATAATGCCGCCGTTTCCGGTTCTAATGACTTGCATAATTGAACTGTCTATGACAGCGGTTCCCCAGGAGGTAGGAATGAGTAGTGTTATGGAATTGCGGGATGCACCATTCGGTGACGATCATGGTCCGATGCTCACCGGCGAATTCGCGCCAATTTGTGACGAACAGGAGTTCGAAGGCCTTCCGATTGAAGGCGAAATTCCGGCGGACCTGAACGGCGTCTATCTCCGCAATGGCCCGAACCAGCGATTCGAGCCGAAGTCCAGTTTCCACTTATTCGACGGTGACGGCATGCTGCACGCAGCCGAGTTTCGCGATGGCAAAGTAACGTATCGAAACAAATGGGTCCGTACTGAAGGCTGGCTCAAGAACGACGAGCGCGACGCGGAAGGCTACTGGGGCGTGATGAACACTGTCAAAGGCCGCCCGGACAAACCGATGAACGATGTTTCCAATACGGATGTGATCGGCCACGGCGGTAACGCGGTCACGACCTGGTACCTCGCTGGCGTGCCGTACATTGTTGACCCGATAACGCTCGAGACAAAAAAAGCAGCTCCGGAATACGTCAGTGGACCGGGCAAAGGCATGTCCGCACACGTGAAAGTGGATGAGTTTACGGGTGAGCTGCTGTTCTTCGATTACTTCACCGAACACCCTCACATGAGTTATGGCGTAGTCAATGCCGAGGGGAAGCTGACTCATCACGTGCCAATCGAACTGCCCGGGGACCGGCTGCCGCACGATATGGGAATCACGGAAAATTACTCGATCCTGCACGATTTGCCGGTGTACCACGATGAGGGCGCTCTGCGGGCCGGGCGCCACAAGATCACATTTAACTCAGAGCTTCCAACGCGCTTTGGCGTAATACCGAGGTACGGCGAACCGGATAGTATCCGGTGGTTCGAGTTTTCACCTTGTTTTCTGTATCACGTCGTCAACTGTTGGGAAGATGGCGACGAAGTTGTCATGGTTGCCTGCCGCTATATGCCGGCCAAGAATGCCGACGGTAGCTATGATGACCAACGCACCGCAAAAATGATTGCCCATCTGGTCATGGATGCGCGCTTGTGGCGGTATCGCATGAACCTGAAGACCGGGGAGGCGATCGAGGAATGCCTCGATGCCGAGCACAATGTGGAATTCCCGGGTTACAACAGTGCCCTGACCGGTCGTTATTCGAAGTGGGCCTATCTCATCGACCATGATCCCGAGATCCTTCGCTGGACTGGTATCAGGAAAATGAATACCGATACCGGCGAAACGGTCGGCGAGTGGTCTGACAGTCACGAGCATTGCTGGTACAGCGAGCCCTGGTTTGCGCCGGCCGACAACCCAAAGAGTGAGGATCACGGTTATGTCATCGCTTTCGCGTGGAACGACGAGACGCGCATACAGCAGCTTCAGATATTCGATGCACTGAATATCAGCAAAGGTCCGGTTGCTCGCGTGACATTGCCCCAGCGCGTCCCGCCCGGCTTCCACGCATGCTGGATGAAACCAAGCCAGATCGAAAACTGGAATCGATGACGAAAAGCTCCCAATGAAAGAGCTGCGCAGCATTCAATGGGGCTCGGTCGGCCGGCGGTCGAGAAAAGCCACGACACCGCGCTACGGGCGCGTATAGGTTCCCACCAGGCGGTTCATCGCTATTACGCTGGGTTCGATCTTGTCCAGCAGCTCCTGCATCGTCAGCCCCGGATCGAGCTCGGGGTCCGCATCAAGCGCCATCAACCAGAAAAAGTAGTGATGCGCGCCGTGGCCCTCAGGCGGCATCGGCCCACCGTAACCTGGCTTTCCAAAATCGTTGATGCCCTGGATGTAGTCCCCGACGCCTTCGGGGAGTGCGGCGACGGATCCGGGAATACCGTACAGCACCCAGTGCACAAACCCATAGGTACCCGGTTTCACCAGCGGTGCGTCCGGATCGTGACAGATCAGGGCAAAGGACCTCGTGCTATCCGGCCAGCCGCGCCACGACAGAGCCGGTGATACGTCCTCACCTTCACCAGTGTGCTTCGTCGGAATCGGTTCGCCTCGATCGAAAGCTGAACTCGTCAACGTCATGTCGGAAAGTGCGAAACCCATGATGCTTACTCCTTGGCCAAGAAAGGATGGTGACACCTTGGTATAGGCCCCTGTCGTTGGCTTAGCAATACGCTATGACCGAAATGACCGACGGCCGGACGAACTTCGCGCATGCTCCAGAACGTCAGGTCGACCCCTTATAACCGAACACTCACTTGCTCAGGCGCGCAACTGCCTCGTCCGCG
>Ga0224509_10000052_pt1 | contig 28750 bp, 25 predicted proteins | sample SF_Jan12_sed_USG_5_FD_170158 | JGI IMG/M metagenome (GOLD analysis project Ga0224509, IMG submission 170158) | Sediment microbial communities from San Francisco Bay, California, United States - SF_Jan12_sed_USGS_24 | ecosystem: Environmental > Aquatic > Marine > Sediment | place: USA... | reverse complement strand
TTTTGCCATCAAGCTCAAGGACGAGTTCGGCAACCGGCTGCTCTCCTACGAAGGCAACTGGCGCGACATCTTCCAGAACTGGGAAGCGTTGACCTTCAGCTATCCGGAATTCATCGAGAACGTGATCGCCAAGTTCGTCAACGCATCGACGATGGATGGATACAATCCTTATCGCATCACCAAGGAGGGTATCGACTGGGAAGTCGAGGAGCCCGAAGACCCCTGGAGCTATATCGGCTACTGGGGAGACCACCAGATCATCTATCTACAGAAGCTGCTCGAGCTGTCTGAAAGTTTTCATCCGACGCGACTCGCACATTTGTTGCACCAGCCTGTCTTCAGCTACGCCAATGTGCCCTACCGCATAAAGTCCTTCGAGGACCTGCTCCAAAAACCGAAGGACACCGTTATTTTCGATCATGCGCTTGCGGAACGCATCGAGCAGCGGATCGCCGATATCGGCGCAGACGGCAAACTGGTGCTCGACGGCGACGGCGAGGTATACAGGGTTACCTTACTCGAGAAGTTGCTGGTGCCGCTGCTTGCCAAACTGGGCAACCTCGTGCTCGGCGGCGGAATCTGGCTGAATACCCAGCGGCCAGAATGGAACGATGCCAACAACGCCCTGGTCGGCCATGGTCTCAGCATGGTGACACTGTATTACATGCGCCGCTACGTTTGTTTCCTGCAACAGCTCATCGCGACAGAATCGAAAACGGTCGACCTCTCACGCGAAGTGAGCGAATGGTTGGACGATACCGCTTCCGCCCTCGAGAGCGTCCGGCCCATGCTCGGCAACGGCCGGACCAGCCCGGAGCAGCGGTTCGAGACGCTTGCCGAACTGGGCCTGGCGGCGAGCGGCTACCGCGAGACCGTTTACAGGCAGGAAGGGTTTTCCGGAACAGTGAAGCTGTCGCCGGATGCCATCCGCAAGATGCTCGACGACGCGCTTGTCGCGATCGATCACAGCATCAGTGTCAACCGTCGCTTCGACGGGCTGTACAACGCCTACAACCTGCTCGGCCTCGATACCGATACGGCACAGGTCGACACCCTGTATCCCATGCTCGAAGGCCAGGTCGCAGTGCTGAGTTCAGGGGCGGTTTCAGCCCGGGAGAGCTGCGCCTTGCTCGAGGCGCTTTTCGAAAGCGACATCTACCGTCCCGACCAGCATTCGTTCATGCTCTACCCGGACAGGGAGCTCCCCGGATTCTTCGACAAGAATCGTATTCCTGAAGCCGACGTAGTGGCAATTCCGCTACTCACACGCATGCTCGAGGCAGGCGACGACCGCATCGTCTCCAAAGACGTCGAAGGCACTTTTCGCTTCAGCGCGGACTTCAGCAATTCAGGCGACCTGTCGAGTCGGCTCGACGCGCTGCAATCCGACTTCGGTGAAGAACTCGAGGCTGCACGCGAGGAATTGCTGCAACTCTACGAGAAAGTCTTCAACCACCGCGCATTCACGGGCCGTTCGGGCGCGATGTTCGGATTCGAAGGCCTTGGCAGCATCTACTGGCACATGGTCTCGAAGCTGCTTCTCGCAATCCAGGAGAACTTTTTCGCGGCGCGCACAAACGCCACCGACGAAGAGAGCTGCACACGACTTGCTTCGCTCTATTACGCCGTTCGGGAAGGTATTGGTTTCAACAAGACGCCATCAGAGTACGGCGCCTTCCCCATGGACCCCTACTCGCATACGCCCAGGCATGCGGGCGCGCGGCAACCGGGAATGACGGGCCAGGTCAAGGAAGAAGTGCTCTCGCGTTTCGGCGAACTCGGTGTGCGCGTGGGAGGGGGCAAAGTGCATTTCGACCCCGGCCTGCTACGTGCCGTCGAATTTTCCGGCGAACCACGCTCGTTCCGGTATCTTGATCTACAGGGCGACTGGCAGGAAATACAACTGCCCGCCCCGGCGCTCGCATTCACCTGGTGCCAGGTGCCCGTGATCTATCGGCTGGACGAGACAGCCAGCCCGGCGTTGACGCTCACATACCATGACGGCATGACGCAGACCTTGCCTTCGCTGTCACTGTCGGAATCGATGAGTTCCGAGCTTTTCATGCGCAGCGGTCATATCAGTCAAATTACCGTGACCATCAGGCCCGAGAATCTGCTTTCTGATTGACAGCGCTGTCAGATTTGAGTGTAATTCTGCGCTGGTAGGGGGAAGTGGGCAAGATTGCTCACAAAGGCTAGCTATAATGCCGAAAGCGACGATAGACGATGTTGCGGAGCTTGCAGGCGTCTCGATAAAGACCGTGTCGCGCGTCGTCAACCATGAACCCAACGTCCGCGAGGCAACGCGAGCGAAGGTCGAAGCGGCCATTGCAAAACTCAATTACCAGCCGAACAAGGCTGCCCGCAACCTGGCGAGTCATCACTCGCACCTCATCGGCCTGATTTACGACGACCCCAGTTACTACGAGATTCCCAGTGCCGGTTACGTCATTCGAATGCAGCAGGGCGCCCTCGGTGCCTGCCATGCAAGCAATTACGAGCTGCTGATTCACCCGTGCCAGTATCGGAAAAAAGACATCGGCAATGAGATCAAGACACTGATCGAGCAGGTGCGCCCGGACGGTATCGTGCTTGCCGCACCCCTCTCCAACATGCCCAAGATCGTGCGCGCAATCGAAGCGACGGGCACGCCGCTGGTAAGACTGTCGCCGGGCACGCGTAACGGCAAACAGCTGACGGTGGTAACGAACGACCGCGAGATAAGCGCCGAAATGACACGTTACCTCGCGTCACTGGGGCACACGAGGATCGCGTTCATAACGGGCCACCCGAGTGCCAAGGCGGTCGGCAATCGCTACCTCGGTTACCTGGATGGCCTGGAACAAAGCGGCCTGAAACTCTCGGAGCGCCTCGTCATGGCAGGCGACAACTCGATCGGGTCCGGCGAGGAATGTGCCCTGCAGCTGCTCAAACTTACGAACAGGCCTACGGCAATTTTTGCTGCCAACGATGACATGGCCGCTGGCGTCATCCGCGTGGCTGACCGGCTCGGCATCAAGGTACCCGATGAACTGTCTGTTGCCGGCTTCGACGATATCGCGCTCGCCCGCCAGGTCTACCCGGCGCTTACCACGATCAACCAGCCGCTGTCGGCCATGGCGGAGCATGCAGCTGTCGCGCTCATTGAGGCCGTTCGGGGCAAGCGGACGCTGCTGGGCACCGAGACTGTGCCCGCCAAGCTGCAGATCAGGGAATCGACGGGTCCGGCGCCGGACTAAGAGTCTTTCTGCAAAGAACCCTCAGGGCTCGCCGCTGTATACCCTGACGTAGTCCACTTCCATCGTTACCGGATGACACGTTGGCAGGGAAATCTCCGCCGTAGTGAATGGTGCCGAGGTTTAGTTCTTGCCGCCCATGGACTCCTCGCGAGCGGCTATCACGAAAAGGCCATCACTCAGTTCTGCGCTGTCCTCGAGGTACCACTGCAACTCGTTGTTGCCCCAGCCCGGGATACCGTACTGGCTGCCGTCACCGTTCTCGAAAAACCATACCTCCGGATCGAGCTGTGCCGCGTCAAACTCATCGCTCCATACCAGCATCCGCGTATCGCCGGTCGAGACATCGAAATTGTCCACCTCGGTGAGGGTGGGGTTATCAATATTCACGTTCACTACTGCCGCCGGGGGTGGCGGAGGTGGGGGCGGGGGGCTCGCGACAGGCGGCGAGCTACCGCCGCCACCACCACAGGCAGACACGGAAAATGCGGCTACCAGCAGGAACGCGAGCCGAGCAGATCCCGAATGAACTCCCGTGATCGCTTCACTCGACGAGAAAGGGGATGTTCGCATGGGCCACATGACCCTGACCGTCGTAAGCATAAGCGAACAATCGATATCTTCCCCGCGCAGGCGCCGTGATCGTTGTGCTCGCGGACTCACTGTCCGACAGCAACCCCTCCAGATTCGGCAGTGAATCTTCGCGGTCTCCACCTGACTTTTTGGACTCGCTTTCGGGCTTTACCTCCCACCGATAAACGAGCGAGTCACCGTCATGATCGACGACGTCGAACGTTGCGTCGTAGGTCTTCCCGGGCTCCAGCACGACGCTCTCCTTGTAGCTCTTGCCGTCGAGCTGAATCGAATCGACGCGTGGCGTCCGGTTCTCCGGCCACGAGCCCGTCCAGATGTAGTGCATGACATCAACAGTTTCGGTTTCCTCACCGGCCTCGGTGAGCAACCCGAACCAGGTCGGCGTGCGTTCCTGCTTCTGTCCCCAGAGAAACGCGTACGAGCCGATCAGCTGGCCGTCGAATCTTGCAAGGACGTCGTTGCGGGCCCGCAGGAACACATCGGCCTTTTCGGAACTCGTGAGTTCCACGGGCGTTCCCCAGGTCGTCTTCTCCATCTCCCAGTAGCCGATCGTGCCCCACTCCGTCACCATGAACGGCTCGTCGAATCCGGTCTCGGCGATCATGTCGGGAAGACCGAACAGGCTGCCGTACATCTGCAAACTGATGAAGTCGATGGCCGGCGCCCGCGCCCGGATTTCCTCTATGACATGCGGCTTGAAGCCCGCCAGCGGCGTCGTCACAGGGTGGTTTGGATCCAGTTCGTGGATCATCTCTGCGACATCGTCGACGGCGTCCCAGACGCTCGGGTTGGTGTAACTTTTATTCAACTCGTTGCCGACGAGCCAGAACAACAGGGCTGGGTGATCTTTGTACTTGAGGACCTCGTTGCGCACCGTCTCCAGCTGTCGGGCGACGGCGTCGGCGTCGTCGTAATCGAAGCCGTGACGCTCGGCCGTCATGGACAATCCAAGCGCTACCGTGATGCCGTGCGCATGCGCCGTGTCCAGCAAGGCCTGCGTGTCCTGGTATTCGTTGGCGGTGCTCCACGTCCTGATCGAGTTACCGCCGTGCCCCGCGAAACGCTCGATATCGTCAATACCCATGCCGGCGCCCCTGATCACATACGGCTCGCCGCCCCGAAGAAGCTGGTAATCGGAATCCGTCTTCACGACCTCTACTCTGGATTGCGTCGGAGCGGTTCCGGTCTCGGGTGTACAGCCGGCCATGACGGCAAGAATAATGATTCCCGGCAGATATCTCATGTCATTCCTTGACGAGTATCGTTTCCAGCTCTTCCAGTGACCGCCCTTTTGTCTCCGGCAGGATTCGCATCACGAAGACCAGGCCGACGACGGCGAACAGCCCGTAGATCAGGAACGTGCCTGCGTTGCCGAGGGTCTCGAGCTGCCAGGGAAAAATGAAAGTTACGAGAAACGCGACGGTCGAATTGATGAGGCCGACGAACGATATCGCGACACCCCGTACCCGGTTGGGGAAGAGCTCCGAAAACAACACCCACATGATGGGCCCGATCGATACCGCGAAACTGGCGACGAACCCGAGGATCGCGAACAGGATCAACATGGGGTTCATCGCAATTGCGGTACTGACGAACTCCGATTCGAACTGCTTGTACGTGTCCTCCCCGACGGCGGCAAACAGGGCCTCGCGAAATTCCGTGTCGCTTTCGTAGGTAGTATCGACGACGAGCGCGAGCTGCTGGCGGTCGAGTTCGGACGGCAGCGAGTTAATGCCGGTCTCGTCCAGCGTGTAGGTTGCCGAACCGAATCCCCATGAGAGCGCCAGCATGCAAACGGCAATGCCGGTGAGTCCGAAGCCGAGCAGTGGCCGGCGCCCGAGCCGGTCGATCAGCACCATCGCCACGACGGTAAGTACCAGGTTGACGAGACCGACAAGGACGGCCTGCATGAAGGACGCGTTCGTGCCAATACCCGACTGCTCGAAAATCATCGGCGCATAGAAGAACACCGCGTTGATCCCCGTGATCTGCTGCAGGATGCCGACGGAGACGCCGATAGTCATGACCAGCCTCAGGGACGGGTGCAGCAATGTTTTCGGCGAGACGCGGCCGAGCGCCGCCTCGGCTGCAATCGCCTCTTTCACGGCACGCAGGTCATCAGAGGCGCGCTCCCTGCCACCGACGCGCTCGAGCACCGCAACCGCTTCGTCATCCCGCCCGCGCATTGCCAGCCAACGCGGGCTTTCCGGCACGAACAGCAGTGCGAAGAGATACATGATGGCCGGCAGCGTCTCCACGCCGAGCATCCAGCGCCAGTTCCACTCCGCGAGCTTTAATGCCTCGGTCCACGCCGCGCCGGACTCGCCCAGCGTCAGAATCAGGTAGTTGCTGAAGAACGCGACCGAGATGCCGATGACGATATTGAGCTGGTTAAAGGACACCAGCCGCCCGCGGGATTCGGGTGGCGCCATCTCGGCTATGTACATGGGCGCGATGATCAGTGCGGCACCCACACCGAGCCCGCCCAGCATGCGCGCGACAACCAGCCAATAGAAACTGGGGGCAAGCGCCGATGCGATCGCGGATACGGCGAACAACGTTGCTGCGATCCTGAGCACCGGGCGCCGCCCGATGCGATCGCTGAGCGGGCCGGACAACATCATCGCGAGCGTCGCCGTGAGAGCCAGCGACGACACGGACCACCCAACCTGGATCTTCGTTAGCGAAAACTCGACTTCGATGAATCCGACAACGCCAGAAATCACCGAGGCGTCGAAGCCCATGAGGAAACCACCTAACGCTACGAAGAGCGCGATGGTTGCGGTGTATCGGGTAGAAGGGTTCATGGCGTTACGCCGAATTCAGTCGCCGGCAACGACATGAAATTCGGTGCGTAGCGTGGTGTCAGAACTGCCCCCGATCCAGGCATGGAAGTCGCCCGGCTCGACCATTAGCTTGTTGTTGCGCCCGTAAAACGCGAGATCGTCAGTATGCAATTCGAAGTTCACCGTCACGGTTTCGCCCGGCCCTACCTTCACCCTCTGGAAGCCCTTCAGCTCTTTCACCGGGCGAGTGACGTTTCCGACCAGGTCCCGAACATAGAATTGCGCGACCTCTTCAGCAGCCACGTCGCTCCGGTTCGTCAGCTCGGCACTTGCAGTCAACACACCGCCGACAGAAATCTCCGCGTGGCTCACGCGAATATTGTCGTAGACGAAGTCTGCGTACGACAAGCCGAACCCGAAAGAAAACAAAGGCGTATATCCCGCGTCGAGATGGAACGCGGCCATTCCGAGTGACGTCTGCGGGGCGCGCGCGTCGATATCATCGATATGCACGAATTTCTCCGGCGTTGGCGGCTTGCCAGTATTCTTCTGGCTGTAGTAGATCGGGACCTGCCCGACCATACGCGGGAACGTCGCCGGCAGCTTGCCCGATGGAGACTCGAGACCGAACAGCAGCTCCGCGATCGCCGCCCCCCCCATCGTCCCGGGATGCCAGGCAAATAGCAGCGCATCGACACTATCGATGATATTCGTCAACGTCAGCGGTCGCCCTGCCATGATGACGGCGATAACCGGCTTCCCGGCACCTCGCACGCGGGCGACGAGCTCGGCCTGTGCACCCGGAAGATTGATGTCGGCACGCGAATGCGCCTCGCCGGACAGTATGGACTCTTCGCCGAGCAACAGCACAACGACATCCGATGCCTGGGCCGCCCTGACGGCCTCGTCGAAGGGCTCTGTCGATTTACTGCGGCTCGTTTCCATCGCCCGGACGTATTCGATTTCGACATCGCTGCCTGCCAGGTCGCGAATACCCTGCAAGGCCGTGACGCTGAGTCCGGGGTCGCCATCGAATACCCAGGTGCCCAGCTGCTCATACGGTGCATCGGCGAGCGGCCCGATCACCGCGATCTTGTCCACGCGCTGTTTCGACAGCGGCAGTGCGGCATTGTCATTCTTGAGCATGACGACGCTCTGTAGCGCTGCCTGCTTTGCTGCAAGAAGCGCCTCCGGAGCGCCGAATGGCGGCAAATCCGCGGGAACCGCATAAGGACTGTCGAACAAGCCAAGACGAAACTTGGCGCGAAGTATGTTGGTAACCGCGGTATCGATAACATCGATATCCAGGGAGCCTTCTTCGATGAGTTCCTCGAGGTGACCGACGTATGCCTTGCCCGCCATTTCCATATCGATGCCGGCGCTGGCCGCCGCAAGAGCAGAACCCTTGTCATCGGCAGTCAACCCGTGAATCGCAAGCTGATGTATGGAATTCCAGTCGCTGACAACGAATCCATCGAAACCCCATTCTTCACGCAATACCTGCCGCATCAGGAATTCGTTGCCGCTGGCCGGCACGCCGTTCAGGTCGCTGAACGAGGCCATCAATGTCGTAACACCGGCGTTGACGGCAGCATGAAAAGGCCTCAGGTGGACGTTACGAAGTTCGTTCTCGGGGATATTTGTCGTTGCATAGTCGCGGCCGCTCTCTGATTCTCCGTAACCGGCGAAGTGCTTGGCGCATGCGGCGATCGTTCCGGTCTCCGCAAGGTCCTCTCCCTGGAATCCTTCGACCATGGCAACTGCGAGGCGGCTTGCAAGATACGGATCCTCCCCGAAGCTCTCCGCAATCCGGCCCCAGCGCGGATCGCGCGTAATGTCCATCATCGGGGCAAAGGTCCAGTTGATGCCTGACTTTGCCGCTTCCAGCGCCGCAATACGCGCGCCCTGCCTCACGATATCAGGGTTCCACGCGGCCGCCTGGCCGAGCGGTATCGGCATCACCGTCTTGAAACCATGGACGACATCGCGGCCTACAAGCAGCGGAATGCCCAGGCGGCTTTCCTCGACGGCGATACGCTGCAGTTCGTTCACCCTGGCGACGTCGACCTGGTTGATAATCGAGCCGATCTGTCCCGCCCGCAGGGCCTCGGCCAGCACCGCCACCGGGTCATCCAATTCCGCGTGGACCTGGCTCATCTGACCAATCTTCTCGGCCAGGGTCATCTGGCCGAGCAAATCGGCGATACGATCTTCTGTTTGAGCGGCATCATTTGCCGGCTGTGCAACGGTCGTCGTCATGGCGAACACCAGCAAGTAGCCACAGAGCGTGACGATGCGCCCCACCCGGACAAGTTCGGTTTTGTTCCTGGTACGGTGCATCAATACATTCCCCGCCGCGATTGGTGCGAGCGGCAAACACTCGTGAGCTTTAGTGAATAACCCCCCTGCAGCCACGCCCAGATCAACATTGCGCTTGTTTTTTTGCCCTGGATAACGCGTTGGCGGCATCGATAAGCCCTGTTCTAGCAACGTTTGACAGCGCTGTCAATATAGTGGACGATGGCCACGCCATGCAGCATTACGAGACAGCGCCTGAGGATCGCATACCGTTTCACCAGAAGTTGATCTACGGACTCGGCGCCTTCGTCAACAATCTTCTTGCGGCTGCCATAGGCGGCATGGTGATCGTGCTCAATCTCGGTCTGGGGATGAATCCGGCATTGGTCGGGCTCGTCAGCGCGCTGCCGCGTTTGACCGACGCCATCACCGATCCCCTTATGGGTTATATCTCGGACAATACGCGTTCCCGTTGGGGCCGGCGGCGCCCCTACATTTTCGTCGGCGCCATCGCTGCCGGCGTCATCTTTGCGTTGCTCTGGCAGTTACCGGCCGATAAAAGCGAAACTTTCTACTTCTGGTATTTTCTTGCCGGGTCGCTGATCTTCTACCTCGCCTACACGATGTTCGCGACGCCGTGGGTGGCGCTCGGTTACGAGCTGACGCCCGATTACCACGAACGCACGCGGCTGATGGGCGTGCAGAACTTCATCGGCCAGATCCCCTACATGATCGCCCCGTGGTTCCTCTGGATCATGCAAAGCGAGGGCCTGTTCGACGACATGGTGGCCGGCGCTGCCGGCCTGTCGATCATCATCGCGGCTGTCGTCATCAGCATCGGGGTTCTTCCCGCGATTTTTCTTCGCGAACGCTTCAAGGACATCGCCGCGACAGACGCTGCCGAAAAAGCCGTGGTCGTGGCAGGCGCGGGCAACGCCATTTTGCGTAACATCGTGGACTTCTTCAGGGGGTTTGCGATCACGCTCCGCTCAAAGCCATTCCTGAAACTATGTGCCGCGACGTTCCTGGTTTTCAACGGCTTCATGATGGTCGCATCGTTCCAGTTCTACGTGATCATCTACTACGTGTTCGACGGCGACACGGTGCGCGGCTCGGAATTTGCCGGCTATGCCGGGACGCTGCAGTCCATCGCTACTTTCTGTGTCATCGTCTTCGTCGCATGGCTCGGCACAAAGATCGGCAAGCGGCGTGCATTTTTCGTTACGACCGGCGTCTCCATGATCGGCTATGCGCTGAAGTGGTTCGCTTACAATCCCGACCTTCCCTGGCTGGTTTTGCTGCCCGCACCGTTGATTGCATTCGGCCTGGGCGGACTCTTTACTCTGATGCCGTCGATGATCGCCGACGTCGTGGACGCCGACGAACTGGAAACCCACGAACGCCGCGAAGGCATGTACGGCTCGATCTTCTGGTGGGTCGTCAAGCTCGGCATGGCGGCAGCGCTCGCGGCGGGCGGCTTTCTTCTCAACGCGACCGGCTTCGACGTGGCGCTCGCGGGAAATCAGGGCGACAGCACGATTGTTATGCTGCGACTGTTCGACGCGTTCCTGCCTTTCCTGGCATCCGCGATCGCCATCTGGTCGATCGCCTCATTTTCGATTACCGAGGAAAAAGCCTACGAGATCCGCCAGGAGCTCGAAAGCCGGCGCGGCACGGCGGACGCCCCCGCATCCGCGCCTGCTTAAGCGCGGCCGAGACGCTCCAGCAGCGCTTCCTTCACTTTCGGCGACACGAACTCGGACACGTCGCCGCCCAGCCTCGCGATTTCGCGCACGAGGCTCGACGAAATGAAGGTGTAGGTTTCCGGCGGAGTCAGGAACACCGTTTCCACTTCCTCCGTCAGGTGCCGGTTCATGGTAGCGAGCTGGAATTCGTATTCGAAGTCGGACACTGCTCGAAGCCCGCGGATGATGACGGACAGGCCATTGTCTCGTGCGAAATCGACCGTCAGGCCTTTATAGGAAGCGACTTCGACGCCGTCGATGCCCTCGAGCGCCGACCTGGCAAGCTCGACACGATCCTCGAGGTCGAACAACGGCGCCTTGCTGCCCGTGTCCGCAGCAATGGCGATCACCACGCGATCGAACACATTGACCGCTCTCTTCACGATGTCTTCATGGCCCAGGGTTATTGGGTCGAAAGTTCCCGGGTACATGGCTGCTGCGGACATCCCCCCCTCCTTAGCTATTGGCTGACAACCCCGGCTGCGAGTATCGCACACTACCTGCGTCGACTAAGAGCCAACCTCCACCAGCATGTATCGGACATTTCCCGCCGTCTTGTTTTTCCGGACCTGCCAGCCGTCGGGAAGCGGAGTCTCCGGCTTCGCGCGGTCCTGCTCGAGGTAGATTCTGCCGCCCGGGGCAAGCAGGCCGCGCTCATCGATGAGCCCGCACATGCCCTCGAGGCGGTCGTCGGCGAACGGCGGATCGAGGAAGATGATGTCGAAGGAGGCGGGTCGGGCCTTGCGAACGTACTCCGCTGCATCGCCGTGATGAACGACCGCTTCCTTGGCGCCCAGCATCTGCGCGCTTTTTTCGATCGCTCTTGCAGCACGACGCGAGTTTTCCACGAATACCACTGACGTGGCCCCTCTCGACAGCGCCTCGAAACCGAGCGCACCTGTGCCCGCAAAAAGATCGAGGCAGCGAGCACCCTGGATGGAAGGCGCCAGCCAGTTGAACAGGGTCTCGCGCACTCTCTCCGACGTCGGCCGCAGACCCGGCACGTCCGCGATATCCAACAGACGGCTGCGCCACTTTCCCGCTACAATACGCAGCCGCCCGGGTCGGGATTTCTTGTTTTCGGCGCCGGGCATTATCGTCATCGTTTCCCCAGAGGCACTCAACGAGGGCCGGATTTGGACAGTTTAGGCGATTTCGGTCGCCGGGTACTTTAAGACGCAATGCCAGGGAAGAAGGACAAACCCGCCGAACGCCAGGGATTCATCAAGCGCTTGCGTGCCCGCCTCAACAGCGGCGACAGCTGGCTGACCTATGATCTCGCGAACCTGGCACCGGGCGGCAAGATCGACGAGGATGCGCTCGAGGAACTCGAATCAATGCTTGTCATGGCCGACGTAGGCATCGACACAACGACCCGCATCATCGAAGACCTGCAGCAAAAGCTCGCGCGCAAGGAACTCAAGGACCTGGAATCGCTGCGGCGCGGACTGCACCGTTCGCTCGTTGACATCCTGTCACCCGTCGAACGACCACTCGACATCGACCCGCAACACCGCCCATTCGTCGTCCTGATGGTCGGGGTCAACGGTGCTGGCAAGACCACGACCATCGGCAAGCTGGCGAGGCGATTCAGGGACCAGGGAATGTCGGTGATGCTCGCTGCCGGCGATACGTTCCGCGCAGCGGCCGTCGAACAGCTGCAGGCCTGGGGACAGCGCAACGAGGTCCCGGTCGTTGCGCAGCAAAGCGGCGCGGATCCCGCCGCGGTGATATTCGATGCCTGGGAAGCCGCCAGGGCGCGCGGCATCGACGTGTTGCTGGCGGACACGGCCGGCCGACTGCAGAACCAGCAGGGCCTGATGGACGAACTTGCAAAAATCCGCCGCGTGATTGCGCGGCGGGACGAGACGGCGCCGCACGAGATCATGCTGGTGCTCGACGCCAGCCAGGGCCAGAACGCGCTGGTGCAGGCGCAGAAGTTCCACGATGCGCTCGGCCTGACGGGTATTACGGTCACCAAGTTGGACGGCAGCGCCAAGGGTGGCATCCTGCTCGCTATCGCCAACGCGCTGCAGGTGCCGGTGCGGTTTATCGGTATCGGCGAGTCTGCCGAGGACATGCAACCGTTTGTCGCGGAAGACTTTGTCGACGCACTCCTCGCCAGCGGCGAACAGGGCTGAGCAAGGCACAGATGATTCAGTTCGAAAACGTGACCAAACAATTCCCGGGCGGGCAGGAAGCACTGTCCGGGTTGTCGCTGTCCGTCGACAAGGGTGAGATGGTATTCGTTACCGGGCACTCGGGCGCCGGCAAGAGCACGATGCTCAAACTGATTGCGCTGATCGAGCGGCCGACGAGCGGCCAGGTCATCGTCGATGGCCAGAACACGCATCGCGTGCGCCGCCGCAAGATTCCCGGCTATCGCAGACAGATCGGCATGGTGTTCCAGGACCACAAACTGCTCTATGACCGTCCGGTGTCGGACAACGTTGCGATGCCGCTGATCATCGCCGGTCTAAGCCCCCGCGATGCCGGCAAGCGCGTGCGCGCCGCCCTCGACCAGGTCGGCCTGCTGCACAAGGAAAACAAGAATCCCGAAACGCTTTCGGCGGGCGAACAACAGCGAGTCGGTATTGCACGGGCAATCGTGACCCGGCCCAAACTGCTGATTGCCGATGAACCGACGGGCAATCTGGATCCCGACCTGTCGCTTGAAGTCATGCGCATATTCCGGCGCTTCAACGAGGTCGGCGTTACGCTTTTGATCGCGAGCCACGACATCGCTCTCATCGACAAACTGGGTTGCCGACGCATCGGACTCGAGGAGGGTCGTCTGCAGCAAGCGACGGACGAGGACGACTTCGTGGCGCATTTCGACGACGACTACGTGCCGCAGGGAGGCGATGACGGATGGCGGTGACACGGCATTCCGACGCGGTGGCACCGCTGCGTTCTTCGGGACCGGTGGCCATCTGGCTCGGGCGTCACGGCAGGACGGCATCGGCGTCGTTCAGCAGGCTCTTGCACCAGCCGTTTGCGAGCCTGATGATTATTCTCGTTATTGCGGTAACTCTCGCGATACCCGCGGCGCTTAACCTCGCCATCAAGAACTTCACTGCCATCAGCAGCGGCTGGGACGACGCGCTCGACTTTTCCGTTTTCCTCGACGCAGGTGTTTCCGTCGACGAAGCGGAGGCGCTCGCCCGGTTGATATCACAGCGTGCCGACGTGGATGACGTGCGACTGATTACGGCGGCAGAGGCGTTGGCAGAATTCAAGGAACAGTCCGGCTTCGGCAGTGCTCTCGATCATCTTCCCGACAACCCGCTGCCGCATACACTGGTGGTAAGGCCCAGCCCTGCGAACACACCTCAATCGATGACTCTCTTACGAGAGGAACTCGACAGCCTGCCGGAGACCGAATTCGTGCAGGTCGACACCGAGTGGGTGCAGCGATTCCACGCGATACTCGAGATCGTGCAACAAGCCATCATGATCGGCGCCGGCCTGCTGGGTGCCGCAATAATCGTCATCATCGGCAACACGATCCGGCTCGAGATTCAAAACCGCCGTGACGAGATCGAAGTTACCAAGCTCATCGGCGCAACCAATGCCTTCGTGCGCCGGCCGTTCCTGTGGAGCGGCTTCTGGTTCGGGCTATTCGGTTCGGTACTCGCCCTCGGTCTCGTTCAGTACGGCCTGTACATGCTGCGCCCGACCGTTGCCCGGCTGGCGGGCCTGTACCAAAGCGGCGTCACCATGCTCACCCTGGACCTCCGGGACAGCCTCGCCATTGTCGCCGTCGGTGTGATCCTGGGCCTGGCTGGATCGTGGCTGGCAGCCGCGCGCCACATGCGCTCGATAGAGCCGAAATAGCCGTTTTCGGGCTGCGCATGCGGCGCTGCGTCATACGGGGCGGGGCCCGGCGAACATTTCGTAACGATTTGTAACTTACTCTTTTAAAAAGGAAAAATTCTGGCATCCTTGCGGAACGTTCGCTTTGGTTAGCACTCTAATACGTCGACTGCTAAAATTGCCGTCCCACAAGGAGAGAACTGAATGACCACAGCTGTAGCGCTTCGAAATCAGGAACTGATGCTGGCCGGACCGGTCGGCAGTCTCGACGCCTATATCCAGGCGGTCGGTTCCGTGCCTGTGCTCAGCAAGGAAGATGAGCAGGCGCTCGCGAACCGGTTCCGTGAGGAAGATGACCTTGATGCGGCACGCGAACTTGTCCTCGCGCACCTTCGCTTTGTGGTGCACATTGCGAAAGGCTACACCGGCTACGGCCTGCCGCTCAGCGACCTGATCCAGGAAGGCAACGTCGGCCTCATGAAGGCCGTGAAACGTTTCGACCCCGGCTACGACGTGCGTCTCGTGTCATTTGCGGTCCACTGGATTCGCGCCGAGATCCACGAATTCGTGCTGCGCAACTGGCGCATCGTCAAGGTCGCGACCACGAAAGCGCAACGCAAGCTCTTCTTCAATCTTCGCAAAGCGAAGAAGAATCTCTCATGGCTGACGTTCGACGAAACTCAGGCAGTCGCTGCAGATCTTGGCGTCAGCCCCGAGGTAGTCACCGAGATGGAGAAGCGGCTTCACGCACGGGACGCGATCTTCGATCCGGCACCGGATGCCGATGACGAGCGCGCGTTTGCGCCGGCCGCTTACCTGCCCAGCCCGAACTCCGATCCCGCGAAGCTCGTCGAGACGGCGGACTTCAACGAAGACGCGACCGATCGCATGGCTGCCGCCATCAGGACCCTCGACGATCGCAGCCGGCACATCATCGAGAGCCGCTGGCTGACGGAGGACAAGCGGACGCTGCACGATCTCGCTGATGAATACGGCATCTCGGCGGAGCGCGTCCGCCAGGTCGAAGCCAACGCAATCAAGAAGCTTCGATCGGCGATGGCCCTGTAGGCTGACCGATCGAAACAGCAAAAAGCCGCTCGATTGAGCGGCTTTTTTGTGGCGACGAACGTTGCCTGAACAGAACTCCGGGCACACCGTGCCGCCGGGTGATGGCCGGACCCCCCGCCTTGCCCCGATGACCTCGGCTCCGCAAGACACCCTCCTGCCAGCCTCTAAAACTGAATTCCCGGTTAACTATTCGTTCCAGCGGACTCGCCGACACGATAGAATTTCGTCTCCTCAAAATGCACGTGAATAAGTAGGAATAAAGGCGCCATTCATGCAGAAGCGCAGCATCAATATCGATTCGCTCGCACTGATCTTCGGGTTCATCATCTTTGCGCAACTGCTGTCCTACGTTGTGCCACAGGGCACCTTCGAGCGTGAGCCATTCCCTGATAACCCGAATCGATCGATGGTTGTAGCGGGCACGTATGAAACAGTCAGCCCGGATGAGGAGGTTACGCTGCCAGCCTGGCACTTCCTCGAGGGTGTCACGAAAGGCCTCGCCGATGCACAGGACATCATTTTCCTGATCTTCATCGTCGGCGGAGTCATAGAGGTCCTGCGCAAAACAGGGGCGGTCGATGCGGCACTCCACCGGTCGGTCCATCATCTCGGTCACAATCCATGGATATTGATACTCGGGTGCTTCGCGATGTTCAGCGTGGGCTCGTTCACCATCGGGATGGGGGAGGAGTATGTCCCGCTCATACCGATCATCGTGACAATGACCCTTGCCATGCGCATGGATGCAGTCGTCGCCATGGGCATGGTGTGGGTGCCGTACGGAATCGGCTGGGGCTGCGCCGGCATCAACCCGTTCGGTGTATTGATTGCACAGAACATTGCGGGCGTGACGCTGACGTCGGGATGGGAAGCGCGATTCGTCATGATGCTGGCCTTTCTTGCGCTCGGATTTCACCACGTGTATCGCTACGCGATGAAAGTGCAGAGGGACCCGTCAGCCAGCTACGTTGCAGACATTGATTACAGCTCGGGTTTCGAGACGCCTGATGATATCCAGCTGACAAACGGCCGCATCGCGATCCTGGTCGTCTTTTTCCTCGGTCTCGCATTCTTCGTCTGGGGTGCGTCGAATCACGGTTGGTTCATCATGGAACTCAACTCGATCTTCTTCGGCATTGGCCTGATATCGGCGGCAATCGTGCGCATGGGGCCGGCGGAAATCAGCCGAACATTCCTCGAGGGCTGCGCCAAGATGACCGCACCGGCATTGATCGTCGGATTTGCCCGGGCGATCGCTGTTGTCCTCGAGGATGGCCAGATCATCGATTCGATCGTCATGTCGATCTCGAGCGCGCTCGAAGGTTTTCCTGCTGACGTCGCGGCTATCGGCATGTTGATCGTGCAGTCGTTGACGAACCTCTTTATTCCGTCGGGTACCGGGCAGGCGTTCGTGACAATGCCAATCATGTCGCCAATTGCGACACTGACCGGTGTACCGCAGCAGACGGCCGTGCTCGCGTTCCAGTTTGGCGATGGCTTTACCAACATGATCGTACCGACCAGCGCGTTGGTCATGGGCGCGCTGGCACTGGGTAAGGTGCCATACACGGCCTGGTTCCGCTTCGTGGCGCCGTTAATGGTAAAAATTCTCGTGCTTGCAGCGGTCTTCCTTGTGCTGTCCATTCACTTCGGAGAGGCGGTCGGACTGGTGTCGTAGTTCGTGTCGCTCGATGGTGCAGGTGAAGTTGACCTGCTAAGCGTAGACCTTGCGCCGATACCTTATCCAGCCACCATCCTCCTCGCCCAGTGGATCGTGGTGCGTCCAGTGCACCAGGCCGCCGAGATCGTTCCATTCGTACATGCCGCGGAAGTGGACCCGGTCGCCGAGCGAAAGCGGAATCCGGTCTGCAAGTTCGATGTTGTGAGCAATCAGGAGCGTCTGCTTATTGCTCGACTGGATAACGAAGCGCTGGTGCCGCGATCCGTCGTCGTCATCCGACAACAGGCGCCGGACGAACCCTGTATCTTCGATCCACCGGCCCGTGTCGGCCTTCGTATAGGCTGATCGCATAAGCGCCCTTCTTGTTGTTCTTGGGCAGAAGATGAAAGCGGTGCCAGCCATCCCTGGCTGGCGCGCTCCCCTGTTTCTGTAGCGACCGTTCAGCCCGCGGTGACGGGTACCAGCGTGATCTCGACGCGCCGGTTGAGCTGACGGCCCTCCGGCGTCGAATTGTCGGCGATTGGATGATGCTCGCCCATGCCCACCGTTATGATCCGCTGGTCCATGATGTCCTGCGTGTAGAGGTATTCGCCGACGGTATTTGCACGGCGCTGCGACAACGCCATGTTATGCGAATCGCTGCCGGTGCTGTCCGTGTGGCCAGCGACCTCGACGACGGTCTTGTCGTACTCCGTCAACACTTTGCCTACCGAGTTCAGCACACCGAAAAACTGAGGCCTCAACGCGGCACTGTCCGTATCGAACGTGACGTTGCCCGGCATGTTCAACGTGATGTTGTCACCCATCCGCGTGACGCTGACACCAGTTCCCTGCAGTTCGGCCCGAAGCTCGGCTTCCTGCCGGTCCATGTAATTCCCGACTGCACCGCCCGCCAGGGCGCCTATGCCTGCGCCAATCAGCGCGTGCTGCCGGCGCTCCACCGCATCATCGCCCGACATCAGGCCAGCTACAGCGCCGGCCGCGGCCCCGATGAGCGCGCCTTTCGTCGCCTTGCTGGTCTCCGACTCCCCGGTATAGGGGTCGAGCGTCTCACAGCCACTAAGAATCGCGGCAATGCCCGCAATCGCGAATAAGGATTTTCTCGTCTTGCTGCCCATAGCGAAATCTCCCTGAAATCCTCACATGAGTTTACATTATGAATTGTAGCGCTCCGTGACTGAACGCACACTTAATGGCTGCGTTTATGGTCAAATACTGCCCAGGATGCGGAAACAGCGATGACTGATAGCGACGGCTGGCTCGAGCGCTACGGCGAGACCCACGAGAACCTTACCTACCCGGTGCTCTACTGGATCGCCGTTCCGATGGTCGTTACGGGGACCGTCGGTTTACTCTGGTCGTTGCCGGTGCCGGCCCAGTTCTACGAAATATCACCGCTGCTGAACTGGGGCAGCGCGTTCCTGATGGCGGCCGCCGTTTACTACTTCATCATCTCGCTACCGATCGCGATCGGTATGTTGCCGTTCATCCTTGGCGTCGCTGCAATTCAGTTGTGGCTGGAGCAGTCGCTCTATTCGCACCCGCACGTCGCTGGTGGCCTGCTGGTCGGTGGCACGATCGGCCTGTGGCTCGGTCACCGCAACGAGCCGGGCCCGGGTCCGGTCCTGAAGGACCTGCAGCTCATGATGATCGGTCCGGCGTGGCTGCTCTCCGTGCTGTACCGGCGGCTCGGCATACCGTTCTGAGCGTCACGTCTTGATGGCGATCGAGTTGCCGCGCGACCGTGACGTATGGCGCATCGCCGCGCCGATGATTCTGTCGAATATCTCGGTGCCGCTGCTCGGCATGGTGGATACCGGCGTTGTCGGTCATCTCGATAGTCCCGTCTACCTCGGGGCCGTCGCCATCGGCGGCACGATTTTCAGCTTCCTGTATACCGGCGTTAACTTCCTGCGCATGGGCACGACCGGTATAGCGGCCCAGCGTTTTGGCGCCGATGATTTCGACGGCTTGCGCGTATCCCTCGGCCAGGCGCTCATCGTTGCACAGCTGATCGCCCTGACCGTAATTTTCCTGCAGTGGCCCGTCGGCCAGGTCGCGATGAAACTGCTCGGCGCAAACGGGGCCCTTCGGGAATATGCCCTCGAATATTTTTCCATCCGCATCTGGAGTGCCCCCGGTACGCTCGCCAACTTCGTAATGATCGGCTGGTTCCTCGGTCTGCAGAACGCGCGCGTACCGCTGGTCATCTTCCTGACCATCAACCTGACCAACATCGTGCTCGATCTCCTGTTCGTACTCGTCCTGGGGATGAAGGTCGACGGCGTGGCGCTCGCGTCCGTCTTCGCCGAGTACACCGGGCTCGGGGTGGCGCTTTACTTTGCCGCACGGGAACTCCGCAAGCGCAGCGGTCACTGGCCAATGGAAAAGTTCGTCAATTTTCGCGAGTACGCGGCGTTTTTTTCGATCAACGCCAACCTGTTCGTGCGAACCATGGCGCTGATGTTCACGATCGCCTTCGTCACGGCGCAGGGTACGCGCATGGGCGGGCTGATCCTCGCCGCGAACGCGATACTGATGCAGCTGCAGAACCTTACGGCCTTTGGCCTCGACGGGCTTGCGCATGCCGCCGAAGCCCTCGTCGGCAAGGCGGTTGGCCAGCAGCGGCGGGATGTGCTCGAACGTTCCGTCACCCTGTGCCTCAAGTGGTCCCTGATCTTCGCCGCCGGGTTCAGTGCCGCGTACCTGTTCCTCGGGCCGCAGCTCATCAACGTGCTGACGGATCTGCCGGCGGTCCGCGAGACGACCTTGCGCTACTTGCCCTGGATGATCGTCTCGCCGCTGGTTTCCGTCTGGTCGTTTCTCTACGACGGCGTGTACGTCGGTGCAACGCGCGCCCGTGAGATGCGGAACATCATGGTGTTCTCTGCGTTCGCCGTGTTCATTCCGGTCTGGTTTGTGCTGCAGCCGCTCGGCAACGACGGTCTCTGGCTCGCCTTCCTGCTGTTCCTGGCAAGTCGCGGCGTCGGCATGCACTTCGGCTACCGCCGAAGCGTACTTCCAACACTGCCGTAGGAGCGTTTCTTGAGGCGCGACCGTTCGCGCGCCGAGGCACGCTCCTAAGGATCCGGGTTCGGCGGGCCTTTTAATTCGACAATGTTGCCTTCCGGGTCGCTGATATACATGGAGGGGCCCTGGCCCTCGGCGCCGTAACGGGAAGTCACCCGGCCGGCATCGACACCGTGGCCTTCCAGGTGTTCGACGATCGACGCTTCGTCGAATGTCTCGAGACGAAAACAGAGATGATCCATGTTGCGTCCTTCGCGCCCGGGCGCGGCGCCGCCCGCGCGGCCAAGCTCTCCGTCGACAGGAACAAGATCGACGAGCGAACGGCCGGCACGTAGCTGGATGAGCCCGATAGCATCCTTGCGCCGATCGATGCTGCAGCCGAGTACTTCGCAATAGAACTCGAGCATGCGATCGAGGTCGCTCACACGAAGCACGATATGGTCGATCTCGCGGATGCGGATAGTCACGGCCGGACCTCCGCTGGGGCTTTACGCAGCACCGCCTCCTCGGCGCAGCGGTGGCGAACGGCGCTACGCGCCCAGGCGTATGCGCCGAGTCCCGAAACGATATTTGCAATCGCATAGGCGGCGAATATGCCGGCGATATCGAAAAACCGCATCGCGATGAGTGCGGCCGGGATATAGAGCACGGCTATCCGGCAGACACTGATGATCACGCCCGGCATCGGATAACCGAGGCCATTGAAGGACGCGTTCATCACCATGACCATGCCGTAGGTCCCATAGCTGACCGGCACGAGCCAGAGAAACATGGACGTAACGTCCCGGACACTCTCGCTGTCGCTGAAGAGGCCGGGAAGCCAGCCGGACATCGACGCAAGCAGGCCCGCAATGACGAGCCCGCTGCCGATGCAGAACGCTGTGCAGAGCCATAGCGCGCGCAGGATGCGGTCCTCCTTTCCGGCGGAGAAATTCTGCCCGACGAAGGGCCCGATAATCGCGGACAAAGCGTAGTACATGACCAGCATCATCGACTCGATGCGGCTTGCAACGCCGAAACCGGCAACCGCGTCCGGGCCGAAGCGCGCGATCATGGCGGTAACGACGGCCGCGCCAACCGGCACGATGACGTTGGTGCCGGCAGCGGGTATGCCGACGTGCAGGATGTCCCGCCACGACCGCCGCAACTCGCCCGGGTCGGGCTTGTCGAAAGTCACCATGTCCAGGCGGTGCCGCATCAGGTAGAGCGTGCCGACAAAGATCGAGGCGCGCGCAAGTAATGCCGCCATCGCGGCACCGTTCAGCCCCATCGCCGGCAGCGGCCCCACGCCGAAGATCAGTATCGGGTCGAGGATGACGTTGAGCACTGCTGCAAGAATCATCAGCATACTGGGCAGGCGCGTATCTCCGGTGGCCCGCATGCTTGCCATGCCCACCATCCCGACGACGATGAACGGCACGCCCATGTACAGAATGGTCATGAAGCCGCGGATCAGCGGCATCAACTCGTCGGGGGCGCCGAGCAATCGAAACAGCGGTCCGATCGTGAGAATGCCGATCGCGCTGATGATCGCGGTTACCAGGAAAGACAGTAACAGGCTGTCGGTTGACAGCCGCCGCGCCCGGTGTTGATCGTCCGCGCCGATCGCGCGAGCCACGACCGAGGACGTGCCCGCCCCCAGCCCGATCGCAACGCTGGTGACGATCATGAGAATGGGAAACCCGAAGCTGAAAGCCGCGAGCTGTGCGTCACCGACTTTGCCGATGAACCACGTGTCGACGAGGCCTTGTGCCATCATCGTCGCGATGCCGAGAAGCACGGGCACAGTCATGTCGACCAGGTGCCCGCCGACAGGTCCCTGTGTAAGCCTCGGCTTGGGTGAGTTCATCGGGCAAGGTTATCATTGCGAAACGCAATTAGAGTGGGCTGCGAACATGAAGTTCAGGCACGACATCGTCATCGACGCCGACCAGGGCGCAGTATGGGCGGCCTTCGACGACCCCGCCAATATGAAGGCCTGGCAGCCGGCGCTCGAGTCGTTCACGCGCAAGAGCGGCGAAGACGGTCAACCCGGTGCCGTTGCCGAGCTGGTCTACAATGAAAACGGCCGCAAGGTAACGCTCACCGAAACCGTAACCGAGCGGCGCGAGCCGCATTTCATGGCCGGCACCTACGAGTCGGACGTGGGCAATGCACTCATCGTCAACCACTTCGAAGACGCCGGTAATGGCTGCACGCGCTGGGCCAGGTATGGGAACCATTCGTTCAAGGGCATCTTCCGCTTTCTCAGCATCTTCTTCGCCGGAACGATTCGAAAACGTAACGAAGACATGATGAACAACTTCAAACTGTTTGCCGAAACGCAGCAAGCGGAGCGCACTGTATGAGCTGGAAGCAACTCGACTCACGTACCGTCTACGAGAATCCCTGGATGGAGGTCCGTGAAGACCACGTCATCAATCCCGGTGGCGGCAAGAATCACTACGGTTACGTGCACTTCAAGAATCGCGCCATCGCGATCATGCCGCTGGATGATGACGGCAGCACGTGGCTCGTCGGCCAGCAACGCTACACGCTGGGCGAATATTCCTGGGAGTTGCCCATGGGTGGCGCGCCGCTCGACGAGTCGCCCCTCGTTGCCGCGAAACGGGAACTCAGGGAAGAAACGGGCCTGACCGCCATGCGCTGGTCCGAGGTGATGCGGCTGCACACCAGCAACTCGATCACCGATGAAGTCGGCATCGTCTACATCGCCGAAGGACTGACCCAGGGCGAGACCGAGTTCGAAGAGACTGAAGACCTGGAGATCCGCAGGCTGCCGCTGGATGAGGCCGTTCGGCTCGTCAATGACGGCGAGATCACGGACGCCATCAGTGTCGCCGCGATCCTCAGGGTTTCCGCACTCAGAACAGCATCCTCGCGGTGACCACGTAGCGCATCGAGCCGCCCGGCTCCAGGGCGTCGAATGGATAACAGGTGACAAGGCTGAGCACGCTCTCGTCTGTATCGAGCAGCAGGCTGCTGCGGCGTGAATCCACCACGTCGATATGCACGACCTGGTAGAGGTGCGACTGCCCGTCCACCGTCTCGACCACGAGCGACTCGCCGACAGCAAGGCGCTGCAGGAAGTTGAAATGAGTGTCCCGATGCCCTGCGATCACGGCGTTGCCGGGCTTGCCGGGCAATGCACTTGCGCTCAGGTGCCCGGGGCCGAATGCCAGTGTGCGTCCCGATCCGCCGGCGAGGACGATCAGGTCGATGTCTCCACCCAGCGCCCTGAGCCGCGCGACCGGCCAGGTATCCGCCCACGGCCAGGGCGCCGGTCGCTCACTGCCTTCCGCAGCACGCTCCCATGCGCGTTGCATCAGTTCCTGCGCGAGCCAGGCCTTGGCGGGAATATAGGCCCCTTCGCCGAGCTGCCAGAATCCGAGGCAAAGTACGCAGGCCATCACCCAGCCTCCCTTCGTCCTAGGCCAGCCGCGCACGGTTTACGCTCCGCCGCAAAGTTCCCGCGCCGAGCAACAGCAGGGCCACGGATAACATCAGCAGGCCGCGCCGCTGCAGTACGGGCGCGTTCGTCGCGGTCGCCGGGAAACCGAATATCGCGTTCATGCTTTGACCGTAAGGCAGCAGGTTCGGCACCGGTTCCCTCGCGAGCAGATCGCCGGCGGGCCGCACCGGCGTCTTGTCAACCGCGACCAGGCTCGTGTACTTGCTGACGAGATGGTGGGCAACCGCGGTATCGATGACCGCTTTCCGGGTTAGCTCGGGATCTGCGCCCCGCCGCTCCTCGTCGTGAAGCGCAGCGATCTTCGCCCGCGCCCAGAGCGCACCGATACCCGGATTGTCCTCGCCGCTTTCCAGCGGTAGATCGCGGGTCCATGCCCCGGCAGCCGAATCCCCGCTGACACGGACCGCAGAACCCGGCAGGAAAGGTACTGCCGCCTTCGCCCTGACCGTAACGGGCTCGCCGAGATAAAGATCGGGCACGGTGTCCGGATAAGTCTCCATTACCGTGCCGCCCGGCCAGCTGACATTAATGTTCGTAACCTGCGGATTCCTGAGCTTGTCGAACAAGCGATCCATCTTCTCGCCGACCTCGTGTAGTGCGCTGATCACGACGAAGGTCCCGCGTCCGAGTTCTGCCGCCTTGCGCATGAACCAGCTGTTGGGTGCGGAACCGATACCCACCGTAAACAACCGTGCATTGCCGAGTCGCGCCTCGATCATCTCGTAGAGTTCTTCTTCGTTGCCGACACTCCCGTCGGTGATGAACACGATTTGCCGCAGGTGCGATTCGACGGCCGCCGAATCCAGCGCGAGCCTGAGGGCCGGCCGCATCTCGGTACCACCGTTTGCCTCGAGCCCCTGCACGAAATTCCGTGCATGAGCGACGTTTGCGGCGTCGGCCGCAACGCTCTGGTGAAAAAGCGCCCTTGTCGCCGAGTTGAACTCGATGATGTTGAAGCGATCATTGGCGCTCAAACCATCGAGAGCCTGTCCCAGGGCTTTTCTTGCCTGGGCGATCGAGACGCCATGCATGGACCCGGAAGTATCCACGACGAAAAGCAGCTCGCGCGGCATGGACAGCGGCACATCCTTCGCGGCGTCGGGCGGTACGACCATGAGCAAATAGTGAGGCTGCTCTTCGATCGTCTCGCTGAACACCATTGCGCGCGGCACGGCAGAGGGCACCGGCCGCCATAACAGCTCGAAGTCGTGGTCCATCGGAACCGAGTCGTTGGCCAGCGATACCGTGTACCGGCTGTTGCTCTCTGAAACGTCCACCGGGTGATATCGGCTGGCAACGATCTCCAGCGGCATCCCGGCATCGATGCTGGCACGCAGCGAGATCTTATGGTCGCGAGATTCCGTCACCTGCGGCGGCGTAATGAAGGATGCGTCGCTCACCCGTATCGTATCGGGCGACCAGCCGCTGCCCTTCCGGTCGGGAAGCGGCGCGCCCGGAATATAGCGAGGCGTCAGGGTCATGGGAAAACGGATAGCGAAGGTGCCATTGTCGTAATGCAGGTCTTCGAAGTATTCGATTTCGACAACGACCCGTTCCCCCGGCGCTATGTTTGCCACGGACGTCGTGAAAAGGTTCGGGCGCTGCTGTTCGACGAGGCTGGCCTTCCTGCCTTCGCTACGTGCGCGCTCATAGTCCTTCCTCGCCTTTTCCTTCTCCCGGATTTCTCCCTCGATAAAACGCTCGCCGATATGCAGCCGCATGCGATCGACCGCCGCCTCGTCCGGCAATGGAAATACGTAGATGCCCTCGACCCACTCTCCGCCTTCATTGCGAAATTCCTGGCGGACCGACACGCGTGCAACGAGGCCGCTTATGGTCATCGTGACTTCAGTGTTCGTGCGGGTCGCCGCGACGATCCCCGCCTGCATTTTCAGGAGCAGCGTGCCGGACTGTACGTCTGCCGGCCGCCATTCCTCGCCCGTTGCGACAGGCATCCACAGCCAGGCAATCGCAACGACCATTATCATCAGTGCTTTTTGTTGTGACATTACGGGTCTCCCGGCAGCGCTACGGTGATTCAAACAATCCAATACGTCGCGCCACGGACGACGGCATGGCAATGCACCGGCGTAATGTGGCAAATTGTGGCCAGGTTCCGGGGGATTCGATTTGGCCAAACGCATAGCGATCGTCGAAGACGAGGCGGCAATCCGCGACAACTACGCGGCGGCTTTTCGCCGCGAGGGTTACGCCGTGGACGCGTACGATTCGCGCGCCCCGGCTCTGGAAGCCTTTGCGTCAAGGCTGCCCGACCTCGTCGTCATCGACATCAACCTGAAGGACGACGTCGAAGGCGGCTTCGAACTGTGCCGGGAACTGCGGGCTCAGTCGGCAGACCTGCCGATCATCTTCCTGACTGCACGGGACAGCGAGTTCGATGCGGTGTCCGGACTGCGCCTGGGCGCCGACGACTACCTCACCAAGGACATCAGCCTCCCGCACCTGATGGCGCGAATCGCAGCGTTATTTCGCCGTCTCGACGCAATGCAGAAACCGCAGGCAGAGGGCGGGCGCATCACCCGCGGCAGCCTGGAGATCGATACCGACAGGATGACCGTACAGTGGCAGGGCATTCCGGTCGGCCTGACGCTGACGGAGTTCTGGCTGGTGCACGCGATGGCGCGTTACCCTGGCCACGTCAAGAATCGGCAGCAGCTCATGGACGCTGCACAGGCCGTGCTCGACGACAACACGATCACATCCCACGTGAAGCGTATTCGACGCAAGTTCCAGGCCGTCGACGCCGACTTCGGCTGCATCGAAACCGTCTACGGCATGGGCTACCGCTGGATAGCGGACTAACCGCGAAGCCCTGATGAATCTCAAACGGCAGTTGCTACTGGTCAGCCTGCTGACGCTCGTGCTGCCGTGGGCCGGCTGCGAATTCATTCGCGAGACTGAGTCGGCGCTGCGGCAGAGCCAGCAGCAGATGCTCTCGGGAACGGCGAGCGCCGTAGCGGAATCACTGGAACGGTACCCGGAGGAGTTCCCCGCGCGGCCCGGCGGCAACGATACCCCCGCCGATCAGCTGTATGGACATCGTCTCGACACCGAACCGTTGATCGACGGCTACGTCAACGACTGGTCCCTCCCACCGGGCTCGCTGCGGCAGATCAGGGGTGCCGACGGTCCGATCCGCGTCGCTGTTGGCCTGCACGGCCGCTACGTCTATTTCTATGCGGCGGTGACCGATAACGATGTCGTGTATGCGTCGTCGTCAACGGTCGCAATCGACGACGGCCCGGTTTACGCGGATCGGGTCGTGTTAATCAGTGCGAATCCGCCGATGGCGAGCGAATCGCTGATATTCTCCGCGGAAGCGCCAGGCCCGGTCATCGCCTACTTGCGAGGCTCGTTCGGCTTCGCCCCCGAGCCGGCGGTGCTGGCGCGCTGGCAGGACGTCGCCGGCGGCTACCAGGTTGAGGCCCGGATCCCGGCAAACCTGCTCGGTACCCACCTCGGCATGAACGTCATCAATACCTCGAGCGAGCACGAAGCCGGTGTCCGCAGCGCGAGTTTCGCCGGGCAGGTGCCGGGGCCGTTTGTCACGACGTCGCCCGACCTGACTTTGCTCGCAGAAAAACTGGTGCAGCCCGGGACGCGTATGCTGATAACCGACCGCAGCGGCTGGCGCATTGCGGCCGTGGGCTCGCCCGGGACGGCACCACAACCCGTACAGGGAGCGGTCTCGAACTGGCTGCGGATCGCTTACAAGGCCCTCGTGGAACCCGGCACCGAGCCCGCGTTTGCCGAGCCCGATCCGAGTGGCCGGGAGCGTCAGCCATATATCGCTGCGGCCCTCGACGGCCGAAGCTCGGAAAGCTGGTTCCGTAGTCTGGACAGCGGCAGGGCCATCGTCGCCGTCGCCGAACCGGTCACCGGCGACGGCAACACCATCGGAGCCGTCGTATTGCAGCAGGGCACCGATGCGATCCTCAGCCTCAGGAACGAAGGTCTTGCGCGCCTGATGAATTTCACGCTTATCGCGACCGTACTCGTGGCGGCGGCGTTGCTCGGTTATGCAACCTGGCTGTCGAGGCGCATCCGGCGGCTCAGTCTCGCAGCGGAAGAGGCGCTCGAAGGCCCGGGCCTTCGAGCGGCACTGCCGAGCGCCGAATCCGGCGACGAGGTCGGCGACCTCTCTCGCAGCTTCTCCTACGTGCTCGGCCAGCTTGCGGATTACAACGATTACCTGCGCTCACTCGCATCGAAACTGTCGCACGAACTTCGCACGCCGCTTGCCATCGTCACGTCATCCCTCGAAAACCTCGAGCACGAAGCGCTCGAAGGTGCATCGGCTGACTACACGGCACGCGCCAAAGACGGCGCCAACCGGCTACGCCGCATCCTCAACGCCATGAGCGAAGCCAGTCGCGTCGAGGAAATCATGGAGCATGCCGAGCCCGAGCAGTTCGAGCTGCGCCATGTCCTGTCGTCGACCGTGGATGCATACAAAGACGTTTACTCCGACCGCCGGATCGAATTCGAGTGCACGCCCGCCACAACGACGGTAAGCGGCTCAGCCGAGCTGCTTATCCAGATGCTCGACAAACTCGTCGACAATGCTGCCGATTTCAGTTCGGAGGGGGACCTGATCAGGATCGGCCTCGAATCGAGCGACGCCGGGCTGGTGTTGAGTGTTCACAACCCGGGCCCACCGCTGCCGGAGCGCATGCGCTCGCAGCTTTTCGACTCGATGGTGTCGGTGCGCGCTGGCGGCAACGACAAGCACCTCGGGCTAGGCCTTTACGTCGCGAAGCTCATCGCCGAGGGCCATGGCGGCCGCATTACGGCAGAAAACGCCGACGGCGGCGTCCGGTTCTCAGTAGTCCTGCCGCTCGCTGACGCGAAGCTGGCTCAGGTCGGTCGAGAATAATATTCCGCCACCGAAATCCGTGCTGCTGTCGGTCAGGCCGGTGAACGCATAGAGCTCCATGCGCCATGCCCTGCCGAGGCGGAACGATGCGAATCCCGAGAACTCCTGGATGTCGTCGCTGCCGCTG
>Ga0224509_10000050_pt1 | contig 28821 bp, 31 predicted proteins | sample SF_Jan12_sed_USG_5_FD_170158 | JGI IMG/M metagenome (GOLD analysis project Ga0224509, IMG submission 170158) | Sediment microbial communities from San Francisco Bay, California, United States - SF_Jan12_sed_USGS_24 | ecosystem: Environmental > Aquatic > Marine > Sediment | place: USA... | reverse complement strand
GAAAATAGCTAAAACACGCAATTAAATCAATGAATTAACAGGTGTGCGGTGTGCGGTGTATAGTCGGGCATGGCCTGGTTTCGCTACGTACTTTATTTCTTCGGCATCGCGTTGCTGACCGCAGTCCTGGTGCGCCTGGAAGTGGCCCACCCCGGAACGTTGCGCCTGCAGGAGTTCGTGTCCGAGGGTGACGAATACGGCACCAGCGAATTCTCCACGATCGAGATCATCCAACTGCTGATACTCCTGACCTGCGGCGTCCTGATGGGCTGGGTCGCCCGGCAAAGTCAGACGCAGCGTCCGCTTGCGATCCTCTTCGGCGGACTCGCGCTGGTCTTCCTGATTCGCGAACTTCACTATTTCTTCGATCAATACATCATCGACAACCTGTGGCAGGTGCTTGCCGGAATTTCCGGGGCGTTGCTGATCGCATACTGTTACAGGCACCTGAAGCGTCTGAACATCGCGCTGGCGAGGATCTGGCCCTCTCCGGGCCTGACGCTGATATTCGCCGGCGCAGTCATCCTGTTTGCCTACTCGATGCTGGTCGGTCACGAGCCCCTCTGGCAGGCTATGCTCGGCGACGCATACGCACGTATCATCAAGCTCGCTGTCGAGGAGTTCATCGAATTGATCGGCTACCTGCTGTGGTTGATCGGAACGGTCGAATACGTATACCAGTCGAAGGCGCTCATGGAGCGGGAACCGAAACCAGCGGCCGTCAAACGCCGTGAGTATCGCCGTCGGCATTAGCCCGGGAGATTGCAGCAACTGGCGTAACTATAGGGCCGGGCATCAGAGCCGTCGGGGGGAGCATGGCAACACCAACAATAATCAACCGCATAATGAGCGGCAGTCTCGTGCTGCAAATCGCCGTCGGTATCGTGGCGGGCATCGCACTGTCTTTGGTATCGCCCGAAGCGGGCAGGGCCTCGATGCTGCTGGGCAATCTGTTCGTGCAGGCGCTAAAGGCAGTTGCGCCGGTGCTCGTACTGGTGCTGGTCGCCTCCGCGATTGCGAACCGGCGTGCCAGTCACACCGCGCAACTTCGTCCAATCGTTATCATGTATCTCGTCGGAACGATTGCTGCCGCGTGGCTTGCGATCACGATGAGCGCCCTGTTCCCGACCAAACTGGCGCTGCAGTTCCCCGAGGCAACCGCGACGGCGCCGCAGGGGATCGCGCAAGTCCTCGGCGGGCTGCTAATGAAGCTCGTCGATAACCCGGTCAACGCGATCCTGAGCGCGAACTACATCGGCATCCTCGTATGGGGGGTGCTGCTCGGGGTCTTTCTTCACCATGCGGCGGATGCGACCCGGCAGGTGCTGGCGGATCTTGCGGACGCGGTGACTCACATTGTCCGTATCGTCATCCGGTTGGCACCGATCGGCATATTCGGGCTCGTCGCCGGCAACCTCGCAGAGTCCGGCCTGTCGGCGCTCGGTGGTTACGCGCGTATCCTGACGGTGTTGTTGAGCTGCATGTTGATAATGGCGTTGCTGATCAACCCGTTGATCGTCTGGATCAAGACGCGAAGCAATCCGTATCCCATCGTGTTCACCGCCCTCCGTGAGAGCGGGGTCACGGCATTCTTTACGCGCAGCTCGGCCGCCAACATCCCCGTAAACCTGGCACTGTGCGAACGCCTGGACCTCGAGAAAGATACCTACGCGTTGTCCATTCCGCTTGGCGCGACCATCAACATGGGCGGCGCGGCCATAACGATTACGGTATTGACGCTCGCTGCGGCGCATACGCTGGGTATTACCGTCGATTTTCCGACCGCGCTGCTGCTCAGCGTCGTCGCGGCGCTGTCAGCCTGCGGTGCATCAGGTGTCGCGGGCGGATCGCTACTGTTGATACCACTCAGTTGCAGCTTGTTCGGAATTTCCAACGATGTCGCGATGCAGGTGGTGGCTGTCGGCTTCGTGATCAGCGTGTTGCAGGACTCTGCCGAAACCGCGCTGAACAGCTCGACCGACGTGGTGTTTACCGCGGCGGTGGCCGCAAAGCCTGATTGAGCGCCGCGTTTGGAACATACTTATTCCGTCTGTGCCTGCGCCATAGTAGGGTCCGAAGTCAGGCAGCCGCCTCGCAGAAAGGAGATTTCAGTATGCGCTACCGCAGGTCTCGATGCGTGGTTTGCCTTGCGGCACTGGTCCTGTCCATGTCGGCCCTCGGTGCCGAGCCATGGCTCGAGAAGTGCTTCGAATGTCACGGTGCGGATGGCATGGGCAAGTCCGATCCGATGTATCCGGTCATTGCCGGGATCCCGGCCGCCCATATCGAAGAGGCGATATATGCCTACATCGACGGCGCGAGGCAGTGCCTCAGGGAACCGCGCATGTGCGAGACAGTCGCTTCATTGACGGAATCCGAAGTCTCAGCGGCTGCCGCGTATTTCTCCAGCCGGGTCAGGGAATACAACCTGGAGGAATTCGACGCAGACCTCGCGGCGAAAGGCGCCTTCCTGCACGAGCGGCACTGTGGCGCCTGTCATGTTCCGCCGCACGACGAGGACGTTGACTACGCGATCGGCATCCCGCTGCATGGGCAGCGGCCGGATTACATCCGATACGCAATCCGCGCCTATTTCGGCGGCAATCGAGAGCCGCTGCTGGATACGATGTCGCACGAGCTTCGGCAACTTGACAGCGATGACTTCGATGCGCTCGTCAACTACTACTCGAGCTACCGGGCTGGAAACTGAGCCGCCCGCTCGGGCGTGCCGGGCTAAAGGATCGTCGGATTCGGCGCGTCGCCGTAGACGTCTTCCGGATCGAAGACTTTTTCGGTATCGGTCCAGACCAGTTCGACACGGCCGTCGATCTCGGTAGCCCCGAATTCCTTGCCGGAGGGCACGCGGCGATAAAAACAGCTTCGGTAACCGACGTGGCAGCTTGCGCCGCCTTCCACGTCGACGCGCAGCCAGATGCAGTCCTGGTCGTCGTCCACGAGTAATTCCCGAACGCGCTGAACGAATCCGCTTGTCGCGCCCTTGTGCCAGAGTACCTGGCGGCTGCGGCTGAAGTAATGCGCTTCCCCGCTCTGGATCGTCCGCGCGAGTGCTTCCGCATTCATATAGCCCTGCATAAGCAGTTCACCGGACTGCGCATCGGTCGTCACCACGGTGATCAGGCCACGGTCATCGAATTTCGGCGCAAGATCGCTGCCTTCCTCCACCTGTTGCACAGATTCGCGGGGCTGAAATTTGACGCCACTGCCCGACATGGCCGGCTCCTTCGGGTTCTCCTGGGGAACGGCAGATTACAGGGGTCTGCCGCACTCGGCAATATTGCTATCATTGACGCCTTTGCACCCAGGCAAGCCACGATTCTTCGCGGCACACTGACGAGCTATGACGATCAAACTGCACGATACCCGACTGGGCAAGAAAACTGCCTTCGAACCTCTCAATGACGACAAGGTGACGATGTATCTGTGCGGCCCCACCGTCTACAACTACGCCCACATCGGCAATGCGCGGCCGGCCGTGGTCTTCGATTTGCTGGCGCGCGTGCTGAGGCGCCGCTATAAACTGAAATTTGCGCGCAACTTTACCGATGTCGACGACAAGATCAACGCGGCATCCGTTGAAACCGGCAAGCCTATCGGCGAAATCACCGAGAGGTTCATGCGAATCTACAACGAGGACATGGCCGCACTGGGCGTGCTTCCGCCCGATGTCGAACCGCGTGCCACCGAGCATATTTCCGAGATGATCGCGATGATCGAATCCCTGGTCGAGAAGGGCTTCGCCTACGAAGCCGATGGCCACGTGCTGTTCGACGTTGCGGGTTACGACAACTACGGGTCGCTGTCGAAGCGAAGCCTGCGCGAGATGATCGCGGGCGCGCGCGTAGAAGTCGCCGACTACAAGAGAAATTCGCACGACTTCGTCTTGTGGAAACCGTCTACCGCGGAACTGCCCGGTTGGGATTCGCCGTGGGGACGCGGGCGGCCGGGCTGGCACATCGAGTGCTCGGCGATGGCGGAGAAGCACCTCGGCACCACGATCGACATCCATGCGGGCGGCCAGGACCTCATCTTTCCGCACCACGAGAACGAGCTCGCGCAAAGCTGCTGTGCCCATGACGGCGAAGATTTTGCACGTTACTGGGTCCACAACGGATTCCTGTCCATCGATCACGAAAAGATGTCGAAGTCGCTCGGCAATGTCCTGCTGGTACACAATCTCATCGAGACGATCCCCGGCGAAGTGATCAGGCTGGCGCTGCTGAGCGCGCACTATCGCCAGCCGCTGGATTGGTCTGACGAGACCGTCGAATCGGCGCGCCGCATGCTTGATCGCCTGTACGGCGCGGTACGCGGAATCAATGTACCGGAGTCTTCCAGAACCTCGGCGGAGCCGCTGCAGTCGGTTGTGGACGCGCTGGAAGATGATTTGAATACGCCGAAGGCCATGGCGGAGTTTTTCGGGCTGGCCAGGGAACTGAACAAGGCGACAAATCCGTCGGAGCAGGAAAAACTCGCTGCCACCATGTACGCAACCGGCGACCTGCTCGGTCTGTTGCAGGGCGACCCGGACGAGTGGTTTGCGGGTGCTGCCGATGGCGAATTGCCGGCCGAGGCCATCAACGAAATGATCGAGACGCGCAATGCGGCGCGTGCCGCGAGGGACTTTGCGGCAGCGGATGCATTGCGCGATAAACTGGCCGAGGCCGGTATTCAGATCGAGGACGGCCCGGACGGTACGACGTGGCGCAGGGCGTGAGCAGCTGATGAGCAGCGAAGTAGCAGACGCGCAGCAGGAACTCGTCGAAGAATTCCAGTTCTTCGATAACTGGATGGATCGCTACCAGTACCTGATCGACCTCGGCCGGCGTCTGCCAGAATTCCCGGAGGCGGACCGCATCGACGCCAACAAGATCCGTGGCTGCCAGTCGCAAGTCTGGTTCGTGGCCAATGAAAAAGACGGCCGCCTGGAGTTCAGCGCGATCAGCGACGCCGCGATCGTGTCGGGCCTTATTGCCGTGCTGCTGCGCATCTACAGCGGTAAGAAGCCGAAGGACATCCTCGACACCCCTCCGGATTTCGTCAGTGCGCTGCAGCTCGAGGCGCACCTGAGTCCGACGCGCAGCAACGGGCTGGCGTCGATGCTCAAGGCCATTCGCGATTTCGCGACCGAGGCTTTGCAGGCGACCTGATGGCCAGCGCGTTCAGCCGGGCACTGTCGTGGCCACTGATCGGCCTCGTCAAGCTGTACCGCGTTGCGATTTCTCCGTGGCTGGGCATGAATTGCCGCTTCCAGCCGACCTGCTCCGAATACACGATCGAAGCACTGCGGAAACATGGCGTCTTCAAGGGCTCCTGGCTCGCAGCAAAGCGCATCGGCCGCTGTCACCCATGGGGCGCGAGCGGCTACGATCCGGTGCCCGGCGAAAGGCATGACGACCATGAGTCCTCGTGACTTCTTGCGAGAGTTGGCCTATCCGGCCAGTTCCTCCGGCACGCTTATCGCGCTCATCACGTTCCTGCTGCTCATTTCGCTCGCCTCGGCTGCCGGCATGCTCGGCATCTGGCTCGCAATTGTCGTCATCCCGGCGTACCTGCGTTATCTCACAATGATTGCCGAAGCGCGCGCGAGAGAGCGAGACGCATCCCCGCCGGGGATCGAATACTTCACGCTCGTGGGTAATGCCTGGACATTGTTTCCCGTGATACCCGTGGTTCTGCTGGGCGTACTTGTCGTCGAGACGATGCAAGCGCTCGGGGCCGCAGCGGCACTCGTCGTCGCGTTACTGGGCGTGCCGGTTTTGCCGGCGATCATCGGTGTGCTCGTCATTACACATTCGCCGCTGCAAAGCGTCGATCCGAGGGCGATTGTCAGGTTCATTCGCGGCTGCGGGCCAAGCTACGCTTATGCGCCGCTGGCCGCGGTCCTCGTAGTCGCGGTGCCGTTGATGCTGGACGTCCTGCCCTCGTGGGCCCAGTCGCTCCTGGAGGTATACCTGCTGGCCGCGTTTTTTGCCGTCGTGGGCGCAGTGACACGCAGTGCGGGCCTGATTGACGATGTCGATCTGCCGGACGGTACGGAACCGGATCCCGATGAGGCGCTCGCGGAGGAGACGGCAGATCGCACGCGCGTGCTCAATCATGCTTACGGTTTCGTGAGCCGTGGCAACCGCGACGGCGGCCTCGAACACGTCTACGCATCATTGCGGAATGACCCGGACCCCGATGAGGCGTGGCGCTGGTATCTGGAGCAGATGCTGCGGTGGGAAGATACTTACCCGGGCCTGCTGCTCGCGCAACAGTATGTCGGCCGCCTGTTGGAGCACGGCGACCAGCTTGCTGCGGTAAAGCTGATGCTGCGTTGCAGCCTCGTGGACGTGTCGTTTCGTCCGCTGACTGTGGACCTGCCGCGTGCTATTGCTGCCGCGGAAGCTTGCGATAACCGGGAGCTTGTCGAGACGCTCAGTCGCCGGCGGTGAGGCAGCGATGCCTGCGGGACAGCAGGCCGTTCCAAAGGTGCGCAGCGGCGAGGACAATCGATCCGCTGATCGTAAACAGCCTGTCGGCGATGACACCGAGACTGCCATGCGCCACGGTCGCGCCAAAGACAAGCAGGCTCAGTCCCGCAAATGCAGCGATGACGACGCGCGAGTCGCGGTGCCTCGTATAGCCGATGCCGATGGCAACGACGCTCAGCGGAACGGCGAAATAAAGCATCTGCGCGTGCAGGTGGCTTTCGGTGAACGGCATCAGCATCGGCAAGGCGCCCAGGAAGAACGGCAGCGCGAGGCAGTGCAACAGGCACAAGCCGGAGAGCCCGATCGCGGCGCCGTCGAGCCAGTCCGTTGATTTCGCGGGTGTTTGATTCATCAGGGGATGCCGTTATGCTGGTAAGGCACTGGGCAGCAGCACCGCGCAGTGTGGAAGTGAAATGATATAGTATAACAATACTAACCTCAAGGGTTTGAAAAACAGCAACTTACTGACAACGACTCACTGCTTCCGAGGAACCCATGGACAAACGTCTCCTGACCATCCTGCGCTGCCCCGTGACCCACAAGGGACTGGCCGTCGCCAGGCGCGACACGCTCGACCGCGTGAACGCGGCGATCGAGTCCGGTGGGATCTCGAATCGCGACGGTACGGTGTTGTCGGAGCCTCTCCAAGAGGCGCTCATCACCGACGACGAAAAGCTCGCATACCCGGTCAATAACGGGATACCGGTACTGCTCGAAGGCGAATCCATCAGCCTGGAGCAGGTCGATTGAGGCCTCCCGCGAGCTTGTCATCGGGAAGCGCCCCTGTATGATCGAATTCAAGTGCAGCAACGATTGATTGCGTGAAAATCCAGGCGAACCAGCTCTCCTCCTATCTCAAGAACAGCCTGGCGCCGTGCTACCTCGTTACGGGCGACGAGCACCTGCTCGTTGCGGAAGCGCTCGACAGCATTCGTGCCGCCGCGCGCGAAAAAGGGTTCACCGAGCGAGAGTCTCACGTTGCGACGCAGTGGTTTGATTGGGCGAGCCTGTCCCAGTCGAGTTCCAACCTGTCGTTGTTCGCGGAGCAGCGGATCATCGAGTTGCGTCTGCCGACCGGTAAACCGGGAAGGGTGGGCAGTAGCGCGATCGTCGAGCTGGTCGACCGGCTCGGGCCGGAACTCATGATGATCATCAGTGCGCCGAAACTGGACAAGGGCGCAGCTTCGTCCAAGTGGGTAAAGGCGATCGACGCGTGCGGCGTATTTCTGCCAATGTGGCCTGTCGGCGTCAGGGAATTGCCGGGATGGATTGCTGCGCGCATGCGAGCTGCCGGACTGCAGCCCGACCGTACCGCGGCGGGCCTCATTGCCGACAGGGTCGAGGGCAACCTCCTTGCGGCCAACCAGGAAATCGAGAAGCTGCGGCTGCTCCTCGGCGAAGGCCCCGTCTCTGCCGAAGATGTCGCAAACGCCGTAGCAAACAGCAGCCGTTACGACGTCTACAAACTGGTGGACGCTGCGCTTGCGGGCGATGCACGGCGTGCTATGAAAATCCTCGACGGGTTGCGTGCCGAAGGCGTGGAGCCGGTAATTGTCTTCTGGGCCCTGGGCCGGGAGCTGCGCCTGCTCGCCAGCCTGTCCGACGCGGTTCGACAACGCGTCGACCTGGGTTCCGCCATGCAAAAGGCGAGGGTCTGGCGTAATCGGCAAGGGCTCGTCAGGAGCTGTGTCAGCCGCGCACCGAACGGCATGTTTCATCGGCTTTTGAAGGCTGTCGGCCAGGGCGATGCCGCCGCAAAAGGACAGCTTCGAGCCGACCCTTGGCAGCTTGCGAGCGACGTCGTGCTCGGCCTGGCGTTTGCGGGTCAGAAGGCAGCATGAAACGCACGGCTTCAGGAGCATGTTGCCGATGAAGCCGATCGGCATTCTTGGCGGCACCTTCGATCCGATTCACTATGGTCACCTGCGAACGGCGTTCGAACTGCTGCAGACCCTGCATTTCGAGGAGGTGCGTTTCATACCCTGCGGCTCTCCCCCGCACCGGGGCGTCACCTTTGCGCCAGCGACGTTGCGGCTGGACATGGTGCGCCTTGCAACGCGGAATGAGCCGAACTTCGTCGTCGACGATCGCGAGCTGCGCCGGGAGGGTCCGTCCTATTCGATCGATACCCTGGCGAGCCTTCGAGAGGAATTTCCGGACCGTTCGTTGTGTCTCATAACAGGTATGGACGCATTTCTCGGCTTGCCGACCTGGCATCGATGGGACGAAATCCTCGATTTTGCCCACATCGTTGTTGCCCACAGACCGGGATGGCGGGCGCCGGACGAGGGCGCGCTGGGCGCACTGCTCGCAGAGTACCGGGCGGAGTACGAAAAGGACCTGCGCGAGAAACTCCAGGGCAGCATCTACGTCCACGCCGTGACGCAATTGGAAATCGCGTCGACCGGGATCAGGAAACTGGTGGCGGATGGGTATGATCCGCGCTACCTGATGCCCGATTCGGTCCGCAACGCAATAATCGAGAGTTCGTGCTACACCAATTCAAGCCAGTAATTAAGGAGGCCGATAACATATGAAGATGAGCAGCACGCATGAATAGCGAGCAGCTGAGCGACCTCGTCGTCGAGGCGCTCGGGGACATCAAGGGCAAGGATATCGTCAAGCTCGATGTCCGCGACATGACGACCGTAACCGACTACATGGTCGTCGCCAGCGGAACCTCGACGCGTCATGTCCAGGCACTGGTCGACAACGTGATCGAGAAGGCGTCCGAGGCGGGGCACAAGCCGATCGGCGTAGAGGGCGAGAGCGGCGGCGAATGGGTGTTGCTCGATCTGCAGGACACGCTGGTGCATGTCATGCTGCCCAGAGTGCGTGAGTTCTATAACCTGGAAAAACTCTGGTCGCTACGGCCGGCCGGAGACCTTGCCGCGACGGAACGGTAAGGCGTATCCAGTAAGGCGTCCGGGAGAATTCCGCCGTGCATATACGGCTTCTAGCGGTCGGCGAGCGCCAGCCGGCGTGGGTCGACGACGCGTTCCGGGACTATACCGGGCGCTTCCCGCCGCAGTGGAAATTCAGGCTGGATCTAATCGCCACTGTGAGACGCGGTAAATCCGATGACGCGCAACGAGCCATCGAAACCGAGGGCGAGCAGATACTCGGCAAAATCGCAGCGGACGAACAGGTTGTGCTCCTCGATGAAAAGGGCCGGCAGCTCACGAGCAGGGATCTCTCGGGGCGCTTATCGGCGTGGCAGGCAGACGGCCGCGATCTCTGTTTCGTCATCGGCGGCCCTGACGGTGTCTCGGAAAACTGCCGCGGGCGCGCCGACTTCGTCTGGTCGCTATCGAACCTGACGCTGCCCCACGGCCTGGCGCGGGTCCTGTTCGCGGAACAGCTGTATCGTGCCTGGTCACTGCTGTCCGGCCACCCCTACCATCGCGCCTGAAGACCTCTCGAGTCGTCTATGTCGATTCCAAAGCTGCTCCTTGCCTCATCGTCGCCCCGACGCAGGCAAATTCTCGAGACCATGGGCCTCGAATTTACCGCGGCAAGCGTCGACGTCGACGAACGTCAGCACCCCGGCGAGACCGCGGATATCATGGTAGTGCGGCTGGCCGTGGAGAAGGCGAGTGCCGTGGATTCCGGGCCGGGCGTCGTGGTCCTGGCTGCCGATACGGCCGTGGTGCTCGATGGCGAGGTCTTCGGTAAGCCGGCTGACGAAGCGGATGCGCTGCGGATGCTGGCCGCATTGTCAGGGCATCTTCACCAGGTCATGACCGGTGTCGCTGTGCGCTCGGGCAGCTCGGCGGCAAGCGTGCTTTCCGTGACCGACGTGAAATTTCGCGAGATCGGTCCTGACGAGGCGCTCGACTACTGGCAAAGTGGGGAGCCCCGCGACAAAGCCGGTGCCTACGCGATACAGGGCCTCGGCGGCACATTCGTGGAGAGTGTGAAGGGGAGCTATACCGGCGTTGTTGGTCTGCCGGTACTGGAGACCGCAGAACTACTGCGCGCGGCCGGCATCGAGCCGCCTGTTGAACTGAAGGACGCGATATGAGCGACGACTCGCGAAAAGAGGAGATCCTGATCAATGTGTCTCCGTCAGAAACCCGGGCGGCGTTGCTCGAGAACGGGGTCCTGCATGAGATCTTCGTAGAGCGCACGGCGCGCCGCGGCCTGATCAGCAACATCTACAACGGTAAGGCGTCGCGCGTTCTGCCGGGCATGCAGGCCGCATTCGTGGACATTGGTCTCGATCGCACGGCATTCCTGCACGTATCGGACATCGCACGAAACGGCGAGGCGGGTGACGCCATGGCCGAGGACCTGCCGGATATCAGAGAACTCGTCAGGGAAGGGGACCGCCTGCTGGTGCAGGTCGTCAAGGACCCCCTTGGCAACAAGGGCGCGAGGCTGACGACCTTTATAACGCTGCCGTCGCGTCACCTGGTCCTGTTGCCGCGGAGCGCCAGCGTCGGTATTTCGGCGCGAATCGACCAGGAAGGTGAGCGTGATCGGCTGCGGGTCCTCGTCGAGGAACTGCTGGCGGAGCACGGCCTCGAGTGCGGTGCCATCGTGCGTACCGTCGCCGAGGGTGCGACCCGGGATGCGCTGGAAGCTGATCTCGAATACCTGATCAGACTTTGGGACGTCATTCAGGAACGGTGCAGGAACGATAATGTAAAACACCTTGTAAACGAGGACCTGTCGTTGCCGCTGCGCGTGCTGCGCGACCTCGTAACCAGTGACGTGGAAACCATTTTGGTGGATTCGAAACCGGACTTCGATGTAATGCACGAGTTCGCAGCGACCTTCCTGCCGGGTGTCGAGGCACGGCTGCAGCACTATAAGCGGAGGCGCCCAATATTCGACCTGCACGGAATCGAGGACGAAATCCGCAAGGCGCTGGACAGGGACATTCCCCTGAAGTCGGGTGGGTACCTGATTTTCGACCAGACGGAAGCTATGACGACGATCGATGTGAACACGGGCGCTTACGTCGGTCACCGAAACCTCGAGGAGACGATCTACCGGACCAATCTCGAGGCCGCGATGGCTATCGCCCGGCAACTGCGGCTGCGGAACCTGGGCGGTATCATCATCATCGACTTCATCGACATGGAAGAACCGTCGCATCGAAAGAACGTGCTGGCGGTGCTGGAGCAGTCGCTCGAGGGCGATCACGCGCGACATCAGATTACGCCCATATCCCCGCTCGGGCTCGTCGAGATGACGCGCAAGCGCACGCGGGAAAGCCTGCAACATATCCTGTGCGAGGATTGTCCAAGCTGTGAGGGGCGCGGATTCGTACTTACCGTGGAGACCGTGTGCTTCGAGATTTTTCGCGAGATCATTCGCCAGGCGCGCCAGTTCGAGTTCGACGAAGCCCTGGTTCTTGCTCACGAGGACGTCATCGAACTGCTACTGGACGAGCAGGCGCAGAGCCTCGCTTTGCTCGGTGAGCAAACCGGCAAGTCGATACGATTGCAGACAGAATCGCTCTATCTGCAGGATCAGTTTGACGTCGTCCTGATGTAGTTCGACACGCGAGTTCGGATGAAGAAATTTCTGCAACGGCTGTTCAAGTATCTCGCCTACCTGGCGGCGGCCGTAGTGATCCTGCTCGCCATCGCGGTTGGTCTGTTCCGCTTGTTCCTGCCCAAACTTCCCGAGTACCAGGACGAAATAAAGGCCTGGGCCAGTGCCGCCATCGGCATGCAGGTGGAATTTTCCGGAATGGACGCTCGCTGGGGCCTCAGCGGACCGCAACTCGAGTTCTATAACGCCGAGCTGACTCGCGGCGCGCCGCTTTCCCGGGTCATTGCCGCGGAGCAGGTAAGTATCGGCGTTGCCCTGACGCGTTTCCTTGCCGACAGAACGCTGGTCGTGAATCGTGTCGTGATTCGCAATACGAGCGTGGAGGTGCGCCAGCTGCCCAACGGTGAATGGTGGATCGAGGGAATTGCCGCGAGGGACCTGCCGGTCCTGCAGTCGGACGATGCCGGCGACCTGGGCGACATCGAATTCATTGCCGAGGACGTCGAGCTGAGCCTGATCCTGCCGGGTGACGAACAAGCGAAGTCGTTCGAGATCAGCCGCCTGAACGTGCGCAGCGAGGAGCAAAGACTCACCCTCAACGGCACGGTAGTGCTCCCGGAGTCACTCGGGAGGCAGCTGCGCTTCGGCGCAACGCAGCTGCTTGGCGAAAACGGAAATGGTGACGGTTGGGACGTCACGGTCGACGCAAGCGACATCGACCTCGCAGGCGTCGCCGCTCTGGACACGTCTCGTGGCTGGCCATTGTCATCTGGCAGCGGTGATATCGATGCAGCGCTTGCCTGGATCGACGGGCGGGTCCAGAGTGCCGCGGCGGAGTTTTCGCTGGAAGAGGTGAGCATCGGCGCACGCGAGCATTTCTCCATGGCAGGCCGTCTCGAGTATCACAGAGACCCCGATGGCTGGCTTGCGGTGGCCGAAGATTTTCAGATCGGCAGCGTATCGGGAACCTGGCCCGAATCATCGCTCAAGCTGGAAACGAGTATCGACCGCGACGGCTCCATCGTGATGATGGACGCAAGGGGTGATTATCTGAACCTGGCTGATTTGCGGTTGTTTGCGCCGCTGCTCGCCGACGAACATGAAGACATGATCGACGGGCTCGCGCCCGACGGCATAGTCCGTAACCTGGTCGCCACGATCTCGGACATCCATACGGAGTCGCCGCGCTACGCGATATCGGCAGACCTGGAGAATGCCGGAATCGCGGTATACGACGACCATCCCGGTATCCGCGGATTTACGGGTCGACTGCGAGCCGACTGGTCAGGTGGCCGGCTTGAGATCCAGTCGCAGGACATGGTTGTCGATCTTGGCAGCCACCTCGCCGAGTCGATACCGATAGACCTGGCCAGCGGTACGGTAATCTGGCGCCGCAGCGGCGAGAGAATTACCGTGTTGTCCGACAACATCGCAATCAGCAACGCCGATCTCGACAGCCAGAGCAACATCCAGGTCACGTTGGACAAAGGCGAGGCGCCGGTAATCGATCTCGTGTCTCGATGGAGTATCACCGATATTGGTTCCGCCAAACGCTTCATTCCGGGGCAGGTCATGCACCGCAAGCTCTATGACTGGTTCCAGTATGCGTTGGTGTCCGGAAGTATCCCGAACGGAACGACGCGTCTCTATGGCCCGCTCGACAAGTTCCCGTTCGATGGCGGAGAAGGCCGCTTTCAGCTGGAAGCGAACGTACGCGACACGACCTTCAAGTTTCTGCCGGACTGGCCGGCGGCCGAAATCATCGACATGAATGTCGTTCTCGACAACGCGCGCCTCTACACGGAGCGCAATCGTTCGATCAATCGAGGCAGGGAAGTCGTGGATGCGCAAGTAGAGATCGATGATTTGCGCAAGCCGGTGCTGACCATCGACTCCTACTCGACCGGTACACTGGAATCGCTTTACAACTATGCGCAGAGCAGCCCGATCGCGAAGGTGTTCGGCGGTCATCTGAGGCGCGTCAGGGTGTCCGGCGACGCGGCGCTCAAACTCGACCTCATGGTGCCGATAACAGACTGGCGTAATTTTACGTTCAGCGCTCGAATCGTCAGCACCGAGGGCAGCCTGCAGGTCGAAGGCTTCGAACCACCCGTGACGGGACTGAACGGCGTGGTGACCATCGACCGCGAGAGCGTCACGAGCGAGGCGCTGGGGGGAATGTTCCTCGGCCGGCCCGTGCAGATCGAACTCGAGGATGCGCCTGATGAACTGACCGATTTCCAGGTGATAGCGCGCGCCCGCGGCAGCATCGATGCGCTGGGCCTGACAGATGGCCTCGGGTTACCGGTCGCGGAGTTGGTCGATGGCGAGACCGATTACGCCCTCGATCTGCTGTTTCCGCGGGGTGGTCGCGAGCAGCCGATACCGTTCACGATCCGGGTAAGTAGCGATCTCGTCGGTCTTACGGTCGATCTCCCGGAACCGTTCCAGAAGCCGGCGGGCGAGGTTGCGAGCATTGCGGGCGATATTGCATTCATGCCGGGCGGACAACGCATCGAAAGCCGTGGTGAAGCCGACGGGGGCCTGAGCTGGAACGTCGCGTTCGCGCAAGACGGCGGGGTGTGGGACCTCGAGCGCGGCACGCTGGCACTGGGCGGCGGAACACTCTCCGACGCCGAGACGCGGGGGCTGCACATTCGTGGCAATGTCGAAAGTATCCTGTTCGACGAGTGGCTGCGGCTGTCTCGCGGCGACGAGAAGCGCACTGGCACGGCCGATCGCATCCGCTCCATCGACGTGAATGTCGATAGTTTGCGACTGCTCGGCCAGCACCTGCAAAACCATCGGGTAAGAGTCGATCGAAGCGCGCGCGACTGGCTGGTGCAGTTCGAAGGCGAGCAGGTGACGGGTTCCGTATTCGTGCCCTACGATCTCGGGTCGAACCGCGACGTGGTTCTCGATATGGAGCGGTTGATATTGCCTGGTGACAGCAATCAGGAGGCTGTCGCGGATCGCGCACAGATCGACCCGCGGAAGCTTCCGCCCGTTACGGTAAAGGCCGCTGAATTCGCGCTGGGTAATCGATTCCTGGGTGCGGTTGAAACGCAGTTTGCACGGACGGACCAGGGTCTCGTCGCGGACACGTTCGTCGCCCGCGACGAGACCTTCGAGGTCGTAGGCGATGCGCGTTGGGTCGCAGATGCGGGCGATCCCACGGGGTACCGCAGCTATCTCATGGCGACGCTCACAAGCACGGACGTCAGCACGACAATGCAGCGCCTCGATTACGCGCCAGGCATCGTCAGCGACGAAATGACCCTGCTGTTCGACGTCAGCTGGTCGGGCGGGCCGCGAACCGACGTGTTCGAATCGCTCGACGGCGACGTGCAGGTGCGCTTCGGCGCCGGTCAGCTCGATGAAATCGAACCGGGCGCAGGGCGCCTTTTTGGCCTGATGAGTATAGTTGCACTGCCGCGCCGCCTGTCGCTGGATTTTACCGACGTATTCGACAAAGGCTTCGGCTTTGACGCGATCGACGGCACGTTCCGCATCGTCGACGGTGAAGCCTATACCTGTAACCTGTCTCTCGAAGGCCCTGCCGCCAATATCGCCATCATAGGTCGCACCAGCCTCGCGAATAGTGAATACGAGCAGGCGGCGGTCGTCGCCGCGAATTTCGGCAATACTCTGCCCGTGGTGGGCGCCGTAGTCGCCGGACCCCAGATTGCCGCCGCGCTGCTGATCTTCTCTCAGATCTTCAAGAAACCCCTGCAGGAAATGGGACAGGTGTACTACGCGATCAACGGGCCATGGGACGACCCTCTGATCGAGAGTACGGGGGCCGCCGATTTCGCGTCGAGTGCCGAAACGGCAGGTTGCATCATGGATTCCGAGTAGAATCCTGTGGCACAGCAATGGAAGAACGGGAGTCCGTCGTGCGAGTAGCAGCCATTCAGATGAACAGCGGTGCCGACCTGGCGCAGAATCTCCAGCTGGTTGCGCAACTGCTGTCGGATGCTGCCCGCGACGGCTGCGCCCTCGCGGTGCTGCCTGAGAATTTTGCGTTGATGCCGGAGCGCGGCCGAGACAAGTCCAGGCATGCCGAGCAGCCGGGTGGAGGCCCGATACAGGATTTCGTCGCCGAATGTGCGGCGAGGCACGGAATGTGGATTATCGGCGGCAGCATGCCTCTCGAGTCGCCCGAGCCGGAGCGCGTCTACGGCGCCTGCCTCGTGGTGGACGACCGTGGCAAGACGAGGGCCATATATCGCAAGATCCACCTGTTCGATGTTGACCTGCCGGACAGGGAAGAGTCCTATCGCGAGTCTCACTCGATGTACGCAGGGGACGAGCCGATGATCGTGGACACGCCGGCAGGGCGCGTCGGGCTGACGATCTGCTACGATCTGCGCTTTCCCGAGCTGTATCGGACCCTTGTCGATGCCGGCGCAACGGTATTCACGGTTCCCGCGGCTTTCACGGCCGTAACGGGTGCCGCGCACTGGCATACGCTGCTGCGTGCCCGCGCTATCGAGAACCTCGCGTACGTCATCGCTCCGGGGCAGTTCGGCACACACCCGGATGACCGGGAGACCTACGGCCACTCACTCATCGTGGATCCGTGGGGACGCATACTGGCCGAGCAGCCGTCTGGAAACTGCGCGGTCATGGCGGACATCGAACCAGGGTCCCCGGACCAGCTACGCGAGAGCTTTCCGGCCCTCGCCAATCGGCGCTTGTAGGAGCAACAGTTGAGTAACGAAGTAGATCCGATCGAGTCGGTGATGGCCGACATGCTTGCCCCGGCCGGGCTGGAGGAGCGTCATCTCAGCAGGACGCTGGGCAGTATCCTGCGCGGTGGCGTCGATTACGCCGACCTGTACTTCCAGGTGTCGCGGCAGGAAAGCTGGACCCTGGAAGACGGGATCATCCGCGAAGGCAGCTTCAATCTCGACCAGGGCGTCGGTGTACGCGCCGTGAGCGGGGAAAAGACCGGCCTCGCCTATTCCGACGAGCTGATGCTGCCCGCTCTAGAGCGCGCCGCGGGTGCCGCGCGCGCGATCGCGAGGCAGGGTGAAAGCAAGCAGGTGCCCGCGTGGCAACGCGGTGACGTGGCACCCCTGTATCCTGTCGCCGACCCGACGAGGAGCATACCCGACGTGGAAAAAACGGCGTTGATTACCCGCATCGACGCCGCGACGCGCGCGCTCGATTCGCGTGTCGAGCAAGTGATCATCAGCATGACGAGTAACCAGGATCTCGTGCTCGTCGCGGGATCAGATGGCACGCTGGCCGCCGATGTGAGGCCGCTGGTGCGGTTTAATGTCAGCGTGATACTCGAGCAAGACGGCCGTCGGGAACAGGGTTATGCCGGTGGCGGCGCGCGCTCCGACCTGAATTATTTCCTCGCGGGAGACCGGCCGCTGGACTATGCACGGGAAGCCGTGCGGCAGGCTACCGTCGCACTCGAGGCAGTACCGGCGCCTGCCGGTACGATGCCCGTCGTGCTCGGCCCGGGATGGCCCGGCATCCTGCTCCACGAAGCCGTTGGTCATGGACTGGAAGGCGACTTCAACCGCAAGGGAACTTCAGCGTTCTCGGGAAAAATCGGCCAGCGCGTCGCCGCCCCGCACTGCACGATCGTCGATGATGGCACATTGGTAAATCGTCGTGGCTCTCTCGCAATCGACGACGAGGGCACGCCAGGACAGTACAACGTGCTCGTTGAGGACGGCGTACTCAAGGGCTACATGCAGGACAAGCTGAACGCCCGCCTGATGGGCGTTGCTGCTACCGGCAACGGCCGCCGGGAGTCGTATGCACACATGCCCATGCCGCGCATGACCAATACCTATATGCTCGCAGGCCCGCACGAGCATCAGGAGATAATCGCCTCCGTAAAACAGGGCCTGTATGCGCCAAACTTCGGGGGCGGCCAGGTCGATATTACGTCGGGCAAGTTCGTATTCTCTGCGAGCGAGGCGTATCTCATCGAGAACGGCACCATTACGGCACCTGTCAAGGGTGCGATGCTGATCGGCGACGGCCCGGATGCACTGACGAAGATATCCATGGTGGGTAATGATCTCCAATTGGATAGCGGCGTAGGTACCTGCGGCAAGGAGGGCCAGTCGGTGCCCGTGGGTGTCGGCCAGCCCACCCTGAAAATCGACGAGCTGACCGTCGGCGGAACCGCCTAGCCCCGAAGTGTCGCCGCGATGCGACTATTGACATAAATGTCACTACGCGCCGATTTTCAAGGCTTGTGAGCTGGCTCACCGCATCGCGCGGCAGGCTGCGGTATCGTTCCGGGCGTCTCAAACAGGAAGAGAAATCATGGCGTTCGAGAGCACAATAACCGAGAAAAACATGGATGCCGGGTCGCAGACACTCGCGCAGGGAATCCGCGGCGATAATCGCGACTTCGAGCCCGATCTGTCGGTCGACGGGCTTTCCGACTCGATACTCGCGAAGCTGCTGCGCCTGTTCCGCCTCGCCTGACAACTCGGCCGGCGGCAAGCCCGCCCGAGCCCACTGGACGGCGGCACGGTGGCCGTGGACAATGGATTGCCCCGGGGTTCCCATTCAGGCGCCATGTGGATTTCGAAGCCAATCTACGAAAGCTTGCCGTACTTCTACCTGCTTGTCGGCGTCATCGCACTGTCCGCATCGATGTACGTCAACCACTGGTACTGGCCGACGATCTGTTTCGTTACGGGTGTCGTTTGCCTCGTGGGCGGGCTCGTGGTGTTGCTGAAACGTCGCGATTCGCGCGTTACTCACAGGCGCGGCAGCTAGCCGGCTAACCCTGTTTCTGGCTCACGGGAGTCTGTTTGGCTACCGCGGGCACGTCGTCATGGGTGTCCCCGAAATCCGCCTCATCCCCGGCCTCCGCAAGGGCGCCTGTACCCATATTCGTGTAGATGAGCTCGTGAACGCCAAGAGTGATGACGTCGCCGCTTGCCAGTTCGCGCTTCTTGACCTGGGCTTCCCCGATGAAAACCCCGTTGGTGCTGTTGAGGTCCTCGATAAAGCAGCGGTTCGTGTCGCAAACGAACTGCAAATGGTGGCGGCTCACGAACTTGCTCTTGATATAGATTTCATTGTCCGGCGAGCGGCCGACGATTATCCGGCCGGGCGGAAAGGTATGGAGCGACACTGTTTCGCCATTCTCCCTGACCTCGATCCGCATGACGTGCGATTCGGTTCCCGGACGCCGACTGGCAATCTGCTGCAGCTGTTCGTAGACGCCGGTATTGCTTTCGTGTTCATCCCAGTCGAGCTCGGTGACGGCCGCCATGATGTCATCGACGGTGACAGCCGGTTTGCTGTCGGCGAAAGCGCATAGCAAGGCGGTATCGCATAGCGTATTGATGAGGCGCGGCACGCCGCCCGTGTATCGATATATCACGTCAATCGCGTTCGCAGCGATCAGCTCTTCCGAAGCCGCACCCGCAACCTTCAGACGGTGGTTGATGTAGGTTCGTGTATCTTGCTTGTCAAGCGCGCCCAGGTGAAATCGCAGCCGCACCCGCTGTGCGAGCTGCTTCAGCTTGGGGGAATCGAGTTTCTCCCTCAGTTCCGGCTGTCCGGCCAGGATGATGCGCAGGACTTTTTCCTTGTGCGTCTCGATGTTCGACAGCATGCGGATTTCTTCGAGCACCTTGAGCGACAGGTTCTGCGCTTCGTCGACGATCAAAACGACCTTCTTGTCGTTCGCATACTGTTCGATCAGGAACATGTTGAGCATATCGAGCAGTTCGACCTTGCGCTTGTCGAAGGGCTTGAAGCCGAACTCCGTCAGCGCCGCCTGCAGGAACTCCGTGGCGGTGAGCTGGGTCTGCGAGACGACCGCGTAGACGACGCTGTCGTCGAGCTCCTCGAGAAACGATTGCAACAGCGTGGTCTTTCCGGAGCCGATTTCACCCGTAATGATGACGAAGCCGTCGGCCAGCCAGATCGTGGACTCCATGTACGCCTTGGCCCGGGAATGCTGCTTGCTCCAGTAGACGAAAGCAGGGTCTGGCGTCAGCCGGAAAGGCTGCTCTCTGAGTTTGAAGTGCTCGAGGTATGACATCTCTTTCGTTTGCCTGGGTACTCGGTGTTTTGTCTGGCCGTTCAGAAGCTTGCAACACGTAACTCGCGCAGTTTACCTGCTTTTGCCCGCCTTCGGCCAATACGGTGTCCCGTAATTACGGGTCGACCGCGTCACACTTCCGCGAGCGCAGCCTCCACCAGCTGCAGCCGTTCGTCCCGTTCGCGGGCCGAATCGGCGACGACCGTTATATGTCCGAGCTTGCGGCCCTCGCGGGGGCTCTTGCCATAATCGTGCAGCCAGCAGCCCGTTATCTCGAGGTTCCCTGCGGCCCCCGGAATTTCGCCGATCAGGTTGACCATGCCGGCGTGGCCCCGGCAGGCCGTGGGCCCGAGCGGTTGATTCGTGATTGCGCGCAGGTGGTTCTCGAACTGGCTTGTCTCGGCGCCTTCGATGGTCCAGTGCCCGGAGTTGTGCACGCGCGGGGCGAATTCGTTGGCCAGCAATCGATCGCCGACGACAAATAGCTCCAGCGCCAGCACGCCGACGTAATCCAGGCGGGCGAGCAGTCGGTTCATGCAGGCTTGCGCCTTCTGTTCCAGGCCGGGTGCATCGACCGGCGCACGAGACCGCCGCAGGATGCCCGCGGCATGTTCGTTGTGCGTGAGCGGATACATCGCGGTTTCGCCACCGGCAGCACGCACGCCGATCGCCGAGACCTCGTAGTCAAAGTCCAGCCATTCCTCGGCCAGGAGCGCGGAGCCGGCCAGTTTCTGCCAGGCGCTATCAATATCGTTTTTGGTTTTCACGACGTACTGGCCTTTGCCGTCGTAGCCGAAACGGCGGGTCTTGAGGACCAGTGGGAGCCCGATCGAATTCACGGCCGCATGCAGGTCGTCGAGCGAATCAACCGCACGGTAGCGCGGCAGGGGAATCTCCAGCTCGTCGAACAGGCGCTTCTCGGTGAGCCGGTCCTGCGCCGTGCGCAGTGCTTCGGGTGGCGGAAAGACAGGGACGCGCCCGGCGATCCCGAGCAAGGCCTCGACGGGCACGTTCTCGAACTCGTAGGTGATGACGTCGCAGGTCCTGGCGAGTTCGTCGAGCGCCGCAGGATCGTCGAACGGGCGGTGGATTACCTCACCCGCATCGGCTGCCGGTGGCGCATCGGACGGATCGATATAGTGACACGCGATACCCATGCCGCGCCCTGCAAAGCCGAGCATCTGGCCGAGCTGCCCGGCGCCTATAATGCCGACACGCACGGTAGACGTTATTGCCGGGGGTCCGGGTTAGCCAGGACCGCGTCAGTCTGGTTCCGGCGGTACTGATCGAGCGCCTCGGCCACCGCGGAATCCTCGTTAGCCACGATCGCCGCGGCAAACAATGCGGCATTGATGGCGCCGGCCTTGCCGATCGCCATCGAGGCCACCGGCACGCCGGCCGGCATCTGTACGATCGACAACAGCGAGTCCTGCCCGTTGAGCGCCCTGGACTGGACAGGAACACCGATAACGGGAACGCGGGTCTTGGCAGCCGTCATACCGGGCAGGTGGGCTGCGCCGCCGGCCCCCGCGATGATGGCCTTGAGACCCCGCTCGAGCGCAGCCTCTGCATACTCGAACAAGAGATCGGGTGTGCGGTGTGCGGACACGACTCGGACCTCATTAGGCACGTTCAGGTCGTCGAGCGTCTCGCTCGCGTGACGCATCGTGTCCCAGTCCGAGCGTGAGCCCATGATGATGCCGACTTGGTATTTCATTGCGAAATTCTATCATCCTGCGCCGCGGCCATCAGCGCATCGTGGATCTCACGGAACAGCTGGCGGCGCAGTCCCTTTTCGGTGCGTTCGTTCGGCGCGCTCCGGATATGGCTCAGCAATTCCGCGAGCGGCCCGGTAGCGGCGCCGCTCTGTTCGCAGAACGACCGTAAGGCATCATGGCCTTCGGCCGTGATCCTGTCGCGCCACCGCTCCGCGTCGGCGAATACCCGCTTCGCCCTACGATCGTCGGCGCCGCGGGCATCCAGAGCGCGCTGGATGGGCAGCGGGTCGCAGTTTCGCATCAGTTTGCCGATCAGTTGTTTTTGCCGGCGCAGCGCCCCGTGTGCGCGAATCTTCGACGCGGCGAGCACTGCCTCACGCAGGCCTTCTTCGATCGGCAATGCGCGCAGCTCTTCCTCGGTCAGTTCGATCAGCCGCTCGCCGAGTTGTTGCAGTTCGAGCTGCTCTCTTTTTAGCGCTGATTTGCTGGGCTTTGACGGGGTCAACGGCTAAGCTACTCGGCTTGTTCAACTTGGACCGGTTGCGGCAGAACGGGGCGGAAGTCTAGCACGTGTCTCGTACCGGCCGAACCGGGATCACAGGGAAGCATTGCATGGGCGAGCTCCGGGCACCGCAATCACTCGGGCAGGAAGAACTCGAAGACATCGTCGCCAGTGCGCTTGATGAAGCACATGCTCGCGGCGTCGACCAGGCAGAGGTCGCCGCCAGCCATGACATGGGCCTTGCAGCAACGGCGCGGCTGGGCGACGTGGAGAATCTCGAGTACACCAATGATCGTGGCATCGGTGTCACGGTCTACCTGGGTTCCCGCAAGGGAAGCGCCAGCACCTCGGACATCTCGGGCGAAGCCATCCGGGAGGCGGTTGGCAAGGCGTGCACCTTCGCGAGTTACACTGCCGAGGACAAGTATGCCGGGCTCGCGGATGCTGATCGCATGTGTACGGAGGTGCCGGACCTGGACCTGGACCACCCGTGGAACCTGGATGCTGCGGCTGCGATCGACCTCGCTATTGCCTGTGAAGCCGCCGCGCTGGGCTACGACAAACGAATCTCGAATTCCGAGGGCGCCACGGTGTGGACGAACCGTGGTGTGCGGGCGTACGGAAATACGCACGGTTTCGTCGGCAGCTATGCCAAGACCAGCCACACGGTCAGCTGTGCGGTCCTTGGCGATGCGGACGGCGACATGGAGCGGGACCACTACTACAGTGCGGCCCGCGATCCGGCCGAACTGGACAGCGCCGAATCCATCGGTTTGGAAGCCGCGACGCGAGTGCTGCAGAGGCTGGGCGCACGGAAGATAAAGACCACGCGCGCGCCTGTGCTTTTCATACCCGAACTGGCTCGAGGTTTTATCGGACACGCGATAGGCGCTATTTCCGGCGGCGCACAATACCGTCGTTCGTCATTCCTGCTCGATGCAGCCGGAGAAAAAATCTTCCCGGAATTTATCAGCATAGAGGAGCGTCCGCACATTCCGAAAGGCATGGCGAGTGCACCGTACGATGGCGAGGGAGTAGCAACGTACGACCGCAATATCGTGACGGACGGTGTGCTCCAGGGCTATGTTCTCAGTAGTTACTCCGCGCGCCGCCTCGGGCTCGACACGACGGCGAACGCTGGTGGTGCGCAGAACCTGATCGTTCCGGGCAACGCCGAGGGGATGGAGGCGCTGCTGGCCGAGTTGGGAACGGGCTTGCTGGTCGAGGAGTTGATCGGGCAGGGTGTCAACACGGTTACGGGTGATTATTCCCGGGGCGCCGTCGGCCATTGGGTCGAGAACGGCGAGATAAGCTTCCCGGTTCACGAGATCACAATCGCGGGCAACCTCCGTGACGTCTACGCACGTATTGTTGCGGTGGGCCGGGACCAGGACCTGCGTGGCGGAATCCGCTGCGGATCAATCCTCGTTGACGGCATGACTATCGCCGGCAGCTGAGTCAGCGCCGGAGAGCGGTCCCGCCGCATCGACGAGCTCGGACAGGGTCATGCTGCCGACTGCGGAAAGCGTGGCATCATCCAGTTTTTCGCCCAGGGCATCGACGTACGGGTCCCAGGCCGGCTCGCGGTAGGAACCCGTTTCTCCCTCACAACGCGTTACTTGGAGGATATCCCGCAACTGGATTCGCGCCATTTCCCGTGCCGGCAGCAGTTCGCCCTTTTCACTCGTGGTAAGAAGTCCCTTTGATTGCAGATCCTGGATGACGGGAGCAAGCGCCAGCGAAGGAATTTGCAGTGTATCGCTCAATGCCTGCACTGAAAGCCTTTCAGCCGGGTCCCTGAACGTCCGACCGACCAGGAGCATGATATTCAGCGCCAGGCGTTCGCGAACTGAATTCGATAATCGTGGTTCCTGGCGGCCGATTTTCAGGTACGCCGGGTTCTGGACGTAAAAGGCCAGCTGCGCGCCGATAAGCAGGATCAACCAGTTAAGATACAGCCAGATCAACGTGACGATCGCGATCGCGAAACTTGCATATACCGCCTGTCGCGCAGATGCGGTGGCGACAAAGGTCGTGAATATGATCACCATGCTGGCCCAGATGAAGCCGCCGGTGAGCCCGCCCAAGAGCGCAGGCACCAGCCGCACGCGCGTATTCGGCATGAACCAGTAGAGGAACGTGAACACGCCGGCCACCAGGAAATACGGCATCAGCTTGCTCGTAGCGACGAACAGCGGGCCAACGATATCGTTCTCGAGCAGGTATTTGACGATGTCCTGGTTCTGCAGTCCCGTGATCATGCCCAGCGCGATGACAATTGCGAGCGGGCCGATCATCAGCACGAACATGTATTCGGTGAATCGGCGCGCGAAACTGCGAGGCTCCGAGACATACCAAACGTAATTCAGGCTCTCCTCGACCTTTTGGACCATCGATATTGCGGTCCACAGGAAGAACGCCAGGCTGACGCCACCGAGCACGCGGCCGTTCACGTTGTAAACGAGCGCCATCACGTTGTCGGTAATTTCGACGCCGCGGTCCCCGAGAGGCTCCAGGAAAAGATACATTTGCCCTTCGAGTTTCTCGTGAATGCCCAGACCCTTGAGCACCGAGAAACTGAACGCGAGTAATGGCACGATCGACAGCAACGTCGTATAGACGAGGCTCATCGCACGCATCGTTATCTGGCCGGAGAAGATGTCCCGCAGGACGGCGTAGAGATAGCGCAACAGGTTTGCGACGATGCGGCCAATGCGGCCCTGCCTTTCGAGCACGTCGCTCCAGATAAGCTCGTTCAATTGCTCGATCGGATTCGCTTTCATCTCGGTCTCAGGCCTGCGTTAGCCTGCGCAAGGCTTCCCGGTATTTTTCGGCGGTCTTCTGAATGACTTCGGACGGTAACTCCGGTCCCGGAGCCGTCTTGTCCCAGTCCAGCGTTTCGAGATAATCGCGCACGAACTGCTTGTCGAAGCTCGGCGGACTCATGCCGACTTCGTATTCCTCGACGGGCCAGAAGCGCGAGGAGTCAGGCGTAAGCACTTCGTCGATAAGGTACAAGCGGCCTTCGTGATCCAGACCGAACTCGAACTTGGTGTCGGCGATGATAATGCCACGCTGCAGGGCGTGCGCCGCAGCCACTTCGTAGATCTGGATGGAGACATCCCGTACCCGCCAGGCGAGGCGTTCGCCGATTAATTCAATGACCTGCTCGAACGCAATGTTCTCATCATGGTCACCGGCTTCCGCCTTGCTCGCAGGCGTGAACAGTGTCTCGGGAAGGCGCTCGGCCTGGCGCAATCCCGGCGGCAGGGGGATGCCGCAGATCTCGCCGGATTCCCGGTAGTCCTTCCATCCGGATCCGATGAGGTAGCCCCGGGCCACCGCCTCGATCGGCAGCGGCTTGAGGCGCTTCACGACCAGCGAGCGGCGCCGCAACTGCTCACGTAACAACGGGTCCTCGATGACCTCGTCAATGCTCCGCGATGTCAGCTGATTCTCGATGATCTCCTCCATCATGCGGAACCAGTAAAGCGAGATCTGGGTGAGTACCTCGCCCTTGCCCGGCACGGGATCCGGCATGACTACATCGAATGCAGAAAGCCGGTCGGTCGTCACGATGAGGAGATGCTCATCGTCGATGCTGTAGATGTCGCGGACCTTGCCGCGGCCGATCAACGGATAGCCAGGAATCGAAGACTCGAAGAGTGCGCCGGCATTGTCAGTCATAAGCGTGCTCGGTGAGGTCGCTACGGGGCATGATCGCCGTTCGACATTGGCGTGGCAAGCGATGGGCGTAGGCAGGCCGCGCCGCAAAGGCTACGATGCCGATATCAACATGCGGCGGCGCCGGCAGGAGCAGGATTGTACTGGGGCAGGATCATAGGCACCTTCTTGGGAGCTCTGGTGGGCGTACTGCTCGTGTCGCCGGTGTTGAAGATCGTGTCGGTTGCGGCCGGGTATTTCGCCGGCCGGCAGTTCGACCGCGGATTTGCCGCAGAGCGGCATGCGTTCGACGACCTGGCTGTGGGTTCCGGACGCCTGTCCGATGGCTACGTTCGCGCCTTGTTCACGTGCATGGGTCATCTCGCCAAGGTCGATGGACGGGTCAGCGAGGCAGAAATTCGCTCGGCCCGGCTCGTCATGCACCGTCTCAACCTCAGCCCGGCACAGGTTCGCAGAGCCATTCACTGGTTCGAAGAAGGCAAACAGCCGGGATTCCCGCTGGTTCAGACCGTGCGCGAGCTGCGTCGGGTGCATGCCCGCCGCGCGGATCATCGTACGCTGTTCGTCCGCCTTCTCCTGGAGGTGGTCCTGGCCGGGAGCCGTCTGCGGACGCGCGAGCGGACGCTGATCTGGACGGTCTGCACGGAACTGGACATCGGTCGCGTCGAGCTGGCGCAGCTCGAGGCAATGATCCTGGCGCAAAAAGGCTTTCGGCGCTCGCCCGCGGGAACGGCGGACACGGCGCGGCTGCGCCGTGCATATGCAACGCTGGGGGTCGAGGAGTCGTCGACCAACGACGAGATCAAGCGAGCCTACAGGCGGCTCATGAACCGCAATCATCCGGACAAGATTTCGGGCAACGACCCCGGCGAGGCGGCTATCGCGGAAGCGCAGCGGCGCACGCGCGAGATTCGCGGGGCTTACGAGATGCTCAAGGCGCGGCGGTCGATCCGCTAGTCCATCTCGGGTAAATTAGCGCTGTCACTGAGAGGAAAGCACCGTGAAACCACTTATCGCTCCTTCGATCCTGTCGGCCAACTTCGCGCGCCTTGGTGAAGATGTCAAAGCCGTTCTCGATGCAGGCGCGGATATCGTGCATTTCGATGTCATGGACAATCACTTCGTGCCGAACCTGACGATCGGTCCGCTTATTTGCGAAGCGCTGCGCAACGACGGCATCGGCGCGCCAATCGACGTCCACCTGATGGTCGAGCCGGTCGATCGCATCATCCCCGACTTTGCGAAAGCCGGCGCGACGTACATAACTTTTCATCCGGAAGCGAGCCGGCACGTCGACCGCTCGTTGGGCCTGATACGGGACGAGGGCTGCAAGTCAGGGCTGGTCTTCAATCCGGCGACGCCGCTGAACTGGCTCGAGCACGTGATCGACAAGGTCGACATGGTGCTGCTGATGTCGGTCAACCCGGGCTTCGGTGGGCAGAAATTCATCCCCACGGCGCTCGACAAGTTGCGTGACGCGCGACGAATGATCGACGAAAGCGGGCTGGAGATCCGCCTCGAAATCGACGGCGGCGTCAAGGTTGACAATATCGGTGAGATTGCGGCCGCAGGGGCGGATACATTCGTGGCAGGTTCGGCGATCTTCGGCAGCGACGATTATGCGGCGACGATTACGGCCATGAAGGCCGAGATTGAGAAAGCCGCGGGGCAGCCGTAAGCGCGGTTCTCGAACCGCGACCCGGTCGCGCGCCGAGGCGCGCTCCTGCAGTCAGAGGTTGCGGTTGGGCCGGGCGCCGTAAACGACGATCGTCTTGCCGCTCGCCGAAACCAGACCCTGTTCCTCGAGCACTTTAAGCACGCGGCCCGCCATTTCCCGCGAGCATCCAACGAGGCGCGACAGTTCCTGCCGGCTGACCTTGATCTGCATGCCGTCGGGATGGGTCATCGCATCGGGCTCGTTGCAGAGATCCATGATCGCATGCGCGACGCGCCCCGTGACGTCGACGAATGCCAGGTCGCCAAGCTTGCGGTTGGTGCGGTCGAGTCGAGTAGCAAGCTGGGTGGCCAGCTCGAACACGAGACCCGGGCTTTCGCTGGCGATCTGCCGGAAGCGCGGATACGTCATCTCGGCGATCTCACACTCGGTGCGCGTACGCACCCAGGCGCTGCGCGTCGGCTGTTCATAGAACAGGCCCATCTCACCGAAGAACTGGCCTTTGTTCAGGTAGGCGAGCACCATTTCGTTGCCGTCCTCGTCCTCGATCATGACCTCGACCGAACCATCGACGATGTAATACAGCACATCGGGCAGATCGCCGGCATGAATCATCACGGTCTTCGAGGGGACGGTGCGTACGCGGCAGTAGCTCAGAAAGCGATTAATCGCCGGTACGTCACTCAGGGTCTTGGCATTGGTCTGCATGGATCGGTCCCTCATCGCTCAAGCGCCCTCTCTTTTAATACAGTTCGCGAAGAAGGGCAAGCTAAGTCCGTGTTTTAGTTGAATTCGTTGCAACTTACAGCGACTTACAACCAGTACGCCGTGCGCGTCATGAGTTTTGCCGTAAGCCTCATCAGCCGCTTGACCGGGGGCGGCAACTCGGCTGCGCCTGCATCAATGGCGTTTTCGCCGTGCTCCGCTTCCTCCTCGTGCATTTGCTCGAGGATGGCGCGGCTGCGAGCATCTTGCTTCGGAAGACGTTCGAAGTGGCTCTCGAGGTGTTCGCAGACCTGTCGCTCCGTTTCCGCAATAAAGCCGAGACTCCAGCGATCGCCGAGCGCGCCACTGGCAGCTCCGATTGCGAATGCGCCGGCATACCAGAACGGACTGAGGCGGCTCGGTGACGCACCGAGTTCGGTAAGGCGCTGCTCGCACCACGCGAGGTGATCGAACTCTTCGTTTGCGGCCCGCTGCATCTG
>Ga0224509_10000048_pt1 | contig 30810 bp, 31 predicted proteins | sample SF_Jan12_sed_USG_5_FD_170158 | JGI IMG/M metagenome (GOLD analysis project Ga0224509, IMG submission 170158) | Sediment microbial communities from San Francisco Bay, California, United States - SF_Jan12_sed_USGS_24 | ecosystem: Environmental > Aquatic > Marine > Sediment | place: USA... | reverse complement strand
GCGAATTAGCGTTAAGGGATTCTGGCTGAGGAACCTTACTGGCCGGTAAATTACACTCCTCTATCGACCATATGGGCCGAAACCACTCGAACGGCAATGACATACATCAAAAACCTGGCGAAGCCAGACGCCTCCTCTCCAGAGTCCCGCCAACGCAGGTCTCTCTGCGTTGCAAAGCCCCGGTTGCGCCTTGTAACAGACCCGACCTGGCGGCAGCGAGGGAGATTTGTCCCGGACGTCGGGATTTGTCCTGTTGCGTTCCCGCAACGGGCCGTTTACTTCCATTCGGCCGATGCCCCATGGCCGTCGGGAAAGGGAGACAGCGCCGCCATGAAAGCAGCCGTGTGTCACGAGTTCGGCAAGCCGCTCGTCGTCGAAGAGGTCGAGATCGCCTCGCCACAGGCCGGCGAGGTCAAGGTCAAGCTGGCCGCCTGCGCGATCTGCCACAGTGACATTCTCTATATGGACGGTGCCTGGGGTGGCGTCCTGCCTGCGGTCTACGGTCACGAGGCGGCGGGTGTTGTCGAGGAGGTCGGACCCGGTGTCACAGGGACCGAACTCGGCGACCACGTCGTGGTCACCCTGATCCGCTCCTGCGGCCGCTGCCACTTCTGCTCGCAGGGCCAGCCCGTCATGTGCGAGACGACTTTTCGCCTGGACGAGGCCGGACCGCTTCGCTCGAAGGACGGCGAGGCCATCCATCAGGGCCTTCGAACGGGCGCCTTCGCCGAGCGTGTCGTCGTGGACGCCTCGCAGGTCGTGCGGATCCCCAAGGACCTGCCGCTCGACAGCGCCTCCCTGCTCGCCTGCGGCGTCATCACCGGGCTGGGTGCCGTCGTCAACACCGCCGAGGTCCGCCCGGGCAGCACCGTGGCGGTCGTCGGCACGGGCGGCGTCGGGCTGAACAGCGTGCAGGGCGCGGCCCTCGGCGGCGCCAGGACCGTCATCGCCATCGATCTGTCGGACGACAAGCTGGCCGCGTCCAAGGGCTTCGGCGCCACCGACACCATCAACCCGGCCAAGGAGGACGCGGCGCAGGCCGTGCACGCACTCACCGAGGGCCGGGGCGCCGACTACGTCTTCGTCACCGTAGGCGCCAAGGCGGCGATCGAGCAGGGCTTCGCCTTGCTGTGCCGTGGCGGCACCCTGGTGATCGTGGGCATGCCGGCCTCGGGCGTGACGGCGGCGTTCGACCCGGCCACATTCGCCAACGAAGGCCAGCGTGTCCTGGGCAGCAAGATGGGATCGGCGCGACTGCAGGTCGACGTGCCGAAGCTGGTGGACCTCTACCGGCAGGGCCGTCTCAAGCTCGACGAGCTCATCTCCGGCCGGTACCCGCTCGAGGAAATCAACGAGGCCGTCGCCTCCGTGAAGCGGGGCGAGGCGCTGCGCAACGTGATCCTGTTCTGACCTGCGGCGAGGGTCCCGTGAAAATCCGGAGCATCGAGACGTTCAGCAACGAGTTCGTCGGCATGGTGCGGGTCAGCACCGGCGACGGCGCCGAGGGCTGGGGGCAGGTCTCGCCCTACAATGCCGACATCACGGCGCTGGTCCTGCACCGCCAGATCGCGCCGCACGCGCTCGGCCGGGAGGCGCTCGACATAGACGCGCTGGTCGACGCCATCCCCGAGAAGGAGCACAAGTTTCCCGGCTCCTATCTTCGCCGGGCGCTGGCGGGCCTGGACACGGCGCTCTGGGACCTGCGCGGTAAGCGCGAGGGCAAGAGCGTCTGCGAGCTGCTCGGCGGCCGGCCGCGGCCCTTCCCGGTCTATGCCTCCAGCATGCGCCGGGACATCACGCCCGAAGACGAGGCGGAGCGGTTCGTCCGTCTCCGGGACGCGCAAGGATACGGAGCCTTCAAATTCCGCGTCGGCAGGGAGTGCGGCCACGACCAGGACGAATGGCCCGGCCGCAGCGAGGCGATCGTCCCGGCGGTCCGCAAGGCCCTCGGCAACGACGTATCCCTGCTGGTCGACGCCAACAGCTGCTACACGCCCATGAAGGCGATCGAGGTCGGCCGGATGCTCCAGGACAACGGCGTTCGTCATTTCGAGGAGCCCTGCCCCTACTGGGAGCTGGAGTGGACCCGCGAGGTCACCGAGGCGCTCGACCTCGACGTGACCGGCGGCGAGCAGGACTGCGACCTGCCGACCTGGCGCCGGATGATCGAGCTGCGTGCCGTCGATGTCGTCCAGCCGGATATCTGCTATCTCGGCGGTCTGACCCGTACGTTGCGGGTGGCGAAGATGGCGCAGGCGGCCGGACTGCCCTGCACCCCGCATTCCGCCAATCTGTCGATGGTCACGGTGTTCACGCTGCACATGATGGGCGCCCTAGAGAACGCCGGGCCCTATGTCGAATTCTCGATCGAGACGAGCGAATACTACCCCTGGCAGGACGGCCTTTTCAGCCCGGCCCTGCAGGCGCGGGACGGCAAGGTGCAGATCCCCGACGCACCCGGTTGGGGCGTCGAGATCAACCCGGCATGGCTCGCCACGGCCGAGCACCGGATCAGCGCGCTCGACTGAGGGGACGAAGGGAAGGACAGGACAGCCGCTCATGAAGATCACCGACGTCAAGACCTATGTCGTGGGGAACCCGCCGCCCCATTTCGGCGGCCAGTACTTCATCTTTCTTAAGCTCACGACGGACAGCGGCGTCGAGGGCGTGGGCGAGGTCTACGCCGCGACCTTCGGCCCGCACACGGTCGCGCAGATGATCGAGGATGTCTGCGCGCGCCATGTGATCGGCGCGGACCCCTTCAAGATCGAGCGGCTCTGGCGCGAGGTCTACGGCCGGGGCTACAGCCAGCGCCCGGACGTCTCGCTGGTCGGCGTGCTCAGCGGCATCGAGATGGCCTGCTGGGACATCATCGGCAAGGAGCTGGGCAAGCCGGTCCACGAGCTCCTGGGTGGGCAGGTCCACGAGAAGCTACGCTCCTACACCTACCTCTATCCAAAGGAGGGGGATAAGGTGGACGTCTACGCCGACCCGGACCTGGCGGCCGAGCGCGCGGCCGAGTCCGTCAAACAGGGCTTCACCGCCGTGAAGTTCGATCCGACGGGACCCTACTCATCTTACGACCCCCGACAGCCCTCCATGGAGGTGCTGGAGCGCTCGGAAGCCTTCGTGAAGAAGATCCGCGAGGCGGTCGGAACCGCAGCGGATCTGCTCTTTGGGACCCATGGCCAGTTCACGGCCTCCGGTGCGATCCGGCTGGCAAAGCGCCTGGAGCCTTACGAGCCGCTCTGGTTCGAAGAGCCGACGCCGCCGGAAATGCCGGAGGAGATGGCGAAGGTCGCGCGCCAGACCAGTATTCCGATCGCGACCGGCGAACGGCTCGCCACCAAGTACGAGTTCGCCCGCGTGCTCGAGACCGGGGCGGCGTCGATCCTGCAGATGGCGTTGGGGCGGGTCGGCGGCCTGCTGGAGGCCAAGAAGATCGCCGGCATGGCCGAGGCCCACTACGCGCAGATCGCGCCGCATCTCTACTGCGGCCCCGTCGAGGGCGCCGCGAACGTCCAGATCAGCGCGTGTTCGCCCAACTTTCTGATCCTGGAGAGCATCCAGACCTGGGGCGGATTCCACGGCGAAATCCTCAAGACGCCCATGCAGTGGCAGGATGGCTATGTCATCCCGCCGAGCGACCCGGGCCTGGGGGTCGAACTGAACGAGGAGGTGGCCGCAAAGCACCCCTACACCGGCACAGCGCTTCATTTGGAAACGCTGGAAAGACCGGTCGGCGTCACTGGTGAAAGCTGACGGCGACGGACCCGGTCCAGGGGACGCGATGAAAGGGCAATGCGGGGGAGCATACCGATGAGATATGCGTTCATAGGCCTTGGCAATCTCGGCAAGCACCTGGCCGCCAGCTTGCTGCGCGCGGAGTTCGAGGTCACGGTCCACGACCTCGACAAGCAAGCGGCGGAGAGCCTGATCGAGATGGGCGCCGGCTGGGCGGCTTCGCCGAAAGACGCGGCCGAAGCGGCTGACAGCGTGATCACCTGCCTGCCGTCCCCCGCCGCCGCCGTCGCGGTCCTGACCGGCGAGAACGGCGCCTTCGAAGGCCTCGGGGCGGGCGGCACCTGGATCGAGATGAGCACCAACGACCAGCACGAGGTCGAGCGCCTTGCCGGAATCGCCGCCGGACAGGGCATCGCGACCCTGGAGGCGCCGGTCACCGGCGGCGTCCACAAGGCGGCCTCGGGTGAAATCACGGTCCTGGTCGGCGGCGAGGAGGCGGTCTACGAGGCGCACCTGCCGGCGCTCCGGGCGATGGGCGGCGCGGTCTTCCACATGGGACCGCTGGGCAGCGCGTCGGTGATCAAAGTCATCACCAACATGCTCGCCTTCATCCACTTGGTCGCCGCGGGCGAGGCGCTCATGCTGGCGAAAAAGGGCGGCCTCGATCTGAAGCAGTCTTTCGAGGCGATCCAGGCGAGCTCGGGCAACAGCTTCGTCCACGAGACGGAAAGCCGGGTGATACTGAGCGGCAGCTACAATATCGGCTTCACCCTGGATCTCGCCTGCAAGGATCTCGGCTTCGCCCAGCAGTTCGGCCGCGAGTTCGGCGTTCCGCTCGAGCTGGCGGGGCTGACCGAGCAGATCTTCAGACGCGCCCAGGCCCGCTACGGGGGCGACGCCTGGTCGCCCAAGGTGGTCAAGCTGCTCGAGGACGCGCTCGGCACGGAGCTGCGCGCGCCGGGGTTTCCAGAGGTCCTGGAGGCATAGAAGGACGAACGATCAGGCGGGATCGATTGGCTTGGTCAGGACCAGTTGTTGCGCTGGCGCGAACCCGTTCCGGCCGAGAAAGCCCAAGAGCGGAAAGTTGTTCCAAGTGACCCTCGTCCGGACCCGTTCGACATGCAGCACGTCCAGGTTGGCGAGCAGTTGGGAGAGCAGGGCCGTGCCGACGCCGTGATGGCCAAGCCCCGGTTGGACGCCGATGGTGTCGATGACCGCCGCCGATTCCGCCCGGCCGTACTCCCCGTAATCGACCCGGGCCATGATGAAGCCGGCCACCTGTTCGTCGACTTCGGCGACCAGTGAGATTCGCACGCCGGTCTCGCTCATCACCTCGCGCAGTTTGGCCTGAAAATAGGCGCGGCGATCGCGCCCGGTCAGCTTGGCGTCGATTCTGACGATGCTGTCGAGGTCGTCTTCGCGCAGGGATCGGACCGGAATCCGATCGCGCGACAGCGCCTCGAAATCGTCGCCCTCCGGGCCGCTGTAGTCCGGCACGCCGGCGTCCAGACGGGGCGTCGTGATCCCGGGATCAGGTGTCGTCGCCATGGGTCTCGCCTTTCCTTGGGTCGATGCCGTTTCAGAGGTTGCGCGCCGTCGCGCGTTCGAGCACCTGGCTCGGCGCCAGGACAAAGCCGGACGCGCCGAAGAACTCGATCAGCCCGCCCTCGCCCCAGTCGACCTGGGTGCGCAGCTCGTCGATGCCGCGCTTGCGCGCGTATCTGGTGATTTCCTCGAGCAGCAGCGTCCCCTGCCCGTGCTTCCGGCTGTCGGGATCGACCGCGATCACGTCGATCACGGCGACGTGCCGGTCGTCGCCGAACTCGCCCGACTGCACGCGGGCGATCGAGAACCCGATCAGCCGGCCCTCCGCGTCCTCCGACGCCACGGCGATGAAGCCGCCGCCGTCGGCGAGCGCCGCCTCCAGCCGTTTCTGGAAGAACACCCGCCGCGTCCGGCCGGTGAGCCGCCTGTCGATCTCGACGACTGCCTCGAAATCCTCCGGCCTCAAGGGCCGAAGGTGGGATTCCGCTTCTGCGCCCATGCGCCCCTCTCCCTGAGCTCCCGCGATCCGTCGCCCAGCCGTGCTGGACTAAAGAGATAATTCGGTACTATATTGCGTATTTGTTCGAACGTCAATCGATCACGGCGCGCAGGCGCCGATGGCGGCGGCGGGTCGGGTGGCGTAGAATGCCGGCGCTTGCGCGCGGTCGAAGGAGGAGCGGGTCTTGGGGAAAGAGACTGGGGGTTCGGCGAAGCCGTCCGCCTTCAACGTCACGCGCCGGGTAAAGTGGGGCGACTGCGACCCCGCCGGCATCATCTACACGCCGCGGGTTCTCGATTATGCCATGGAAACCCTCGAGGCCTGGAACCGCGAGGTCCTGGGCGTCCCCTGGATGAAGCTCAATTGGGAAATGTCCATGGGCTGGCCGACGGTGCGCGCCGAGCTGGACTTCCTCGCCGCGCCGGCCCCGGACGAGGACGTCGTGACCGAGCTCAGGGTCGAGCAGGTGGGGCGCAGCTCGATCACCTTCCTGATCACCGGCGACGACGGCAACGGGCGGGCGTTCTTCCGGGTCAAGGTGACCTCCTGCCTGATCTCCAGGCCTGCGTTCAAGCCGACCCCGATACCCAAATCCCTGCTCGAGCGTATCCACGACTACAGGAAAGTCTGCGGGGAAGCGTGATCGCGGCCCCACGGCGCCAAGGACGAAAGGAATCTACATGGAGAAGGAACAGTTTCGATCGTTGATGAAACCGGTCATGGAGGCGATCGCCGGCCGCGCCGTCGATCAAAACCTCGCCGAGGATCTCAACCGCCGCTTCCCGCCCGAGGGCGAATCCTTCGGGGCAATCGAGGCGGCCTGTCACGAGGCCATCCGCGCCGGCTGGATGTGCAGCCAGGGCGGCGAGGGGCGGCGGTTCGGCCGGGTCATCGAACCCGGTCCCGAAACCCACGACTTGAGCGTCGACGTGGTCCAGCTCCGCGACATCGTCGGACCGCACCATTCGCATCCGGCGGGCGAGATCTGCATGACCATGCCGGTAACGCCCACGGCCAAGTTCGATGGGCGGGGCGCCGGCTGGTGCGTGAACGAACCGGGCTCGGCCCACCACCCCACGGTCTCGGAGGGAGAGGCCCTGGTGCTCTACCTGCTGCCGGGCGGGCAGATCCAGTTCACACGGTGATGGGTGATCAGACACCAAGATATTTCTGGTGAATTCCGGGGTTCTCCTTCAGCTCCGCGGAACTGCCGCTGTAGACCACGCGGCCCTTGGCCAGGATCAGGCAACGGTCGCAAACCGACAGCAGCGCGCTCACGTCCTTGTCCACGATGATCGTGGCGATGCCGGCGGTCTTGATCTGCCGGATCACCGACCAGATCTCCCGTCGGATCAAGGGGGCCAGGCCCTCGGTCGCCTCGTCGAGCACCAGGAGGTCCGGGTTGGTCATCAGCGCCCGGCCGATCGACAACATCTGCTGCTCCCCGCCCGAGAGATGGTCACCCAGGCTGCGAAGGCGTTCGGCCAGGCGCGGAAAAGTTTCGAGGACCCGCTCCAGGGTCCAGGCCATGGACCCGTTTTGGCCGGCGCGGGCCGCCATGATTAGATTCTCCGCCACCGAAAGGTTCGGGAAGATCCCGCGGCCCTCCGGGACGAGGGCGAAGCCGTTTCGGGCGATGACGTGCGGAGAGGCGCCGGTCGCATCCTCTCCGAAAATCCGAACCTCGCCGCGCCTCGGCGGCGTGAGCCCGAAGATCGAGCGGATGGTCGTCGTTTTTCCCATGCCGTTGCGGCCCATGAAGCTAATGGCCTCGCCACGGTGAACCGCGAAGTCCACGCCGTGCAGGATATGGCTGGCACCGTAGTAGGTGTGCAGACCGCTGACCTCGAGGATGGGAGCCTTGGCGTTCACGCTTGGCCCTCCCCGCTGCCCAGGTAGGCGTCTTGGACCTCCGCGTTGCTGCGGATCTCTTCCGGCGTGCCGGTGGCCAGGACCCTGCCGTCGACCATCACGGTCAGGAGATCGGCGACGGCGAAGACCGCATCCATGTCGTGTTCGATCAGGATCAGGGTATGATCCCTCGCCAGGTCGTTCAAAAGCCTGACGACGGCCTCCGACTCCTCGGGTCCCATGCCGGCCAGGGGCTCGTCCAGCAAGAACACCTCCGGCTCCGTCGCCAGCATCATGCCGATCTCGAGCTGGCGCTGCTCGCCGTGGCTGATCTGGGCCGGCGGCAGATCGCGGCGGTGGGTGAGTCCGCACAGGTCGAGCGCGCGCTCGGCGCGGGCATGCACCTCCGCATAGGCGGCGGCCGGACGAAAGAACTTCATCGATGTCTTGAGCCGCGACTGCGCGCCGAGCCAGCAGTTCTGGAAGCAAGTGAACTGCGGGAATATGTTGGTCTTTTGATAGCTGCGTCCGAGTCCGATCCGTGAGATCTCGAAGGCCGGCAACCTGGTGATGTTCCGGCCCTTGAAGGTGATGCTTCCGCCGCTGGGCGGCAGATCGCCCGACAGCAGGTTGATCAGGGTCGTTTTGCCGGCCCCATTGGGGCCGATAATGGCGTGCACCCGCCCCGGCGCGAAATCCAGCGTCACGTTGTTGACCGCCACCAGTCCGCCGAAGGACTTGCTGAGATCACGGGTCGTAAGGATCGGCTCGATCATTTCGTCCGCTCCCCGTTGGGCTCGGCGTCCACTTTATTCCCGTCCTCGCCCGCGACCCGATTTTCCTCCAGATCCAAGTCGGGGGGGCGCCCGAACAGGCGGCCAACGAGTCCGGCGATGCCACGGGGCAGGAACAGGACGACGAAGATCACGAAAACGCCCTGGACCAGATGCCAGTGCTCGGTCACCTCTTGCACCTGATCATGCAGAAGACCGAGGATGAAGGCCCCCAGGATGGGGCCGTAGAGAGTGCCCATGCCGCCGAGGATGACGTGCATCATCACCAGGCCGCTGTTGTGCCAGTGGAGGTGGCCCGGGCTGACGATGCCGGTGGAGACGGCCTCCAGATAGCCCGCGAACCCGGCCATGGTGCCGGCGATGACGAAGGCCACGAGCTTGTAGCGTTGCGTGTCGTACCCCAGAGCCCGGGTGCGGTGCTCGTTGGCGCGGATCGCCTGAATCACCTGCCCGAAGGGCGCCCTGAGCATCACCGTAAGCAGCAGGTAGCACGCGACTAGCGAGGCGAGCACGAAGTAGTAGACAGTGGTCGGGTTGGCGAGGTCGATGATCTGCCAATCGCCGAATCCGACGAACGGCTTGGAAAAGATGAAAATCCCGTCCGAGCCGCCCAGCGCCTCGTTCTCGTTGAAGTAATAGAACAGCATCTGGGCGAAGGCGAGGGTGATCATGATGAAGTAGATGCCCGACGTGCGCACCGAAAACCAACCGATCACCAGCGCCGCCAGGGCGGCCCCGCCAAGACAGACCGGCAGCGAAAGCCACAGCGCAACGGCCTCGTCCTGAGGCGTGACGATGGCAAGCAGATAGCCCGCAAGGCCGAAGAAAGCGGCATGCCCGAAGCTGACTAGCCCGGTATATCCGATCAACAAATCGAGGCTCATGGCGAAGATGCCCATGACCATGAGATGCGTGAAGAATTCCAGATAGAACTCGTCGCTGAAATGCGGAAAAACCGCCAAGCCCGCGACGGCGATCAGTAGGAAGAACGTCACGGGGGCTTTCAGGGACATGGTGGCGGCTCGCTCACGCTTTGCCGAAGAGACCCTGCGGGCGCCACAACAGCACCAGCGCCATGACCGCATAGACCACGACCGAAGCGAAGTCGGGCAATAGGACCTGGCCGAAAGTATCTGCCAGCCCAATCAACATGGCGCCGACAAAGGCGCCCTTGATCGAACCGATGCCGCCGATCACCACGACGACGAAGGAAATGATCAGGATTTGATCGCCCATCCCCGGATAGACCGAGCTGATCGGGGCGCCCACCATGCCGGCGAAGGCGGCGAGCGCGGCGCCGAGGCTGAAGACGATGGCGAACACACGCCCGATGTTGATACCCAGGACCTGGGCCATCTCGCGGTTGGACGCCCCGGCCCGGATCATCATGCCGAGCCGCGTACGGCCGATCAGGACATACATCCCGGCGGCAATGGTCATGCAGATCAATGAGATGAACAACCGATAGACGGGGTAGACCTGCGTCTCGGTCAGCGTGACGCTGCCCCCGAGCACAGACGGCACCGGCACGCTGTAGAAGTCCGTCCCCCAGAAGATCTTCTGCAGTTCGTTGAAAATCAGGATCAGGCCGTAGGTCAGGAGAACCTGATAGAGGTGATCGCGATCATAGAGATACGATATGGCGAAGCGCTCGATCAGATAGCCGACCGCCAACATGATCGGAAGGCCCACCAGGACTGCGATCAGCAGATTGTCGGTATAGCCCATCAGCCAATAGACGATGTAGGCGCCGAGCATATAGAAGGCGCCGTGGGCCAGGTTGATGATCCCCATGATCCCGAAGATCAGGGTCAGCCCGCTGGCGACCAGAAACAGCAGAAACCCGTACTGCACGCCGTTGAGCGTCTGAATGAGGAAGGTTGTCAGGTCCATGGTGCGGGCGCAGCGGATTGCTCAATGACGGGACGATGACAAAGCAGCCGGCCCCCATGCCCCCGGTGGGACCGGCGGCATGGGGGCTTGGGAAACCGCTTTCCGTCAGGCCATCGAGCATCCCGTGGCAGGATCTTCGAGGTTCTTGGCTGCAACGCCGAGGACCAGGTTCTCGCCGCTTTTCACCTGCCGGAGATAGATGTCCTGGATCGGGTTGTGGGCCTTGGACATCTTCCACGCGCCGCGCGGGCTGTCGACGATCGTGGCGCCCTCCATGACCGAGATCAGGTCCTTGGTCGCACCCGTATCGCCGCCGACCGCGGCCATGGCCTGCAGCAGAAGCGAGCCGGTATCGAAGCCCTGAACCGAGAACACATTCGCCGATGCGCCGTAGGCCTTCTCGTAATCGGCACGGAACTTCCTGTTGGCGTCGCTGTCGAGGTTCGCGGCGTAGTGGAGCGTCGTCTTGATGCCCTCTGCGGCCGCCCCTTGTGCCTTGGAGACGCCTTCCGTCAGGAAGCCCGGGCCGTAGAGCGGAATGCTGTCCTTGAGGCCCGCGGCCGCATAGTCCTTGACGAACTTGACGGCGCCGCCGCCCGAGAAGAACGAGAACACGGCATCCGGCTTGATCGAGGCGATCTCGGACAGGAAGGCCTGGAATTCCACCTTCGGGAAGGGCACCTGGATGTCCTTGACCACCTTGCCGCCGTGTTTCTCGAAGTTCTCCTTGCCGGCGGCCATCATCTGGATACCGGCCCCGTATTTCCACGCGATGGTGACGCAGGTCTTGTGGCCGTCGTCAGCCATGACCTTGCCGCCCGGGAAGGCCGGTTGCCAGTTGGAGAACGAGGTGCGGAAGATGTTCGGCGCGCAGAGCGAACCGGTGATTCCGTTGTGTCCGGCGTTGGGAACGATCATGATCGGGGCGTTGCGCGGGCCGACGATCTTGGCCATCGCAGCGGCGATGCCGGAGTGGACGGGGCCCACCAAGAAGTCGACTTTTTCCTTCTTGATCAGCTTGTTGGTGTTGGTCGGCGCTTTCGGCACGGACATTTCGCTATCGAGTGCCACGTACTCGACCGCGCGACCGCCCAGCTTCCCGCCGGCCTGATCGATCCGCATCTTCAGCGCGTTGGTGATCGAATTGCCGAGCATGGCATAGGTGCCCGAATAGGGTAGCAAAATACCGACCTTGACCGGCGCCGCGGCCCCGATGGCGAAACGCGTCGGCACGAAACTGCCGGCGGCGGCCAGGCCGGCCGTCGCCGCGACCCCGGCGATAAAGTGCCGGCGCGAGCTCTCTGATTTCTTGGTCATCGTCGCTTCTCCCTTGTCCATTTGTCTCCCAGCGGGTTTGGCGGTTTCGCTCTTGTTTTGTCGGCAAGCCCCATCAAACCAGTCCGAAATGCTATGCGAAACCCGGGGCTTCTGTCATCTCATGCGGGTCACCCTCGCCAAAATCCGTCCTTGTCGATCTCATGCAGCGCCGCGAGCTCCTCTGCCGTCGGTGGTGGCGTCTCGTCCAGTTCGGGCAGGAGCTTCAAGTCCCATCCGGTATGCCCCCGGACTTCGTCGACGTCGTGCCCTTCGTGGACCGAGGCCAGATGCAGCTCGCTCTCCGGCCCATGAGGCCTGAGAATAGCACGATCGGTGATGACCGCCGCGGGTCCGCCGTCGAGGCCGGCTTTCTTGCGGGACTCGCCCCCGTCCAGGTATCCCGGCGACGTGACGTAATCCACCCTTTGCACCAGGCGGCGTTTCTCGTGGTTCATGATCGCCAGCAGGCGCTTCGACATGGCGGCGATGTCGGCGGCGCCGCCGGAACCCGGCAGCTTGATCGTGGGGTTCTCGATGTCGCCGATATAGGAGGTGTTGATATTGCCGAAACGGTCGATTTCGGCGCCGCCGATGAAGCCGGCATCGACCCGGCCGCGCTGCAGCAGGCTCATTACCTGGACGAGACCGGTCGCCCAGGCGGCGCCCAGCTGGTTCGGCGGATCGCCCATGGTGTAGAGCATGCCGTCGGCGGGTCCGTAGCGCACGATGCCGCATTCGAACAGACCGACGGCGTTGGGCGCGTGGGTCAGCCGCGCCACGCCGTAGGCCGTGATCGGCAGCCGCATGCCGACGAAGACGACCTCGCCATCGCGAATCTCGCGCGCCGCGGCGACGATCATGAGCTCCTGGATCGAGTAGTCCGCCATCGCCTCAGGCCGCCGCGAAATTGGTTTCGGCCGCCGGTGCGGCGCCGACGATCCGCAGGCTTTCCAAGCGCGCGCCCAGCTTCTCGCGGTAGGCCGCGTGGTCGGGCAGGCCCAGCACCCACTCGTCCAGCCATTCCAGGAAGCCCTGCCGGTTGCGGGACCGGCGGTGGTATTCGTTGAAGAACTCGTTGTCCCGCTGCCAGCGCCCGGTCATGGGGGAGGGGTGCATGCCCGCGGGCACATGGCAGACGGCGCTCACCAGGTAGCCGGGGACCAGGACCCGACTCGGGTCCGAGGTGATGACCTCGGGCTCGACGATCTCGTCGGCCAGGAGGATGACCTTCTCCGCCGCCATTGCGGCCTCGAACACCAGGCCCCGGCTGCCCCAGTGATGGTTGTTGCCGAAGCGGTCGGCCCGCTGCACCGGCAGAATGGCCACATCGGGCTTGAGCGGCGGCACCAGCACGACCGGCTCGCCGGCCTCTGAAAAGGGGTTCTCGGCCAGGCGGAATTCCCGGTTCGAACGCAGGATGTCGGAGCCCAGGATCGAGCGCATCGGCGCATAAGGCATGCCGTAGGCGCCGGCCATCAAGGCCATCCCGATGGAGAAATTGGAATGATCGTGGACCGTAAGCTTGTGCGGCTCCGCCGTCTCGTAGGCCCGGCGATAGTTATGGCCGAGCCCGCCCGACACGTTGCCGACCCACGCGCCGGTGACCTCGGTGCAGCATCCGGCGCCGATCAGCATGTCCGTCGAGGCATCGGAGATGGGCGCGATGACATTCAGATCGCGAAGGCCCTGGCGAACGATCTCGTGGGTGGCGGCGAAGGGGACGTCCGGCTCCAGACAGGCGCCCAGGACGGCCTTGTCGCCGGCGCGAAGGTGCTCGGCGATCGCATCGCGGAGGTCCACCAGCTTCTCGATCATCCTCGCCCCCTCCGCGACCCGATTTCCGTCCATTCCGTCAACGCAGCTTGTAGCGCTGGATCTTGCCGGTGGCCGTCTTCGGCAGCTCCTCGACGAACTCGAACCACCGCGGATATTTGTATTTGGCCAGCCCCGCCTTGCAGTGCTGCGACAGCGCCTCGGCCGTCGCGTCGCCGGCGTCCGCGGGATCGTTGAGGACGACGAAGGCCTCCGGCTTGACCAGATCGTCGTCGTCGGCCCGGCCGACCACGGCGGCCTCCAGGACCTTCGGGTGTTCGATCAGCTTGGCCTCGATTTCGAAGGGCGAGCACCAGATGCCGCCGACCTTCATCATGTCGTCGTTGCGCCCGCAGTAATGGTAGTAGCCCTCTTCGTCCTGGATGTAGGTGTCGCCGGTGTCGAGCCAGCCCGCGACCATGATCTCGGCCGTCTTCTCCGGGTTGTTCCAATAATACCTGGCCGTGGACTCGCCCCGGATCATCAAGCGGCCGCTCTCGCCCGTCGGCGCCTCGGCTCCGGTCTCGTCGAGGACTCTGGCCTCGTATCCGGGCACGATGCGTCCGCTGGTGCCTGGATTGATGTCGCCGAGCGTATTGGAGATGAAGATGTGAAGCGCCTCGGTCGAGCCGATCCCGTCGAGGATCGCGGTCTGCGTCTTCGCCTGCCAGCGGCGGAAGATATCGGCCGGCAGCGCCTCTCCCGCGGAGACGCAGGCGCGCAGCGAAGCGAGATCATGATCGTCGCTCTCGAGCGTCTTGAGCTGCGCCGCGTAAAGCGTGGGAACGCCGAAGAAGATGGTCGGCTTATGGCTCTCGATCGCCGCGAACACGCTGTCGGGCGTCGGCGGCCCGGGCAGCAGCACCGCCGAGGCGCCGGCCCAGAGCGGGAAGGTCATGCCGTTGCCGAGGCCGTAGGCGAAGAACAGCTTGGCGGCCGAGAAGCAGACGTCGTCCTCGGTGACGCCCAGGGTCCTGGCGCCGTAGTGCTCGCTGGTCACGACCATGTCGCGATGGGCGTGTACGGCGCCCTTGGGCGTCCCGGTAGTGCCCGAGGAATAGAGCCAGAAACAATCGTCCGCGGCCTTGGCCGGAGCGGGCGCGAGCGCGGCCGAGGCAGCGGCCATCCGCGCCTGCAGAGCCCCGTCGCTCCCCTCCGTGCGGAAGCTGTGTGCGGGCTTGCGCGATGCGGCCTCCAGCGCGGCCTCCACCTCCTGCGCGAACTCCGGCGAATAGACCACGGCGGCGCAGCCGGAGTCCTCGATCATGAAGCGGTAGTCCTTGGCCCTGAGCAGGGTGTTGATGGGCACCGGCACCACGCCCGCCTTGATGGCGCCCCAGAACAGGTAATAGAACTCGGGGCAATCCTTGACCATCATCAGGGTCCGTTCGCCCGCCCCGATGCCGAGGCCTTTCAAGGCATTGCCGGCCCGGTTGACGTTCTCCGCGAGCTCCGCGTAGGTCACCTCGCCGCCGGCGACCAAACGGACGACGGTTTTATCGCCCCGCCCCTCCTCCAGGTGACGGTCGATAAAGGAGACGGCGACGTTGAAATTGGGCGCGAAGGTCAACGCGGATGGAGACGTCGACCGATCTACCGATACGGTGTGGTCACGCATGAGCTTCTCCCCCGGTCCCCCTGTTGCCGCGCGGTCACGTGGTCGATTTCTCTAACCGCTTCAATTCCCAGACGTTTTTTGTCGTTATTTTCCTTCTCCGCGGCGCCGGCGTCCAGTGGATAGAACACCCGCGATATCGCCCATCAATTGAAACGTACGTACTCGAACTCTCGCGGCTGACCGTTGATTCCCTTAGCCGGCGGCGCGATCCAGCTCGCCATCTTACCGGGTTCGGTCACGGCCGCCATGAGGGAGACCACGTGGGCCTTGTCATCCTCCGTGGGCAGCCAGTCCGCGTGATGGTGGTCCCATTCGGCCTCGGTGACGATCCTGCCGTCCGGCGTCGCCTTGATGTCGGCGAAGGTGCCGATGTTGCGGTGGAAGGCGCGGTGCGGCAAGATCAACTCAAAGTCGATGCCGGCGTCGCGGATCGTGCGGTTCCATTTGTCCACGCCGCGCTGGCAGTCGCGGATGTAGTCGTCGCGCAGGCGCTCGTTGACGGCGGTCAGCGCGCTCTGCTCGGTGAACACCACCTTTTCGCCCCTGATCTCGGGGACTTGGTACATGCTGTTCTCGAGCAGGTGGTCGTCCTCGATCCGCGTCTCCCGAAACCGGCCCTTGAGGCCCATGGTAAAGTAGTTGGCGGCGTTGGTGGACAGCTCCTGACCGAACAGGTCCACCGACACGCTGAAGTGAAAATTCAGGTACCTTTGGATGGTCGGCAGGTCGATAGCGCCGTACCTGCGCACGTCGTCGGTCCTGTGCTCCTTCATGAGCTCGCAGGCCCTCTGCACCACTCTTTGCACGCCGGTTTCGCCCACGAACATGTGGTGCGCTTCCTCGGTCAGCATGAAACGGCAGGTGCGCGACAGCGGGTCGAGCCCCGATTCCGCCAGCGACGCCAATTGGTACTTGCCGTCTCGGTCGGTGAAGAACGTGAACATGAAGAACGACAGCCAGTCCGGCGTCGCCTCGTTGAAGGCGTGAAGTATGCGCGGCTTGTCCGGATCGCCCGAGTGGCGCTCCAGCATGGCCTCCGCCTCCTCGCGGCCGTCGCGGCCGAAGTGCGCGTGAAGCAGGTAGACCATGGCCCAGAGGTGCCGGCCTTCTTCGACATTGACCTGGAACAAGTTGCGCAGATCGTAAAGCGACGGGCAGGTCAGGCCGAGATGCCGCTGCTGTTCCACCGACGCCGGCTCGGTGTCGCCCTGGGTCACGATCAGGCGCCTAAGCTCGGCCCGGTACTCGCCCGGCACCTCCTGCCAGGCGGGGTCGCCCTTGTGGGCCCCGAAATTGACCTGGCGGCCTTCCTCGGGCGGCGACAGGAAGATGCCCCAGCGGTATTCCGGCATGCGCACGTAGCCGTAGTTGGCCCAGCCGCCCGGATCGACGCTTATCGCCGTGCGAAGATAGACGTCCGTGCTGGCGCTCCCGGTCGGCCCCAGCTCGGCCCACCACTGTTGGTAGCCCGGCTGCCATTTCTCCAAGGCCCTCTGTAACCGGCGGTCGTCGGCCAGGTTGACGTTGTTCGGGATTCTTTCCTGATAGTCGATACTCATGCTCGGTGCCTGTTCCCCAGTGCTATACGCGCTTCACGTCGAACGACGCTTTCAGGCCGGTCCCGAAGCGCTTGAGGGCGCCTTCCTCGCTGACCGCGTTGGGGCGCTGGAATATCCAGTTCTGCCAGGCCGTCAGGCGCCCGAAGATCTTGCTCTCGAGGGTCTCGGGTCCGGCGAAGCGGAGGCTCGCCTCCATGCCCGTCAGGGAATCCGGGGAGAAGCTGGAGCGCTCCTCGATGGCGATCCGCACCTCGTCCTCCCAGTCTATGTCGTCGGGGATGAAGGTCACCAAACCCAGCTCGTCCGCCGCCGTGGCGTCCAGGTCCTTGCCGATCTCCGCGCGCAGCTCTTCGACACGGTCGGGGTCGTTCAGGAACCGCGACTCGAGGCGCGTCAGGTCGTTGCACATGGGCAAGGGGCCGAAGTTCATGCCCGTCGCTCGGACCGTGGCCGGTGGCCGGTTGTCGCCGTCGAGGACACCGTCGAGCATGTAGCTGCGGTCAGCCGCCAAGGCCAGCTCCAGGAGCGTCCCCGTGAAGCAGCTGCCCGGTTCGATCAAGGCGATAAGGCTGCGCGAGGTCACGTCCAGGCGCTTGAGCACCCGCTTCAGGTAAAGCGTGATTTCCCGGATCAGCCAATCCTCCGCGTTGGCGACGAGCGCCTCGTCGGCGGCCGCCACCATCTCTGTTTCGCCGCTGGTCGAGAGGACCCAGGTGCCAAGCTCGGGCTCGTTGGTTCGCAAGTGCAGGATCGCGTCGTCCAGCTCGCGGGCGAGCGCCAGCGGCCAGAAGGCGGCGCCCTCAGCGTGGATCGCCCCGACATCCCGCGGCGGCGCCTCGGAGGGCCCGGCGACGTTGATCCGGGCGACCCGGCCTTCCCGGTCGAGCTGAACGGCCACGTTGTCGTAGGTGATGCCATCGGCCGTGATCTGGCGCCCAAGGGGCGTCAGCTCGATGCCCTTGGCGTCGCTCGGCCGGTCCGAGCGCTCGGCGAACTGCATTGCGCGGGCCGCCACGGTCTCCTCCAGCTTGGAGCGCGGCACGATCTCGTCGACCAGCCGCCATTCGACGGCGCGCTTGCCCTTGATGCCCTCGGTGACCGTGCAGAAGAAATCGGCGCGGTCTCGGCGGACGCGGCGCTTGTCGACGACACGGGTGAGTCCGCCGGTGCCGGGAAGCACCGCCAGGAGCGGCACCTCGGGCAGCGAGACGGCGCTGCTTCCGTCATCGATGAGAATGATGTGCTCGGCGGCCAGCGCCAGTTCGTAGCCGCCGCCCGCGGCCGTGCCGTTGATGGCGCAGATGTAGGTCTGGCCCGAATGCCGCGTGGCGTCTTCGATGCCGTTCCGGGTCTCGTTGGTGAATTTGCAGAAGTTCACCTTATGGGCGTGGCTGGACCGGCCTAACATCGTAATGTTGGCGCCGGAGCAGAAGACGCGGTCCTTGCCGGAGGTGATGACCACGGTGCGGACCTCCGGATGCTCGAAGCGAAGCCTCTGCACCGCGTCATAGAGCTCGATGTCGACGCCGAGGTCGTATGAATTCAGCTTGAGAGCGTAGCCCGGCTCGAGCCCGCCGTCCTCCTGGACATCCATGATCAACGTGGCCACCGGCCCCTCGATCTTCAGGCGCCAATGCTTGTAGTCGTCCGGATGGGTGGCGAAATCGATCATTGTCCTCCCGACGTTCTCCCCGGGCATGGTCGCCGATGCGCGACCGCGGCATCAGGGTCCAGTGTCCCATAAAACTTAAATAGGTACCAAATTACTTATTTACATCTTGCTGAAGGAGCGACATTCTGTCAAGAGCGATCAAGGGACGGGGCAGTACGGAGGGGCCATGCCCGAGGCGGTGGGAACGACCGAGCTTGCCGGTGATCTTGTCATCCGGGCCGCGGCCGTCGCGGACGTCCCTGCGGTGACCCGGCTCGATTCGCGCATCACGGGCATGACCAAGCCCGACTATTGGGCGGACATGTTCGAGCGCTATGGCAAACGGCCCAATCGTTTCTTCCTGATTGCCGAAGGCGAGGGCGCCGGGGTGATAGGTTTCATCATCGGCGAGGTCCGCGCCTGGGAGTTCGGTTCGCCGCCCAGCGGATGGATCTTCGCGCTCGGCGTTGATCCGACGGCGCGCCTCAACAAGATCGGCAGCCGGCTTTTCGAAGCCATGTGCGGCCGCCTGGCCGAGAGCGGCGTGGACATGGTGCGCACCATGCTCGCCCGCGACGACGAGCTCAACATGGCGTTCTTCCGCTCCCAGGGGATGATGGGAGGGCCGTTCATCCAGTTGGAGATGTCGCTCTATGGTTTCGCGGGCGGTCACGGGTAGGCGGACGAGGCCGTGAGACTGCAACAGGCAACCCGCTGCGCGCTCTTTGCGGTCCTTGAGCTGGCGCAGGACCCGGACCGGCAGATCTCGGCGCCCGACATTGCCGAGAAGTACGGGATCTCGGCCAACCACCTCGCCAAGGTGCTGCGTGATCTGGTTCGCGCCGGGCTGGTCGAATCCATGCGCGGCGCCGGCGGCGGCTACCGTTTTTCCGGCAACGCCAAGCGGGTCACGCTCTATGAGGTGGTGCACATGTTCGAGGACATCGGAAGCAAACCGGGCGGGCGCCCCGAAGGCGGGGACAGCTCCGACATCGGCCGGGCCCTCGGCCAGGTCATGAACGAGATCGACGAGACCGCCGTCTCGACCCTGAAGTCCATCACCCTGGCAACGCTCCTCAAGCTGATCCACCGCAACGCCGCGGGCCAAGCGGGGTCGCGAAGCAAGAAAGACTCCGTGAACGCCTGATCAGCCGTGCAGGGCGTCGTACTTCGCCTGCAGCTCCTCGCGACTCTCCTCGAAATCCGGGTTTGGCACGATGCAGTCGGCGGGACAGACCAGCTCGCACTGCGGCTCGTCTTCGGCCCCCACGCACTCGGTGCACTTGAAGGCATCGATGACGTAGATCGGATCGCCGAAAGCAATCGCGTCGTTGGGACAGGGATCGAGGCAGGCATCGCAGCCGGTGCAGTCGTCGGTGATCATCAAGGCCATTTTAGAGAGTCTCCTGATCGGCGCGCGCCTAGGATGCTTTCGCGAGCTGGCCGAGGCGCGCCAGCTTCTCGTGGCGGAACCCGCCCCAAATTGCCGCGCCGATCGCGCCGGCATAGATCGAATCGGGGTGGTTCAGGCCCTTGACGGCGATCTTCTGCTCCGCCATCGCCTCGTTGAGCGCGGCCAGAAGCCCGACGTCGAGAGCGAGGCCGCCGGTCATCAGGACCGTGCCCTCCCGCACCTTGATGGCGCGCAGGAGCTTGACCAGCCGCATCGCCATCGACTGATGGATGCCCTTCAGGATGTTCGATGCCGATATCTGCCGCGAGACCATGTTGATGACGTCGGTCTCGGCCAGGACGGCGCAGATCGACGAGACCTTTTCCGGGTTGTCCGCCTGCTTGGAAAGCTCGCCGATCTCCTCCTGCGTGATGCCGAGATAGCGCGCGATGTTCTCGAGGAACTGCCCCGATCCGGAAGCGCATTGGGAGGTCATGCGGTAGCCCAGCACTTTGCCGCGCTCGTCGATGATGATGGCGCGGCCGTGCAGCGCGCCGATATCCAGGATGGCCCGGGCCGAGGGTTCCAGAAAAATGCCGCCGCGCGCGTGCGTAGTCATGGAGTAGAAATGGCCGGTGGCGAAGGTCAGGCTCTCGGCGTCGCCCGTTGTGGCGATGTAGGCGACGTCGTCCTGGTCGACGCCGGCAGCCTCCGCGGCTACCTCGAAGGCCTCGCGCGCCAGCTTCAAAGGATCGCGCTGCCGGACCTTGGCGGTATGACGGCCAAGCCACTTAGTCTCCCCTTCGCCGCCGTCGGCCACGTCGAAGACCACGGCCTTGACGGCGCCTGTGCCGACGTCGATCCCCGCGGTGATGGTCATGCCGCCGTCTCCCCCGCTCCGTTCTCGACGGCACGCCGGGCGAAGGCGGCGGCCCCGAGGGCGCCCGTGTAGATGGACGCCGGATTGATGTTGATGGTGATGTCGCCGTAGTTCTCGTGAATCAGCTTGCGCAACTCCTTGACCGCGGCCTCGTTGTTGGCCACGCCGCCGGTGAAGGTGAACTGTTCCGTGACCCCGCCCGAGCGCGAGATGATCGACATGGCGCGGAGGATGATGGCGCGGTGCAGGCCGGCCAGGATGTCCTCGCGTTTCTCGCCCAGGGCGAGGCGGTCGCGCAGCTCGGCGCCGGCGAAGACGGTGCAGGTCGAGTTGATGCGCACCGATTTCGTGGCCTTCATGGCCATCGGGCCGAGCTCGTGCAGCCCCATGTTCATCTCGTCGGCGATATAGCCGAGATAGCGCCCGCAGCCGGCGGCGCAGCGGTCGTTCATCTGGAAGTTCTCGACGATGCCCCGCGGGTCCACCTGGATGGCCTTGGTGTCCTGGCCGCCGATGTCGAGGACCGTGCGGGTCTCGGGGTACATCATATGCGCGCCGAGGCCGTGACAGAGGATCTCGGAGCGGATGTGCTCCTTCGGAAAGGGCAGCGTGACCCGGCCGTAACCGGTGCCGACCACATAGGTCTCCTCCAGCTCCATCTCCACGGCCTTGCGCATGGCCTCCTGCGCGATCTTCTCGTCCACCTTCAAGTGCGCATCGCTCTCCACCACCCGATGCAGCGCCCGCCGGTACTTGGCCGCTATGTCGCCTTCCGGCGGGCGGTTCTCGACGTCGATGATGGACTTGTCGTAGAGGTTGAGCAGCGTTTCGAAGGAGACGCCGGCGGTCTTCGCCACCTCCTCGCCGATGTACATGACGCGGGAGCCCGCGATGTCCCGGAAGAAGTCGGACCGGCGCCTGGCGCCGCGCTGGAACATGCCCGGCGCCTCGGCGTTGATGCGCTCGAACACCTCCGTCAAGGCCTCGAGCACGCCCGTCTGGCCGTCCCGGATGTGGCTGGCGCAGGTCGCGCGCAGGTCCTCGAGCTGCTCCAGGAATTGTTCCAGGCGGATGTTGAGCTCCAGGTCCTCCATCAGCTCGTCTACGTTCTTGCCGGCAACGGCATCGCCCAGGCCGCGGCGGAAGAGGGTGAGGCGGGCGCCGATATGAGCTTCCTGCTTGGCCACCGCGGCCGCCGTCTCGTAATTGGAGCGCGAATTCGTGATGCCCTGGCCGAGGACCTCCATGTCGGCGTCCATGAGGACCGCCTTCGTGGTGGTCGAGCCGAGGTCGATGCCGATGTAGCACTTCATGGCGGTCTCCTCCGGCCGCCTCAGGCGGCCCGGGCCGGCGGGCCGCCGCCGCGCCGTTTCTGTTCGATCATCTGGAAGTAGCTTTCCAAGCGGTTCTTGACGTTGGCCGGCGAGAAGTAGCGCGGGTCCACCAGGTCGGTCTCGATAAAGGCGGCCGGCTTGCCGGTACGCTTCTCGACCTCGCGCATCATCATCAGCTGCCCGGCGGAGAAGCTGTTGCAGCTCTTGATCGAGTTCACCAGGAAGCCGTCGGCCTGGTACTGGTCGATGTAGCCCTCGATCATGTCGACCCGGGTCGGCAGGTTGCGGTTCGTATAGCAGCCCAGGCAGTAGTCGGCGAGGCTCTCCAGCGGCCGGTCCGGATCGTGGCGGAAGCCGTCGTAGTCGTAGACGCCGCCGACCTTGGTATAGGTGCTGGCGACGACGACGGCGCCCTCGTCGTAGAACATCTTCCAGAAGTCGCGGAAGCTGGTCCAGTTGGGCGGCCCCTCGACCACCAGGCGGTACTTCTCCTCGGTCATGTCGCCTTCGGGCGTCACCGGGCCCTCGCCGGCCGCCAGCCGGCCCTCGATCTCCTTGCGCAGGATCGCGTAGTAGTCGACGGCATCCTGGGTGCCGCGGAAGGCGGTGAAGATCGGGCCGATGTAGAAGACGCCGCCGAAATAGGCGTCGATCGGGCTCGGCCGGTTCTTGGCGCTCTCGAGCACCCAGACGAAGTTGTCCTCGGCCTCGGCCGACTTGCGGAGGTTTTCGCGCAGGCGGTCGATGTCGAACTTGATACCCGAGACCTCCTCGAAGGTCGGGATCACCTCCTCCTTGATCTGCTTGACCACATAGTCGCGCATGTTCTGAGTGATCTTGCCGTCGCCCTCGTAGGGCACGTGCAGCATCACGGTGCGGCAGCCGTACTGGTCGCGCAGCAGCTCGAACCACTTCATGAAGGTGAAGCAGCCGGTGTAGGAGAGCAGCAGCAGGTCGGGCACTGGCATGGGCTTGCCGTTGGGCGCGATGGCGCCCTTGGCCATGTTGCCGATGTCCGCCTTGACGTAGGTGCAGACGTCCTCGGAGTGGCCCATCTTCTCGGCGTCCATGATCAGGCCGCCCGATTTCTTGCGCATGCCGTTCTGTATCGCGTTGATCTCGGGCAGGTTGTTGAGCATGTCGAAGCACATGACGAGTTCGTTGAGGTTGCCGGGCACGTAGGTCGACGAGACCTTGAGGCCGAGCTCCTTGGCACGGGTCAGCCGGTCGTAGTTGTCGGCGATCATCTCCTTCTGCTTCAGCATCGAAGGCTCTTTGACGACCTCGTCCCGTTCAGTTGCGGTGCTCATGCTTCACCCCATAGTTTGATGGTGTCGGCGAATGTTCCGGCCTGCTCGCGGATCGGCTGCATCTGGCCGGAGTTCTCGGCGTACTTGAAGGAGATGTAGGAGATGTTTTCGCGGGCGAGCGCGTTGGCCAGCATCGGCCGGTCCAAGAGCGCCGGATCGCAGAAGCTGGGCGCGGCGAAGATCACGCCCTCGGCGGCACGCGTGCGCACCGCGTCGATCAGGTACTTGCCCTTGCGCGCGCCGTCGGGCTCGTACTTGGCCGCCGTCTCCGTGGAATGCTTGATGAAGGCCTGCGCCAGGTTCCGGATCGGGTCGCCGTCGCTCGGCACGTCCTTCAATAGCCAGCGCGTGACCAGCATGTAGTCGTCGTCGACGATGTAGCAGCCGGCGAGCTCGATGGACTTGATCAGGTTGAGCGGCGGCTGCTCGCAGAACGAGCCCTGCAGGATGATACGGCAGTTGTCGCGCATGGGCCGGTCCTCGGCCTCGGCCGCGTCGAGGTATTCCTCGATGAGCTGCGAGTGCGCCTCGACAGGCAGCACCATGCCCGCGCGGATCAGGAGATAGACCTCCCAAGACGGCGCCTTCCAGGGCTCCTTGGTGCGGAAGTCGTAGACCGCGTTCACCAGCCTGCGGTTCTCGTTGTATAGGTCGATCGAGCGCCGGATGTCGTCGTCGCCGATCTTGCGGCCGCAGACGCCCTCGAGTCCCTGTTTCAGCTCCATCAACTCGTGCTGATAGTATTTGCCGCCGATCTCGTCCTCGTAGTTCTGCGGCACGTCGAAGTAGCGGGTGTAGACCTCCGGGAACATCATCTTCCACATGCCCGAAAGGTTGCGGATGACGTCGCAGATCGAGGGGAACAGCATGCCATCGACGAAGTCGAGACGCTTGGTCACGGCGAGTTCGACGGTCGAGCGCGGGATGCGGCAGATGTAGCTCTGATAATACGCGTCGCCGTGGATGACCTCGAGGTTGTCGCCGCCGCCGAGGATTCCCAGCGGCAACATGCCGCCCGCGTGGATCAGCTCCCGCGGCACGTAGACCGGCATGTAGCCGACGACCTTGCGGCCCGGCTCGGCGTCCTTCCACTCGCGCGCGGCCGCGAAGGTCAGGTCCTCGCAGAGCCCTTGACAGAATTCGACGATCTCGGACACCTTCCTCATGGCTCAGCGATGCTCCCATTTGGCCGCGCGCTTCGCGACGAAGGCCTCCAGTCCCTCGACGGCATCACGGGTGTTCATCAGGCCTTCGAGATACAGCGTCTCAACGCGGTCCAGGTCGGCGCCGACCTCGTCGCGGAACCGTCCCCGCGCCGCCTCGATGGCAAAGCCCAGCGTGCTCGCTGAAAGGCCCGCAAGGTGTTCGTCGAAGTAGGCGAGCGCGGCGCCCTCCGGGTCCGGGTCCGCCTGCACGGCGAGGCCGATCTCGGCGGCCCGCGCGCCGGTAATGCTGCGCCCCGAATAGAGCAGGTCCTCTGCATGCTGGCGGGCGACGAGACGGGGCAGTAGGCAGCTGGCAGCCGGCGCGAAGACGGCCAGCTTGATCTCCGGCTGACCGAACATGGCGTCGGGGGCGGCGAAGATCATGTGTCCGGCCATGGCCACCTCGAGGCCGCCGCCCAGGCATTGGCCCTTGACCGCGACCAGGATCGGCACCGGCGCCCCGAGCATCCTCTTGATCAAGGCATGCAGGCTCTGGAGCATAGCGGCGCACTGGCCGGGCAGGTGCTCCTCGACACTGGCGCCGAAGCTGAAGTGCGGACCCGCGTGGTCGAGCAGCACGGCCTGCGCATCCCGGTTCTCTTCGAGACCGGCGAAGGCGGCGTCCAGAGCCGCGATCATCTCGGCGTCGACGATGTTCGCCTTGGGCCGGTTCAGGCGCAGGCGCAGAAGCCGGCCGTCGCACTCGCGCCAGACCTCGAGCGGCGCCTCAGTCATCGCGGCCGGCTCCGGGCATCAGGCTCTCGATCAGCTCGGGCGTCCAGGGCGTACCTACGGCCAGCGCCTGGCGCAGCTTGACGAAGTCTATCTCGCGACCGGTTTCCCGGGATCCCTCGTTGAAGGCCCGAAAGCCGGTGCGCGCCTCGTTCATCATGTTGAGGGCGAGCCACGAGCGCGAGTTCTCCTTGTTCTTGTTCCAGGCCTCGAGCTTGGGCTTGCGCAGCTCCTCCAGGCTCTTGGTCATGCACTCGGGGAAGGTCCCGAGCAGCTTGGCGCAGAGGGTTTCGACCGCCTCGTCGAGCTGGCTCAGGTCGGTCTCGCCCGCCTTGATCGTCTCGCGTCCGGCCTTGAACTCGGCGCCGGTCTTGAACTCGCCGTGGACGATGCGCCCGAACTCGTCGAACATTCGGTCGGTGACCACGGTCGGATTCGGAACGAATGCGCCGTCCACCTTCAACGCCGGCACGATCCCGGAGATAATGCCGAGCCGATAGGCCTTGTGGGCCGAGAAGGGCTCGCAGAGGGTGCCGGAGACCATGGCCTGCTCGCAGCCGATCATGACGGGCAGGAAATCCGTCGAGCCGCCGATCGCGGCCGAGCCGTGCTTCGGTCCCGCCTGTCCGAAGTTGGCCAGGTCCTGGGCGACGGAGAAGTCGCAGGCCATGCCGATCTCCTGGCCGCCGCCGATGCGCATGCCGTTGACGCGGCAGATCACCGGCTTGTCGCAGCCGAAGATGGCGGAGACCATGTCGTTGAAGAGCCGCATATACTGCCGGTATTCCTGCGGGTTGCCCGCATAGTACTCGGCGTACTCCTTGGTGTTGCCGCCGGTGCAGAAGGCCTTGTCGCCGGCCCCGGTGAAGACGACGGCGTTGACCTCGCGGTCCACGGACGCGCGGCGAAAGGCGAGGATGGCCCCCTTCACCATCTCGGTGGTGTAGGCGTTGTATTGCTTGGGATTGTCCAGCGTGATCCAGGCGTTGTAGAGGCCGTCCGCCACCGACCCATCGGGTCGCCTGGCGGGGCGCTTTTCATACAGGATGCCGGGGACGACGGTTTCCGCCTCGGGGACCAGGTTGTGGTCGACCAGGGCCTCCGGCTTGGTGCTGGCGATGACGGCGTCTGGATCAGGCATTCGGTATCACTCCTCGAGAGCGCGTTCGATCGGTGTCAGGGCACCAGGATGGCGCGCCGCGTAAGCTGGTGCGCGTGGGCGGCGTCGAAAATGCGGTTGATGTCCTCTAGCGGGTGCTGCTCGACGAAGGCAAGCACCTCGACCTTGCCGTCGAGCACCAGGTCCAAGGCGCCGGGATAGAGGTCGGGCGTGCAGCCCCAGTTGCCCAAGGCCCGAGCATGAAACGCCATGAGGTTGGAGAGCCGCATCTCGAGCTTGTCCATGGTGAAGCCGACGACGCTCAATGTTGCGCCGTGGACCAGCAGCCCGAAGGCGGTCTGTTGACCGGCCGCGCTGCCGGAGCATTCGAAGATGAACCACTCCGTTGCGCGAAGGCCGTTCTCCTTGGCGAAAGCGCCGATCGCCTTCTTCAGGTCGCGGCCCGAGACCTCGCAGGCATTGAAGGTGGCCGACGCGCCGTAGCGGGCGATCGTCTCCAGTTTGGCGTCGTCCACGTCCACGGCGACCACCGTCGCGCCGAGGGCAGCGCAGACCTGGGCCGCATAGCCGCCGACGCCGCCGACGCCGATGACGACGGCGAGGCTGCCGGGACCGATGTCCGCCTGCATCGCGGCCTGGTAGGGGGTGGTGACGGCGTCGGCCACGACCGAGACGTCGGCTAGGCTCATTCCCCGGGCGGCGAGACGCGCCGTGTCCACCTCGCAAAGGCCACGCGCCGGCACCGTGATGTGCGAGGCGAAGCCGCCGTGAATGTCGTTGCCGGGCATCTTCTGGCCGCGGCAGATCGTGCCCTTGCCGCGCGCGCAGAGGTCGCACTCGCCGCAGGGGATGACGGCGGAGATGATCACGCTTTTGGCGTTCCAAGCTTCGGCGCCCTTGCCCGCGGCGACCACGGTACCGGAAATCTCGTGGCCCAGGGTCAGGGGAAGCTGATGGTTGGTGCGCACGCCGTCGTAAAGATAGCCGAGGTCCGTATGACAGACGCCGCAGCCGGCGATCTCGACGGTGACCTCCCCTTCGCCGGGCGCCGCCGGCGAGAAGCCCGTCCGGGTCATCGGCTCGCCGACCGCGTTCATCATCCAACGGTGAGCAGACTCTGTCATTCCGTGCGCTCCCTAACGGCGTTTCAGTCGTCGCACCCCTCAATAGGCCCTTCGGCGGCCCGGAAAGCCGACGGCAGAGGGCTTAATACATAATTCAGTACCATAATACGTTTTTAACGCCTTGTCCACAAGGGATTTGAGGACTTGGCCGCCTCCAGCCGCCGTGCGGCGAGAGGTCTATTCCTGCAGCAAGGGCGGGTCGGGGTCCTCGGCCCAGTCGTCGGCGGGTTCCGGGACCTTGGCGAGCCACGCCTCGATCAGCGCGACGTGCTCGCGCTCTTCCTCCATCAGCTCGCGCGCCAGTTCGAGGAGCTCTCCCGGCTCGACGGTTTCGACGACCCGCGTATAGAAACCGAAGGCGCGCCGCTCGGCGCCGAGCGCGAGCGTCAAGGCGTGATGGGGGGTCATCAGGTAATGCACGTCTTCGTTGGAGATGGCCTCGGCGGCCTCCTCGCCGAGCCACTGATATTCCCAGGGCGGAATATGCGGCAGGTCCTTGTCGCCGACCCGTTCGAGGATCTTTTCGACGTGCTTGCGCTCGACCCGGGCCATCTTGCGAAACAGCTCGGCGACCTCTGGATTGTGGTGCACCTCCATCTGCTCGGCCAGGTCCAGGTAGCGCTCCAGGGCTTCGGACTCCATGGCCTTGGCGTGAGCGAGAAGCTCGGCCACTGATCCGATGGCGATCGGTTTGCTCACTAGTCTGTCCCCTTTTCCCGTGACCGAGGGCGCGCCGTCAGACGACGAATTGCGTCTCCAAAGCCGCCGGCTCCTCCTCCACAGCGTCCAGCCGGAGCTGATAGGGCTTGCGCTTGCCCGTGTAGAGTATACCGAGATTGAAGCCGTCGTCCGTCATCAAGCGCCGCGCGGCCCGGCCGATGTCTTCGGTCGGATCCACCGGCGCGGGGCGCACGATCTTCTTCCAACCGCGCTGGTCCTCGCGGAACGTGACGCAGGGGCTCAAGACCTCGACGAACGAGAAGCCGGGTGTCCGGATCGCATCGACAATCAGCCTGGCCGTGCCGTTGGGATCGCCCGAGAACCCCCGGGCGATGAAGTTGGCGCCCGAGGCCAGGGCGATCACCAGCGGATGGAAGGGCCGAAGCCCGGTGCCGCCGGGCGACAGCGCGCTGTCCCAGTCCGGTTCCGTCGTCGGCGAAGGCTGGCCCTTGGTCATGCCGTAGACCTGGTTGTCCATGACGATGTAGGTCATGTCGACGTTGCGCCGGCAGGCGTGCAGGAAATGATTGCCGCCGATGGAGAAGCCGTCGCCGTCGCCGCCGGTCACCAGGACCGTCAGGTCCGGGCGCGACAGCTTGAGCCCGGTGGCGAGCGCCACCGCGCGCCCGTGCACGCCGTGGAATCCATAGGAATTCATGTAGGCGGGCATGCGCGACGAGCAGCCGATCCCGGATATCACCGAAACCTTCTCGGGCGGCAGCTTGAGCTCGGCCAAGGCCTTGGTGATCGCCGAAAGAACGGAAAAGTCGCCGCAGCCGGGGCACCAGACCGGCTTGACCTCGGACTTGTAGTCGCGGGCGGTGAGGCCGGGAATCGGCGCAGGACTGCTCGTCATGATCGGCTCCACTTCTCGATTTCGGCAACCAGTTCGCCGACGCGCAGGGGAAGCGGTCCCGGGCGATGGTAGACGTCGACAGGGCAGGGTGGGTCGCAATATCCCTTCAGATAGCGGTAAAACTGCGCCGAGTGATTGAGTTCGACGACCAGCGCGCGTTCGACGCCCTCCAGGGCCTCGGTCCAGCGGGCCGGTTGGGCCGGCGCCAAGAGCCGGGGCGACACCAGGCGGAACTCGTGGCCGCGGCTGCCGAGCCGGGCCAAGGCCTCGCGCACGGCGCCGGTCGACGATCCCCAGGCGACCACCGCGCGCCTGCCGTCGCCCTCGATCTCAGCCCAGTGGTTGCCGTAATCGAACCCATCGAGCTTGGCGGCGCGTTTATCGAGCTGGGTGACGTGATCGCCGGCCCGGCTCGAGGGCAAACCGCGCTCGTCGTGCTCGAGGCCGTCGGCGGTATACTGGGCCCCGGGCGCCCCGGGTATCGCCATCGGCGAAACTCCGCCGCCGGCAAGAGCATAACGCCGGACCTCTCCGGCGCCGGCATCGGCGGTCACCCGCTGCGAGACGAAAGCGATGTCGGTCGGGCGGTCGACGATCGCGCGGGTCTGTCCGAGCAACTGGTCCGAGAGGACGATCGCCGGGCTCTGCAGGGCTTCGGCCAGGGTGACGGCCCATTGCGTGGTGAACACGCAGTCGCTGACCGAGGTCGGCGCCAGAACCAGATGCGGCGCATCTCCATGCAGTCCGAACAGCGCGATATTGAGATCGCTTTGTTCCGATTTCGTCGGTATCCCGGTCGACGGGCCGCCCCGCATGACGTCGACCACGACGACCGGCACCTCGGATGCGACAGCGAGGCCGAGCGATTCCGACATGAGCGCCAGGCCGGGGCCCGAGGTCGCGGTCAGCGCCGGCGTGCCGCCATAGGACGCACCGATGATCATGTTGATCGAGGCGAGCTCGTCCTCGGCCTGGACCAGCGCGCCGCCGAGCCTTTGCAGATTGAGCGCCATCCATTCCAGCAGGTCCGTGGCCGGTGTGATCGGATAGGCCGCGACGAAGCGGACGCCGCCGCGGACGGCACCCAGGCCCGCCGCTTCGTTGCCGTTTATGATCCAGCGCTCCCGGGTGGCGGCCCGGGTCCAGAGATCGGGGCCGTCGAAGGACATCGTCCCCGCCGCCTCGACACCAAGGGCGAAGGCGTCACGGCTCGCGGCGAGAGCCTCGTCGCCGCGCTTCTTCAAGGCCCGCGCCATGACCTCGTCGGCAACCTCGTCCGGCAGTCCGATCAGGCCCGCGACGACGCCGAGCGCGATCATGTTGGGCCGGCCCTTGGCAACCGTCTTGGCCAGGTCCTTGAGGGGTAGCTCGGCGATACGGGCACCGCTCGCCGCGATGACCTCGGGCAACTCGCCCTGGGACGGGTCGGCAATAACCAGACTTTCTGTCGAAAGCGGCAGCTCTACGGCGAAGCGGTCAATGTTGTGCCAGTCGATGGCGATCAGGATGTCGAAGACATCGCCGGGCGCGGCCACCGGCTCCTTCGCCAAGCGGACCATCGCCGCCGCCTCGCCGCCCCGGATCTGCGGCCCCGAGGAGCGCGCGAAGAGCCCGTAGCAACCGGCCTTGGCAGCGGCCTCCAGCAACATGTTGCCGGCGGTGATGACACCGGCACCGCCGCTTCCCGTCAGCGCGATCGATAGGCTGGGCGTTTCGTCGTCCTTCGCGGTCATTGCCGTTCACCGTTTGCCGTTGGTACGGGCCGCTATGAGGGTGCTGCCTTGACAGAACCCATAGCTCTGATTAAGGTTAAATACGCATAATCGTACTCTAATACCAGTTTACTCCGGTCG
>Ga0224509_10000043_pt1 | contig 33049 bp, 35 predicted proteins | sample SF_Jan12_sed_USG_5_FD_170158 | JGI IMG/M metagenome (GOLD analysis project Ga0224509, IMG submission 170158) | Sediment microbial communities from San Francisco Bay, California, United States - SF_Jan12_sed_USGS_24 | ecosystem: Environmental > Aquatic > Marine > Sediment | place: USA... | reverse complement strand
GCTGAGCCACGACCACTCCGGCGAGCTGACGAGCTTTGTGAGTCTCTCCAGAGGTTACAAGGCCGGCGGCTTCAATCTGGGGATCGTACCGGATGATCGCCGCGAGTTTGACGCCGAGAGCATGTGGAACCTCGAGGCCGGCATCAAGTCGTCGCTGCTCGATGGCGCTATCGCGCTGAACGTCTCCGCATTTTTTAGTCGCCGCGACGACCAGCAGGTACGCACGTCGTTTCAGCTGGTGCCGGGCGACCCGGCATCGTTCGTATTTTTCACCGACAACGCCGCCCAGGGCCGGACGCTGGGACTGGAGGCGGAAGTTCGCTGGGCGATAGGGGATACGCTCGATCTGTACGCCAACGTCGGTTTGCTCGATGCGGAATTCGAGGAATTTGTGACCCCGCAGGTCGATCTTAGTGGTCGGGCACAGGCGCACGCACCGGACTATACCCTGGCCGCAGGCGCCAGCTACCGGCATCCGGGTGGCGTATTTGCGCGCCTGGACCTTACCGCCCGTGACGCATTCTATTTCGACGTCAGTCACGACCAGACGTCGCAACCTTACGAACTGGCAAACGCGCGGGTCGGCTATGAAACGGACAACTGGTCCGTGCAGCTGTGGGTGCGTAACCTGTTCGATCGTCATTACGCCGTACGCGGCTTCTATTTCGGCAACGAGCCCCCGGATTTCCCGAACAAGCTCTACACGCGGGCAGGCGATCCGCGGCAGCTCGGTGTCACTTTCGATATGAGTTTCTAGAGAGGTTCCAGTCATGAAGGTCGCTGTCGACATCAGTCTCTATCCGCTCGATGCGGATTTCATCCCGCCGATCAAGGACGTGATCGAGCGTCTCAACAGTTACCCGGGTCTGCAGGTCGAAACCAACCCGATGAGCACCCAGGTCCGGGGTGAATATGCCGAAGTGATGATGGCCCTGACCGCCGAGATCGGCACGACGTTCGAGCGCGTACCCAAAGCGGTGTTTGCCATCCGCATCCTGAACAACCCGGTGGCGGGCTGACGCACAGGTGACAGATCTGTGGATGGCGATCGCCGCAGAGGCGCGGGAACTCGCACCGCTCGAGGTAATCGCCGTCGTTGCTGCAATTGCCTACCTGCTACTCGCGATTCGCCAGAATATCTGGTGCTGGCTGGGTGCCGCGGTCAGCACCGCGATTTACGTATTTCTCTTCTTCGACGCGAGACTCTACATGGAGTCGGCATTGAACCTGTTCTATTTCGCGATGGCCATCTACGGCTGGTCCGTGTGGTATTTCGGCCGGTCCGGTGACGAGAAGCTGCCGGTGTCGGTCTGGGGGCGCAACGTGCACGGGATTGCGATTACGTCGATTGTTGCGGCGAGCATTCTCAGTGGCTACCTGCTTGCACGTTATTCGGACGCTGCGTACCCGTACATCGATTCGATGACGACCTGGGGAGCAATCTGGGCGACGTTCCTTGTTGCACGCAAGGTTCTCGAGAACTGGTGGTACTGGCTGGTCATCGATGCCGCGTCGATCGTCATCTACTGGTCCCGGGACCTGCAGCTGACGGCGCTGCTCTTCGTCGTTTATGTCGTGATGATCCCGTTCGGACTGTTGGCATGGCGCCGCTCCTGGCGAGAGCAGGCCGCGTGAACGCCGATACTGATCCGGCAGCGGTGCTTGCGGCCATTCCCGGCTGGCGTGGCGCGTCGTACCGCGAGTTGCCGGGAGGGTTGACGAACAGGACGCTGCTCGTCGAAAAAGGTGACCGGCGTGCGGTTCTCAAGATCGACCCGGCGCCGCGCACGCCGCCGTACAATTCGCGGCAGGCCGAAGCTCGTATACAGGAACAGGCCGCGGCACTCGGCCGCGCAAGCCGCGTGCTGTACGTTCGGGACACCGTATTGCTGGCCGAATGGGCGGAAGGCCAGGTTTGGACGCGCGCCCACTTCGAAGACGATGAGAATCTCCGGCGCCTTGCGGAAGCCCTGCGATCCGTGCACAAGCTTCCGTTGACGGGAAGCGCATTCGATATTGCCGCAGCTGGCCGTAGCTATGCGCGAATGCTCGATGCGACCGACGCCGCTGCCACGGAGCGATATCTCGCCATCGTCGAGTCGGCGCCGGGGCCGATGAATCTTTGCTGCTGCCACAACGACCTGGTTGCCGAAAACATCATTTCCACACCGGAAATCCGTTTCCTCGACTGGGAATATGCCTGCGACAACGACCCGTTGTTCGATCTCGCGGTCGTTGTCGCTCATCATGGCCTGTCCGATCGCCAGGCCGGGCTGCTGCTGGATGCCTACTTCGAAGGCGACGGCGCGCAGTGGCGAGAGCAGTTCGCCGTCCAGGTGCGCCTCTATGCTGCCTTATACTGGCTCTGGGCGGCTGCCAATGCTTCTCCAGCTCAGGAAGAATAGCAGCAGGAACACGAGGTCCGCGTATGCCCAGGGTACCCACATCGACGGGATGCCTGTCGTAAGCATGTACCAGAATGCCATGGAGCAATAGGAGATCTTCAGGCCGCAGCCGTAAAGAATCAGGTCGCGGTTTTTTACGGGGTCCATTGCAATCCTGTAGAACATGATTGCGAACAGGATCAGCAGCATCGCCGGGAACTGTACATAGGCCATGTGGTTCGGCGGTTCCACGCCGAACATCGCGAAGATGCTCGCGGGCGCGATGATAAAAGCAATGCCCAGGATGCCGTCGTAGGCCGCTGCCAGCAGAAAGAAGGGTCGTATCCATTTTTCATTCATGATGCACCCCCTAGGTACACTTGCTCAGTCCTCTTCCGATGACGGAGCTTGCTGATATAGGCACGTTTTCGTGCCTTTGTTGCTGCCTCGCTGTACAGGTCCCTCGCCAGCGATACAAAATATTGTTCCAGTTCGCGAACGCTCATGCGATCCGGCCGGAAATTGACGTCGAACAGCGTGCAGAGCTCCCACGCGGTGTCATCGAGCAATCTGTGTTCGCACCGCAGTCGCTCGTATAACGGCGTCCCGGGAAACGCCGTCTGTATCGTTATCTGAACTTCGTGCAGGCCACTGGCGCGAACGAAATCGCGCACCTGGTCGAAGCTTTCCGTGCCTGTGCCGTCGAGGCCGAGGACGAAACAACCATTCACACTGATACCGTGACTCTGAATACGATCGATCGCGGCCATGTAGGTGTCGAGTTGCTTCGCTTTCCAGTCCGACTTCTGCTCGATTCCGTGCAGCCCTTCCGTCGTAAGGCTCTCCAGGCCGATCAATACCTGGGCACAGCCGCTGTCCCGCATCAGGGCGAGAAGTTCATCGTCCCGGGCGATAGAGATATCGCTTTCCGTGAACCAGCGTACGCCCTCGGCGGCGATCGCACGCAACAATCTCTTCGCATGCTTTCTGTTGACGAAACTGTTGTCGTCCGCAAACTCGATGAAGGGCTTCGGCCAGATTTCCCTGATGCGGCGAATTTCGGCAATGACCTTGTCGACGGGCTTGACCCGGAAGCCGGGCGAGAGACGAATGGACGCGGCGCAAAACTCGCAGTCAAAAGGGCATCCGCGCTGAGTCTGTACCGTGAGCCGGTTGTATCGTTCCGGCTCGAGCAGGTCGAAGCGGGGCATCGGCGCGCCCGCCAGATTGAACGGGGTACCGCGCGCGTCATAGACCGTCCGGAGCTGGCGGCGCTTCAAATCACGCACTACTGCGGGCCAAACCGGATCGCCCTCGCCCAGTACGATGCAGTCCGCATGTTCCAGCGCTTCGTCGGGCAGGGCGGTCACGTGCAGGCCGCCCAGAATGACGATCACGCCCGCCGAGCGAAATCGATCGGCCAGCTGGTAGGCCTCATTGATCTGCGCCGAGTACGAGGAAATTGCGACGACGTCGTAATCACCCGGCAACTCATCGAGCTTTGCGATGTCCTCGACTTCCTGGTAATCGAGGTCGACGTCATTGTCAGTCATTCCGGCGAGCGTGAGCAGGCCGAGACTCGGCAAAGAGGCGATCGTCTTGTTACGTTCCACAAACCCGGGAAGCGTCAGGCCCAATCGCGTCAGCTCCTCGTTGTGAGCCCGGACACCGCTCATTGCGATGAGGCCGAGTCTCATTCGTAGGGCCATCCGAGCAGGAGGGGGATGATTCCGGCGAGCACCGCCAGCACCGGAATGGGAAACAGGTGGCGTAATTGCTTCTTCCACGCCGTGAGGAAGCAGCATGCAGGCATCGCTATGACGGCGACGACAAAACCGGCAGACGCAATACGGCTGTGCGTCGGCGGCAGTGAGACCGCGGTCAAAGTCAGGCCGAAAAGAAGATTAAGAAAACCGATCCCGAAGAAGGATATATGACCCAGGCGCAACATTCGCCGGCGGAATGAGCCGTAGCCACCCGCCCAACCGTCGCGGTCGAAGAACAGACCGAGAGCCGCGCCCGATACTGCCCCGAAGAGCATTGCGATCCACCCCACCAGGATGTTCAAGCTGGCGATATCCATGAGATCCGTTCGTCCGCGCAATCTCAGACAGTCATATCATGGTAACTCGTCGCAGCGCCATTCGGGCATGGTTTTTTGCAATGATTCACCGGCATCCGCGCAATCCTGCGGCTTACCAACTGTTACGCAGCTCGCGCAACCTGAGAAATACGGTGCGTGCATCCGGGTGATCGCCGATACCTGGAAAATCTTCCTTCAGCCGCGCAATCACCGACGCGCTGTCGAGGCGGAAAAAGGTGTTCATCTCACGTTCCTGCGCCAGCGTCGTGACCAGCGCTTCGGCCGGGTCCTGGTTCCCGTAGTCGTGGACCATCTGCCGCGCAACGTCGTTGTCGGGCTCGCGATCGAGCGTAAAGTGCAGGTTGTTGATCAGGTAATCGTGTCCGGGGTAGACAAGCGTATCGTCGCGGAGTCTCGACAGCTGTTTGTCAAAGGTTTCGTACAGCTCGTCGGGATGACCGCCGTTGTGGCAGTTTCCGGCACCTGCGTTGAACAGCGTGTCGCCGCTGAAAAGCGCAGGCTGGTCGGTGTGGGAAAGCAGGCATATATGGCTCATCGTGTGCCCGGGCGTGTCCAGGCATTCGAGATCGACGGTTACGCCGACCTTGATGATGTCACCCGCGCCAACGCCGCGGTCCATATTCGGTATGCGACCGCCCGCGTTCCTGTGCGCGATGATCTTCGCGCCCGTGGCGGCAACCATACCCTTGTTTCCGCCGATGTGATCGCCGTGCTCGTGTGTATTGACGATCTGGGTGATGCGCCAGCCCCTGTCCTGGGCCATCGCGAGGCACTTGCCGAATTCGAGCGGGTCGATAGCAAGAGCATCCCCTGTTTCGGGGCACGCAACGACATAGTTGAAGTTCCGGTAGGCATTACCGGTCCAGACCTGTTCTACGATCATCTTCTACTCCCCGGCCGTCGCCTCATACACGAGTTTCCCGCCAACCCAGGTCTGTAATACCCGGGTATCGTAGATCTCGCTGGCTGGAATCTCGAAATAGTCCCGATCGACGACGATGAAGTCGGCCCACTTGCCGCGCTCGAGGCTTCCCAGTCGGGCTTCCTGGTGTGCTGCATAAGCTGCCGCGAGCGTAAACGATTGCAACGCCTCGGCGCGGGTCAACGCCTGGCCGGCATACCAGCCGCCCTCCGGCATCCCCGCCCGGTCCTGCCTCGCAACGGCCGCGTAAAGGCCGTGAAACGGATTCGGCAGTTCGACCGGGAAGTCGGAGCCGCTCGCAATCACCGCACCGGAATCGAGCAGCCGGCGCCAGGCATAGCCGCCCTTGATGCGTTGCGGGCCTACCCGGTCTTCGGCCATGTTCATATCGCTCGTTGCGTGCACCGGTTGCATGGACGCGATAACGCCAAGCTCGCTGAAGCGGGCAATATCTTCAAGTGCGATGATCTGGGCATGTTCGACGCGGTTGCGGAGCGGTGACGGCTTGCCGCCCTGTGCCCGCTCGAAGGCGTCGAGCGCCATGCGGTTACCGAGATCGCCGATCGCGTGGATGCCGACCTGGAACCCCTTGCTGTTTGCCTTCCGCACGAATTCGTCGAGCTGCTGCTGCGTGTAAAACGGTAGCCCTCGATTTTCAGGATCGTCTTCATAGGGCTCGATCATCGCCGCACCGCGGCTGCCGAGAGCGCCGTCCGAGTATAGTTTCACCGATGCAATGTCGAGGTGGTCGTTCCCGTAGCCGCGAATAGGTTCGGCAAATGCGTCGAGGTTCGGGCCGGTGTCGCTCAACATCGCGTAGATGCGCATGCCGAGGTCGCCGTCATCGGCCATCGACATGTACACTTCGGCCTCCGTCTTGCTGATTCCGGCGTCGTGTGCACCGGTGATGCCGAGCGCCAGCAGGCTGTCGATCGCACTTGCGTAGGCCTCGCGTATCTCGCTACGTGTCGGTTTCGGGACGTGTTTCTCGACGAGCGCCATGGCGTTATCGATCAGTACTCCAGTGGCTTTGCCGGTGCTGTCACGAATGATCTTGCCGCCGACAGGATCCGGCGTGTCCGCATCGATACCGGCAATATCCAATGCCTTGCTGTTGGCCCAACCCGCATGCCCGTCGATGCGCCGCAGCCAGACCGGCCGGTCGGCCACCACGGCATCAATGTCCGCTGCACTTGGGAACTCCTTTACCGGCCACAAGACCTGGTTCCAGCCGCGGCCCAGGATCCAGCCGGCGCGGCGACCGGAAGCATACTCGTCGATTCGCTCGACGGCGGCCTCCACGCTGGTCGTGCCGAGAAGGTTCAGGCTGACGCTCAGGAAGCCCTGGCCGTAAACGTGCGCATGCGCATCGGTTATTCCCGGCAGCACGAACTTGCCGTCGCCGTCGATGCGATCGGCTTCCGCAATGCCGGGCAGCAGGGATTCGTCGCCGGTGGCGACGATCCTGCCGCCGGCGCCAAAGATCAGCACGCTGAATTCACGCATGCCCTCAGCGGATGGCGTGTATCCGGTAACGTTGTGAATGGCTGTATCCGCGGACGCGACGAGCGTCCAGAAGCAGCTGAGGGCAAGCAGTACGCGGCTGGCTTTGATCACGAAAGTGGCTCCGGTAGCAGTGGTCAAGGTGTAGCAAAAATACCACGATTTAACGAATCGAGGTTCTGGTTAACATAGAAGCGTTCTAATATATTGACATGACCCGGCACTTCTGCGAATTTGTCCGCTCACTTGCGTCGTGTTTGAACAACATTGGGCGGCGTGAGCATAGCCAGACACCTTCAGGTACGGCTTGGCGGGGGATTCAGGGGGCCAGGTACCACGTACGATACGTAGGTAGCGAAGGCGGTTCCGAGAGGAGCCGCCTTTTTTAGTTCCATGGCGGGAGTGCCGACTTTTTCGGCGAGTTTCATCTATGGCATCCGACCACGGCAACGGCAACATGAAGCGCGTCCTCATTGCGCTGACGCTGACCGGCATCTTCATGGTCGTCGAGGTTATCGGCGGCATCCTCGCCGGTTCACTCGCACTGCTGGCCGACGCGGGCCATATGTTGACGGACACGATGGCGCTTGCACTCGCGGCGGTCGCGTTCCATGTCAGCAAGCGTCCTGCGGATGCACGCCGCACCTTCGGTTACCAACGCTTCCAGATCCTCGCGGCTTTCGTCAACGGTCTGAGCCTGCTGGTCATTGTAGGCTGGATACTCTTCGAAGCGATGCGCCGTTTCATTTCACCGGTCGAGGTGACTGGCACAACGATGTTGGTCGTGGCCGGGGCCGGCCTGATCGTGAACGTCATCGCTTTCGCAGTCCTGCACAGCGGTGACCGTGACAATCTCAACATCCGCGGCGCCGCGTTGCACGTAGCCGGAGACCTGCTCGGATCCGTGGCGGCAATCGTCGCCGCGATCGTGATCATCTACACCGGCTGGATGGCGATCGATCCCCTGTTGTCGGTCGCCGTGGCCTTTCTGATCCTCAAGAGTGCGTGGGCGCTGGTGCAGCAGAGCGGGCACGTCCTGCTGGAGGGCGCGCCTGAGTGGCTCGATCGAGGTGAGATGCAGCAGAAAATCGTCGAACGCGTCCCCGAGGTGCAGGAGATACACCACGTGCATGTCTGGGGCCTGACGCCACAGGAACTCATGCTGACGATGCATCTCAGGATCTCCCCGGATGTGTCAAACCCGACAGCCGTCGTGCGGCGGGTCAAGGCGACCCTGAAGGACGACTACGGTATTGGGCACTCGACAATCGAGATAGAGACCGACGACTGCGCCGATCACTAATCGGTTGGCTCGATGATCCCGATATAAGGCAGCGTGCGCTCGTGCTCGGCGTAATCGAGGCCATAACCTACGACCCATTCGTCGCCGATGCCGAAGCCGATGTAGTCGATGGGCACTTCCACCTCGGCGCGCTCCGGTTTGTGCAACAGGGCTGCGGTCTTGATGGAGGCAGGGTGATGCGATTCCAGAATGCCGATCAGGTACTTGAGCGTGTGGCCCGTGTCGACGATGTCCTCGACGATCAGGACGTGGCGGTTTTCGATATTGCCGCGTACGTCCATCACGAGACGCACCGCACCCGAAGAAATGCTGCCGGTAGCGTAGCTGGAAACGGCGATGAACTCGATCGTGCGAGGGATCGTAAGCCGCCGTGACAGGTCGGCGAGGAAGATGAACGAACCCTTGAGTACGCCTACAAGCACGATGTCGCCTTTGTCGCTGTAGTCGGCTGAAATCTGTGCTGCGAGCTCGGCGACGCGCGCCTGGATATCCTGTTCGCTGATCAGAACGGGCGGTTGGTTCAATGTTCGGGCCTGTCGTCTGCGATAACTGCAGGATAGGGTATCTTGTACGTGGAAGCCAGACGCGAATCGGGTAAGGTAGCCGGAGTATGAAACGCTCCATCGCCATCGCGGGTAACATGGGCTCGGGCAAGTCGACGCTGGTCGATTTCCTGGCACGCACGTACGGCGTCGTGCCGTTCTACGAGCCGAATGACGAGAATCCTTACCTGTCGGATTTCTACAGGGATATGAGAGGTTGGGCCTTCCAGTCACAACTTTATTTCCTGGCCAACAAGTTTCGCCTGCACCAGGAGCTCGACCGGCAGCCCGGCGTGGTTGCACTCGATCGTACGATCTTCGAGGATGCGGAAGTCTTCGCGACCGCCCTGCACCAGATGCGCAAGATATCGAAGCGCGACTGGCAGACCTACCAGAGTTTCTACCATGCCATCCTCGACGCGATCCGGCCGCCCGATCTCATGATCTACCTGCGCTGCTCGATGCGGACTCTGCGACAACGCATACGCCTGCGAGGCCGGGCGATGGAGCGTGACGTGCCGCTGTCCTACCTCAAGCGCCTCGAGCGGCTGTACGACGAGTGGATCGATTCCTACGCCATGAGCGACGTGCTGGTACTGGAGACGGACGAACTCGACTATATCCACGACCTCGTGCATCGGCTGGACGTCATGAAGCGTATCGAGGCCGTGCTGCCGACGGAAATGGGCAAGCCGGCATGCTGAATTGCGCAACCGCTTCCTGATCTTATGAACGGCGGCATACTCGAGATTTCGCTGCAGGGACTCCTGTACGCGTTTTTGCCAGCGCTGGTCGTGCTGTTCATCATGTGGCGCTGGGAGGCCGGCACCGGTACGGCGGTTTACGCGATGGCGCGTATGATGGTGCAGTTGTTCGCGATCGGCTACGTGCTGATCTATATCTTCGATAGCGACAGCTACTGGGTAATTGCCGGCGTGCTGACGATCATGATCGTCGTCGCAAGCTGGATTGCGGTGCGGCCGCTGGGCGATGCAAAGAGACAGTCCTGGCCGAACTCGCTGCTCGCGGTCGGTTTTGCCAGCGTCGTGATCCTGGCCCTGGTTACGCAGGCCGTCATCGGCGTAGAGCCCTGGTTCAGTCCACGCTACGTAGTGCCCCTCGGCGGCATGGTCGTTACCGGCGCGATGAACTCCGTGAGCCTTGCGGCCGAACGCTTCCAGTCCGAAACCGCTCGCGACGAGCCGGTGCCGGATGCGCGCCGCAGTGCTTTCAAGACAGCCATGATACCGATCACCAACATGCTGTTTGCCGTCGGTGTCGTGTCTTTGCCGGGGATGATGACGGGACAGATTCTCTCTGGCGTGTCGCCGTTGATTGCCGCGAAGTACCAGATGATTGTCATGGCGATGTTCTTCGGTACCGGCGGCATCGCGGCCGCGATCTATCTCGAGCTCGAGAGTCGTCGCGCGGGCGGTGACTGAGCGTCTTCAGTCGACACGAAAACCGGAACTGCGAAGCATTCTTGCACTCGAGTCGAATTCCTGCCGGTCGGCGTAGGTCATGACGACCTCGAACTCTCCCGTGCCGCGGCGGAACCAGTCGAGATTCAGGTCGGGGGCCTGCTGTTCGAGGCGCTCTACGAAGGCGGCGGCCCGGTAGGGTTCGCCGAACGTCACGAGTGTCGACTGTCCGAGCTCGGAATACAGGGCATCGCCGAGGGGCTTCCCTGAATTGCCGTCGCCGAGTACGTAGTTCAGGTGCCGGAATATGTATCCGGAGTACCAGTTGGCACCGGTCGGGATCGCTCCGCCATCGACCGGTATGCGCCGGGGACCGTAGTTGTAGGCGGCCAGAGCAAGGTGAAGATTGCCGTTGTACCGCCCCAGCATCTCCTTCAGGTAGCGTGCACCCAGGTCGATGTTCGTGCAGGGGTCGTACAGTTCGCTGAGACGATGAATGCCCAGGTGCCGTGCCGTGTCGGGCCAGAGGATCTGCATCACGCCGTGGGCGTTGGCCCGCGATCGTGCCGTGGCCTCGAAATCGCTTTCGCCGCGCGCGACGGCGAGCAGGAGCGTCTCGGGCAGGTTGTACTGCAGCGCCGCGGCGCCGAAACAGTTCGCGTAAGGAAAGCGATAGGCCGGTTCGAGATGAGTCTTCGTCCTGGAATAGTCGCGCCACGCGGTGTCGAGATCCGGCTCGAGTGCTTGCGCTTCGATGCCGACGAGGCAGATTAGGAGCGGCATGCGCCGGAGCATTGTCAGGAATCGTTGCTGCAGCACGTCAGCCCTCCGGAAGTTGCAGGCCGGTCGCCGCAGAAATTTGCGACAGGTAAGCGGTGATTTCCTGGTCGTCTTCGTAGGCAAACGCAACTTCGTAGACGCCGGGCTTCACCTTGACGACGCGATAGTCGAGGCCGGTGACACGCTGCAACTGGTCGACGAAGCCGTTTGCGGCAATCTCGCTGCGGAACGGGCTCCAGAACGCGTACCACTGCAGCGCCGCGGCTGCCTGGGCAGGCGGTAACTGAGCCAGGACAGGCGCGGTTTCGTATTCAGCGATCCCGGTTTCGGGAGGCGCGGGCGGATCAGCCGGCGCATCGATCGCCGCAACTTCCAGCGTTTCCTGCGGCTCTGGCCCTGGTTCAGGATCGGGCGCAGGTGGGCTTGCCCGCATTGGCAAGGTAATGACGGTATCTTCCACAACGCTCGACTCGGTCGTGAACTCCGGGATACCGACAAAGACGACCAGCGCGGCGACGGCGAGGGCGGATCCCACAAGCACACCCAGAAAACGCATCATCGTTCTGTCCTCACAGCACGTCCTTTACTTCTATCGCGCGCCAGCCGACGTGCCGGGCATGGCGTTCGGCGAGCACCGCGAACTCTTCGAGCCAGCGGTGCAGCGCATTATTCTCGAGGCCTCGGCGTATCGAGCCATTGCAGCGCATAGGGAGGGTATCGATGTGATTCGCGAACTCGCGCGCGGCTCGTGAGTCGCTGACGGCGAAGGCGTAGTAAGTATCGACGCCCGGGGAAGCCTGCCACTCCTTGACTTCACGCATCTCACCAGTGCCGATTGTCGTGAACGGCATCGGGTAACGCATCGGCTTGCCGCGCGTCACGACGTGGGGCGCCGTGCGCTCGCGACAAGAGGGGCCGCCCAGCCGAACCAGTCCGTAGTTGGCTTGATATTCGAGAACGAATACGATCGCGTCGGCGCGCGAGTCGGCGACCAGTACGGAGCAGGGCCGTTGCGACTCGCCGTAGCTTGTAGCCCGGATCGACGCGTCCCCGGAACGCGAGCAAGTGCGGCGATCCTGGGACTTCAGAATCTGCAATGGACCGAGCAACGCATCACCGCCGCCGTGAGGAACGGATACCGTTGCGCCCGGCCGATCGGCAACCGGCTGCGGAGGCGGCGGTTCGCCGGCAAGGCGGTGGCCGGGCAGCAGCACGTAGGCGCTGGCGCTCAACGTAGACAGTTCGTTTCCGGGGTCGGTCGGCGTGACCGTGAGCCAGTACTGGTAGAGGGCGCCGTCTATCTGGTGCGCCTTGCCGCTCAACGTCGCATTGATCTTCTGCTCGTTCCCCGTCAGCTCCAGCGCATCGTGGGCGGCCAGGTTGTTGCCTGCCAGCTCTACCGTTGCAACCAGGTTGTCGCCGGGTTCGGCCGTCCGACTCGCCGAGACGATGTATCTGCCGCTGGTCTCGCGCAGCAAGGCACACGACAGTTCGTGCGCAAGGTGTGCGGCAAGCAGGTCGGTTTCATCCCCGGCAAACGGCACATCGCGCGCGCCGCGAAAAGTCGCGTCGTCCTGCGATTGCCGCATGGCCCGTTGCTGGACGCTGCTGAGCGCTCCCTGCCAGGCTTTGCCGAAACCCGATACCCAGTTGCGATCCTCGAGGTCGAGCGCGCGAACGCTGACGCCATAGAGACCGTCTATGCGCCGCGATACCGAAATACCGATGTAGTAGTGAACGTCGTCCTGTGTGCAGTCCACGGATTGGGCAGCCGGAGTTGCGGTCGTGCCTCCCTGGCGCCGGCCCACGGATACGCCGGGCGTATTCAGCGCGGCATCGAGAAGCCGGTCGCGCAGCGAGATGGCGAGTTCGTTGCTCACGGACGCCGGGATGTTGTCTTCGAGCACGACGAACATCACCGACTCCCCCTTGAAGCGCGGGTGTTCGACGAGCTGCGAGGTGACGAAGGGCACCAGTTCGCGATCGAACCAGCGATCGAGGTCTCTCTCGGCCGCCGCGGCCTGTGCTGCAAGCAGGGACAAGAAAATGACGGCTGCTGCGCTGCGTATCATGACGCTTCCAGCCGCAGTTCACCGTCCCGGCCGATCACGAGCGCGCCACCGGAGTTGCCACGCATGATCGTGTCGAGCTGTTCGCGCAGTTTCCCCGGCAGCGTCACGCCCCAGCCGACATTGGCGGTATCTGCGCCGGTGCGCGCAAGTGCGTCGATCACGGGCCTCGGTACGGTGCCGGTTTCCATCTCGTGGTAGCGGTTCGGTGCGGACGCGTCCCAGAAGCTTATGCGGCTCTCGCTGACCGTCATGCGCCGGGCGCGACCGCCGGCGATGGCGTACAGGCCCACCTTTCCGGCAGCCACGAGTCGCGTTAGCGCGAGGTCCGATTCGAAACGCAGGGTAAAGCCCTGTCGCGAAGGATCCGCTGGCGTGTCTGCTTGCGGTGCGGTTTCCGAATCCGGCGCGAGCACCGGTTCCGTGGTGTCTCGCTCCGGGACGAAGGTCGATGTCCATTTCGGGCGTGTGAGCTGCACGACTTTTTCCGGCTCGGCTTCAGGCTGGACCGGATCCTTGTTCCTCACCGGCGGTTCGGGATCGGCCTCGACGGCTTCTGTTGTTGGTGGCGGTGCTGCCGGTGCAGGCGACTGCGTTGGCGCTTCGGGGACCAGCGGGATGCTTTGCACAAGCGCAAAAATGGCAACCAGGCATAGCGCGAGGATTGCCATGAACCGCATGACGTCGGTCTGCAGGTCGGCAGCACCGCCGGCGTCACTATCACCGCGGTGCATGGGATAAAACAGGGGAGAGCGGCTCACTCGGCGGCCTCCGCAGTGGTTATGGCAGCACCGCGATGGCCAAGGTGCCGCTCAATGCGCTGCAGACTCTCGCGCATCTCCGACGTATCGGCACGGGCCGCCTTGTCGTAACGCTGCTGCAGGCGGGAACCGAGCGTGACGGTCTTGTAGACACGCATGAGGTAGCCGCCAATGCCGCCGAATATCGTTGTGGACAGCGCGAGCAGGATACCGCCGTCGATCATGCGCTCGAGCATCGCGAAGGCGCCCGCCTGCAGGGCGACGTCCCTGTCACCCAATGCAAAGATCAGCGCGCTACGCATTCCAATCGCCGTCCAGATGACGCCGGTTCCGAAGAACAGGGTTGTCCAGATGTCGGTCAGGTGGTCGAGCTGAACGATCTGGTTGACCGGTCTGTCATCATCGAGACAGCGGCGCAGTCGACCGAGCGTGATGAAGTAGGCAAGCACCAGCCCGGCAAATACCGGGATCGACGAGCCGAGATTGGTGTAAGCCCATTGCAGCCAGTCTCCCGGTGTGCTGATGGCGGTGTCGTGGAGACGAATCAACTCCAGCCGGGCCAGCATGTACAACAGCGCCGCGCCGCCGAGCAGCGTTCCGAAAGCGCCGGCGACCAGTCCCTGCAGAAATAGCCGTTGCGTCATCGCCGCCTCTCGTCATCGACTCGCAGCACACGCCGTGCAGGTTGCCTCGAGCACCAGCTCTACCTCCTGGTAGAGGCGGTCGGCGCGGTAGTAGCCGTCACGATCCTCGCTCACCTTGAGCAGGCCGCGTTCCTTGTCTGAGAGTTCACGTTCCATGTCGAACAGCACGCGTTGTTTATTCGGGCAGGTATGAGAGCAGTTGTTGTAGTCGCCCTTCATCGACATGAATTTCACGTTGAAGAAGCGGTTGTAATACTCCTGCGCCTGGCGCGTGCTCAACAGCCCCTGGTCGCCCGACCAGAGGAGAAACTCGCTGAAAATTCGCTTGTTCTCGGGCTTCGGATCGCCCTCGGCAATCGTCAGCAGGTCGTCGTAGAAACGGTCGAAATGTGCCTCGCAGCCGGTGTTCAGCGAAGTCTTGACGAAACCGATCGCGCTATCGAGGTTGCGCGACTGCGGAGACGGGCAACCGGGTTCCGTCGACGCGCAGGCGGCGATCGTCATCAGGCCGGCAAGTATGCCGAGGATCTTGAAGGGGGACATGAGGTTCTGCGTGTTCATTATTTTGCTCCGTACCGGATCAAGTATCCGGGGCTCACTGTTCGAGAGGGCTGCGGTAGGCTTGCTCGACGCTGCCCGGCGGAGGCCCTGCAACAAGGGCGCGTGCGTCTTCGTCGCCGAACAGGATGGTCTTGACGCCACCGACGACTTCCATCATTTCCGGCGTGATGATGCCGAACGACTGGTTGAGTTGTTCCATGAGCGTCGCGCGCGCGATCTCCTGGCGCGTGCGCTCGATCAGCACACTCGTTTCTTCCATATCGAGGTAAATGTCCGACGCCAATACCGCAAGCGACTGGTCGCTCTGGCTGCCGGAGGTAGCGACCAGCTGATAATACTGTTTGAAACGTTCCGACAAGCGCATCCCCGAGCGGCCGCGCAGAGTCGGCGACGACTGCGCCGGCGCACTGGCCACGGTCTTGCCGACCAGCGTTTCCTGCAGCTGCCAGGGCGTCATCTTCTTGCCGAGTTCATTACGCAGGCCTCGTTCCAGGCTGATGCGCGTATTGTTGACGGTGTGCTCCATGTCGGGCAGTCGCTCCTCCATGATCGTCAGCATTTCGAGGTAGGTGGCGCCGATCTGGCGTGCAAGGCGCTGGCAACCGGCGTCGTTCTCGGCGCCGTCACACTTGCTCTCCACGTAAAGTTGCTGCTGCTGATCGAGGCGGCCGATGATTTCCTGCAGTCCGGTCTCCATGTCCCGGGCGACGTTGCCCGTCTGCTTCAGGTCCTCGACGACCGTGGTCGGGAACAGGCGGATGGTCGGGGTGTTCGCCAGCACGGATTGTGCGAATATCAGCAGCGTGCCTGCCAGCAACAGTCCGAGGGTCGCCTGGCGTCTCGCGGGATCGGAAGCGATAGCGAGCGGGCGCTTGTTATTCATATGTCGGTCCTCGTAGCTAGGTGTGCCTGTCGGCGTCGCAGAGAATTTGCGGCGACCTGATACCCAAGCTAACCGGGGGTCGATGAATACAAGCTGAACCGGCTATTCGTAATAACCCCTATTGCTTATCGTAATGCGAATCATTATCATTTTGACCTGGATCAGCAAACCACTAATAAAATCCGTTGCTTACATAATTTCTACGCGGATTTTCAGTGGGACAGAAAAGACCGGGACAAACATCCAATGAAGCGCAACGGCAGCACCCTCGCATCCCTCCGGAAAGGCCAGAAAGGCGTCATCGCGTCGGTGAATGCCGCAGACCCGCAGGTCCAGCGCCTGATGACACTTGGTCTCGTCGAGGGTGCCATCGTCGAACTGGCGAGCGCCGCGCTCGGCGGGGATCCCATGGAGTTCCGGTTATTCGGTCGCGGTATCTCGCTTCGCCAGGAGCAGGCCAGGCATTTCGCCGTGTCTCCGGTAGCGGCGGGCGGTGACTAAAACCACAGAAATCCGCGTTCCCGCCAACCAGATACCCGTGAGCCGGCGCGCAGACGCCAGCATCGCGGTTGTCGGTAATCCCAATTCTGGCAAGAGCACCCTGTTCAACCGCCTGACCGGGCTGCGGCAGCGTATCGGCAACTATCCCGGTGTCACGGTCGAGCGTCACATCGGCACGCTCAAGGTGGGGGAGCGTTCGCTCGAACTCGTCGATCTGCCCGGTACTCACGCCCTCAGTGCCCATTCCCTGGAAGAACAGATCGCCGTCGACGTGATCCTCGGGCACATGGAAGGCACGGCGACGCCAGACGGAATTCTCGCGGTCGTCGATGCCACCAGCCTTTACCAGGGCCTGTATCTCGTTCAGCAGCTGCTCGATCTCGAAAAACCCCTGGTCGTTGCCCTTACGATGTCGGACGCGGCGGAACTCGAGGGCCTGAAGATCAACATTTCCCGGTTAACCGCGAAGCTCGGCGGCGTACCGGTTTGCCCGGTGGTCGCGACCAGCGGGCAGGGCGTGGACAAGCTTCGCGAGGAACTTGCCCGGATAACCGAGGTGCAGCCTCCCGAGCCCGGCAAGACCTGGCCGGAACTCACTGCAGCTGCCCGCGAGCTCGCCTCGATGTGCCCCGAAACCGTGCGCCTCGCGGAGGTCGAGCGGTTGCTGATCGACGGCCCGACCGAGGCCAGGCAGGGTTTCCTGGCACGCTTCGGCGAAGGTGCCGAAGCCAGGCTGCAGGAACTTCGCGATCGGCTATTCGGGAATGAACCGCCGCTTGCCTCGGAGGCGCGCGTGCGCTACCGCTGGGTTCGCGAAGTACTCGACGAGGTGGTGCAGCAGGCACCGCCGTTCTATGGCTGGCAGGCACGCATTACAACCTGGCTCAACCAGCCCGTGCCCGGGACCATCGGGCTGTTCCTGGTGATGGCCATCGTATTCCAGGCCGTGTTTGCCTGGGCGACGCCGATCATGGACCTGATCGATTCGGCCACGTCGGTGCTCGGCGCCCGCGTCAATGCGGCCCTCGGTGATGGGGCGCTTGCAAGCCTGGTCGCCGATGGCGTCATCGCCGGTGTGGGCAGCGTGATCATCTTCCTCCCGCAGATCATGATCCTGTTCCTGTTCATCATCCTGCTCGAGGATTCCGGCTACCTCGCTCGTGCCGCCTACCTGATGGACCGCGCGATGCGATCCGTAGGACTGTCCGGGCAGTCGATCATTCCCATGATCTCGAGCTTCGCCTGCGCGGTACCCGGCATCATGGCTACGCGAGTCATACCGAATCGACGCGACCGGATCGCCACTATCCTCGCGGCGCCCTTCATGACCTGTTCGGCTCGGCTGCCAATTTATGCGTTGTTGATCGCCGCGTTCGTGCCGGCGCAGTCCGTGGGTTTCCTGAACCTGCAGGGACTCGTACTGTTCGGCCTTTACATATTCGGGATCATCATGGGTATCCTGACCGCGCTGCTGATTCGCAAGACCGCACTGCGCGGTCCGAAGCCCCCATTCGCGTTGATGCTGCCCGAATTCCGTCGCCCCAATCTGCGCACCGTGCTGATGCAGCTGCTCGGCCGCGCCAAAGTGTTCCTGCGTCGTGCGGGGACCGTTATATTCTCGGTTGCCGTCGTTATCTGGGCGCTCGCCTATTACCCGCGTTCCGACGACGTTGCGCCGTTCGTCGAACAGCAACAGCAAGCGGCGGCGGCCGGACTTTCGGGTGAGGAGCTCAACGCCGCACTTTCAAAGATCGACAATCAGGCTGCCGCGATGCAGCTCGAACAGAGCTGGCTCGGCCGTGCCGGGCATTTTGTGGAACCCTTGTTCCGGCCACTGGGCTGGGATTGGCGCGTGTCGTCCGCCGTGATCGCGGGTTTTCCTGCGCGTGAAGTGGTCGTGGCTGTGCTCGGAACGGTTTACGCGGTAGGTGACGAGGCCGACGAAGCGACCTTGTCGGGACGCCTGCAGGCCGCCCGCTGGCCTGACGGCAGCATCGTGTTCACGTTGCCCATGGTCCTGGGCCTGCTGGTCTTCTACGCCTGCTGCCTGCAGTGCGCGGCCACGCTCGCCGTCATCCGGCGGGAAACGAACACCTGGCGCTGGCCGGCGTTTGCATGGCTTTACATGACGGCGATCGGTTATGTCGGTGCGCTGCTCGTGTACCAGCTCGGAACCTGATTCCTCTCGAAGCCCCGACAATAGCGACCCGGCTCGCGCGGCTTTAGCTTGAGTATGCTGCTGTCGACGACTAGGCTTGTTCTACAGTGACCCGCCGCCGGGGCATCAGGGCGCCCGGCCGGACCCACCGGGCACAACAATAGGGGAATTGCACATGAAGCGACTGCAAACAACAACGCTACGGGGCGTGGCTGCTGCCACGTTGATCTGCCTGCCAGCGCTGGTGGGTGCCGACAGCCACGGCCTGAAAGCCACGGCAGAGATCAAGGGATGCACCGATCCGAACATTTCCGGGACGGCCACGCTGATGGAAAAGACCAGCGCTGAAGGCATAAAGGAAGTTACCGTCAAGATGATGGTTGAGGGACTCACGGACGGCAAGCATGCGGTCCACATCCACGAGGTTGGTGCCTGTGAGCCTTGTGGCGCAGCCAAAGGGCATCACGATCCGGGCCCCTTCGGCCAGTCGCGACCGGACAGCGCTACGGATGACGTGCCCGCGGCGGACATCAATCACCCGTACCACATGGGCGACCTGATCAATATCGAGGTCAAGAACGGCAAGGGCAAGATGGTACATACGACCAACCGCGTTACCCTGTCGCCCGGGCGTCTCGGTATCCTGGACCAAGACGGCAGTTCGTTCATCATCCATACCAATCCCGACACCTATTGCGACGAAGAATCGGATCTGAAGAAAGGTTGTGCGGGAGGCTCGCGCGATGCCTGCGGAATCATCCGCGCCGCGCAATAGTAAAAGGGCTTAGGAAGGTGCCCGGTCCCGCACGTCGGGGCCGGGTATAACTTCTAGATCACAAACGACTCAGCTTCTCGCACGCCGTTTCCAGCGTTTCGTCATCCTTTGCAAAACAGAAGCGCAGTCGGGTCCCGGTGAATGGCTGGTCGCAGAAAACCGTTAACGGGATCGACGCAACGCCGATTTCTTCGGTCCACCGTTTTGCCAGGGCTACGTCGTTTTCGTCGCTGATCTCGCCGTAATCGACGATCTGGAAGAACGTGCTGCGGGCCGGATGCAGGCGAAAACGCGAGTCTTCGAGAAGACTGCAGAAGAGATCGCGCTTCTGTTGGTAAAACGTGGGCAACCTCTCGTGGAACGCCGGGTTGCCTTGCAGGAAATCCGCCAGCGCGTGCTGCACGGGCGTGTTAACGGCAAATGTCGTGAACTGGTGCACCTTGCGAAATTCCGCACTGAGTTCCGGAGGCGCCGTGCAGTAGCCGACCTTCCAGCCGGTCGCGTGATAAGTCTTGCCGAAAGACGACACCACGAAACTCCGTTCCCATAATTCCTCGACGGACAGGGCGCTGACATGGGGTTCTCCGTCGAACACGATGTGTTCGTAAACTTCGTCCGACAACAGGTACGCCCGTGTGTCGCGCAGCAGTTCGGCCAGTTGCTGAAGATCGTCAGCAGAGAGGATCGCGCCCGTGGGATTGTGCGGGAAATTGATGATGACGAGCCGGGTCTTGTCGTTGAGCGCATCCTGGAGGCGCTGCCAGTCGATCGAAAAATCGAAACCGTCGTCACTGATTGCCAGCGGCACGTGCACCGTGTGTCCTCCGGCAAGCGTCACGGCCGGCTCGTAGGAATCGTAGGCGGGATCGAACACGATCACCTCGTCGCCGTTGCGGACGATGGCCTGGATGGCGCTGAACAGGCCCTCGGTAGCGCCCGTGCATACCGTGATTTCGGTGTCCGGGTCGAGTTTACGCCCCTGGATGCGCGCGATTTTTTCGGCGATCGCCCGTCCGAGAGCCGGCACGCCTGGCATCGGTGCGTATTGGTTGGCGCCGCTCCTCAGGTAATGGTCGATGCGATCTATGAGCTCGGCCGGCGGCTCGAAACTCGGAAATCCCTGCGACAGGTTTATGGCCTTGCAGTCCTGCGCGAGCTGACTCATGACAGCAAAAATCGTCGTGCCGACGTCAGGCAGCTTGCTTGTCATCGGGATTTTCATACGGCGGCGACAATGACACTGTATTCAGCAACTTGTCAAACGATGCCCTCGAGAGTTGCGACGCAGCATCCTTGCATGGCATCAGCGGAATTTCTGGGGGATTTCAGCTACCCTTTGCCTACAACAAGGCTAGGGGGGTGATCATGGACAGACGACGTTTCTTGCAATCTTCACTTGCGACCAGCATAGCGGCCGCACTGCCGGCATCGCAGGCCTTCGCGGCGCTGCAGGCGCTGACCCAGGTGACCGGTGACGTACGAGCCGTGACAGGCGATCGCAGTGAGTTATCGCTCGAGAAAGCCGCCGTACAGGAACTTGCGGATAGCCTGCGCGGTAATCTGCTGCTGCCGGGGAACGAGGGCTACGAGGTGGCCCGCCGTGTGCTCAATGCGTCTATAGACAAACATCCTGCGTTGATCATCCAGCCCACCGGTGTCTCGGATATTCAGAACGCCGTGAGGTTTGCGAGCGAGCGCAAACTGTTGCTGGCAGTCAAATGTGGTGGTCACAGTTTCGCAGGTAAGTCGACATGCGACGGAGGCATGCAGATCGACCTCTCGCTGTTCCGGCATGCCCGTGTCGATTCGTCATCGCGCACGGCGTACGTTGCCGGAGGCAGCTTACTGGCCGCGCTCGATCACGAAGCGATGGCGCACGGCCTCGTGGCGCCTGCCGGTACCGTTTCACACACCGGCGTCGGAGGGCTGAGCACCGCCGGCGGTTTCGGGCGTATTTCACGCCGCTTCGGTTTGACGCTCGACAACATCAAGGGCGTGGACATCGTGACCGCAGACGGCAAGCTTCTGCATGCGAGCGCCGGGGAGAATCCTGAACTTTACTGGGGTGTCCGTGGTGGTGGTGGCAATTTCGGCATCGTGACGTCATTCGAATACGCGCTGCACCCGATGCAGCGCCAGGTCATCGGTGGTGACATGGTGTTTCCCCTCGACCGGGCGCGCGAGCTCATTCGCTTCTATGCCGATTTCTCTGTGCAGGCGCCCGACGACCTGTATATCGACTTCTACATCAACGCGACGGCGACGGGAGAGGGAAGCGGCGCAGGATTTCACATCTGCTATTCCGGTCCCGAAAAGGACGCGGAGAAAGTGCTTGCGCCCGTCAGGAAGCTCGGTGAGCCGGCGTTCACCAACCTCGGACCGATCGACTACGTGGCTATCCAGCGCAGCTGGGACTACTCCGACTTCCGCAACATCGGCGAGTACCTGAAGAGTGGGTTCGTCAACGAATATCCTGACAGCATGCTTGACGCTGCGATTGACGGGTTCGAAGCGGACCCGGGCCGCACTACGATGCTGTATTTCCAGCAGTCCGGCGGCGCGATCGGCCGGGTACCCGCCGATGCGACCGCATTCCCGCACCGCAAAGCGGAGGCGGCGATGATGGTGCTGGTCCAATGGCCGTTTGGTTCCGAGGGCGGAACCCACATCGACTACCTGCGTAACTACTGGAGCACGATCGAACCGCGAACAGACGGTTTCTACACGGTTGACGTTGCCAACCAGGCGCAGCAGTTCGTGAACAACAACTACCAGGGCAACTTCCCGCGGCTGTTGAAGGTGAAGAAGAAGTACGACCCGGCAAACCTCTTCAGGCTGAACGCGAATATCGCATCCGCCTAGGGCGATTTACTGGGCCGACCAGCCGCCGTCAATAGGCATTATTGCGCCCGTGATCGATGCGGCGGAGTCGCTGCAGAGGCAGATCACGAGTGCCGCGATCTTGTCGATCCCGTGACTATCGCGCTTCCTCCTGCGAGAAAGTTGTTGTTACCGGTGCTCGTGTTGCTCACGACTGTTGCGCTCATTCTTCCCAGTCTTTGGCGAGCCGCTTCGCGCTTGCGAGGAAAAGAATAGCAGCGATCAGGTAGAAGCTCGTGCCGCTCACTATGGCGTAACGTAGCGAGTCGTCCCCGAAACGGGCCTCGAGATTGTCCGAGATCAGGCCGAGCGCGACTGTGCCGGCACCGAGGCCGATCAGGTTGTTGATGAACAGGAAGATGGCGGATGCCGTAGCGCGCATCGTAGGCGGCACGATATGCTGGATCGCCGACAAAACCGGGCCCAGCCAGGCGAGGCCGAGGCCCGTCGGGATCAACAACGCAAAAAAAGTTATCGTCAGGTTCGGCGACAGGATCGCCAGGATGTACAAGGGCACCGTAGCGAGGAACGCGATAGCCGGAATAATGACGTAATTGCTTCGCTTCCCGGCACCGAAACGGTCCGCCATGTAGCCTCCCGCCCAGGTGCCCGCGATGCCGCCGATCAGCAGAATCGACCCGAACACCAGCGAGGCCTCGAGCAATTCCAGGCCGAAGCTGCGCACGAAAAACGAGGGCAGCCAGAAGAACAGGCCGTAGCCCATCATCGAAGAGGCTGCGGCACCCAGCGAGATGAACCAGAAACTCGGCTTTTGCCTGAGCAGCTGGATGATCTGGACCAGGGTGGGTGACGGGGCGTCCGGCCCCTTGACGTCGTACTGGCCCCGCGGGGGTTCCGCCACCGTCAGTTTGAAGATGGGCGCAACCAGGATGCCAGCGATACCGACCGCGAAGAAGGCGAAACGCCAGTCGATCTTCGACGCGATGTAGCCGCCGAATATGATTCCCAGCGCGCCGCCGATAGGTATGCCGAACGAATACACGCTGAGTGCGCGCGCCCGCTGGTGCGAGGGAAAATAATCCGAGATCAGCGAGTAGGCCGGTGCGACCCCGCCGGCTTCGCCAACGCCAACGCCGAGCCGTGCGAAAAACAACTGCCAGAAACTGGTTGCGAGTCCGCAAACGGCGGTCATGGCGCTCCAGATGGTGAGTGCTGCGGTCATGATCCAGGTGCGCTTCCAGCGGTCGGCGAGTATCGCCACCGGGACGCCGAGGCCGGTGTAGAAAAGCGCGAACGCCAGGCCACCCATGAGGCCTAACTCGGTGTCGGTGAGATTGAGATCAGCCTTGATCGGTACGGCGAGGATACCCACGATCTGGCGGTCGATGAAATTGAAGGTATAGACAACGACGAGAATGAACATGACGTAGGCGCGATAGCCCGGCGATTTGGTATTCATTCTCATGGCTGTGCCCGATATCTGACCGAAAAAACGCGCCGGAGCGGAAAAGAGGTGCTCTCGGCCCGCAGCAGGACGCTCAGAATACGTATTCGACGGTCGCGGTTACAGTCCGCGGCGAATATCAGGCCGCCGCCGACGAAGTGCCCGAGCTGATCGCGTGCTACCGTGATCGCCGAACTACTGTTATTATGCTGCAACGCAACAAACAAGCTCTGGCGGTTATGGCGATGTCCAAGCCACGAATTATTCGCAAGTACGCTAACCGGCGCCTTTACGATACGGAGGCGAGCCGTCACATCAACAAGGAAGATGTGCGCAAGCTGATCGCGTCCGGGGAAGACGTGCGCATTGTCGACGAAGGTAGTGGCGACGACATCACGCGCAGTGTGCTATTGCAGCTCGTGGCGGAACAGGAGCTGGGCGGGCAGCCCGTGCTATCCGACCAGATGCTGACGCAGATAATCCGATTTTACGATCATCCCATGCAGGGCATGCTCGGCAGCTACCTGCAGCAGAGTTTCGACTCCTTCCTGCAGCAGCAATCGACACTGCAGGAACAGATGCAGGAGATGATCACGAGTGGACCCTTTGCCGTCATGACGGACGTTGCGAAGCAGAACATGGAGGCCTGGCAGGCGATGCAGAAAGCATTTCTGGAAACCAAAGCGAAGCAAGACGATGACTGACGAAAACGCGAAAAAACGACTGCTGGCGCCCGAGAAAGCGCGCGAGATCGATCACCGGGTGCGCGGTCAGATGGCCGTAGCCACCCGCGGCGTCTCTCCGGTCGACGTAGCTGCAGCCGTCGTGGACTGGGCAGGGCACCTTATGCTGTCGCCGGGCAAATTGCTGTCGCTGGCCGAAAGCGTGGCGCGCAACGGGGTGGAGCTGGCCAGTATCAACAGCAAGGTCGTCAAGCGCGATACCGAGGGATTGCCGGCGATCCAGGACCGCCGCATGCTCTCGGAGGACTGGCAGCGGTGGCCGTTCAACGTCTTCGCTCACGGGCACCGGCTTGCCAAGGCGCTGGTTGCCGAAGCGACGACCGGCGTGGACGGCGTCAGCAAGGATCACGAGCAACTTGTGAGCTTCCTCGCGAACCAGGTCGTCGAGATGGCATCGCCGGCGAATCTGCCGGTGACCAATCCGGAGTTCATCAGCACGACAAAGGAAGAGCGCGGTGCGAATTTGAAGCGCGGCATACGAAACCTTGCGGAGGATATGAGACGCAAGCGCAGCGGCGAGCTGCCCCAGGGCCTCGAAGAATTCGTCGTGGGCAAGGACATTGCCATCACGCCCGGAAAGGTCGTGTATCAGAACCGGCTTTTCGAACTGATCCAGTACAAGCCGCAGACCGAGGAAGTCGCCGCGGAGCCGGTCTTGATCGTGCCTGCGTGGATCATGAAGTACTACATACTCGACCTGTCGCCGCGAAACTCGCTCGTGCGGTACCTGGTCAGCCAGGGCAAGACGGTGTTCATCATGTCCTGGAAAAACCCGGACGAAAATGACCGCGACCTCGGCATGCACGAGTACCTGCACGATGGCGTACTGAACGCAATCGATGCAGTCAGCACGATCGTCGCAAAGCGCAAGATCCATGCCGTTGGCTACTGTCTCGGCGGTACGCTGTTGTCGGTCGCGGCGGCCTACATGGCGCGTGAGCGCGACGACCGCCTCAAGACCATGACGCTGTTCGCCGCCCAGGTCGATTTCCGTGAAGCGGGTGAGATCATGACCATGCTCGGCGAGGGAACATTTGCGTTCCTCGAGGCGCTGATGCGCAGGCAGGGATACCTCGGCATGGAAAACATGACGGGTGCGTTCGCGTCATTGCGCGTATCGGACCTGGTCTACGATCCGGCGTTCCAGCGCTACCTGCTGGGCAAGGATCGCAGTCTCAACGACCTGATGGCCTGGAACGAAGACGGGACGCGCATGCCCTACAAGATGCACACGGAATACCTGCGCAACTGCTACATGGAGAACAACCTGGCCGAAGCCCGTTACGAGGTCAACGGCAAGCCAGTGTGCGTCGGCGATATACAGGTCCCCACATTCGTGCTGGGAACCGCCACGGACCATGTCGCGCCCTGGAAATCGGTTTACAAAGTCATGCGGCTCATGAACAACAGCGAGATGACTTTCGCGCTCACGACCGGCGGCCACAATGCCGGCATCGCCTGCGGTCCGGACCATCCTCGGCGCAAGCACTGGATCGCGACGCGCGAGCCGGGCGATCTGTATACCGGTCCGGACCAGTGGCGGGCCCGGAACGAACTGGTGGACGGGTCCTGGTGGCCGGAATGGGACGCGTGGCTGGACGCCCGTAGCAGCGGGCGCCGCAAAGCGCCGTCGATGGGCAAGCCGAAGGCAGGCTACAAGCCGCTGCGCGACGCGCCCGGCCTGAATGTGTTCGGCTGATCTTGCGGTGCATACAGGCTTAATTGCGCAGATTCCGGCATCCAACGCTGGCCAGCATTAACTGTGCAAACGCTAACTAACTGTTTTAAAAAGGATAAAGGCGGACTCCCAAAAATCGAAAAAAAATGTTGCAACGCAACAAGACGGACGTTATACTGCACCGCAACAAAGTCCCCAACAGGAGTAAACCATCATGATCGACATCCAGAAGCAGTTCACCGAACAGCTCGACCAGTTTACGCAGTACCAGAAGGATGCCGTCGAGAAGCTGCAGGCCAAGAGCGCCGCAGGTGTCGACAGCTGGGAGAAGTTCGCTCGTTACAATCTCGCCGTGATGAACGACGTCGTCGACTTCACCGTCGAGCAGGCGCGGCTGGCAACGAAGGTTGCAGAGCCGGAGGAGTTCTTCAACAAGCAGATGGACAACGCTTCGGCGTTTGGCAAGGTCGTCGAGGGTCGTACCAAGGAATACATCGACCTGCTGTCTGCAGCTGCATCGACCGCAAAGGAAGAGCTGCAGGAAGCGACCAAGGAGAATGTCGTAAAGGCCGTCAAGAAGTCTGCCTGATTCCCCCCCCAGATAGTTTGATTGGATCTGTGTCACAGCGGGCGACGGAAACTTCCGTCGCCCGTTTTTTTGTGCCTGCATGACAGACCGCGACCGAAACCTCGTGCTGACTGACGCAGCGGACAAGACGTACGAGGAGCACTATGTCGTGGCAGCGGACGGCGTGCGTCTCTACTGCCGTGACTACCCGAATCCGGCCGCGCGACCGCCCGTGCTGTGTCTGCCCGGCCTGACGCGCAACTGCCGCGATTTCTCGTCGCTGGCGATGCGGATCGGCGAGACGCGGCGCGTCATCTGCCCCGATCTTCGCGGCCGTGGCAAGTCCCAGCATGATCCGGAATGGCGCAACTACCATCCGCGGCAATATGCCGAGGACCTGTGGCAGTTGCTCGATACCCTCGGGGTCGAAGAGACAGTCGTTATCGGCACGTCGCTCGGCGGCTGGATGGCAATGCTGTTGAACCACCAGAGTCCAGGTCGTATCGCCGCCGCCGTGATGAATGACATCGGTCCGGAGGCCGATCCGCGCGGGATCGCACGGATCACCGCAACGGCAGGACGCCTCGAGGTCGTCGGCACCCTGGCGGAGGCAATCGAACAGGCGAAATCGGTGTATTCCATCGCTTATCCCGACTGGAACGACCAGCAATGGCAGTTTTACACCGAAACGACCTACCGGCAGCTGGACGACGGAAGATTCGACCTGAATTTCGACCGCAATGTCGGCCATGCGGCGCGCGAAGGAGTCTCCGGTCTCGACATCGACCCGTGGGCAATGTTCGATGATCTCGCCGGCGTGCCAACGTTGCTCATCCACGGCGTGTTGTCTGACCTTCTGACCGAGCCGATCATCGCCAGGATGCGCGAACGCAAGCCCGACCTGAAAATCGTGCCCGTCAGCGACCGTGGACACGCGCCCCTGCTCGACGAACAGGAGGCGGTCGATGCTATCGCGACATTCCTTGAATCGGTCTGAGCTTCGAACGTTTCTTCAATACCCTGACGAAGGCTCTGTTCTGAGACCGGAGAAGCAGCCCGAGGGCATCGGGTCGCTCATCGATTGGTTCGCATCGGGTACACTGTTGCCGTAGAACACTTCGCTGGACTCGCGCGCTGACGATGACCAAGTTTCTTCGATCCATCTGGAAGCATGTCTTCGGCAGTGTTCGCGATCTCGCACCGATCGTCATCGTGATCGGGTTCTTCCAGTACTTCATTCTCAAGCAGCCCATCGACAATGCGCTGGCGCTGGCAAGCGGTGCCGTACTGGTGCTGCTGGGGCTGACACTGTTCGTCTATGGTCTCGAGCTCGCGCTGTTCCCCATCGGCGAGTCGCTCGCCCACGCGCTGGCCCGCAAGGGCAGCGTATTCTGGTTGTTGACGTTTTCGTTCCTGCTCGGCTTCGGTACCACAGTCGCGGAGCCGGCATTGACCGCAGTTGCCAAGGAAGCGGCCCAGATTGCGGCCGGGGCGGGTGCGATAGGGGATACGGCGGCGGACATGTCGCGATACGTCCTTGGTCTGCGCATTACGGTCGCGTTGTCGGTCGGCACGGCGCTGCTGGTCGGCGTGCTCCGCATACTGCTTGGCTGGTCGTTGCCTCTGATGATCATATGCGGGTACGCCACGGTCATTGCGATGACGGTCGTTGCTCCGCCGGAGATCGTCGGCATCGCGTATGACTCGGGTGGCGTCACGACCTCGACTGTCACGGTGCCGCTGGTCACGGCGCTCGGCGTGGGGATGGCCTCGTCACTGCGTGATCGCAACCCGATGACGGACGGCTTCGGCCTGATCGCGTTCGCCTCGTTGACGCCGATGATTTTCGTCATGGCCTACGGGAGCATCATTGCATGGATATGATGAGCTCCGGACTGAAGACGATCCTGTCAACGTCGGCAGACGTGCTGCCGATCGTGCTGTTCATTATCTTCTTCCAGCTGTTCGTGATCCGGCAGCCGGTACGAGACGCGCGGCGCCTGGTCGCGGGACTCGTATTCACGATACTCGGCCTCGGCCTGTTCCTCGTAGGGCTCGAGCAGGCGCTTTTCCCGCTCGGCCGGCTCATGGCGGAGCAGCTCACGCACCCGGAATTCCTGATGAAAGGAGCCGAAACGCTCGATTTTCACTGGCGCAACTATTCCTGGGTGTATGTGTTTGCCTTCGCCATCGGTTTTGCAACCACCATCGCCGAACCGGCACTGCTCGCGGTAGCGATGAAGGCCAACGAGACGTCCGGCGGCGCGATCCACGTCTGGGGACTGCGCGTCGCGGTGGCTCTCGGCGTCGCGGTCGGCGTGAGTCTCGGCTGCTTCAGGATAATTACGGGCCTGCCGCTGCAGGCTTTTATTCTCGTCGGCTACATCGTGGTCGTCATACAGACCATCTGGTCGCCGCGGCTGATCATTCCGCTCGCTTACGACTCCGGCGGTGTCACGACCTCAACGGTTACGGTGCCGCTGGTCACGGCGCTCGGGCTCGGCCTGGCGGAAACCGTGCCCGGCCGAAGTCCGTTGCTCGACGGATTCGGCCTCGTTGCGTTCGCAAGCCTGTTTCCCATTATTTCGGTCCTGGCGTATGCGCAGCTGTCTGCGCTCCGTGAGCGATTTGCAGGCCACCGCAAACCGGAAAGACGAAATGGGGCAGAATCGACTTCTAAGGAGGTAGTCTGATGCAGTTCAAGTTACTAATCGTCTTCGTGGAAGACTCGAAGACCACAGCTATCATCGAGGCAGCTCGCGAAGCAGGGGCGACGGGCTGTACGGTTATCAATCATGCGCGCGGCGAAGGCTTCGAAGGGCACAGAAGTTTCTTCGGCTTGTCGCTCGTCAGTCAGACAGACGTCGTCATGCTGCTCGTGGAGCGTCATTTGTCGCGCCATATCCTTGAAAAGATCGGTTCTGTCGGGGAGTTCGACGAGAAGCCCGGTACGGGACTTGCCATACAGCTCGACGTGGAAGACGCCATCGGCGTCATGCGCCAGGCGGAAGAACTGGCCGAATTAGTGGAGGAACAGTTATGAACCAGCTAGCCTGGGTGCCCGTTCGCGACGTGATGCGCAAGGAAGTTACGTTCATTGCGGGCCGTACAGACGTCCTGGAAGCGATGCGCATCATGAAGCGCGTGAAAGCCACGGTTTTAATGGTCGAAAAACGCGATGAACAGGACGAATACGGGATGCTGTTATTCTCCGACATAGCGAAGCAGGTCATCGCGAAAGACCGCGCGCCGGAACGGGTCAATGTCTACGAGATAATGGCCAAGCCGGTCATCTCGGTGAGACCGGACATGAATATTCGCTACTGCGCCCGCTTGTTCGACAACTTCGGCATCAGCCACGCGCCGGTCATCGAAAATGAGGAAGTTCTCGGCATCGTCAGCTACTACGTGATCGCCCTGCATGGACTGCCGAACCTGGACTGACGACACTCAAATATCGTGTTGCTCTTCACGCAGCCCCTTGAGCAGCCCCAGGCACATGAGCAGCAGAACGACGCCGAACGGCAGTCCGACCGAGATGGTCAGCGCCTGGAGCGACGCCATGCCGCCCCCGAGCATCAGCGCGATGGCGACCATGCCCGCCAGCAGGCACCAGAATACTCGCTGTTGAACCGGAGCGTCGAGCTTGCCGCCGGCGGTGATGATATCCATGACGAGCGAGCCTGAGTCGGCTGAAGTTACGAAGAAGATCGCGATCAGGAACACGCTGATCGTCGATACGATGCCGGTGAAGGGCAGTTGTTCCAACATCTTGAAAAGTGCGAGTTCCGGAACCGAATCGGCGACGCCCATGTAGCCGTTGCTGAATAACTGGTCGAGTGCCGTACCGCCGAACGTCGACATCCACAGGATGCCGATGACGGTCGGAATAATGAGCACCCACGTGATGAATTCCCGTACGGTTCTGCCATAACTGACGCGCGCGATGAACATACCCACGAACGGTGACCACGCGATCCACCACGCCCAGTAAAACGTCGTCCAGCCGTGGAAGAACGCGTCGTCATTGCGCCCTATCCAGTTGCTCAGGCCGGGCAAATGATACAGATAATCCACGACGGCGTTGCCCATGGTCGCAAAGATCACGAGCGTTGGTCCGGCAATGATGACGAACAGCATCAGCAGCCCGGCCAGGACCATGTTGAGCTCGCTAAGCCGCTTGACGCCTTTGTCGAGGCCGGCCACGACCGACGCCAGCGCTATGCTGATGATGACAATGATCAGGACGATCTTGACGAAGTTATTCGCCGGAATGCCGAACAGGTAGTTCAGCCCCCCCGCAATCTGCTCGGCACCAAAACCCAGTGACACCGCCAGGCCGAACAGCGTGGCAAGCACGGCGACCGTGTCCACGAAGTGCCCGAACGGCCCCCACACGCGCGTCCCGAGCAACGGGAAGAACGCAGAACGCAGGGTCAGCGGCATCTGCCGGTTGAAACAGAAGAATGCGAGCGACAGGCCGACGATGGCGTAGATGCCCCAGGCGTGCAGGCCCCAGTGGTAGATCGCCGACGACATGCCGGCCGCCCGTGCGGCTTCCGTATCAGCGGGATCTATGCCCAGCGGCGGATTCAGAGTATGGGTAACGGGTTCCAGTACGCCGAAGAACATGAGGCCTATGCCGACGCCCGCCGCGAACAACATCGCGAGCCACCCCGGGTAGCCGTATCGCGGTTTCGCGTCGGGTCCGCCAAGTCGAACGCGGCCGAGCTTCGAGATAGCGAGACCCAGCCCGAAAAGCACGAAAATATTCGCGACGATCATGAAAAACCAGTCGAAGGCAGACGTGATCCAGACCCTGAGATCGCCGAAAATGACCGCGGCCTGTTCCTGGAAGAGCATGGTCAGGATGACGAGCCCGATAGAAAGAAAGGCCGAGATCGCGAAGACGGGATTGTGAATATCGAGGCCGAGTACCTCGATATTGTGCTCGCCGATCTCGTGGCCGATTTCTTCGGGATCGTGTTCGCCTATGTTTTCGTCTTCCAAGATCAGCTCCTCGGACTTTCAGCCGGCGCGGGGATCGGATAACGATCGAGGATCGGCCCCAATGCCGATTTGAGCGGCTCGAGCCACGGCTCGAAATTACGCCACTGGTCGAGACCGCTTGTGTATATCGGTTGCCTGACCTGCTCGGAACTGGGCGTACGGACAGACCGCTTCGTCTCGTAGAAATCGACGCAGGCATCCTCGTAGGGCAGGCCGCAGTAATCGAGGATGCGGCGCACCTGTGCCGGCGTGTCGCTCACCACATCTTCGTACTGCACACGCAGGACTTTGCCCGGCAGGACGGCGTCCCAGTGATCCATGAGCTCGACGTAATCGCGGTAATACTGGCCCGCATCCGAGAGGTCGTAGGTAAATTCCTGGCCCTCTGCGAACAGCTGCTTGTAGCCGCTGAAGCAACAGGCCATCGGATGGCGGCGCGCGTCGATTATCTTCGCGTTCGGCAAAATCAGGTGTATCAGGCCGATGTGCCGGAAGTTGTTCGGCATCTTGTCGATGAAGAACGCTGCGCCCTGGCGATGTATGCGGGTATCGTCGATGAATTCCCTGCCGAAGGCGTCGAGTTCTTCGTCCGACAGCTCGTTCAGAATGCCCGGATACTCCGTTGTGCCTTCCTGTCGCGCCCTGCGTCGCAGCCGTTGTGACAGCGACAGGATATTCGGCAGCTCGAGCGTGCCGTCGACCTGCGAATGCGACGACAGGATCTGCTCGAGCAACGTCGATCCGGCGCGGGGCAGGCCGACGATGAAAATCGGATCCGGCGCATCATGGCCGCAGCCCGATCGCCGCTGGAAAAGCTCCGCCGTGCAGACGTCCCGCTGGGCTTTCAGATCCTGCGTCATCTGTTCCGCTTTGTAGGTGGTCTGGAACTTCTTCAGCCGGTTGCCCTGTTCGTAGTAGCGGAAGGACGTCGCGAAGTCGCCCTTGTCCTCGTAGGCTTTGCCCAGCGCAAAATTCAGATGGACACGGTCCATGTGCGACAGGTTGCTGTTGTGCTCCTGCGCATGCATCTCTTCGATCTCGGCATCGCTGAACGAGTAGACCTTGAGGTTGGCCAGCGAGTAATAAGCTTCGCCATGATGCGGCGTGCTGCTGATCGCCGCCTGGTAGGCATTGACGGCATCCTCGTAATCGCCGCAGGTCTTGTGCGCATGTCCCTTGGATGTCAGCGTGACAGGGTCGGCGGGAAGCTGTGCGAGAATCTCGTCGAAGGTCGACAACGCCGTGTCGTAATCGCCGGTCTGCATGCTCTCGATCGCGTACAGTGATTTGAACTGCGGATTGTCGGGCGCGGTGTCCAGCAACAACCTGGCTTGCTCCAGCGCGGCAGCAAACTTCTGCCGCTTGCGCAGCGCCTGGATGTAATCGATCCGAACGCGCTTGTTGTCGGGCTCGAATTTCAGCGCGCTTTCGAGCAGGAACTCGGCATCGTCGAG
>Ga0224509_10000042_pt1 | contig 33436 bp, 33 predicted proteins | sample SF_Jan12_sed_USG_5_FD_170158 | JGI IMG/M metagenome (GOLD analysis project Ga0224509, IMG submission 170158) | Sediment microbial communities from San Francisco Bay, California, United States - SF_Jan12_sed_USGS_24 | ecosystem: Environmental > Aquatic > Marine > Sediment | place: USA... | reverse complement strand
TTGAGTCTGGGAGCACATCTCGTTCTGTCTGTTTGCCGCGCCGATCCGGAGGCGTGGCGACGTGCTCGAAACACGGCATGCCGTTGCGATTCGACCCGGCAAGATCGACCGGTCTCCCACCGGCACGGGTGTCTCCGCGCGGCTCGCGTTGCTGCACGCCCGTCAGGCCATTGCCCCCGGCGACTCGTTGCTCGCGTATTCGATCATCGGCTCCAGGTTCACGGGACGCATAGAGGGCGAGACGTCCGTCGGCGACAGGGCAGCAATCATTCCCAGTATCGAGGGCCGTGCCTGGCGCACGGGTTCCCGGAAAATCTTCGTCGATCCCGACGATCCCTGGCCCGAGGGCTACAGAGTCTCCGACACCTGGCCGGGCGCCTAGATTGGCAACACCGTCGAATGCTTGATCTCGGAGAGCGCGATGCTCGAATTGATCTCCTGAATTCCTGGCAGCTGTGAAAGCTTTTCAAAAAAGAACTGCTCGTAGGCCTTGATGTCTTCGGTGACGATACGCAGGAGGAAATCGACGTTACCGAGCAACACGTAGCAGTCGAGTACCTGGGGATAGCTCCTTACCGATTCCGCGAACGCCGCAAGATTGCTGCGGCCGTGCGAGGTCAGCTTTACGTGGGCGAAGACCATCGTGTTGAGGCCGATCTTCTCGCGATCAATCTTGACGGGCTGTTCGCGAATGATTCCCTCGTCGCGCAGGCCCTGCATGCGGCGCCAGACCGCAGACTGCGAAAGGCCGATCCGCTCCCCGATCGCTGCAGCATTGATGCCGGGCTCCGACTGCAACAGGTGAAGGATCTTGCGGTCGACGGAATCGATATGAACGGACTGCATGAATATTTCACTTAATAGAATAATCTTGCATAAATTATGCTCTATATAAGCATATAGAACAAGAATTAGAGACGAAAATTGGCGTTAAGAGGGATATATTAGCGGAAGCTTTATATGCATCGGGAGCAAGCATCCATGGGCATTTTCAACCATCCCGAGTTCGATCGGCACGAATCGGTTCACTACTTCGAAGATCCCGGGTCCGGCCTGAAGGCGATCATAGCGATCCATTCCACGGCGCTCGGACCCGCCGCCGGCGGCTGCCGTCGCTGGACCTACGCAAGCGAAGACCTCGCGCTCACTGACGTGCTGCGCCTGTCGCGCGGCATGACCTACAAGAACGCGGTCGCCGGACTGCCCTTCGGCGGCGGCAAGTCAGTGATTCTTGCGGCGGAACGTGCGCCGAAATCTCGGGCCCTGTTCGAAGCGTTCGGCCGCGCCGTGGACTCGCTGAACGGGCGATACATCACGGCGGAGGACGTCGGAATCTCCGTCGACGACATGCACACCGTGCGCGGCAGCACAGCATTTGTATCCGGACTGCCGCAAACAGGCACGAGCGCCGGTGGCGACCCGTCTCCCTGGACCGCACTCGGAGTGTTTCACGGCATCGAGGCGGCTGTGGCAGCACGGCTGGGCGTCGATTCACTCGAGGGCATCACCGTGGCGGTACAGGGTGTCGGCCATGTCGGCGTGTATCTGTGCGAGCTCCTGCATGCCGCGGGCGCAAAGCTGGTCGTGGCCGACGTGAACGCGGAAAACCTGCGTGGCGCATGTGCGCTGGTTCCGGCCGAAACAGTCGCTCCCCGCGACATACTCTTCAGCGACGCCGACGTACTTGCGCCCTGCGCGCTCGGCAACGTGCTGAACTCTCAAACGATTCCGCACATTCGTGCCAAGGTGGTGGTCGGCGCGGCAAATAATCAGCTCGCAACGGCCGACGATGGTGCGCGACTAACGGAACGCGGCATCCTTTACGCACCCGACTACGTCGTCAATGCCGGCGGGGTCATCAGCGTTGCACACGAATACCTGGGCAAAAGTACGGAAGAGCGCGTTCGCAGCGAAGTCTGCCGGATCCCGGAACGGCTGCGGCAAATCTTCGCCGAAGCCGAAAGCAGCGCACAGCCCACCAACGTGGTGGCCGACGAACTCGCGCGCCGGATCGTCGCGCACGGCGCTCCGGGACTAGCCATAAACCAGACAACAGCGGGCCGCCTTATCGCGTAAAATACGCTGCCTGCCTTCCGCCGGACAATAAGGACTCTTCAACGAATGGCGAACAAGAAGTCACGACTGCATATTCCGCGGCCCACGGCGCGGCCGGGTGACAAGCCCGACTTCAGTTACCTCGAACTATCGGAAGCCGGAAGCGTCGACAAACCGTCAATCAACGCGCGGACCCGCGATATCGAGTTTCTGAGCAGCGGCTTGGTGCGGATTCTCGACGATGAGCACCGCGCGGTGGGTCCCTGGAAACCCGACCTGGATCCTGCGAAGCTGCAGGTTGCGCTGCGCTGGATGCTGCTAAATCGCCACTTCGACAAGCGCATGTGGCAAATACAGCGCCAGGGACGCATTTCTTTCTACATGGAAGCCGCCGGTGAGGAAGCAGTTTCGATCGGTGCCGCCATGGCGCTGCGCGCCGGTGACATGTGCTTCCCTTCCTACCGCAACCAGGGTCTGTTCATGTACCGCGGCGTCAAGCTCGTGGACATGATGTGCCAGTGCCTTTCGAATACCCGGGATATGTGCAAGGGCCGGCAGCTGCCTATCATGTACCACTCCAGGGGCGGCAACGTGTTCTCGATCTCCGGCAACCTGGCGACCCAGTACCCGCAGGCCGTCGGTTGGGCCATGGCATCAGCGATCAAGGGCGAGGACCATATCGCGGCTTCATGGCTCGGCGACGGCAGCACCGCGGAAGCCGATTTCCACCACGCGTTGACGTTTGCTGCCGTATACCAGGCACCGGCAATACTCAATGTCGTCAACAACCAGTGGGCGATCTCGACCTTCCAGGGCACGGCCGGCGGCGAACGACGTCCGTTTGCCGCGCGCGGTCTTGGGCTCGGCATCCCCGGCATTCGCGTGGACGGCAACGACCTGCTCGCCGTCTACGCCGTAACGCTGTGGGCGGCGGACCGCGCGCGACGCGGTGGTGGCCCGACGCTGATCGAGAACGTGACCTACCGGGGCGGCGCGCACTCCACGAGCGACGACCCGTCCAAGTACCGGCCCAAGGACGAGTGGGCTGCGTTCCCGCTCGGGGACCCGATCGAGCGATTGAAACAGCATCTCATCGTTGAAGGTCATTGGTCGGAGAAAAAGCACGAAGTCCTCGAAGAAGAACTCAAGGCAGAAGTCCATGCTGCGTGGAAGGAAGCGCAGCAATACGGCACCATGACCGAAGGTCCGTTCCTCGATCCGTCAACGATGTTCGACGACGTGTACGCGGAGACGCCACGCCATCTCGAGTCTCAGCGCCGCCGCTTGCGCGAGGTCGAATCCGGCAATGGCAACGGAGGGACTTCGTAATGGCGCAGATGAACATGATCGAGGCCATTCGTTCTGCCCTCGATATTGTCATGGACAAGGACCCCAACGTCGTCGTTCTCGGCGAGGATGTCGGCTATTTCGGCGGTGTGTTCCGCTGCACGGACGGTCTGCAACGAAAATACGGCGAGTACCGCGTCATCGACGCGCCTATCGCCGAAGGCGGTATCATCGGCGCCGCGATCGGCATGGGCCTCAACGGGCTCCGGCCTGTTGCCGAGATCCAGTTCGCCGACTACATCTACCCGGGCTTCGACCAGGTGGTGAGCGAACTCGCGAGAATCCGTTATCGCTCCTGCGGTGAATTCTTCTCGCCGGTCACGATCCGCACCCCCTGCGGCGGCGGCATCCGTGGCGGTCAGACGCACTCCCAGAGCCCCGAGGCCATCTTCGCACATGTCAGCGGCATCAAAACGGTGATGCCCTCGAATCCCTACGATGCGAAGGGCCTGCTGATTGCCTCGATTGAGTCCGACGACCCGGTACTGTTCTTCGAGCCGAAACGTATCTATAACGGCCCGTTCGACGGGGACCCGGAAAAGCCGGCCGTGGGATGGACTTCGCACCCGAAAGGCGACGTCCCTGAGGGCCATTACACGGTACCGCTCGGTAAGGCCGAAATCGTTCGTGAGGGCAGCGAGCTGACAATCGTCACCTACGGCACCCTCGTGCATGTCGCGGTCGCTGCCGCGGAAGCTACGGGCGTGGACGCCGAAGTCGTCGATGTGCGCTCGATTTCACCGCTCGACGTCGACACGCTGGCCGAGTCGGTTACCAAGACCGGCCGCTGCATCGTCGCGCACGAAGCGACGCGATTCGGCGGTTACGGGGCGGAACTCGCCGCCCGCATCCAAAAGGAATGCTTCTGGCACCTCGAAGCCCCGATCGGGCGCATAGCCGGCTGGGACACGCCCTACCCGCACGCGTTCGAATGGCAGTACTTTCCGGGCAAGAAACGCATGATCGCGGGCATCCGCAGCATGATGGAGATCGAATGAGCGAATACATCTTCAAGCTTCCGGATCTGGGCGAAGGCACTGTCGAATCCGAGATAGCCGAGTGGTTCATTTCCGTCGGCGAACAGGTCAACGAAGAAGACGTGGTCGGGACCATGATGACCGACAAGGCGGCGGTCGAATTGTCATCGCCGGTGTCGGGGAAAGTCCTCAAACTCGCGGGCGAACCGGGAGATATCGTCGCTGTCGGCGCGCCGCTCGTGATCTTCGAAACCGATGCGGCAGCTGCAGCGGAATCGTCGCCACCCGCGCCGTCGCCACAGGCTGCAGACGAACCGCAGCCCGAGCCGGTTCCGGTACCGGCCCAGGCACCGGCGGCTCCGCAAATGCAGACCACGACGCTGGACCGCAAGCGCATAATGACATCGCCGGCGATACGCCGCCGCGCAAAGGACATGGGCGTCGATCTCGCGCTCGTGCCGGGTTCAGGGCCCGGAGGACGCATTACGCGAACCGACTTCGACCAGTACATCAAACGGCAGGCAGCGGCAGTGGCGCCCGTCGCAGCGGCTCCCGCCGCAAGGGCCACCGAAGTCAAGGTCATCGGGCTGCGACGCATCATCGCCGAACGCATGTCCGAGGCGAAACGCGAGATTCCGCACTTTGCGTACGTCGAAGAGATCGACATCACCGAACTCGAGGCACTGCGCAAGCATCTGAACAGCAAGAAAACCGATCCGTCAGAACGGTTGACCTTGCTGCCGTTTCTCGGCCTTGCGCTGATCCGCGCACTGCGGGACTTCCCGCAATGCAATACGACTTACGACAAGGCGCGCAACGTATTGCTCAGGCATGGAGCCGTGCACCTCGGCATCGCGACGCAGACGCCCGACGGCCTGAAGGTGCCGGTCGTGCAAAACGCGCATGCCTTGTCTATGGACGCGCTCACCGCGGAAATCAGACGGGTATCGCAAGCGGCCAAGGACAACAGCGCAAGGAAGGAAGAGCTGAGCGGTTCGACGATCACCATTACCAGCCTTGGCAAACTCGGCGGCATCGTTTCCACCCCCGTCATCAACCAGCCGGAGGTGGCGATCATCGGCGTTAATCGTGCCGTGGAACGGCCGGTCGTCGTCGATGGCCAGGTAGCGGTGAGACTCATGATGAACCTGTCGTCGTCTTTTGATCACCGCTTCGTAGACGGCTATGATGCCGCGGCCATGATTCAAAGCATCAAGGAGATGCTGGAACATCCGGCGACGATATTCCTACCTTAGCCAAACACGGGAAACGCGCAAATGAAGATAATTTCACCGGGCCACGCGCTGGCCCTGCTGCTCTCTGCAGCTCTTACGTCCGCTATTGCGGCACAGCCCGAAGAACTCGAGCGGCCCTCTTTCCATGCGTCACAGTCAATGACGGTCAGGGCGACGGTCGAAGCAATCGATCATCAAACACGCGAAGTAACGCTCCGCATGCCCGAGGGAGACGCGGCGTCTTTCATAGCGAGCGAGGAGGCCCGCAATCTCGGCCAGGTTGCCGTCGGCGACGTGGTGAACGCCGAATACGTGGAATCGTTGTCGATCGAGGTAGTGGCCAACGAAGGATTCGAGCCCGAATCCGGCGAGTTGCAGGCCATGGCACGCACCAAGGAAGGCGAAATGCCGGGCGTTGCCGCCATCGATACGCAGGTTACGACCGCCACGGTGGAAGAGATCAATATCGAGGCGAATACCTTCAAGCTACGCGGGCCGGATGGCAGTGTGCAGGAGTATGTCGCGCGCAACCCCGAAAATCTCAAGCGCGCCAAGGTCGGTGATCTTGTGATATTCACGGTGACGACCTCCGTCTCCATCGTCGTTGAACAAGGTCCCGTGCGCTGACGGAACAAAGTGAGCAAGTACCTGTTCGAGCCACCGCCGCCGGTCTCCGTCGAGATCGCCGGTCTCAACGTGCGCTTTCCGATCAACCGGATTTTCTGCGTCGGCCGCAACTACGCCGCGCACGTGCGGGAAATGGGCTTCGACCCGGACCGCGAGGAACCCTGTTACTTCACCAAGTCTGCCCGGTGCCTCGCGCCGTCCGGGAGCGAAATACCCTACCCGCCGGGCACGGAGAACTATCATCACGAGATTGAGCTGGTCGTCGCTATCGGCAGGGCGGGTTTCGAGCTTCCGGTCGACGCAGCGTTATCCGTCGTGTATGGCTACGCCTGTGGGCTCGACATGACTCGACGCGACCTGCAGGTTGCGTCCCGCGAGAACAAAGGGCCCTGGGATATCGGCAAGGACTTCGAGAACTCGGCCATCATCGGCCAGATCAGGACCGTGGAGGAAATCGGGCACCCGGCCAGCGGGCGCATCCAGTTGTCCGTCAACGACGAGCTGCGCCAGGACTCCGACCTCGAAAACCTCATCTGGTCCGTACCTGAAATCATCGCCCACCTGTCACGGTTTTACCGGCTCGAGCCTGGCGATCTTATTTACACGGGCACCCCTGATGGTGTCGGCCCCGTCAGGCGCGGCGATCACATTACGGGCAGCGTGGCATCGGCAGGAGAAATCACGCTGACGATCGGCAGGTAGTCATCTGCACGGCAAATCCCGACGTATTCGCGCGAACTTAGCGAAAGCGCAGCGGACTAATCAAGACAACTAACAAGAAACGGGGCCGTCGATGAGGAAGAATCTGCTTGCGAGCTCCCTGGTGCTCGTCATCGTTTCCTGCGGGGGAGATGGGGGAGGTAATGCTCCGAACCCGCCGACTCCACCACCGGCATCGACCCAACCCGACGCCTCGGAGCAGCTCGCCGAAGACCTGCAAGGCCTCACGCTCGACCAGCTCTACTTCGAATCGTTCAAGGCGCTCATCAGGCGCAGCCCCGAAACCGTTACCTGGGAGGCGCTGGAATCTGTCTTTCCGCTGGACGGTGCCGAGCTTGACGATCTTTCCGACGAGTACCAGCGCGAGACGTTTTCGATGTACAGCGTCGTGCTCGAGATACTGCGCAGCTACGATCGAGCCGCTCTCACCGCTGACCAGCAGCTCGATTACGATACCTACGAATATTTCCTCCAGGATACGGTCAACCAGCTGGAATTCATTTATCACGACTTTCGCGCGACGTACATGAGCTTCAGTGTGCAGCGCAGGACCCAGCGCTTTTTCACGGATATTCATCCCCTGGAGACGCGCCAGGATGCAGAGGATTACATTACGCGGCTGCAGGCGGTTGACGAGAAGTTCGATCAGCTCATCAGCCACCTCAACCGACAACGCGACGCGGGCATTGTCGAACCGGCGCTGACGATGAATGTTGCTCTAAACCAGGTAGCGGCTATCGCGGCAAGCAGCACGGACAATAATCCCTACTTCTCCAGTTTCTCTGCAAAGGTCCAACAGATCCCGGGTCTGGACGACACCGACCGCAGCGACTTGCTGGAGCGTGCCCGGACAGCCACCGCAAATAGCGTCGCACCCGCCTATCAACGTCTGCAGAACCAGCTGCAAAACCTGTTGAATAACGCGCCGCCCGTCATAGGCGTCGGTCAGTATCCACGCGGCAGCGAATGGTATGCATACGCGTTGCGGCACCACTCGACCACAGACCTGACACCGGCGCAGGTGCATCAGTTGGGACTCGACGAGCTCGCGCGCATCCACGCCGAGATGCGCCTGGTCTTTGACCAACTGGGCTATCCGCAGAATGAAACGGTGGAGCAGCTGTATAGTCGTGTCGCGCAAGACGGGGGCATCATTCCCGCCGCCGACGTGAAGCCCACATACGAGGCTATCATCGCAGAAGCCGAATCCCGCCTTGCAGAGGCTTTTGATATTTTTCCGGCAGCGGACGTCATTGTGTTGCCTGACCCCTCCGGCGGTTTTTACATCGGTCCCTCGTTCGACGGAAAACGTCCCGGTGCGTTTTATGCAGGCACCGACAACGACCAGGCATATTTTCCCATGCGGTCGCTGACCTACCACGAGTCCGTCCCGGGGCATCACACGCAGATTGCAATCGCCATGGAACAGGACGTGCCCTCGTTCCGGAAGATCATCGGGTTCACTGGCTTTGTGGAAGGATGGGCGCTTTATGCTGAGCGCCTGGCGCACGACCTGGACTGGTACGACGGCGACCCTTACGGCGAACTCGGGCGCCTGCAGTTCGAGGCGCTTCGAGCGGCGCGTCTTGTCATGGATACTGGTATCCACAGCCTGGGATGGTCGTTTGACGAGGCCGCGCAGTTCAACCGGGAAAATGTCGGCGCGTCGCTCGGGTCATCACAGGGTGCAGCAGGCCGCTACAGCGTATGGCCCGGCCAGGCGACGGCATACCTGATCGGAATGCTCGCGATTCTGGAACAACGACAGCGTGCGATGGACACACTCGGGCCGCAATTCGATTTGAGAGCATTTCATCGCGCGCTATTGTCGAACGGGGCCGTGCCGCTGGCGCTACTCGACGACGTGGTTGATCGCTACATCGAAGAGGCACAGACCTCGCCCTAGTCGGCCATGCGCTGCTCGAGTTCCTCGATCTTTGCCTGCTGCGCCTGAATGACTTTCGTGAGCACCGCGACAATATCCATTGGGCTGAGGCTCGCGCGATCCTCGTTCGCAACAAGGGCCGGTACGTCTTCGGCAATAAACCCGACGTAGGTCTCGGAACTATCGTTCCTGTAGTTAAACTGAACCGGTTCGAGTTGCGCGAGGGCGGCGAGCGCGTCTTCGATGCCAAGCGATTCGATGTTTTCCTTGCGCTCCCGGGACGAACTGTTCGTCCACACCCCACCTGCGGAGACATAGGCACCGCTCGCCATTTCGATAGGATGTTCGGGCCGTTCGACGCCGTAGCCCACGTTACCCAGTCTGTCGATCGTAATTCGGTCAATCGAACCGGCGCCGATGGTTAGCGTGCTGGCTCGGTTGTGCAGGATATAGCCCGTATCGCCGGATGACTGGGTAATCATCAGACCGGCTACGCTGCTGTTCTGCTCGTGAATCTGGATGCTGCCATTCACCTCGAGCCGTTGCTTCGGCTCGGTAGTGCCGATGCCCACGAAGTTCCCGTCGTCCCAGACCTGCGACATCCCGCCTACCGTCGGTTTCTTGAACTTGACCAGGAAGTTTTCGTCGCCCTTTATCTCGACATCGGCGGCAGCCTCGGGCGCCCCGCCCGATCCCGCCGGTCCAGGCGGCCCCGGTGGTCCCGGTGGTCCTGGTGGACCCGGTGGACCCGCGGGACCGCGCAGTCCCGACATCCCGGGCGTCGGGTTTTCCTCGCCGGGCGCGGAGGCCGCCCGCGCGGGGTCGAGTCCGGGAGTCACTTCGGCAACCGGGACAGGCGCCGCGTCGACCGGTTCGGACTCGCCCTGAACACTCGTCTCCTGCGACATCGACACGGTAGCTTCTGCATCGGTTACTTCAGCCGGCTCGGCTTGCGCCTCCGCGCTTTCAGCATCGTCCGTGAATGCGACATGTTCGCTGGTGGATTCAACATCAGACGGTTGCTGTATCGGCAAGTCACCTGCCGCTTCGGTGATGAGGACCGACCAATCCGAACTGACGAAGCCGGTCGAACCGTCGTCGAGTTCTACTTCGTGCCAGCCCGGCACGGTCTCGATATGTTGCCGCGGCTTGCTCCTGTGCAGGCGACCGACTATCTCGGCTTCGCCGTCAGGTGCCTTGCGGATCTTGACGTAGGAACTCACCTCGTCGACAGGGACGACAAGATCGGCGCCCGCCAGCAGTGGCTGCACCAAAACCAACGCCCCCAAAAGTATTTGCCCAAACGCAGTTTTCACGACCGTTCCCCATTTGGTGGGTCAGGGTCTATTTGTGCCACATCAGGCGGCGTTTGAATGTGACACAGGTCCGTCCGGCGTGCCAAGGCCTTGATTATCGGCGATCAGCGACCTGCTCCGGCCCGACCGGAATTCGACTTACTCTCCGACGGCCTGGAACTGGTACATCGCCTCGACGATCGGTGAGAGCGGTTCCCCGTAACGGCCGAACCAGTTCTGGTAGATCCGACGGATCCGGGCCGTACGGTACAGCGACGCCAGTGCGCGGTCGGCGGCCAGCCTGAACCCGGTGTCACCGCGGGCGATCATGAAAGCGTAGGGTTCGAATGACAGTGCGCTGCGCGTCATGAAGTAGTCGTTCGCCACGTTGGCATTGCGGAACACCTGGCCAATCAGCATGGCGCGATCAGACGCGTATCCATCCACCTTGCCATTATTGAGAAGCTTCATGCCTTCATTGTGAGTCTTTATCGGCGTCAGCTTGATGCGAAGATCGTTAACCTCGGCAACGCGCCGCACCACGTCCTCCGTGGTCGTCCCGGTCACTACAGCGATGCGCTTCTTGTCGAGCTCGTCAATCGTCTTAACAGGCTTGTCCGTGAGCGAAAGTATGGCGCTGCCAGTGATGAAGGTCATCAATGTGAAATCCACACGTTCACGGCGAGAAAGAGTGACCGTCGACGTGCCGCATTCAATATCGACTTCGCCCTTCTCGATCGCGCTAATGCGTTCTTCGATTGAGACCAGCGGCTTGAATTCGATATCGATTTTCTCCAGGCCGAGATCGAACCGGATCGCCGACGCAATATGCCGACACAGATCAACGGAGTAGCCCACGACATTGCCGTCCTCGTCCTCGAACGACAGTGGCGCCGCGTCCGGCACGTAACCGATGCGGATCGTACCGGTTTCCGCAATACGCTTTAGCGTCGGAGATTCGGCAAGGGCGCCGCCCGACAACGCGAACAGGGCGAGAATGACGGACCAGAATCGAAGCATCGGTTAACTCCACGTCAGGGTACCGGCGGCCGAGTCTCGCAGGTCATGCGTAGCTTGTCCAGAACCGCTACGACACGCAAAAAAAAGAAAGCGGCCCGATGGGCCGCTTTCGGCGTAAGAGGACGCGTGGGTAGATCTGCTTTGTCGCGTACTCGACTCTTCACCCAGTCTGCCGGCCTTGCGGCCCGCGTCCCGAATTCAGACCCGACTACGTTCTTGATATCGGGCTACCCGGCATAACGCTCCGGTTTCATTTCCGAGTTTCACCTTCGCATTCCTTTCGTTCCATTGGCGAGCTCTCACTCACCGCTTTCGCGTCAGGTTCCGCCTTTTTTGCGTCCACCGCCCCCGACACTGGACGAGGCTCGGACCTCTTCAAGCAGGGCGGTCGTCAACAAGCGAACTTGCTAACTCGAGGCTTTCGCCTCAGGGTTCACTGTAGAACTTCTCTCGCGCGCTGCAACTCTTTCTTTTGAAACCGTATCTTCGATTTTTCAAGCTGTTTTTCGTTTCTGCTGTTGGCGTATTAAGTTAAAGTACTTTCGCAAGTGTGTAGCGGGACATCTCCTGTTATTCTGCGCGAATGCAGCGCGAAACATAGTACGGGACCTGCACGGGCAATGAGCCTGGTCGAGTGGAAGGACGAATTCAATCTCGGTATCGAGGAAGTCGACATCGAGCACCGAAATCTCGTCGCATTAATAAATGCCCTGCACGAAGCCATGTTGGCCGGCGCCAGCCGTGCGGACATCGTCGAGGGGATCACCCAGATCTACACACTCGTCTCGACGCACTTCGATCGGGAGGAGGCGTTCATGCGCGAAACGCGCTACATGGCTTACGCCGAGCATAAAGAAGACCATGAGGTGTTACTGGACGACCTGCGAGAGATACTGGACCAGGTTCGGTCCGGAGGGCGTTACGCCGAAGAGCGGCTATCCGACGATTTGCAGTACTGGTTTTCAGAGCACTTTCGCACGCACGACGCCCGCCTGCATCAACACGCTCAGTGTGAGGAGCGTCCCCGCTGGTAGTCTTTCGAAACGAAACGGAAGACGCGATACGTGATCCTAACTACCTTACCAACAGCCAACGCATATAGATTCAACAGTGTGTAGCCGTGATCGAGAGTGCGGATCTTTTACTGGTCCCGTTTTTTCAACTCGGCCAGATAGAACTGTCCCGTGCGGTTATACGGATCGCTACCCAGATCGTCATCCTCGATTTCGAGCGCCAGCAGGTCTAACTGTTGTCGCGGGATAGCCGGAGTATCACCGGCGTCCGAATCGGGGTTGTGCGCGTTTCCATTCGGGGCCGACTCTGCCGTAATTCTGTCGATTGTCATAATCTCGTCCTGCTGTGATTCCCTTCGACACCATAGTAGATCCTCGGCCGGACGCTGTTAATGTCATTCGTCGGCCGATTCCGGCCGTTCGTCGGAACGTTACCTGCTGCCACACTCCTGCTACGGGCGTCTGATCGTTCTCGGGAATCTGCCGTTCTCTGGCAGTTGTAGCAAGCGCGTCGGCGATGCCGACGTCTCTCTGGAGTGGTTGCGCAATGCGTCGGGAAGATCGACGTCTATGGATTTCTGCGTCGCGATATCAGTTTTGCCACGTACGCCGGTTGCGCCGGGAACTGAGCGAGATCGGGGTCGACTTGTAGAGCGGACGCCTCGTTGGCCGGCCGACAAAAAAGCCCTGTGCGAGATCGACGCCGAGTTCGCCAAGGAGCTCCAGCGACTCTGCGTCCTGCACGTACTCGGCGACGGTCTGCATATTCGCCTCACGCCCGACCTCTGCGATGAGCTTGATCATCTTCTGGTCAACAGGGTTGTTCAGGATATCGTGGACGAACGAGCCGTCGATCTTGATGAAATCGAAATGCAGCTTTTGCAGATAGCTGAAGGAGCTGTATCCGGTGCCGAAATCGTCGAGCGCCAGCTTACAGCCCATCTCCCGCAGAGCGTCAATTTGCAGTTCTACGTGCCGCGGCCGCCTTACGGCCAGGCTCTCGGTGATCTCGAAAATGATGCGGTTCGCCGGAACTCCATGCTCTGCGAAAACCGACGCGACATACTCCGACAGGTTGTCGCTTTCAAAGGCGTTTGCTGACAGGTTGATCGACAGCCTGAGTTGCGGACTTTCCTCAACGTACTCCGCATACGCCTCGGCCGAATGTCGGATAGCCCATAAGTCGATCTCCGACATCAGGCCGAAACGAACTGCTGACGGCAGAAATGCATCGGGGCTCAAAAGCTTGCCGTCATCGCCTCGCAGCCGCAGCAGTACTTCATGATGTTTCGTAGCGCCTGAATCAATCTGGTTGATGGGCTGGAATCGCAGTTCGAAACTGTCGGCATCAACCGCATTGCGCAATCTGTTCATCCACCCCACGTCCGACGATGCCCGTTCGACGAAATGCGAGGACTTCTCGAAAAACTGCATGCGGTTGCGTCCCGCAGACTTGGCCTCGCGACACGCAATATCGGCTTCTGCAATGATCTCGTCGGGATTCGCCTTCGCCCGGTCGATCATCGTGACGCCTATGCTGCAGTGAATGTGGAATACCCGCTCGTCTTCGACGTGCGCAAGCCGCCGCATATTGGAAAGTATGCTCTCGGCCATATCGCGTACGGATCTCTCATCGGTGCCGCAGTGCAGAATGACAAACTCGTCGCCGCCAAAGCGCGCGACAATGTCGTTCTCGCTAACGCTACGTATGAGCTCGTCTGCGACCTTGCGGATCAGGCGGTCTCCCGCGTGATGGCCACAGGTGTCGTTGACGTACTTGAACTGGTCGAGGTCAATGAAGAACAGTGCGCTGCTGTGCTCGTGCACTGCGATATTGGCCAGTTCAACGTTGAGTTCCTCCATGAAGCGGCGCCGGTTGAAGAGTCCCGTCAGGTTGTCGTGATTCGCCAGCTCCATGAGCATTGCGTCACGCTCGCTCAAGGCAGTGGCCGTCGTTTCCAATGCCTCCACGATATCGGAAATTTCGCGGTGTTCCGCCGGTTCGAACTTGACCTTCAGATTTCCGCGGGCGAGTTCCTGGATGGGATCCTGCAGATCCGAGATCGACGCGAGCGCCCGCCGCAGAACCCGCCGGCCGTATAGAGCAAATGCGGTCAACAGCACGAGCAAGATCATAATCGCGACTTTTATATTGGCGAGCAGTCGGTCGTGAAAGATGATGAAGTCGAGGTGCATGCCGACAAAACCAATTAGTTCGGTCTTGCTTTCCGTCAGCGCGACAGCAGGGTCGAATGCAAACAGGCCATCGTCGGCAAGCGACTCGGTCCAGACCGGCGCCATGATCTCGAATTGCCGTGGATTCAAGATACTGCTTTGTAGCAAGTACGGCTGATCGCTGCCGACAAGCGCCCTGGCTTCCTCGAGCATTGACTCTGAGAGACGGCCTGGCGGCTCCAGCTTGGCGTCGCCATCGATCGAAAACAGCGGCGCACCATCCGGCCGGAAATAGGCGACGCGGCCGATTTCCGGGTATCTCTTAACGAAGCTTTCCAGCCGCAAAAGCGCTTCACTGTCATCGCTCAGGTACAGGGGAGAACCGAGTTCATTAAGTTCCTCCGTCCACTGCAGTGCCCAGCGACTGTAATTGTCTTGCAATACCCATTGCCCACCCCAGTAAAGCGCACCGATCGCGAACGCGCCGACAATGCCGGCGCTCAGAATCTGGATCCAGAGAATCTCATGGACCAGGACTCGCTTGCTGCTCGGCAGTCGAAACCGCTGCAGGAATCTTGCGACGAATGCCGTGATGATCACCATCGCCTGTTTCATTGCGATCCGCCCTTCCCGCCGGACTCTGCAGTGCCCGCCGCCACCTCGGGCTTCATCAGGGCATCATTCGTTAGGACTCGCACCTCCGATAGTTGAGTCATTGGCGGCACCGTGTCGATCTCGCCCGCACGTATGCGCTCGAGGACCTGCACAATGGTTGCCGCGATGTCAGACGGGATGGTGGACACGCTGATCGCCGCGCCCAGCTGCAACATCGCCTCGTTCGATACCGCTACCGGCACGTGCCGACGGTTTGCCTGCTGCAGAATCTCCGTCAGCACGCGCGGACTGAGTATCCGGTTGTCCGGAAACAGCCAGAAACCATCGATTTCGTGAATTATGCGCTTGAAGTGATAAAGGGTCTCCTGGTCAGATCCGGCCTCCTGGATGCGAAGTTCCACGCCGTGATTCTGGGCGGCAATTTCAGCCTCCGTCCGCAGCGATTCGTGCCCGGCACCGACGATCAGGCCCACACGTGCGAGGGTCGGATCGAGTTTCTTCCACGCGGCGAGGTGGGCGTCGAGCGGCGGTAGAGCCGAGACACCGCGGCTGGTCTCGGTTATGAGACCGTGATCCTGGTAGTTGAAAACCTGGCTGAAGACAACCGGCACCTGCGCCATTGCCACTGATGAACGGGCGGCCCGCAGGCCGATTGCGACGATTGCATCCGTCCTGGAGTCGTTTATCTGGCGAAATGCCACCACCGGAGGCTGGCTGCGATCGCCCAGGTCATAGATGGCCACGTTGTCGAGCCGCTCGCTGAGTTCATTGGCGACCGCCTCGTACGCCTCCTGCCGACTGCTCAGGACGATGGCGACCTGTCGCGGAGGCGGCGCGGGCCTGACCACAGGCGGCTCGGGCTCGGGTTCGGGTTCCGGTACTTCGACCACCGGCTCCGGCACTTCAACGACTTCGGGTACCGGCTCGACCGGCTCCGGCTCCGGCGCGAGCAGCGCACAGCCGTGCAGCAGAAGCAGTCCCGCCACTGTAGAAAGACGCAGCGCGCCTGTAATTTTAGTGCCGGTTCCGTGCACCGGGTTCCTCTCCAATTCCTGACTTCCGGGCGGCGCCAGCAGGCCTGCCCCGGGTATTCACTCGCTTTTACTGGATTCGTCAAGCGAGTTCTGTGCGCGGCGTCGTGACTTCGCGAAATTCCCGCCCGGGTTGCCCGGCTCCCGACGTTATGTCAGATTGCCTGCACTGTCGGCATCAAGAAATCGGGACGACACCATGACGGAAGAACTATTTCGCAAGGATTCCTATCTGAAGGAGTGTGACGCCGACGTCACAGCGGTCGAGAGCCAGGCGGTGGCGGTCGATCGCACCGTTTTCTACCCGCTCGGCGGCGGCCAGCCCGGCGATACGGGATCGATAACCTGGCCGGCCGGAAACGCCCGCATCATCGACACCCGCTACGGCGACTCGGGTCAAATCCTGCATGTTGTCGAAGACGGCGCCCCACTGCCGCCAGTCGGCGAATCCGTCCACCTGGAACTCGATTGGGACCGGCGCTATCGCCATATGCGCATGCATACCGCGATGCACCTGCTGGGCGCGGTGCTCAGGTACGGCGTCACGGGAGGCAACATCTCCGCGGAGAAAAGCCGCCTCGATTTCGACATGGAGGACACGGTCGACAAGGAGGCCGTCGCTGTGGCGATGCAGGCACTCGTGGAGGCGGATCACCCGATCAGCTGTCGCTGGATCAGCGAGGCCGAACTCGATACGAACCCGGAACTCGTGCGCACAATGTCAGTGCAGCCGCCGCGCGGCAAAGGCGAAGTTCGCCTGCTCGAGATAGTGGGCGTGGATCTGCAGCCCTGCGGGGGCACGCACCTCAAATCGACGGCAGAGGTCGGCAAGGTACGGATCGGCAAGGTCGAGAAGAAAGGCCGCCGCAACCGGCGCGTCAATATTCACCTGGACGATTGACGATCGCCTAGCGAGCCGCGCCGTCCCTTATCCACTGACGGATTGCGGCGATCTCTGTCGCATCGAGTGGCGCTCCGCCCAGCGGCATTTGCGCTCCCCCAGCCGTTCCCTCGAGTTTCTGGACCAGGTAGCTGTCGTTGGGCAGGCCGGGCGCAACCCTCAAGATAGTCGGGTCTCCGTTGCTTGCGACGTTGAACAGCGCCGTGTGGCTCGTGTCCGCGTCGGTGAGATCCAGACCGCCAGACGGATTCGCACCCGTGTGGCAATTGGCCGTTGCGCAGGTTGGCGTGAAGACGCCGTCCTGGATCTCGTCGAGCGTTGCCCCAAGGGGCGATACCAGCGTGAATTGCACCACAAAATCTCCGCCGGCGGTCAGATTACCCGTCGGGAATCTGCCTAGATACTCGCCATCGAGCATATTGCCGTCGAGATCCAGAACAGAGGCCGTCGCATTGCCCAACAGGCTGACTCGGTAAGTGTCATCGGCAAGCTGTTGTCCGCCCAGGTCGAATGTCGCACTGTTGGGATTGGCCCCCACGGTAATTGCAGCCGCCGTGATCGGCATGTCATTAGCCTCGCCGAAGGTCCCATCTCCGCCACTGGCCGTCAGCAAGAACGTCGTCGGCCCGACCGAAACCTGGTTCAGTTCGCGGCTGAACCCGGCGACGATGTTGGCGGGGGGGGTCGACACCATCTCGTCGGGCATCGGTGACAGTGAGGTCACCGTGACCGGCGCGGCCGGTGGCACGACGGTATCGTCAAGCGCACCGTTGGTAATCCATGCTCTGACAACGTCAATCTCGGTCTGTGGTAGCGGCGCGCCCGGTGGCATAACCCCGCCATCTGCTGCCGTTCCCTCGAGTTTCTGGACCAGGTAGCTGTCGTTGGGCAGCAACGGCTCTACGCGATCGAAATTCGGATCGCCATTGCTGGGTATATCGACAAGCATCGCGTAGCTGCTCGCGGCCTCCAGATTCAGTCCGCCGGAGGCGCCCGCCCCGGAATGACAGCCGACACACTCCCGGTCGAATACATTTTCCTGAATCTCCGAGAAATTCGGACTGAAGCCGGCCGGAGGCGGAGGCGGCGGAGGCGGAGGCGGAGGCGGTGGAGGCGGTGAGCCCGGTGGTGGCGGCGGCGCAGGGTTCTCGGAAATTTGCGAAACAGCATCGTCGAATGTTTCCACGTCGCAACCGGCAAGGGCAGCAACCGCAGCAAGTACCATCACCAGCAGCCGCGCCACTCTCGAAATCACTTCTTGTGCCTTTACGTATTCCATGAAACCGAAAGCTCCCTTATCCGTCCTGCGATGGTATCTTTTTGGACACGGCAAAATGCGATGCCCGTCACAATCCTGTTGTCGCCGAATACAGACGGTCCGCGACCAGTGATGAAATACGGGACGTATCACGAGATTCGCTTGACGTTCGGAGACGAGACTTGAAAGAAAAACTCCAGATCACGGCCTATGAAGCCATCGAGCACCCTGTGGCGCTGCGCGCCGCACAAAGAGCACGCAGCTGGATCGAGGAATTGCCCGAACGTTTCGCCTATCGATGCCTGCCGCTTGCGATAGCCAACCAGGTGGGTTGGGAACTCCTGAACCCGGTCTCGTTTACAGCAAGCTGGAACGGCAAGGATGGCCTCGATGCCGTAAAGATCCGTTTCCACGGTGAGCCCTCGCCGTTGATCGGCTCTCATTTCGGACACGGCGTACTGACGTTTACGCCCGGCTACCTGTTTCGCACGACCAAATCACACAACCTGTATGTGAAGGGGCCGGCCAACAAACCGAAAGACGGCATCGCGCCACTGGAAGGGCTCATAGAGACCGACTGGGCGCCCTATTCATTTACGATGAACTGGCAATTCACACGAAAACGCCACAAGGTAACGTTCGAAGAGGGCGAACCCTTCTGCACGATTCTGCCGTATCCCCGACATTACGCCCGCAAGTTCGACGCCACGACAAGAAATCTCAACGACAACCCGAAGCTCTACCGGCAATATGTCGACTGGCGTGACGAACGGCTGAGATTCAACGAAGAGCTCAAAGTTACGGACTCCGACGCAGCCAAGAAAGGCTGGCAACGATCGTATATGAAGGGCGAGGACACCGCCGGCAACACGTTTGCGGGCCATGAGACCAAGATGCAAATGAAAGACTTCAAGCGTGGCTGAGTCGGCGACACGAACCATCGGGGACGCGGAGAAAGCCGAGGCGGCGTACATCCTCGAGTCACTGCGGCCTGCGGTCATGGGCACCGGCGGCTAACCCGCCAGCACCGAATCGAGAGCCAAGGCCCGCCCCGGGGCGGGCCTTTTTCGTTATCGGCTCAGTCGCGGTGCCAGACGTCGACGGGATCGACGTCTCCGCCTTCGACGATGATGTCGCCGACCTTGCAGGGCGCCTGGACGCCCTCCTCACCACACGCGGGCAGGCTTGCCAGCCGCTCCTGGTGCGAGGCCAGGCTGACGCCGGGGCCGGTGTCTTCAATTTCCGGCGCCTTCCAGTTGTCCTTATCCCGATTCGCCTCCTCGATGGCATCGAGACTGGCAAACACCCGCTGTTGACGGGCCGTAGGGACACAGCTGGCCCTGGCCGGGTCGATGATAACCGTCTCCGACTCCTCCTTGAGGGATACGAGTTGCTGCAGCGCATACTCGCAGTCTGCCTGGGTGATAAATTGCAGCTCGAAGGCCTGTTCCTGGCAGACCGTCTTGCCCGCCGGCGCGACACACTCACTGAGGGTCAGGACGAAGACTTGTATCCATGCAGTATCCATGGCTTCCTCCGCTCGCTCGTTATTGTATTTATGACCTCGAGAGTAGCAGAAAATTTCGCCTTCCATGGGCTATCCTTGACGCCCGCAAGGCGCCGCCCCGGTGCAGCACGCGAGTTCGAAAGATGGACCGAAAATCAGCCGGCAAGACACGGAAACGCTGGTCCGGCAGAGTTACGCGAGAGAGTCATGCGCTGCAGCTCGAGGAAGGCGTTTTTACATGGAAGGACCCTGCGAGGATCGCTCGTTCCCTGCGAGACTCCGCTGAATCCAGCACCCAGCGCAAGGCGACACCGTTTCGCTCCGCAATGTCGATGCTGGTCTTCTATATCAATCGTGCCGGCAAAGATCTGGACGAAGATCAAAGGATAATCCTGGAGCAGGCGAAGACCGAATTGCGCAAGCTCTACGGTAGGTGAATCCCCGTAGTGCCTTGCGCGGCGCTGCGGACGATACTGGTATATCACACCGCTAGTGTGACGACTGATGTACAGAGTCTTCGCAGACAGGCGCTCAGCCGGCCGGGCTCTCGTGCCGGAAGTGCAGCGGTGTAAGCTCGAAGACCCCATAATCCTCGGCCTGCCACGCGGCGGCATTCCACTCGCCTACGAAATCGCGGTCGCGCTGCACGCGCCGCTGGACACGATAGTGGTCCGCAAACTCGGCGTGCCGTCGCACCCGGAACTCGCATTCGGGGCGATCGCATCGGGCGGCATCCGGGTCATCAACGAGGATGTCATCCAATCGCTGCCTGGCCTCGACGAGGAAACAATCGAGACGATTGCCGGCCGGGAAATGCGAGAGCTGCGCCGGCGTGAGCGGGCCTATCGGCTGGATCGGCCCTACCCGGAACTTGGCGGCAGGGACGTCGTGCTGGTGGACGATGGCCTGGCGACGGGGGCGACGATGCGCGCGGCAGCCGAAGCCGTTAAGAGCCGATCGCCGTCATCGGTTGTGGTCGCCGTGCCCGTCGGATCCGCGTCCGCGGTAGCAAGATTGGCAGCCATCGTCGACCGTATCATCTGCCTGGAATCCCCCACTTCCTTTTACGCGGTAGGGCAGTTTTACAGCGATTTCAGGCAGACCTCTGACGATGAAGTCCGGGAGCTTCTGCGCGAGGCCTGGGAATTATCGGACAGACCCGGGGCCGAGGGGAGCAGCCATGAATAGCGAGGTACAGCGAGCCGCTCCGTTTCGCAGCTTTCACCTCTTCACGCTATTCGGCTTCGAAGTCAAGCTGGATCTGAGCTGGCTCCTGCTGGCGCTACTCATCAGCTGGTCGATGGGCGCAGGATGGTTTCCCTCCCGCTATCCGGAACTCTCGGTCCACCTGTACGCCTGGATGGGCGTCGCCGTTGCCGTCGGCGTCTTCTTCTCCATCGTATTCCACGAGTTTTCCCACTCCATCGTCGCGAGACACTACGGCATGCCTATACGCGGCATTACGCTGTTTATCTTCGGCGGTGTAGCCGAGATGGAAAGCGAACCGCCCGATCCGAAGGCCGAATTCCTGATGGCCATCGCCGGCCCGATTTCGAGTTTTCTCCTCGCCGCCCTCCTCTGGGGCAGCGCTGCGATCGCACAGGGTGCCGCATGGCCGCAGCCGGTAATCGGCGTACTGTCGACGCTGGCGGTCATCAATTTCACGGTCGCAGTATTCAACCTCGTGCCTGCATTCCCGCTGGACGGCGGCCGGGTACTCAGGGCGGCCCTCTGGCACTGGCGACGCGATCTTCACGAGGCGACGTTCATCTCCAGCCGAATCGGCCGGGGCTTTGGCACCGCACTGATGATTCTTGGCGTAGTCGCAATCGTCGGGGGCAACCTGATTGGCGGAATGTGGTGGTTCCTTATCGGCTTATTCGTTCGCGGCGCCGCGAGCAGCTCATACCAGCAGCTGGTCCTGAAAGACATGGTCGAGGGACAGCCGGTGCGCCGCTTCATGCGCAGCGGACCGGTCACAGTCGCGCCGTCTTTGAGTGTCGAGGAATGGGTGGAAGAGTATGTCTACAGGCATCACTACAAGATGTATCCGGTTCTGGACGGTTCGCGGTTGCTCGGTTGCGTCACCGTCGACAGCCTGCAAGGCATACGGCGCGACGACTGGTCGTCGACGAGGGTTGCGGACCTGATGGAAAGCCGCTCGGCGTCAAACACTGTCGATGCCGGCACGGACACGATGGCGCTGCTGACCGACATTTTGAAACCCGGAGGGCGATCACGATTCATGGTGGTGGAGGACGATCGCCTGGTCGGCGTCATTGCACTGAAGGACCTGCTGGAGATCATAGCGCTTAAGCTGCAGATCGAATCGCCCGGGCGCAGAACGTAGGTCATTCAATACCCACCCGCAACCGGGAATATTTCGAGCAAGTCGCGGAATCGTCGTTCGCAGCGCGACATTGCCAAGGAAGCGCCGCTCGCCTACAAGGGCGTCGACCGCGTCGTCGGCAATGCGCATCGTGCCGGGCTCGCTCGCAAGGTGGCCCGGCTGGATGCCGCCGTTTGCGTCAAGGGCGAACCGCGGTCCTGTCAGGCTCCCTGCGGTGGCGGCTCGTGCGCCTTGACCTTGCCGCGACGAATCCTGACGTAATCCTGTATCTGGCGGCGCGCTGCATCGAACGCGTCGCGAATGGCCACGTAGACGTCTTCGTGAGCCTGCTGGTCGTCGGGCGCGCGGCTAACGACGATTTCCTTGCCGGGGACATGCACGTCGACGACAACGTGATAGAGCTTGCCTTTGTACTGGTGCTTGTGGGGTGATTCGATGGCCACGCGGCAGCTGATAATGTCACCATTGAAAGACTTCAGCTTGTCCACGTGCTTGCGGACGGCGGCCTCAATGGCCGGTGAGTGGTCCAGGTTTCGAAATTGCAGCTGCAAGGGTAGTTCCATAGTTGCCTCCTTCCTCGTTTCCGGCTAACAACGTCCCGGATACACTGACAATGGGTGCGCCGAGGGCGCCCGGGTATCGGGACTTTTACCTAGCTTCATTTCAGTCGCACTCCCGCTCGACACCACAACAATGTGATTCGTCGCGCGTACGAATGACCTCCCCACGCATCGAGCCAGGGCGAAACACGGTGCATCCCTTTATTCCCTGCGCATGCGCGCTTCGGAAGATTTCGTCGACTGTCTCCGCCGTCGCTTCGGGCGCCAGCGTGATGGTCTTGGAAATAGCGCTGTCTACGTAGGGCTGCAGACTTGCCTGCATTGCCAGATGGGCGTCTCCGCTCATGTCGTCCGCCGTCACAAAGCTCTCGGGTGGCGAGGTCGCCGCTCCGCACTTGTCACGCCATCGCCGAAAAGCAAAGTCTTCGACGACGATCTCTCGCATGTGCTGAGTGGCGTCACGAACAGAGCGAACGGCCTCGAGTGCGTATATCGGCTCTATGCCGCTGGAAACATTGCCCGCAAGCAGGCTGATCGTGCCCGCCGGAGCGATCGAGAGCATGTGGCTGTTTCGTATCCCCTGCTTTGCCAGCGCCGCGCGCACATCTCCCGGGAGGCGCCTGATGAACGGCGCTTCGCAATAGCGGCTGGTATCGAAGGCCGGAAAGGAGCCCCTCTCCTGTGCGAGCTTGATCGAGGCGCGATACGCGGAATCGCGAATCGTGCGCATCGCATCGGCCGCCACGTTGCGGGCCGCCTCGCTGTCGTAGCGTAGTCCGAGCATTGCCAGCGCGTCCCCCAGGCCCGTAATGCCGAGCCCGATGCGGCGGGTGCGCTTCGCCTGCGCAGCCTGTTTCTCGAGCGGATACCGCGACACGTCGATCACGTTGTCGAGAAACCGCACGGCAATTCCGGACAGGCGCTGCAGTTCCTCGTCATCAATCGCCGCGTCGTCGGAAAACGGTGACGACACGGCAGCCGCAAGGTTGATCGAACCCAGGTTGCAAGCGCCGTGAGCCGGCAGCGGCACTTCACCGCAGGGGTTCGTTGCACTGATCGACTCGCAATACCAGAGGTTGTTCTCGCGGTTCATGGTGTCGACGAACAGCAGCCCGGGCTCCGCCGTTTCAAGTGCGGATTCGACGATTTGCCGCCACAACTTGCCGGCCGATACGCACCTGTCCGAGAAGGAACTACCGGCTGGCGAATAAGCGAGCGGCCATTCCCGGTCTTCCTCCACCGCGCGCAGGAAATCGTCCGTGACCAGGACCGACAGATTGAAATTGTGCAGCGCTTCGGGGTCGCGTTTCGCATCGATGAAAGCCTCGATATCGGGATGATCGCAGCGCAATGTTCCCATCATTGCTCCACGACGCCGTCCGGTCGCGAGCAAGGTCTCGCACATCGAGTCCCATACCTGCATGAAAGACACCGGCCCTGACGCGGTTGCGCCGGTCCTGGTTGCGGGTGAGCCGCTCGGCCGCAAAGGCGAAAAATCGAGACCGATGCCTCCGCCGTACTGCATCGTAATCGCCGTTTCTTTCAGTGATTCGAGAATCCCGTCGAGCGAATCGACGAGCCGGCCGGCAACGAAACAATTGAACAGCGTGACGTCCTTGCCGAGCCCGGCGCCGGCCAGGACGCGGCCTCCGGGCAGGAAGTGGAAACCTTCAAGCACGGATTCGAAACGTTTCTCCCACTTGCGCGAATCGCTCTCGACAGACGCTACCGAGCGGGCGACTCGCGACCACGTATCCGCAAGGCTGGCGTCCGGCACTCCGCCTCTATCAGCACCCCGGTAACGTGAGGACCATACCAGCCGGGAGATGTCTGCCGTCGTCATCAGCCAAGTGCACGTTTTACCGCCTCGGTTATTGCGCCATCGCCCGCCGGCATGAAGTAACCGATGCGCATGTGTGGTTTCCCGATGTCGATGAGGCGGGTCAGGTCGATCGGCGTCGCAATCAGCACGAGGTCACAGTCGACCGCGTTGACGGTAGCTTCGAGATCCCTTATCTGCGCGTCGCCGTAGCCCATCGCCGGCAGCAGGGCCCCGGTGTCCGGGTACTGCCGGAAGGTCTCGGCAATTTCACCGACTGCCCACGGCCGCGGATCCACGAGTTCAGCCGCGCCGTTTTCCCTTGCAGCAAGCACAGCGGCGCCGAACGCCATGCCACCGTGTGTCGTGGTGGGTCCGTCCTCGATGGCCAGCACCCGCTTGCCGCGAATCTGCTCCGGGTGCGGTACTTCCAGCCGGGAATCTCTGCGGATGACCCGGGCGTCCGGATTGACCCGCCTGGCGTTCGCCTCGATCGCCTCTATATCCTGCAAATCGGCCGAGCCGGCCTTGTTTATGATGATCAGGCCTGCCCGGGCGAAGTTCTGCGTGCCCGGGAAGTACTCCAGCTCGTGACCGGCCCGATGCGGGTCGGCAACTGCGATCCACAGGTCGGGTCTGTAGAACGGCGTGTCGTTGTTGCCGCCGTCCCACACGATGACGTCCGCTTCTTTCTCCGCCTGTTCGAGAATCGCCGCGTAGTCGATCCCTGCATAGACGATGACGCCGTTTTTGAGATGCGGCTCGTATTCCTCGCGTTCCTCGATCGTGCAGTCGTGAAGATCGAGGTCGTCATAGTCAGCAAACCGCTGCACCGCCTGCCTGGCAAGGTCGCCGTAAGGCATTGGGTGACGAATCGCGACCGTCTTCTTGCCAAGCTCCGTTAGAATGTGCGTGATGCGCCGAGAGGTCTGGCTCTTGCCGCAGCCCGTCCTGACCGCGGTCACGGCAATTACGGGTTTCGAGGATGGCAACATCGTCGCATCGACGTCGAACGTCGAAAACGCGACGCCGTGTGCCTCGACCCTTTCGCGGCACGCATCGACGTATGCGAGGCTCACGTCCGAGTAAGCGAACACGACTTCGTCGACGTTTCCCGCATCGAGGAGTGCGTCCAGGTCCGTCTCGGGGCAAATGGGAATTCCGTCAGGGTAAAGGGATCCGGCCAGTTCCGCAGGATACACCCGGTCCTCGATGTGTGGGATCTGGGTGGCCGTGAATGCGCGGACCGCGAAGTCCGGATCGTCCCTGTAGCAGCAATTGAAGACATGGAAATCGCGTCCCGCGGCTCCCATGATCAACACGTTCCGGCTCATTGAAATCTCTGTTAAGCCCTGGTGTCCCGAGTATCCTCTTTCAGCCTGCCGGATTGCATGGTGGCTCATACTTACGAGCCAACGCCCCTTTCTCAAATGGAAATTTGCCATTCCTGGCAACGTTGGGCAGGGTCCGGCGCTGGAAATCCCTAAAATTGCGACTATTTGCCGGGAACGCCTGCACCCAGTCATACCGGATGCACGCAATCTCCGATCATGCAAGGCTCGCCATCTTTAGCCTCCCGGACTTTTCGAAAACGTCCCCGGCAACGTCGTGAAATGTGCGCTCGGTCCGTAAAATCGAGCATCCGGGCGTTAAGCTATTTAAGGCAGGAAACGCAGGAATTGAGGAACCCGGCATGCGAAGGACAGACCGAGATCATCTGATTCGCATCGTGAGAACATGCTTCGTCACGATGTTTGCGCTGGTTGCCGCCTGTGGTGGCGGCAGTTCTGGGTTTGCCGGCACGAGTCCGCCGCCCCCACCACCGCCACAGGGAGGCTCGGGGTGGGAGCCGGGCGTGTTCCTGGACTGGAGCACGTTCCGGAACCTGTGCCAGAATCCGCGCAGCGGTACGAACCCGGCGACCGGCCAGCCGTTTCCCGATATCCAGGGTGAAACACTCGACGAGAACAACTTCCTGCGCTCTTACAGCGACGACACGTACCTGTGGTACGACGAGATCGTCGACCAGGATCCGGGGATGTTCGACGACCCGCTCGTCTATTTCGAGGAATTGAGGACCACTGCGCTGACGGCTTCCGGGACGCCCAGGGACAAATTCCACTTTACGTTCCCGACGGACGACTGGTTCCAGCTGTCACAGTCCGGCGTTTCCGCGGGCTACGGCGCCACCTGGGTCCTCCTTTCTCCTTCACCACCCAGGGAGATCGCCGTTGCCTATACCGAACCCGATTCGCCGGCAACGAATTTACCGGATCCGCTCGCTCGCGGCGCACGTATTCTGTCGATCGATGGTGTCGACGCGATCAACGGCGCAGACGTGGATACGATTAACGCCGGCCTCTTTCCGGCGGGGCCGGGCGAAACGCATGAATTCGAAATTCTGGACCTGGGATCGCAAACGAGCCGCATCGTGCAGTTGACGTCTGCCGAAATCACGTCCGCGCCCGTACAGAACGTGAGTGCCGTCGATACGCCGACCGGCCGCGTCGGCTACATGCTGTTCAACGACCACATTCTCACCGCCGAAAATGCCCTGGTTGATGCGGTCAATCAGCTCAATACCTTCGGTATCGACGACCTCGTTCTCGACATCCGCTACAACGGTGGCGGCTTCCTCTTTATCGCTAGCCAGCTTGCCTACATGATCGGCGGCCCGGCGCAAACCGCCGGTCTGGCGTTCGAAACATTGCAGTTCAACGACAAGTATCCGATCACGGACCCCGTGACCGGCCAGCCTCTCCAGCCGGACCCGTTCTTTGACGTGACTCTAGATGGCGCTCCGCTGCCGGTTCTTGACCTGCCGATTCGTCGCGTGTTCGTGCTTACCGGTCCCGGTACCTGTTCGGCCAGCGAGTCGATCATGAACAGCCTGCGAGGCGTTGATGTCGAGGTTATCCAGATCGGCTCCACGACCTGCGGCAAACCTTACGGTTTCTATCCCACCGATAATTGCGGCACGACGTATTTCACGATTCAGTTTCGGGGCGTCAATGCGAAGAACTTTGGCGATTATGCCGACGGCTTTTCACCTGAGAATACCGACCCGGCCGGAATCGTCGGCACGCTGGTACCGGGCTGCTCCATCGGCGACGATTTTTCATCACAGCTGGGCGACCAGACCGAGGCCCGATTTGCTGCCGCCATGCAGTACCGCGACACCGGTACCTGTCCGGCCGCTACCGGTGCGGGCCGCCTCGGTATGAGTAAGCTCGGCGTATCCACTTCGGCATCCGACGGCGTCGTCCTGAAGAATCCGTTGCTCACCAATCGCATACTTCGGAGACCGTGATGCGCTTGCGACAACTTGCCCGCTGCACAACGGCAGTAATCCTGATTTCCGGTTGCCAGACGATGAACGCCGCTTCCGATGTACCGGCCCTGATCGCTGCGCCGGACGACGCCAGCCGCGCGGCGCTGCGACAGACGGTCTCCGCGATATTTGGCGGCCAGGACGTCCCGCTCGCCGATAATGCGCTCACGAAGTCGAGTCTCTTGCTGATCGAGCGCGACCCGCGCGGCTCGCTGGACGCCCCGCCCGCAACCGGCCGCGTGATGGAAGAGCCGATCCGGTTCAGGCTCGTGAAATCCGGCGACGAGTGCGTGCTTGTCGATCTCCGCGACGAATCGCGTCATTTACTGTCGGATACCACCTGCGTGCCCGAGTAGTCGCAAGCCCACTGATTACTGCAGTGAGCCGATCTTCGTGCCGAAGGCGTTCACGGCGTCCCAGTCGGTGAATTCGAAAACCCCGTTCGGGTCCGTCGGCCCCTTGGTCATCCACATGATGAAGCGGATCATCGTCTTGTCCACGAATTTGTACTTCGGATAGTCGATCTTGCCGGCGAAGATACCGATGACCGATGGCTTCCAGCTTATCGACTTCAGAAACTTACTGACGTAAGGGTTGGTGTCCGGGTCGCGCTTCTCCGGCTTGCGCGCAACAGCGTTGACGGAGAAGAAGGCGCTGGGCCTCGATTGCAGTGTCTCGACGTTCTGCTCGACGAATTCGGCTACTTCAGGCCGATGCTTGCCATAGCGAATGCTGGCGCCGATGACGACGCGCTCGTAGGGGCCGAGATCGATGTCGGAACCGGGTTTGAGCTCCGCTAGCGTCACCTCGTGCTCCTGCCGTTCGATCACGTCGCGGAGCCGTTCGCAGATCTTCCGCGTATGACCGTCCGTCGTCGAATAGACCATTATTACGCTCGCCATCGCTGTAATTCCTCCTCGCGCATCGCGCCTGGTACGAATCAATAGACGCTGCCGCGGCCGAAGCCTATAGGCGTTTTCCGTAGCGGCATCAGGGCACCACCCCCGGGCAATACTAGGTGAATTCCGACATTTGCGGCCCGCCCGGACCATCGTATCGTCACGCATACCGGCCGAAACGACAGGAATCAAGGCCTTACCGGTCCAGTGCGCTGCCGTTCCCGGAGCCGCCATACCAGGCTGGCAGGAAACGGCGCGGAAAATTCGGCGAGCATTGCGCTAATATTACGAAAAACAGAACAAGAGAGGATCCGGCAGATGGCCTACAAATCCACTGATATCCGTAACGTGTGCCTGGTGGGCGCAAGTAACGCGGGCAAGACCCAGCTTACGGAAGCGCTGCTTCATGCGGGCGGCAAGATTTCCGAGCAGGGTGCGGTCGAAAAAGGCAACACCGTTTCGGACTACACGCGGCGCGAGCGCGAGCTCGGTCACTCGCAATACGTGTCAGTGTGCCATCTCGATCACGGCGGGATCCACGTCAATCTCATCGACACGCCGGGATACAGGGACTTCTACGGCCGGGCGATTTCGGTCTTGCCCGCAGTCGAAACCGCGGCCGTCGTGATCAACGCCGATGGCGGCGTCGAGATGATTGCACAGCGCATGATGAAGGCCGCGAAACAACAGCGACTCTGCCGCATGATCATCATCAACAAGATCGATGCGGAGGGCGTCAACCTGGACAAGTTGATGCGGGACATTCGCGATACCTTCGGGCCTGAATGCCTGCCGCTGAACCTGCCGTCGGCCGACGGCGAAGGCGTCGTGGACTGCTTCTTCCAGCCCGAAGGCGCCGAGACGGCCTTCAGCGACGTTGCCACTGCGCACACCCAGATCGTCGACCAGGTGGTCGAAGTCGATGACGAGCTCATGGAGCTCTATCTCGAGCAGGGCGAGGAACTCGCGCCCGAGCAACTGCACGACCCCTTCGAGAAGGCGCTGCGATCCGGCCACCTCGTGCCGGTCTGCTTCACATCGGCGAGAACGGGTGCCGGCGTACGCCAGCTTCTGAACATCTTCGAGCAGCTGATGCCGAATCCAATGGAAGGCAACCCGCCACGTTTCCTCAAAGGCGAGGGAGAGGGCGCGGAAGAGATCGTTCTCGAGCCCGACCCGAACGCGCACGCGATCGGCCATGTCTTCATGGTCAATATCGATCCTTTCAAGGGCCGCCTGGGCACGTTCCGAATTCACCAGGGAACGATTAAGCCCGGCAATCAGCTGTTCGTCGGCGATGCGCGCAAGCCGATCAAGGTCAACCAGCTACTGAAGGTGAACGGCGAGACACACAGCAGGGCCGATGTCGGCGTCCCGGGCGACATCTGTGCCATCCCGCGCGTCGAGGACGTTCACTTCGACGCCGTGCTGCACGATTCCCACGACGAGGACCATTTTCATCTGAAGTCCATCGATTTGCCGAATCCGATGTACGGCCTGGCGATAAAGCCGCAGAACGATGCTGACGCGCAGCGCACCTCGGATGCCCTGCATGCCGTGGTCGCCGAGGATCCGTCACTGGTTCTCGAGCACAACGCCGCGTTGAACGAGATCGTGTTGCGCGGCATGGGCGAACTCCACCTGCGAACGATCCTCGAGCAGATTCTCGATCGCTACAACCTCGAAGTCGTGACGGCACTGCCTTCGATCGCCTATCGCGAGACCATTACTGCACCTGCCGAAGGCCATCACCGCCACAAGAAGCAGACCGGCGGCGCCGGGCAGTTCGGCGAAGTCTATCTGCGCATCGCCCCGCGGCCGGCGGGAAGCGGATTCGAATTCAAGAGCGCAGTCGTCGGCGGCGCGATCCCGACGCAGTACATCCCGGCTGTCGAAACCGGCGTAAAGCAGGCGATGGAATCGGGCTCCGTCTATGGCTACCCGATGCAGGACGTCGAGGTTACCGTGTACGATGGCAAACACCATTCTGTCGATTCGAAGGAGATCGCCTTCGTACAGGCCGGCAAGAAGGCATTCATGGATGCCGTGGGCAAGGCGCGACCCATCGTGATGGAGCCGATAGTCGACGTGACGTTCACCATTCCCACCGATTGTGCCGGCGGCGTCACGGGCGATCTTTCATCGATGCGCGGCATGGTGACAGGCACCGAGATCCTGCCGGACAGCCGCATGGTCGTGACCGGCCGGGCGCCGCTCAAGGAAATCCAGGGTTATCACTCGCGACTGAAATCACTGACCGGCGGAGACGGCAGTTTCACCATGGACTTCAGTCACTACGCGGAGGTGCCCCGCGAAGCGCTGGACCAGGTGGCATCGCAGAACTAGGGAATGCGGCGGTGCCGCTACTTCAGTAGCGGCCGTGCTGCTTGAAGATGTAGTTGCTGAGTTCGATGAACTCGTGGTTCATCTGGTGCACGATGCGGTGCGCAGAGCGGGTCACGGCGCGCATGACCTTGTAGACGAGGAGCGGATGCTGTTCGATGATGCCCTCGAAGTCCTTGCGTCTGAGTGACAGTACGCGGCAGTCAGACAGTGCGCGCAGCCCTACCGTGTGCACCGCACCGTCGACAAAGCTCATTTCGCCCACCAGTGCGCCCGGCCGCAATATCGCGAGGCTGGCCATTTCGCCTGCGCCCGTGTGCTTTACAACCTCGAGCTTGCCCGATAGCAGCACGTGCAAGGTATCGTCCGTCGCCCCCTCATCGATCAGTAACTCACCGTCTACGACATCGCGATGACTCATAAGGTCTGCGAGCACGCCGGCCTCCTCCTGCGAGAGTTCCGACCCCAGGGATGATCCGATCACCAGGTCCGTTGTCTTCTCCATGTCACCGCCCTCGTCATTCCGATTCGAAATTGCACACGGATCGGATGCTAGCGCGCATGGGCCTGCGCGGCTATAGGGGTTTTCATCGTCAACCGCGGGAGCCCGGGAGAAGTCTCATCTCGGCCAACGACTGCCGCAAAGCCGCAAGGAACGATTTGTCGTCGAGGCGGTGGTATTCGATCTTCATCGTCAGCGCACTACCGAACACGATGCTCACCAGGGACAACAAGGAACCAACGGCCAATGTCGACATTCCCGTGACACCCTGTCCGATCGTGCAGCCAAGGGCGAGCACGCCACCAAAACCCATCGCGATGCCGCCTGCCAGGTGCCGGACCATGTCTCCGCGATCACTGAATGTCTCGAGCCGGAATTTTCCGGTCAGGATGACGTAGAGAAAGGAACCGAGTATGACTCCGAAAACGGCCGCGACTCCGAAACTGATGGTCGAACCGGTAAAAGTCAGGAGGTACATGAGGCTCTCACCCGTCGGCGCCACGAAAGTGTAGGACTCGAAACGTACCGGGTCGAAATCGTCGAACCCCACGACACCGGTAATGTACCAGCCGGCCGGAATGATCAATCCGATCGTGATTCCGGCAAGCATGTTGTCGAAACTGCTGCGGAACGACTTCGCCGCGAACGCATAGATAACGAGGCCGAGACCGAGCAATACGGAGAGGACGAGATTGACGGTTACCGAGCTTTCGAGACCGGCGGCCGCCGCGATGAGGCTGCCCATGCCCTGGTCGGCGATGCCCGAGTCGGAAAGATTGATGTTGGTGACTTCGAAAGCATTCACCCTGACCAGTGCTAGCAGGCCGCGCATCGTCATGTACGCGGTCAGGCCGAGAAGGATCATGACCACCAGTGACTTGAGATTTCCGCCGCCCACGCGCACCAGCGTCCGCTGGCCGCAGCCCGAAGCCAGGGTCATGCCGATGCCGAACAGCAATCCGCCCACGATGTGCCCGAGCCAGCCAAAGTTAGGCGTGAGGTACATGGCCTGTGCGATATCGATGATCCCCGTGGCGTGCATGAATTGCGTTGCGAGTATCGCGATGCCGATAGCGAGAAGCCACGCCCGGAAGCGGTCCCTGCTGCCGATATTGACCCAGTCGCTGACGGCGCCCATGGTGCAGAAGTTCGTCTTGTTGGCGACCGCGCCAAAAACTATCCCGATCACGAGGCCCAGCGCTGCAACGCGGTAGACCGGATCCCATTCCATCATTCGCTTTCCCCCGCTGGCGTCATGAGTATTTTCTCACGCTTGTCGTGTCCGCGCTGCGTGGCGAAGACTTCATACTCCGTATCGAAGTAGTGTTTGCCCTCGATGTACTCACCCAGGAGCATAAATTCTTCCGGCGTCTTGACCATACCGAGATGCCGATAGATCTCGAGCCCGTCCAGGTCGAGAAACGATATTACCGGCGTAATGTAGATGCGGCGGTGCTCGGCAAATATCTTGGACGGAAGCGTAATGCCGTCAAAATCCTTGAGTTCGACGTCGCCGTGGATATCCACGGCGATATTGACGAAGCGTTCGCGATACCAGTCCTGCACCCGGCTGTCGCTGAGTACCTTGTTCAGCATGTATTGGCAGTACGAACAATTTTCGGACTCGAAAAACAGCAGCATGCCGCGCTTGCCGTCTTCCCGGGCAAGCTGCATTTCCTCGGGCAGATCGCCGAACGTCTGGGTGAAGAAATACTCGCGCGGATCCCGCTTGTCCGCCTCTGCCGCGCACAGGGCGCCCGCCACCAGCAGAGTGGCCAATATGACGATGCGCATCATCGGCTCAAAAAGGTTACCCGGAGCGGGAACTCCGGGTAACGCCCCGGTAGGTCACGAAACATCCGCGACTATTGAGACCAGATACCAGTGACCTGGATGCCGATGCGATCGTCGATCCCTTCGACATTCGCATTCGGTCCGGCCCCCGCCGGGAAGTTCACGGCTTCGCCCGAG
>Ga0224509_10000041_pt1 | contig 33915 bp, 30 predicted proteins | sample SF_Jan12_sed_USG_5_FD_170158 | JGI IMG/M metagenome (GOLD analysis project Ga0224509, IMG submission 170158) | Sediment microbial communities from San Francisco Bay, California, United States - SF_Jan12_sed_USGS_24 | ecosystem: Environmental > Aquatic > Marine > Sediment | place: USA... | reverse complement strand
TTGCTGCCTCTGGACTCGGGCTCGTTGCGGCTGCTCCGAGTTGCGTTCGCGCTGGGTTGCCCGGCGAGGCGCCTGCCTGGTTGCCGACGGAACAAATGCCTGGCGCTCGTGGCGGCGGTTGTCCGATACGCTTCGCGCGCGGTGACTCTGACGCCGGTCGTCCGTCGACCGTGCAGTGTGCGTGCGCTGCATATTTCGAGCCGTCGCGTGCGTTGCCGTGCCCGTGTAGGAACGATGCCGCACACTGCGCCCCGTGTAGTAGCTGCTGTGAGCAACGCGCTGGTTGTGGAGCCGGCGCCGTCTTTCGTGACGCGGCCGCCAGTGATCGCCACGGCTGTAACGGTGACGCGATACGGAGTAGCGATCCCTCGAATAGTAGTGGTTGTGCACGTGAATCGTCGGCCGGCGGTACCACCAGCCATCCCAGTAGTGCCGATCATAGTAGGGGTGGCCGTGATAGCTATGGTGGATGACATGCACACTGTCGGTTACCCAGCCGACAGTGAACGCAGTCGTGACGCCCCAGAAAAAGCCGCTGTTGAACGCGTGTCCCACCGGGTACGGGTAGTAGTAAACGGGGTATGCGCGCGGATAGTAGTGATACGCCGGCCGCGTCTGGTACACGACAACGCGTTCGGGCTCGTAATAAGGCACGTAAATCACGTCATCCTCGACCGGCGTGATTTCGATGGTGCCGTCGTTGCGAGCCACCGTCTGGTGCGAGTCACTCTTCAGGTTGCCGGCGGCATACGCGCGGTCGCGGAAGCTCTCTACCGCGCCGACGACGTCCGTTTGCTGGGCGACCACGGCTTCACCGAGGCGCCAGGTCCAGTCGAGGTCCTCGTTGAGCAGTTCCAGCACCTCCGGATAGTTGAGCAATGCGATCACCGAGTCATCCCAGGCCTCATCGGGTTTCAGCGACGGGTCCTGCTCGAGGTCTTCGACGAATCGCTGCGCCTGAACGAGCTGCAGCGGGTAGGTGGATGCCGGCAGCACGATCGCGAGGAGATCGTCGGGATAGAGCGCGATGGGGCCGACCAGCTCCTGCAGCTCGGTTCTGGTCAGTAGCGGAATATCCTCGTTCCCGGCTGGCGAATCCGGTTCGAACGATTCGTAGTCCGCCAGCGGCGCGCCGCCGTCATCGACGGGAACCTGAGCGACAGCAGGCGTTACCACGATCGCCGCAAGCGCCGCGATCGCCGGCACGAGGCGGGTAGAGAGTCTGATGCGTAGGGCGTTCATACGGCCTCCCGGTCCTGCAAACGTGGGCGCTTCAGCCCACCTTGCAGACGAGAATAGCCGTACCTACCTTAACCGGCGCTTAACGCCGCCAGCCCCTGCTATTCGTCGGCACCCCCGTGCCAGGAGAGGAACTTCCAGCCATCATCCGTCTGCACGAGCACATCGCTGTAGCGGCCATTATTGACCTCGACCTCGCCGTCCTTGTCCTTGTAGGCAGAGGTGTAAAGGTAGTGCGCTACTGCCACGTCGCCGTGGATGATGATGGCCAGGGGGTACAATTCATGCGCAACGACCTTGCCCTGCGATTCGTTGAAGCGGTTCCACATCTTGGTGGACGACTTGCTCCGAGGGGCCGGCGAAGTCTTCGGCCAGCCGGAGAAGTCGGCCGCGAGCAGTTCGTCAATCCATTTTTTGTCACCGTCCTCGACTGCGTTCCATTGCCGCTCGATCACGGCCCAGACGCTGGCCTGGTCACCCACCGTATCCTGCGCTGCGGCGAGACCGGACAGCAGCAAGGCTGTTACCGCAATAATAATCTTATGGCTGTTGAATCCGTGCATCCCCAAAACCTCGATCTACGCCAAAGGTAGGCCGAGTTTAGACGTAAAGAAAAGGAGCGACAAACCCGAGCCACAAATGAGACGCGAGGGCGCTCAAGCGGCATTCAGCCCCAGCAGTTTCATCGCTTCGACCTGCTGCGGTTGCAGGGACTCGCCGGATTCGACGGAATACAGGTTCACGAGGTCGGATTGGCCCAGGTATTCGGGGTGGTGAAGTTCGATCAGGGTTGCGTAATCAATGGCCTGATCGCTCTTCTTCAGCAGCAGGCGGTATACATGCATGGCAATATCAGTGTCGTGCTCGATTCCCATCAGTGTCGCGACCGGGTGGGTGGGATGGTCGAGTCTCGCTGTGCCGATGTGGAGAGTTTCCTTGAGAATCGCCCAGCCACTGGCTTTGAATATCGCGCCGATCGATTTGCCGGCAAGAATCTGCGCGTGCTCGGCATCGATCAGCGCATCCGGCTTATCAACGAACCGCACCACCGCATACGTGCGGCAGGTGCGGTCGCCATTCTCATCACTGTAAAGGTTCGCGTGCCGAAGTCCCGGCTCGTTGCTGACGACATCGATGCCGTAGCTGCCAAAGCGATCGGCAATCCGTTCGCTGTTGAGCCGCTCGGATTCATGTGCGCAGGCGTCCAGAGCTGCCGCGACGACCGATCGGGGTACATTGTTGCCGTGCATAATACCTATTGCCAGCCGCTTGATGGCGCACCATATACTCTGGCAATCGCAGGGTAAAGGAGCAGAACCATGCGCGCGATGTTGCTGCATACAACCGGGAGCCTCGAGTCCAATCCCGAGCCCCTGGTACTTGCGGATGTCGACGATCCCAGCCCTGCCGACGATGAAATCCTGATCCGGGTCGCGGCCTGCGGCGTCTGTCATACCGAGCTCGATGAAATCGAGGGCCGAACGCCACCGCCGAAATTTCCCGTCATTCCAGGGCACGAGGTCGTGGGACGGGTCGTGGCAACAGGGCGCAATGCGCGCCGCTTCCGCCTCGAAGAACGCGTTGGCGTCGGCTGGATCCATTCCTCGGACGGCACGGAATCCGAAAACATCAGTCCGGCGTTCCGGGCGACCGGCCGCGACGTCGACGGTGGCTATGCGGAACTGATGACGGTGCCGGAAGCCTATGCTGCCCGTGTTCCGGATGCCTTCAACGATATTGAGGCAGCACCACTTATGTGCGCAGGCGCCGTCGGCTACCGGTCGCTGCGGCTTACCGGGCTGGTAAATGGCGAGACCCTCGGCCTTACCGGGTTTGGCGGTTCGGGGCACCTCGTTCTGCAGATGGCCCGCCACCTGTATCCGGACAGCCCGGTATTCGTTTTTGCCCGCAGCGAACGGGAACGCCGGTTCGCCCTCGAACTCGGCGCACATTGGAGCGGCGATACCGGGGAACCACCACCCGGTGCCCCGAAAGCGATCATCGACACTACCCCGGCCTGGAAACCCGTCATCCTGGCGCTCGAGAGGCTGCAACCGGGCGGACGGCTCGTCATCAACGCGATACGCAAGGAAAACACCGACCGCGAGCTTCTGGCTGAGATTCGTTACGAGGACCACCTCTGGCTCGAAAAGGAAATAAAGACGGTCGCTAACGTCACGCATTGGGACCTGTCGGAATTCCTGCCGGTTGCGGCGGACGTGCCGCTCCATGTCGAAACCCAGACCTATCCACTGGAGGCCGCCAACGAGGCGTTGACCGATCTGCGGCGGGGTGATATTCGTGGCGCAAAAGTGCTAACAATAAGTAGTTAAAACAATATATTAAAAAACATTATTAAAGTTATTTAACAATATCGTTCTGTAGCTGCCGCTGGCGCTCTCTGCGCCCGGCCCGGCTTTCGCCCTGCACCTTGCGGGAGTTTTTTGCAGCTTTTTTGGTCGGACATGCATCTCTGAGAGATAAGATGGCGCGCGGGGCGCCGGCAACGGAGACATTCAATGATCTTACCGAATCGAGCGGCGGTAGCTGCGACGGCCCTTTTACTGGTAGCAACGACCGTTGCCGCCGAAGAGCGCAACTGGGTAGAGAAGAGCAATGAGCACGCGCAGATCGTCCTCGGGGTGCTTGCCGAGTTCAATCCTGAGAGTGCCGCCAGATTCGGCGTCGAAGGGCTGGACGAGGGGATCATCGACTATCGGCCCGGACTGTATGAAAGAAACAGCAGCGCGTCGGAAGCCGTACTTGCGGAGTTGCGAGAACGCCTGGCTGCAGAAGGCCATCCCAAGGTTCGGCAGGATCTCGAGATACTGATCCAGTCGGTCGAGGACAGCCGGACAAGCGCCCGGCTCACGCGCGAACACCTGTTGCCGTATTACAACGTAAGCCAGACCGTGTTCCAGGGCGTTCGCGCCCTGGTGGATCCGCAAGTGCCACGTGAGCGCTACCCGGCGGCGATCGTTCGCATGCAGAAATACGCAGGATTGCAGGGTGCCGAAAAACCGCTGACGGAACTCGCCAAGGACAGGACGCGGGAACGATTCGACGTCGCGGGGCTCGCGGGTCCTTACCGGGGTGAGGTGATACAGAATCTGCAGCGGTCCGAGTCGATGATCAGCGGTCTCGAGGAACTGCTCGCCGGTACGGATCTCGATGGGTGGCAGGAAACCTACGAGTTACTGGCCGGGCAGCTACGGGGCTATAACGACTGGGTGCGCGCCGAGATCCTGCCGCGGGCCAGAGACGACTATCGTCTGCCGCCGGCCCTTTACCAGGACGCGCTCAGGAACTGGGGCGTCGACGCGGATCCTCTCGACCTCATAGAGCAGGCCAGCAAGGGCTACATGGATATCCGCAACGAAATGGAGGCGCTGGCACCGCTCGTGGCGCGCGAGAAAGGTTATGAGACCAGCGATTATCGCGAAGTGATCGCGCTGTTGAAGAGCGACGGTGCGCTCGATGGCGACAAGCTGCTCGACCACTACTACTCTGTGCTGCGCGAGATCGAGGCGATTATCGAACGCGAGGAACTCGTAACGCTGCCCGAACGCGAAGCCGGCATCCGTATCGCCACCGAGGCAGAAACGGCGGTACAGCCAGCCCCGACCATTGATATTCCGCGCCTCCTGGGCAATACAGGCGAGTACCCCAATTTCGTCATTCCAAAGCTCACGCAGAACGACGACGGCAGCTGGCAACAGACCGACGGCACTTATGAAGCGGGATCCTGGACGCTGACGGCGCACGAGGCAAGGCCCGGGCACGAAATGCAGTTCTCCAGCATCATCGAGTCTGGAGTGTCCATTACGCGCGCACTGTTCGCCTTCAACAGTGCCAACGTGGAAGGCTGGGGCCTCTACGCCGAAGCGATCGTGCGGCCCTACCTGCCGCTCGAGGCACAGCTGATCAGCCTGCAATACAGGCTCATTCGGGCGGGGCGCATGTTTCTCGACCCAATGCTGAACCTGGGCATGATCACGACTGAAGAGGCGCGACGCCTGATGATCGAGGACATGGCGGTCGGTGAGTCCTGGGCGAACCACGAAATCGAGCGTTACACCTACCGTATCCCCGGCCAGGCGACGGCGTACTACTACGGCTACACCAAGTTGCAGGCGCTGCGCGCGCAGACCGAGCTCCGACTCCGCGACGATTTTGACCAGCGCGCCTTCCACGATTTCCTGCTCGCCCAGGGCATGCTGCCGCCCGACATCCTCAAGGAAGCCGTCATGAACGAATTCGTCCCTTCGCAGCGCAAGCTGTGAGACGGGCTCCGGGTGTGGCGCTATACTTTTGGGATGAGCCACACCATCGTCTGTTTTCGCTGTGGCGCTTCGCTGGCGTCGCTGTCCCTGCCGCTGTCGCGCAGGGACGAGTGCCCCGAGTGCAGCGCACACCTGCACGTGTGCCGGATGTGCCGGCATTTCGATCGGGCGGCGGTGCGCCAGTGCCTGGAGGACGATGCCGAGGACGTCGTTGACAAGGAGCGCCTGAATTTCTGCGAGTGGTTCGTCCCGAGCGAGAACGCCTTCGACCCCGCAGCCAAGGCTGAGGCCGACAAGGCAAAACAGTCCCTTGGCGCGTTGTTCGGAGACGGTGATTCGCCATCCGAAGATGCGGATTCATCGCTCAGCGACGCCGAGAAACTGTTCCGGTCGTGAGGGGGGCGGCTGCCAGTTCATGAGCATGGATCGCCGGCGCTTTATCAGCCTGTCGGCGGCGATTGCAGCCGCGCCGCTGGCGGCGTCCTGCAGCGGCTACGACAAGGTTGCCGCTCCCGGCGTACCGCGGAGTGACTTCGATGAGGATTCCACCGCTCTGCAGGTAACCGAAGGCATCGACCTGTCCGGCAAGATCGCTGTCGTGACCGGCTGCACGTCGGGGATCGGATTCGAGACGATGCGCGTTCTAGCACTGCGCGGCGCCTGGGTCATCGGCACGAGCCGCTCGCTGCAGCGTGCTGACGATGCATGCAAGCTCGTGCGCGGCAAGACGACCCCGCTCGCGCTCGAACTCTCCGATTTCGACTCCGTCGTGCGCTGCGCCGAGACGATACGGGCGCTGAACTCGCCCATAGACATGCTGATATTGAATGCGGGCTATCGGGGAGGAGGCAACGAGCGAACGCTCATCGACGGCGTCGAAAAACATTTCCTTGTCAATCATCTCGGTCATTTCGTGCTCGTAAACCGTCTGCTCGACAGGTTGTTCTTTGCCTGGCAGGGGCGCATCGTCGTCGTCGCCAGCCGTGCCGCGTATCGTGGTGCACCGGAGACCGGCATTCGCTTCGACGATATCACCCTGGAACGCGATTACAGCGATTCGCTGGCTTACGGCCACTCCAAGCTCGCCAACGTCCTTTTTTCGCTGGAACTCGGCAAGCTGTTGAAGGGCACGCGCATAACGTCCAATGCGTTGCACCCGGGTCTGATTGACACGGAGATCGATCGCAACGTCAACCGCTTCCTCCAGCTCGGTTTCGGCGTGCTGGCGGCGCTGCGCGGGAAGTCGGTCGATGCGGGCGCAGCGACGTCGTGTTTCGTGGCGACCAGCCCGCTGCTCGGGTCGACGAGCGGGCGTTACTTCGAAGATTGCAATGCGATCGAAGTCAGGGAGAGTCACCTGCAGGACATGGCGATGGCGGACAGGCTCTGGGTCGTGTCCGAACAACTGACGCGTGACTATCTCGTGAAGCACGAACGTCCGGATTGGGATGAGTTTGAAAACGGGCTGCGAAAGAGCGGCAGGGACGGTGCATGACCAAGGGTCCGGACAAAGCGCTTGTCGTGCTCTCGGGCGGACAGGATTCGACGACCTGCCTGTACTGGGCGATTGATCGGTTCGGTCGTGCCAACGTATCGAGCATTACGTTCGACTACGGGCAAAAGCATCGCATCGAACTGGAATGCGCGCGCAATGTGGCTGCAGCGGCGGGCGTACCGAACGCGTGTTTGCCGATCGACACGTTTGCCGCGCTCGGCGGTGACGCTCTGACCGATACGTCAATACCGGTAAGCGATGAGGCGGATGAGGAAACCGAGCTGCCGGTAACCTTCGTCGCGGGACGCAATCTCATCTTCCTGACGTTTGCGGCAGCGTATGCGTACCGGCACGATGTGCGGCATCTCGTGACCGGTGTTGCACAGACGGACTACAGCGGCTATCCCGATTGCCGTAAAGAGACGATGGCGGCATTGCAAGAGGCGATCACGCTTGGTATGGATCGCGAGTTCACCATCCACACGCCCCTCATGCATCGGTCCAAAAAGGAAACCGTCGAACTGGCTGTGCAGCTCGGCGCGCTGGAGATGTTGGCGCTGACACACACCTGCTACAACGGCCGCCGGCCGCCCTGTGGCGACTGCCAGGCCTGCCGGCTGCGTGCCAGGGGCTTTGCCGAGGCCGGCGTGCGCGATCCTTTGCTCGATATCCGATGACGTACACGGTCCGGGAAATCTATTACACGCTGCAGGGCGAGGGTGCCCGTACGGGACGCCCCGCAGTGTTCCTGCGTTTTGCCGGCTGCAATCTCTGGACGGGGCGTGAACAGCATCGCGCGGAAGCGGTGTGCAGGTTCTGCGATACCGAGTTCGTCGGCACCGGCGGTCCCGGTGGCGGCAAATTTCCGACGGCCAGTGCACTGGCCGACGCGGTGGCCGTAGCCTGGCCGGTTTCGGAGTCACACCGCGACCAGTACGTGGTGTGCACCGGTGGCGAGCCATTGCTGCAGCTGGACGAGGCGCTGATCGATGCCTTGCACGGCGCCGGCTTCGAGGTCGGCGTGGAGACGAACGGCACGATCGCGGCGCCGCCGGGCATCGACTGGTTGTGCGTCAGCCCGAAAGGAAGTGCCCCGCTCGAGCAGACGTCGGGTAATGAACTCAAGCTCGTCTATCCGCAAGCCGAGGACGTGGCGCAGCCTGAAGAATTCGAGTCACTCGAGTTCAATGATTTCTATTTGCCGCCGCTGGACGATGCAGATCGCGATGCCAACACCAGGGCCACGATCGACTACTGTCTGGCTCACCCCCGCTGGAAGCTAAGCTTGCAAACGCACAAGATCCTGGGCATCGATTAGGACCCGACATCGAGCCTGGGGTCAGGCAGTTTCTTCGTGGCTCTCCTGACGCCATTCGATGACGTTGAGTTCGATGAAGACGAACGCGACGAGCCACAGGAACGCGTCCCACCAGTCGACGAAGTCGCCGGTGACCATCCAGGCAACGACGGCGAGTGCGAGTATCGAATAAAGAACAACTTTCGCCACCGTGCTCAGGTAAAGCGCCAAACCCTCGAAACGGTTTTTTTCCTGCAGGCGTACGTCGATCTCCAGGACGAGGACGACCAGCAACCAGACGCCTGCGTTGATGACGTCTACGACTGCGAGGAAGTGAATGGCAGCAAGCCCGGGCTGGTCGACCACTGCGGTGACTCCGTCGAAGCGGACGAAGGTATCGAGAGTGCTGAAGGAGGTGCAATTGGACGCCGAGATCTCCGCGTACTCGCCAAAGGTCGTGGCGTAGGACCAGTTCTGGCCGACGAGCGCGCACAGATCGCTGACGCCAGTCAGCGGAGAGGTCTGATAGACATACGCGGCGTCGGTGACATAGCCGTAAAACGCGGAGACGATGAACAGGTAACACACTGCTCGCAGCGTGTGCAGGGACACCGTGACTGCGCGCGTAAAATGCCGGTCTTCGAGCACGTAGGTCTCGAGCTCGAACATCAACAGCAAGACCACCCATGCCGCCGTATCGATCGTGGCGGCGTATGCCTTGAAGATCTCACCGCCCGAGATGCCCCCGGGATATTCGAGCCGCGCAGCCGCCCATTCCTCGCCGAAAAAGACGAAGATGTTGATAGTCAGCAGGGTATAAATCGAGTACTTGAAAAGCTGGTACAGGACTCTGCCGTTGATTTTCAAGCAGTGGCTCCTCCGGAGTCGCCGCCCGATATCGGGCGGCAGGCGGTAATTTCGACCGATTTCGGCATAAACTAGACAAAGCCATGAGCACAAGCAATCGACTCCGCAGATTTATTACCGACCGCGACTGGCGGATCTGGTTCGGGCTGGTCGTCACCTTCATCTGGATCGGCGGCGGCCTGTGGTTCGTGGCCGGCTCCGTTGCGGCGGATCCGGACCAGGAACTGACGCTTGACGTGATCGGCAACTTCCTCGAGGGTGCGTTCGCGCCGCTCGCGTTCCTGTGGCTCGTGCTCGGGCTGTTTATGCAGCAGCGGGAGCTCGCGAACAACACGGAAATGCTGCGCCGGACCTCGGAGCAGTCGGAGAAGCAGACCCAGGCGATTGCTGCGACCGAGATGAATGCGCGGCAGGAGACATTCTTCAAGATTGCTGAAAGCGTCAAGCATCAACTCGGCGGCATCACCGGGATGCTCTTTGCGGGCGGGCTGGGCCCTGCCGGCAGCAGTCGCTACAGCCGGGATGAGGTCACCGACATGTTCCAGAAAGCGTCGAATGGTGATGCCGAGATCTTCGCCCGCCAGTTCCTGTCAATGGAATTCATGGAGGAGGGCGGCATCGGCTTGCTGCTCTATGACACCGAGATCCGCCGCCGTCATACGCGCAATTTCCGGCGCACCTTCGACCGACTGCTCGAGCTGGCAAGAGGCTGCGATGTCGACGGTATTATCGTCGATACGATGAACCAGTCCGCCTTCGGCCTGCTCTACCAGCAAATGACCGACTACATGCCCGACGACTTCGAGGCAGGCAACACGCCGCCCGAAGCGGATCAGTCCGGTATGTCCTCGTCATCGTCGTCGATATCCGCGTAGTAGATCCAGACGTTCTCCTCGCCGGTGAGCAACTCGATGTACTTTGGGTGCACGAATATATTCTCGCGTCCCGACTTGACCTCCTTCAGCACGCCGAGGTCGCAGAGCTGCTTTAGATAGACGGACGCGGTCTGACGCTTCGCAATATCTGTGTCGACGAGGTTGCCGATGCGGCAATAGGGCTGCCTGAACAACAGTTCGACCAGTTCCCAGGAGTAGATTTTGGGCAGGTTCTGCTGCACGTATTTGGCCGTGTGGACCATGAGTTCGCGGATAGCCTTGATCTTGTCGGTCGTCCAGACGCAGGTTTCTTCCACGCCCTCGAGGATGAACTTGATCCAGGGTTCCCACTGCTGATTGTGCGTAACATCTTTCAGGAGCAGGTAGTACGCGGCCTTGTTGCTGATGATGAAGCGGCTCAGGTAGAGGATCGGCGAGTCCAGCAGGCCCTGCTCGACGAGAAACACGATGTTGAGAATGCGGCCGGTGCGGCCATTACCGTCCGCGAACGGATGAATGGCCTCGAACTGGTAGTGCTGTACTGCCATGCGCACCAGCGGATCGATATCGGTGCTCTTCTGCATGAATTCGGCCCAGTTATCGAGCATTTTCTGCAGTCGTTTCTGCCCCACCGGGGGCGTGTAAATCACCTCGCCCGATGCCCGGTTCTTGAGCTTTGTTCCAGATTCTGCTCGAAGATCAAGCTCTACTCCTTTGACTATACTGACAATTTGTATTGCCATGTCCGTCGTCAGCATGCGCCGCTGAACCATCTTCGTTCCTTCGTACAACGCCGTGCGGTAGCGCAGCGCCTCCTTGGTCGCCGCATCTGCCTTGTCCTCAGCGACATCCGCGAACTCGAACAGCTTGTCGGTCGTCGTGACGATGTTCTCGATCTCGGAGCTGGCGCGCGCCTCCAGTAGCGGCAGGGCATTCACCAGGACGGCCGAGTTCGGTATTAATTCGGCGGCCTGCTTTAGCTCTGCAAGTGCGACCCGGGCTGCGATGCACTGCTTGAGGATTGCCTTGGTCTCGATGAGTTCGTCGGGCGGGGGCAGTGGCGGCAGATCGTTGTAGGGCAGTTTCGGGTCAAATTCGGGCATTACGGGCGTCTCCGGCAGGGCATTATGTTAAATCTGGGGTCATTTTATGACAAATATGTCGAAAAAAGTGAAAAATATCGACATATTTAGCGAACGTGTCGATTCCTTCGACGTCTTTTTCAGCTATGTCGAGATTTTCAGGAAATATCGACACATTCGTGATACGTGTCGATTTGATCGACAGGTATTTCAGACATGTCGATTTGCCCTGTATTTTTCGACATATTTTGAGTATAGGTCGATCGAATCGACACGAATGTGACCCAGGTGGAGAAAACCGCGTCGCCGTCCGGCGACATCGTGACAGCGCAGGGCGCGGCCCCTATCCTTGGGTCACAATTACCGGAGAGATCGCTATGGGCAAACTACGTCTCGCTGGCTTTATTCCTGCGTTTTCACTACTGCTGTCGGCCTGTGGGGGGAGCGGCGGTGACGGCCCTGCAGTGTCGCCGCCACCAACACCGTCGCCGCCACCCCCGGCCGCTGCTCCGCAGGTCGCATTGCAGCAGGTATTCGCCGGCCTCACACCGGTACCCGCGGCGCCCGTGTCGCTGCAGCAGGCGCCGGGCGATGGGACGCGCTGGTTCGTCGTCGAACAGGCGGGCACGATACGCGCGTTTGCCAATGACGATGGTGCGACCGGCACGCTGGAATTCCTGGATATCTCGGCGCGCGTAATTTCCGGGGGCGAGAGTGGACTGCTCGGCCTTGCATTCCACCCGGATTTCCCCAATACGCCGGAGGTTTTTGTTTCGTACACCGGGGCACCCGACCTGACGTCGTACGTATCGCGATTTTCCAGCGTGGACGGCGGGCAGACACTGGATGCCGCGAGCGAGCAGGTAATCCTCACCGTGCTGCAGGATTTTTCGAATCACAACGGCGGCAATATCGTATTCGGGCCGGACGGTTATCTTTACATCGGCTTCGGCGACGGGGGCAGCGGCGGCGATCCGCTGGACCGCGCGCAGGACAACACCAACCTCCTCGGTACCATGGTCCGGATCGATGTCGATGGTGGAAATCCGTACGCGATTCCGGCAACGGACCCGGGCAATCCCTTCGCGGCCAACCAGACCTGCCCGCAGGGCTTCACCGTGGGCGGTGAGGAGTGTCCGGAAATTTTCGCCTGGGGCCTGCGCAATCCTTGGCGCTTCAGCTTCGATCGCCAGACCGGCGATCTATGGGCCGGCGATGTCGGCCAGAGTGCATGGGAAGAAATCGACATCGTCACGGCGGCTGGTGACTACGGCTGGGACGACCGCGAAGGCGCGCACTGTTTCGAGCCGCCGTCCGATTGCATCACCGATTCCATTGACCCGGTCACGGAGTACGACCGCTCTCTCGGCGCCTCTGTCACGGGGGGCTTCGTTTACCGCGGCAGTGCGGTTCCCGACATGGCGGGCTGGTACGTCTTCGGCGACTTCGTCAGCGGCAGATTGTTCGCAATCCCGGCAGACAGCGTGGCGGGTACGGAACCCGAGGTGCTGCTGGAGACCGGCCTTGGCATTGCCGCATTTGGCGAGTCGGTCGACGGGGAGCTTTTCGTCGTGAATTACGGCGGCTCGATACACCAGGTCGTCTCCGCACCCTGACAGTCACTTTCACGCTCACTTTGCTATAGAATCCGGGCCCCTTACATACAGGCAAAGGTCCGGCCGGGAGATGCAAAGTGAGCGTTAAGTCAGATATCGAGATTGCACGGGCTGCAAATGTTCTTCCGATCCAGGAAATCGGCGCCAAGCTGGGGATTCCGACGGATGCTCTGATTCCGTACGGGCATGACAAGGCGAAAATCAACGCCGACTTCATCAACGCAAACGGCAACAGTAAGGACGGCAAGCTGATCCTCGTTACCGCCGTGTCGCCAACGCCCGCCGGCGAGGGCAAGACAACCACGACCGTTGGGCTTGGCGACGGGATGAACCTGATCGGCAAGAAGACTACGATCTGCCTTCGAGAGCCGAGCCTCGGGCCGTGTTTCGGTATGAAGGGCGGCGCGGCCGGCGGCGGCTACGCACAGGTCGTGCCGATGACCGACATCAACCTCCACTTCACCGGCGATTTTCATGCGATCGGCGCGGCAAATAACCTGCTCGCTGCGCTGATTGACAATCACATGCACTGGGAGAACCAGCTCAATATCGACCCCCGGCGGGTCACCTGGCGGCGCGTCGTCGATATGAACGACCGCGCCCTGCGCGCGATTACTTCCGGGCTCGGCGGTTACCCCAATGGCGTCGTGCGGGAGGCCGGGTTCGACATCACGGTCGCGTCAGAAATCATGGCGATATTCTGTCTCGCAACGAGTCTGTCCGACCTCGAAAACCGTCTCGGCAATATCGTGCTCGGATATACGCGGGATAACGAGCCGGTTACCGTGCGGGAACTCAATGCGCAAGGCGCGATGACTGCATTGCTCAAGGACTCGCTGCAACCGAATCTCGTGCAGACCATGGAAAACAATCCTGCCCTCATGCACGGCGGCCCCTTTGCCAACATCGCCCATGGCTGCAACTCGGTGATGGCGACGCAGACGGCGCTCAAGTTATCTGACTACGTCGTCACGGAAGCCGGTTTCGGCGCGGATCTCGGCGCCGAGAAGTTCTTCAACATCAAGTGTCGCAAAGCCGGGTTCCGGCCGGATGCCGTTGTACTCGTAGCGACCATCAAGGCGCTGAAGATGCAGGGTGGGGTGCCGAAGGATCAATTGATGAAGGAGAACACCGAGGCGCTGGCGAAAGGCTGCAGGAACCTCGGCCGCCACATCCGCAATCTCGGCAAATTTGGCGTGCCCGCCGTGGTGGCGATCAATCGCTATACCGCCGATACCGACGCCGAGGCGGCCGTAGTCAAAGACTACTGCAAGGAATTCGGCGTTGATGCGATCGACTGCACGCACTGGGCTGACGGCGGCAAGGGCGCAACCGAATTGGCCGAAAAAGTGGCCAGACTCTGCGACAGTGGCACTGCTCAATTCCGCACGCTGTATACAGATGATCTGAGTCTCTGGGAAAAAGCGCGCCGCGTCGCCCGAGAGATGTACGGCGCCGACGATATCATCGCGGACAAAAAGGTTCGCGACGAATTCCTGAAATTCGACCAGGCCGGTTACGGCAGTTATCCCGTTTGCATGGCAAAGACCCAGTACAGCTTTTCGACCGATCCCAATCTGCTCGGTGCACCAACCGGTCACGTCGTGCCGATTCGCGAGATTCGTCTCGCCGCCGGTGCAGAATTCGTCGTCGTCATTTGCGGGGCAATCATGACCATGCCAGGGCTGCCGAGAAAGCCCGCAGCCGACAGTATCAGCGTCAACAGCGACGGAGAGATCGAGGGCCTGTTCTAGGCGACACGCCCTTTATGCGCGCTCTTCCAGCTGGTGGCTGTCCGCCGCCGTCAGCGTGCAGCCATAGACGGACTTGAGCTTGTCGATGACGGCTTGCGTTTCGGGTGAAAAGGGTACCTTGCCCTCGAAGCTGTGCAGGACGATGCCCTCCAGCAGGTCGCCCAGCGACAGGTCGGTGTATTCGGCCAGGCCCTTGAGTACTTTGAGGAGCGAGGTCTCGATGCGCACCCCGGTCTGCGTGCGTTGCACGACGCGTCTTGCCACAGCGGCTCTCCCAATTGTTACAATGTTATAAAGGTAACGGCCTATTGGTGCATGCGCAAGGCACTATTGCTTTCCTGTAGCGGCGGGAGCAATGCCGTACAATCGGTCCGAAGCCACCGCAGGGGAGTGGCCTCAGAGGGCGCCAGATGCCGACAGAAGACGAACTTCGACAGGGTTTCCGGCTCGGTGATTGGGAGGTGCTGCCGTTGCGCGGAGTTCTGCGTAAAGGCGAGCACGAGGAGAAGCCGGAGCCGCGGGTTTTCGGCGTCCTGATTGCGCTCGCTAAACGCGATGGCGACCTGGTAACGCGCGACGAACTCGTCGACGAACTCTGGGACGGTCGGCCCACGAGCGATGAGCCGATCAACCGCTGCCTGTCGCAGCTGCGGCGCCACCTGGGCGACAAGTCGCGTCCGCACCAATACGTCGAAACCCTGACTCGCCGCGGCTACCGCCTCATGCAACCGGTGGAGCTTCTTGAACCGGCCGCTGCGGAGACACCGGCGCCGGCTGAATTGAGGAGCGAAATACCGGTGCCCGCCTGGAAGCCGGTCTTGACCGGCCTGGTGGTCGCGGCAATCGCCTGGCTGGTTTGGACGCAATGGCCGCCCGGCGACTTCCGTTCTATCGGCGTTGTGCCGTTCGAAAATGCGAGCCAGGACCCCGCCAATAACTACCTGGTCTCGGGCTTCAAGGACGAACTGGTCAATACGCTGCACAATATCCCCGACTTTACGGTCAAAAGCAGCCGGCTGGGACACGCGGGAGAAGAGGTGACGTCCATTGCCGGCAGCCTTGGCGTGGATGCGGTGCTGTCCGGGCGCGTGCATCGTGTCGGCGATCAGCTGCAGATCTTCTACACCGTCGAGGACGGCCGCAGCGGTGATGTCGTTGCTACCGCAGAACTCGAAGGGCCGGTCAGCGAGATCTTTCAGCTGCAGGAAGACCTTGCGAGGATGGTGCGCCGCGACCTGTTCGGCAAATCGTCACAGCAGTTGATCAGCAGGACGCGCCCGTCGAGTTTCGGCGCTTACGATCGCTACATGCGCGGCCTTTATGCTCTCGACCGGCGCCAGGACAGCGGCACGAGTCTCGAGGAGGCGATCGAACTGTTCAAGGAAACGATAAGGCTGGACAAAAACTTTGGGCCGGCCTACCTGATGCTGGCGAACGCCTACCTGTTGCTCCCGACCTATCGGGATGCGTCGGCCGATGAAATGAACAGGGCGGCGATCGATACCGTGCAGGAAGGTATCAGCGTCGACGACAGCATCAGCGATGCGGCGAACGCTATTTTCGGATTTGTCTACCACCAGCAGATGCAGTGGCAGCAGGCGGAAGCAGCCTACCAGGCCGCCACGTCCTCGGAGGTGATCGATCCGAATGCATTCAACTGGTATTCGCGCATGCTGGCATCCGTCGGCAGGCTGGACGCCTCACTCGAGCAGGCGCTTGCCGCACTCGAGATGGATCCGACTTCGGCGGTGATCAACAGCCGGGTTGCGCTGGCCTATCTCTGGCTGGGCGACACGAGCAATTCGGAAGAGTTCTTCAAGCGTTCCGCGAAGTATGGCGCGAGCGGATCGGCGCACACTATGGGGTATGCGTTGTTCCTGTTTCGCGAAGGTCGCAGTGCGGAAGCTTACGAAGCGGCGCGAGATGCTGCGAAGATGGCGGGCGGTAGCGAGGACTGGATCGATCCTGTGTTCGCCGCGCTGGACGACGAGACGCAACGCGCTGCTGCGGTGGCTGCGGTCGATGCGGCCGCGTCGCAAGACGGCATCAGCGAGCAAATTGAATTTATCGCGCGCACGGTGCTCGGTGACCTCGACGGCGCCATGCAAGTCGCCCGGCTGCTCGAGAGCGAGGGCGAGGTCTTCGAGATGGACCTGCTGTTCATCCCGGAGGTCGCGCCGCTCCGCGAACACCCGGACTTCGGGAAGCTCCTGGATGCACTGGGCATTACGGACTACTGGCGCGCACGGGGGTGTACCTGGACGGGCGAAAGCGCGTTTTGCGAACAGGCCTAGGCGTCGTCGACTCGGCCGCGCGAACGCTTGACGTTGCTGCGGCGTCGCTTGTCGTCGAGGCGCTTCCGGATCGATTTTCGGCTCGGTTTCGTCGCGACGCGCGGTTTTTTTTCGACGAGGGCGGACCTGATCAGCTCTCGTAGCCGTTCGAGCGCGGCCTCCCTGTTCCTGGCCTGGGTACGGTGCTCCCGGGCCTTGATAGTGACAACGCCGGCCGCGGAGATGCGGCGATCATCCATATCCAGCAGGCGTGCCCTTATCGGCTCGGGCAGTGCGCTGCAGGCACGGATATCGAACTGCAGGTGAATCGCAGTCGCCACCTTGTTGACGTTCTGACCGCCGGCGCCACTGGAGCGCATTGCCGACAGGACAATGTCGTCCATCGGGACGGCGATCTCGTCCGTTATTTCGAGTACGTCTGCCATGTCGTCCAGACCGGCCGCACGTCGTCGGGCAGTGGCGGAAAACCACCCGGCCGCGACCAGCGGTTGTCGCCGCTGTGAAAATCGGAGCCGCAAGACGCGGCCAGCTCCAGGTCGCGCGAAAGCTTTGCAAGATGTGTCGTCGTGTTGAGTGACTGCCGCCCGCACACGACCTCGATCGCCGTTCCTCCCGCGTGACGAAAATCCGTGGCGAGGCTCTGCAGCTTCGTTTTCGTAAGTCGGTATTTCGCTGGATGTGCAAGCACCGCGGTGCCTCCTGCCTCCAGGATCCAGCGTACGATCTCCGGCAGCGACGCCCAGCCGTGCCGGACGTCGCCGGGTTTTCCGGCACCGAGGTACTTGCGGAACGCGGCCCGCGTGTCCCTGGCGATCCCCGCGCTGACCATGTGCCTGGCGAAGTGCGGCCGGCTTACCGGTTCTCCGTCTGCGATTCTAAGGACGTCCTCAAGCATATCCGGCAGTCCCTTCGACCGCAGCCGCCGGGCGATGATACGGGCACGTTCGTCCCGCGATCGTTGCTGCTGCCGGACGCCGCGGCGAAGGGTCGCACTCGCCGGATCGATGTTGAGCCCGACGATGTGCACACCAATGGTGCGCCACGATGTCGAGAGCTCGATACCGGGAACGAGGCGAGGGCGTGTAACCCGGGTGTCGATCCGGTCGAACGCCGCGAGCGTGTCGTGATCCGTTATTGCCAGCGTGTCGACGCCGGACTGGGCCGCGTGCAGCAGCAAATCGTCTGGATCCAGTGAACCATCGGAGGCGTTGCTGTGGGAATGCAGATCGTAGATCACGTTGCGGGCATTATACGGACTCGACGAAGGCCGCAAAGTCTCACTGCGGATATGTGACAATGCGCGCGTTGCGTTTTTGCGAACAGGTCCTGATGAAGAAAGGCAACCTTACCATCGTCTGTCTCGCGCTCCTGTTCGTGAGCCGGGATGCATTACTTCGTACGGCGGAATCGGCATGAGCAATGACGACAAACTGATGCGCGACGCGGCGGAACGCGCCATTAGCTATCGCAAGTCGCTGCAAGGGCGCCAGGTAGTTCCGACACCCGAGGCGATCGCTGCAGTGGCAGGATTCGACGAGCCGCTCTCGGAGGACGGAAAAGCCGATTCCGAGACACTGGCGATGCTCGACGAGATCGGTTCGCCCGCGTCGGTGGCAATGGCTGGTCCGCGTTTCTTCGGCTTCGTGATCGGGGGTTCCATGCCGGTCACCGTTGCCGCCAACTGGCTGGCAACGGCGTGGGACCAGAACTCCGTGATGAGCCAGGTGACGCCCGCGGTCGCGACACTCGAAAACGTTTCGCGACGCTGGCTATGCGAACTGTTCAGCCTGCCGGAGGACTGCGCCGCCAGCTTCGTGACCGGAGCGACGATAGCGAATTTCACGGCGCTGGCCGCGGCCCGCCACAAGGTGCTTGCCGATGTGGGCTGGGACGTGGAGAGCGAGGGCCTGATCGGGGCCCCCGAGGTGACGGTGATCATCGGCGAAGAAGCACATCCCACCCTGACGAAATCGCTCGGCTTGCTCGGGTTGGGACGCGACCGTGCACTGCGTGTGCCTGTCGACGGCCAGGGCAGAATGATTGCCGACGCCTTGCCGGCGATTGACGGACCCACGATCGTCTGCACGCAGGTTGGCAATATCAACACGGGCGCGTTCGATCCCGTTGGCGATATATGCAACGCCGTACGGCCTGCAGGCGCCTGGGTCCACGTCGACGGCGCGTTCGGGCTCTGGGCCGCCGCCGTCCCGAGTATGCTCCACAGGGTTGAGGGCATGGGTGCGGCCGATTCATGGGCCACGGATGCGCACAAATGGCTGAACGTGCCCTATGACAGTGGCGTCGCTATCACCCGCGACGCTGCAGCGTTGAAAGCAGCGATGGCGATTACCGCGGATTACCTGATTACCGACACCGAGCATCGCAATCCGTCGGACTACACGCCGGAACTCTCTCGCCGTGCGAGGGGCGTCGACGTCTGGGCCGCGCTGCGATCGCTGGGGAGGCGCGGTGTCGAAGATCTCATCGAACGGTGTTGCTCGCACGCGAGGCGATTCGCGGATGGTCTTGGCGCTGCCGGTTACGAAGTTCTCAATGACGTCGTGCTCAACCAGGTGCTCGTGTCGTTCGGCGACGATGAAACGACCCTGCGCGTCATCGAGGAGATTCAGCGCGACGGTACCTGCTGGTGCGGCGCAACCGTATGGCAGGGTCGCCGCGCCATGCGTATCAGTGTCAGCAACTGGTCGACGACGGTGGCGGACGTCGATATCAGCCTCGAGGCTATGCTTGCGTGTGCCGAGCGCGGAAAGCAGGCTTGAGAACCATGCGGCGTCTCTACGACGACAACCTCTACGACTTCGCGACGCCGCAGCCCAGCTACCGGGAGGCCACGGCGCCACCGCCGGCCTTTACGTCGCCGCCGCTGGAGCGTGATGAGTCCTGCGAGGTCGCGATCATCGGTGGCGGTTATACGGGGCTGTCTGCCGCCTACCACCTTGCAAGCGATCACGGCATCGACGTACGCGTCCTGGAAGCCGGTCACATTGGCTGGGGCGCATCGGGCCGCAACGGTGGCTTTTGCTGCATCGGCGGTACCGGCCTGCACCCGCGCGGCATGATCCGGCATTTTGGCCTCGAGGCGGCGCGGGACTGGTACCGGTCGCAGGTGCAGGCTGTCGAGCTGGTGCGAGACCTTGCAAATGACGAGGACATCGACGTCGACGCGTTCGGCGCCGCGGAGGTAGAGATCGCGCATTCGGTGCGCGCATTCACCCGCCTGCAATCCGAGCACACGGCATTGACCGATTTACTCGGAATCGATGCCGAGCTGTTGACGCGCTACGAGGTCAGCGAGCGCATTTATGATTCAGCCGAACAGCACGGCGCGCTGATTTCGAAGCCGGCTCTCGGCCTGCATCCGCTGCGCTTTTGCAGGGGACTTGCGCTGGCGGCGAGCCTGCGCGGCGCCAAGCTGCATTCGGCCAGCGAGGTACTGCACTGGTCCAGGTCGGCGGATGGCAGTCACCGGCTGCAGACGTCGGGCGGAACGCTGCGTGCCTCGAAGGTGCTTTTCGCGACTAACGGCTTCATGCCGGAGCAGCTCGGGGCTGAGTTTTACGGCCGCACGTTGCCGGTTATCAGTGCGATCGTCGTGACGCGTCCATTAAGCGATGACGAGCGTCTGGATCAGGGTTGGCGGACCGAACACCCGGCCATCAATTCGAGGCACCTCCTGAATTATTTCCGGTTGCTTCCCGATAATCGCTTCCTCTTCGGTGCCCGGGGGCATACTCGCGGTACGCTGCAGGGTGAACGCGCGACCTACCGGAAGATCATCGACACGTTCCGGACAATCTGGCCCGGATGGGCCGACGTCGAGATCGAGTACCGCTGGCACGGGCTGATCTGCATGACGGCGTCGTTACGGCCGGGTATCGGCCGCCTCACGGACGATCCGTTTACTTTTTTCGGTTTCGGTTACCACGGCCACGGCGTCAATACGGCCACCTGGGCAGGCAAGCAGCTGGCCGACTGGATGGGGCGCGGCGCTGCCCCGGACGACCTTCCGAGATTCGCCCGGGAACTGCCCAGGCGCTATCCAATTCCCGTACTGCGTCGCACTTACCTGCGCACGGGCCTCGTCGTGGCAAACTGGCTCGACAGTCTCTGATCAGAGGAAGTTGAAGACAAAGCCGAGGCTGACAACAGGCCAGGCCTTGTAGTCGCTGAGTTCGTCCTCGAGTTCCGCACGTTCCGCATCGAGCGAGGCTTCGAAAGTCGGGTTGCCGGCAAGCAGGCCGTCGGTGGCCATCGATACCTGCGGGGATCCTTGCCAGAGCACGCCGAAATCGAGGTTCATGCCGACTTTGCCGAACACCGTGAAGTCGAAGCCGACGCCGAAATAGGGGGACGTGCTGTCGAATGCCGCACTTGCGGACAGGGTGCCGACGGCGTCGGCGGGATACGGGTCGCCGCCGATCAGGATAATAGCGCCGTTGTCGCCGCTCACCGCATTGAATTCGTTGCCGTTCGAGTACAGCCCGCCCGTAAGCCGGAACGGGCTGAGCGGGAAGCGGAAGTTGCCCGTTACGTAGTAGTTATCCAGGTTGATCTCGGCGTCGTAGTTGACGCCGCCGTAGATGCCGTTGTCGCTGTAGTCGTACTGGTTGGCGCCCAGGCGCACATCGAGATACGGCAGCGGCCGCCATGTGCCCTCGACGCCAATGCCGAGCGTGCCGGCTTTGACGCCGACGCCGAAATTGTTGTCTGCGGCGGCAGTGCCTGTTGCCGCGAGCGCCATTAGAAACGCGACAATTCTGAATGAAAGACTCTTCATGATTCCTGTCCTGTTGCCCGAGCGGAATTTCGAAGACCAGCGTAAACACCGGTCACGGGGGGTTCTGTGCGGCGCATCACAGGCTGACGGGCGCCAGGGTTGCGGACTATGTCAAAAACCGCATGAATTGGCGGGTTTCGCCCCGCGCACACTCAGCAGCGTGCCGTTACGGTGACAGTGCGCAGGAAGCGCAATATGTCTGGCAATAATCGATAAGGAGATCGAATCATGCGCGAACTAACTGTTACGGAAGTCATGTTTGTAGGCGGCGGGCGCAAGGGCTGTTCGTCGGGGTCGGGCAAAAACAACTATGGCGGTGTTTCCGATACGGGGTCCCTTGGGCAGGACCTAATCCAGATCTACGAGGGTCTCGTCGCGGCAACCTCGCACATCATCGAGCGTGTCGCGAGCGCATTTGAGTAGCCGTCGTGGCCGGGGCGCTTCGCGCCCCGGCCCGTTGATAACGCAACAGGGCCACGATGAGCAGCATTGTGACCGCGAGCGTGACGAGAGCGATTGCGCCCGGGACTCCCAACGGCACACTTTCCGGAGGTGGATTCCAGTGGGCCTGCAGGCAACGCCAGTCGAGCTGGGCGAGTCCGTTATAGGTCGCGTGTGTGATGATGGTTGTCCACAGCGAACCGGTAAGCCAGAACTGGGTGCCGATCACCAGCCCCATGAGGAAGACAAACCAGTAGGACGACGGGGGGTGGAGCGCCGTAAAGAATACCGCTGAAATCAGGATGGCAGTCAGCGGTCCCTTGTGCGCGAAAGCGGATTGCAGCAGGCCGCGGTTCACCGTTTCCTCCATGATCGGTATCAGTACCGCCATCACGAGCATGCCGAGGAAGAGCGCGGGCATCGGTGGACAGGCGAACGAGAAGACGGGCCCGATTACGGCCTCTGGATCGTCGTTGCTGGTTATGCCGAACGATACGCGAGTAATCAGCTGCGCCCACCACGCCACGCGAGCCGTGATGCCGAGTACGATGGCCGCAATCGTTACTCGTACCGTCAATTCGCGCGCGCTGAACACTCGCTGCATGAACTGGCGGTGCTCGAGGAGTAAGGGGGCGAGAAAGAGCAACAGGATCGGCGGCACGGCGAGGTAGGCAAGATAATGAGCCTGCAACTCCTCGTACCCGCGTGCGGCCAGGGTACGCGACAGCCAGGCCTGAACCGTAAGGGCGAAGAGTTGCGCAAGGACGATTGCCAGCAACTGGCGCAATGGAATTCGGATGGCGGGTGGCTGCATTGTCATCCCGGCGGACACTCTGACCGGCCAAGACTAGCGAACGGAATCGTCGCCCGACATGTACCTATCCGCGCAAAAGCGCGGGTTTTGCGGTCCTACAAAATAACCGGCTCCGTCATCTTGTCGCGGCCGTATTGCAGGAAGATTCTGCCGCGGGCATCCGGATCGATGTTGATTTTGTCGAGGTCACCCCTGATGTGCGGCAACGCCAGCAAACGCTTGTCCATGACCCGGAACCAGAGCCACGGTACGTAGGCGAGCATGTAGACGCCGAAGTAGCCGTTCGGCAATTGCGGCAGACCCTCGAAATGTCTCAGCGATTGATAACGCCTCAGCGGATGCGTGTGATGATCGGAGTGCCGTTCGAGGTGGAACAGGACGAGGTTGCTATAGATGTGATTGCTATTCCAGGAATGGTGGGGTTTGCAGCGCTCGTATTTGCCGTTTTCGTCATTCGCGCGTAACAAGCCGTAGTGCTCGACGTAATTGGCGCTGGTCAGCTGCCACCAGGCGAACAGCGTGTGCACCAGCAGAAATGGCAACATGCTCCAGCCGAATGCCCACACGAGAGCAAGCCAGATTGCCGCCGTAAGCGCATAGGACTGCAAGATCTGGTTGTTCGGATGCCACACCGATCTGCCGCGGCGGGTCAGCCGGTCCTTCTCGATGTTCCAGGCGCGCAGGAACGCGCCGGGGAACTCACGGGACGCAAACTTGTAGATGCTCTCGCCCATGCGCGAACTGGCCGCATCCTCCGGCGTCGAAACGTCGCGGTGGTGCCCACGATTGTGATCGATAGTGAAATGGCCGTAAGCCGGCACCGCGAGCACGATCTTCGCCAGCAGTTTCTCGACCTTCGAGTTCTTGTGGCCCAGTTCGTGTCCGGTGTTAATTGCGAGGCCCGCGGTCAGCCCGGCGACCACAGCAAGTGCGAGAAATGCCCAGGCGCTGAGTTCCTGAGTACTCGCGTACCAGGCGGTGCCGATCAGCGCCAGGAAATGCAGCGGCACGACGATGTAGGTAAGACGCCTGTAATAAGGGTCGCGCTCGAGCTGCATGACGACTTCTTCCGGCGGATTATTCCTGTCCTCCCCGAAAATCATGTCGAGGAGCGGTGCAATGCCGTAATTCAGGAGAAAAGGCAGGAGCAGCCAAAGCTCATTGCCGGTCGCCGCATGCAGCGCAATGCCTGCGAACGGCTGTAGCGGGTAGAGCACGGAAAGGGACCAAAGCCAGCGCTTGCGATCGACGTAATGGATTGCCTCGCCGTTCGGTAACGTTCCCGTATAGCCTTTCATCGTGTGCCCGTGGTCATAATGCAGGGCGCAATTATCGCCTTTTTAGCGGGCTTGCTCCAACGCGGCCGATACTGGCGTCGGAAAATTATACATATTTCTACGGCGGGACCCGCCGGGGACGCAGAAATCGGCAGGAAACAAGGGGTGTGCAGCGCTGGTACGCAAATTGCCTTATAGTTTTATACGTTACTTCGAAAACAGAGGGTTGGCTCGGAGTGAATCGGAATACGGCGGTCCTGATCTTGGCATCGGTATGTCTTGTAACGGCCTGTGGCGGAGAATCAACTTCGTCGTCGGCGCCCGGTGACGGCGCCGCTGCGCCATTGACGGCGGCAACGCTCGGCGAACAGGCGCTGCTGCCGGCAGCCGATTACCTGGCGCAGGCGCCGTACGCCGGGGCCGACCGCGATAACGGCCGGCGCCTGGCACAGATGTGCAAGGCCTGCCACACGATAGGCAAAGGCGGAGTAAACATGGTGGGCCCGAACCTCTACGGAGTCTTCGGCAAACCAGCGGGTTCGGCAGAACGTTACAGTTACTCGGGCGCGCTGCAGGAAGCGGATTTTGTGTGGACGCCAAGGGCACTGGATGCATGGCTCGCACAGCCGGCGCTATTCTTGCCGGGTAATCGGATGAGTTTTCCGGGCGTATCGCGCGCGGGCGACCGGGCCGACGTGATCGCATACCTGCTCGAGGTAACGAGCCAGCAGAACGGCGGCTAGCGTGCGGGGCGCAGGTTACGATACTCTGTGTGTTACCACGGCGTGATTGATCAAAGCAGGAAGCGGGACACCAGTGGATATGGATGACACTTTCATCGAGAGCAGGGATTTGGCCGAGCGGCGTGCTGACGACGAGCGCCGCGATTTCAGCTGGCGTACCGTGTTCTTCGGCTTTATGCGTTCCCGGCGACGTGATTTGCGACGCAATGCGGACGCCGGCGTCATTTTTCTCGACTGGCACCATCCCTGGCTGTTCTTCCTTGCGGTCGGCATCATGCTTTTGAGCTGCGCCGATGCCTTCCTGACGTTGACGCTGATGCAGCACGGCATGATCGAGGCAAATCCGTTTATGGATAGCATGCTCAGCCAGGGCACGGCAGCCTTCGCGGTCAGCAAGATTGTGATGACCGGCACGGGCATCCTGATCCTGGTGTTTCTCGCCAAATCCCGGTTCATGAACCGCTTGCGCACCGGCCTTTTCCTGACCTTTTTCTTCAGCTTCTACTGCTGCCTCGTCTGCTACGAGATCGTGAACCTGCTAGCAGTGCTTTGACTAACGTATCGTTCCCAATACCGGTAGCTTGGGCTACACTAGCCGGCCTTTTCAGCAGCCTGAACAGATAAGCGGGTACTCACGGGGCGAATCGTCCCCACAATCCATTCTCATGGGCAGTTCTCTCAAGGACCAATATGCATCGACACCGCTGTTCGGCAGTAATGCCAGCGCCGTCGAGGCCATGTATGAGCAATACCTGAGCGACCCGGGCTCGGTTCCGAAGGCCTGGCGGGAATACTTCGAGTCGCTGGGAGATCCAGGGACCGAGATCGCCCATTCCGGGATACGGGAAGAGCTGCTCGAGTCGGCGCGCGACGGCGGCAGGGCGCGGCAAATGAGGCCGGGCGGCCGCAAGCTGTCAGGGTCCTCGGCCGAGAAGCAGGCCGCGGTGGCGCGGCTCATCCAGGTCTACAGCCTGCGTGGACACCAGATCGCAGATCTCGATCCCCTCGGCCTGATGGAGCGGCGCGTCCCGGGCGTCCTCAAGCTCGATTACCTGGGCCTGACAGAGGCCGACATGGACACGGAGTTCTATACGGGCGGGCTCGCCGGGTCGGGAAATTCGCGCATGAAACTGCGTGACATCATCGCGTTGCTCAGGTCCATTTATTGCGGCAAGGCCACGGTCGAAGTTGCACACATCTCGCGCGCTCGCGAGCGTCTCTGGCTGCGCAAGCACTTCGAGCACGACATGGCTTCGCCGGCGCTCAGCGATGAGGAGCGACTGACCATTCTCGAGCAGATGACCAGCGCGGAAGGCATCGAGCGCTACCTGCATACAAGATATGTGGGGCAGAAGCGATTCTCGCTGGAAGGCGGTGACAGCCTGATCCCGATGCTGGACGACCTGATTCACCAGGGCGGTGCCGCGGGAATTCACGAGATCGTCATCGGCATGGCGCACCGGGGCCGTATCAATGTCCTGGTTAATATCCTTGGCAAGTCGCCGGAAGAGCTGTTCGAGGAGTTCGAAGGCAACTACGACCTCGACGAACTCAAGGGTTCGGGCGACGTCAAGTATCACAAGGGCTTCTCCGCCGACATGAAGACCAGCGGCGGTAACGTGCATATTGCGCTCGCCTTCAATCCGTCGCATCTCGAGATCGTCGATCCGGTCGTCGAGGGTTCGGTCCGCGCGCGTCAACAACGCCGCGACGACAGGGAACGCGTCGAGGTCCTGCCGGTACTCATCCATGGCGATGCGGCATTTTCAGGGCAGGGCGTCGTCACCGAGACATTCCAGCTGTCACAGACCAATGGCTTCAGGACCGGTGGCACCGTGCATATCGTGGTGAATAACCAGATCGGTTTCACGACAAACCGGCCCTCCGACGCTCGTTCGACCGACTATTGCAGTGACGTTGCGAAGATGATCGAGGCGCCGATATTCCACGTCAACGGCGACGATCCGGAGGCCGCGATTCTCGTGACCCGGCTCGCGCTGCAGTATCGCCAGAAGTTCAAGAAGGACGTCGTTATCGACCTCGTCTGCTACCGCCGTCACGGCCACAATGAAGCCGATGAGCCTGCAGCAACACAGCCGGTCATGTACAGCACGATTCGAAGCCATCGCACGACGCGGGACCTCTACGCGGAACGGTTGATCGAGAAAAAGCTCATCAGCAAGGACGGTGTCCGCAAGATGCAGGATGATTACCGTGACCGGCTGGACCGCGGCGAACCCGTGCCGAAAGCGTCGCTGGGTATGATCGGCAACGAATTCACGGTCGACTGGACGCCATACATCGATGCGAGCTGGGACGAGCCTGTCGACACGACGATCAGTCCGTCGCGTGCTGAACGAGCCAGCAAGTACTTCACGGAAATTCCTCGCGATATAAAGCTGCACGGTCGCGTACAGCGCATTGTCGATGAACGGGCACGCATGGCCTCGGGCGAGATCGCCATGGACTGGGGTTTCGCCGAAACCATGGCGTACGCGTCTTTGATAGAGGACGGCTTCGACTGCCGACTGGTCGGCCAGGACAGTGGCCGCGGCACGTTCTTCCATCGCCACGCGGTGCTGCACAACCAGGTCAACAACCAGGAATACACACCGCTGCAACACATCGTCGAGCGGCCGAACGCGTTTCGCGTCATTGATTCATTGCTGTCGGAAGAGGCGGTGCTCGGCTTCGAATACGGTTACGCCACGACGGACCCCGGTACGCTCGTCATCTGGGAGGGCCAGTTCGGCGACTTCGTGAACGGGGCGCAGGTGGTTATCGATCAGTTCATCAGTTCCGGTGATGCGAAGTGGGGCCGTCTCTGCGGCATGACTCTGTTCCTGCCGCACGGCTACGAAGGGCAGGGACCTGAGCACTCGTCCGCGAGGCTCGAACGATTCCTGCAGCTTTGCGCCGAACACAACATGCAGGTCTGCGTGCCGTCTACGCCGGCGCAGATGTTTCACATGTTGCGTCGCCAGATGTTGCGCAAGTTCCGCAAGCCGCTGATCGTCATGACGCCGAAAAGCCTGTTGCGGCACAAGATGTCGGTGTCACCGATTACGGCATTATCCGATGGCCGTTTCAACCTGATCATTCCCGAGATCGAGGCGATCGAGCCCGCCGCAACGCGGCGTGTCGTATTCTGCAGCGGTAAGGTCTATTACGACCTGCTCGAGGCTCGCCAGGTGCACGGCATCAATGACGTTGCGCTCATTCGAATCGAGCAGCTCTATCCCTTCCCCATCGATGAGTTCGCCGCAGTGATAGAGCAATATGAGCACGTCGAGGATATCGTATGGTGCCAGGAGGAGCCGCAGAACCAGGGTGCCTGGTACCAGATCCGGCACCGTCTGCAGGAACCCTTGCGCGATCACCAGCACCTCTATTACGCGGGCCGTGCCGGAGCGGCCGCGCCCGCATCCGGTATATTTAAAGTTCATCTTCAACAGCAAAAGGCATTGGTCGACGCGGCGCTCGATATCGAAATCAAGGCGAGCAAGTCAGTCAGGCCGCGCGAGTCGAAACGGAAAACCAAATGAGTATTGAAATCAAAGTGCCAGCACTGCCGGAGTCGGTGACCGATGCAACCCTCGTCGCCTGGCACAAGAAAGCCGGCGAGCGAGTCAATCGAGACGAAAATCTTGTCGACCTGGAAACTGACAAGGTCGTACTTGAAGTTCCGGCACCCGCCGACGGAGTGCTGCAGGAAATCAAGGTCGACGACGGTGCGACAGTCACCGCCGGGGACGTGCTGGCGGTTCTGGCTGAGGGCGAGGGTGCCGGGCAAGCGGCGGCCGAGCCTGCGCAGGCCGAGGAGCAGCCAGCCGCGGTGGAAGAACCACCTGCCGAGTCTCCGCGCGCGGCAAAGGCGGGGAAAACCAGCCCCGCCGTACGCCGCCTCCTGGAAGAGCACGATCTCGAAGCGACGATCGTTACCGGTACCGGCAAGGACGGCCGTATCACGAAAGCTGACGTCATGGCATTCCTGAAGGCTGACGAAAGCAGCGATGTGACGCCGGGCGACCGGGCGCCGGTCGCCGACGACGCGCACGCGGCCGTCGGGCTGGAACGCAGTGAACAGCGCGTGCCGATGACGCGGCTGCGGGCGCGGATCGCCGAGCGCATGGTGGACGCGCAACATACGGCCGCAATGCTCACTACGTTCAACGAAGTGGACCTCACCGAGGTCATGGCCTTGCGCAGCCGTTACAAGGATTCGTTTGAGAAGAAACACGGCGTGCGTCTCGGCTTCATGTCGTTCTTCGCAAAAGCTGCGGTCGAGGGGCTGAAGAAATTCCCGGCCGTCAATGCATCGGTCGAAGATAACGACATCGTCTACCATAACTACTACGACATCGGGATCGCGGTCTCGACGCAACGGGGCCTGATGGTGCCGGTATTGCGCGACGTCGATCAGATGAGTTTTGCCCGGTTCGAGACTGAACTCGGTGCGATGGCGACCAAGGCCCAGGAAGGCGCTATCGGCATGGACGACCTGACGGGCGGGACGTTCACGATCACCAACGGCGGTATTTTCGGATCGATGATGTCGACGCCGATCCTGAATCCGCCGCAAAGCGCCATTCTCGGTATGCACAATATTCAACAGCGTCCGATGGTGGTCGATGGCGAAATAAAGATTCGCCCGATGATGTACCTCGCGGTGACCTATGATCACCGGATCATCGATGGCCGCGAGGCGGTGCAGTTCCTCGTTACGATCAAGGAGCAGCTCGAGGATCCGGGCAGGCTGCTGTTACAGGTTTAAGGAAACAAGTCGAAGATGAGCAGAAAATTTGATGTCGTTGTTATCGGCGCGGGACCCGGCGGCTATGTCGCTGCGATTCGGGCCGCGCAACACGGTATGAGCGTCGCGTGTATCGATGAGTGGAAGAACAGGGACGGCAAGCACGCGTTCGGCGGTACCTGCCTGAATGCGGGTTGTATACCGTCGAAAGCCATGCTGGAGTCGTCCGAGCTCTACCACCGCGCCGGGCACGAATTCAAGAAGCACGGTATCAAGACCGGCGAGCTCGGTCTCGATATCGCCGCAATGCAAAAGCGCCGGGCGGGAATCGTGCGCCAGCTGACAGGCGGCATCGCCGGCCTGTTCAAAGCCAACAAGGTCGAAGGCCTGGTGGGTCACGGCAAGCTGCTCGCAGGCAGGAAAGTAGAGTTCACCCCTGATGATGGTGATTCCGAAATTCTCGAGGCGAAGTCTGTCATCCTGGCATCCGGCTCGGCACCCATCGAGCTGCCGTTCGCGCGGTTCGACGGCGAAACCATCATCGACTCCTGGGATGCGCTGGAACTCGAGGCGATACCGGAGCGTCTCGGCGTAATCGGTGCCGGCGTCATCGGTCTCGAACTCGGCAGCGTGTGGTCACGGCTAGGCTCGAAAGTCACCATTCTGGAAGCCATGGACGATTTCCTGTTCATGGCCGATCGCGACGTTGCGAACGTGGCAGCGCGAGACTTCAAGAAGCAGGGGCTCGACATCCAGCTGGGTGCGAAAGTGACTGCAGCCAAGGCGGGCAAGAAGGGCGTCAAGGTTGAGTACGACGATAAGGCCGGTTCGCACGCCATCGAGGTGGACAAGCTGATCGTGGCGGTCGGCCGCAAGCCATACACGGAAGGCTTGCTGGCGGACGACGCCGGTATCCAGCTGGACGATCGTGGTTTCATCGTGGTGGACGAGGACTGCCGCACGCGCGTCAAGGGCGTGTTTGCAGTCGGCGATTCGGTGCGCGGCCCGATGCTTGCGCACAAAAGTTCGGAAGAGGGCGTCATGGCTGCCGATCTCATCGCCGGAGAGATAGCGGAGGTCAACTACAACGTTATCCCGTCGGTGATTTACACCGCGCCCGAGATCGCCTGGGTAGGCAAGACCGAAGCGGAAGTCAAGGAAAGTGGCCGCCCCTACAAGAAGGGCTCATTCCCGTTTGCTGCCAACGGCCGGGCAAAGGCGATGGAGCAGACTACGGGCATGGTCAAGATCATCTCGGCCGAAGACGACGACGAGGTACTCGGGGTGCACATCGTGGGCCCAATGGCCGGCGAACTTATTTCCGAAGCCGTTCTCGCCCTGGAATTTTCGGCCAGCACCGAGGACATCCAGCGCACGATCCACGCCCATCCCAGTCTTGCCGAGTCCATTCACGAGGCCGCGCTTGCCGTCGACAAACGCGCGCTTAACTACATGAACTAGGGCCTGTTCATTGTATTAACAGGCCCTGGCTACGCTGCGGTCAGCCCTCACCTTCCCAAAAGTCCGCGTTCTTTATACCGAGCTTCTTGGGATCGAAGGTGTACTTCGTCACACCCGCTTTCATCTGCGCTTCGTAGTCCTTGAGCGCTTTAAGCGCCGGCTTGCCCATCAGGAACAGGACCAGGATGCCGATGATATTCAGCCACGCCATCAAACCGACGGCCATGTCGCCGAGAGCCCAGGCGAGGTCCGCGGTGCGTACGGTGCCGTAGAAGACCGCGCCCAGCATCAGGATCTTCAGCACGGTGATCTCGCCGGGAACGCGTATCGTGCGCCGTATGTAAGCGACGTTGGTTTCCGCGATGTAGTAGTAGGCGAGGATTGTCGTGAACGCGAAGAAGAACAGAGCGAACGCCACAAATGTCTTGCCGAAACCGCCGACGACGCTCTCCAGTGCGTACTGGGTGAACGCCGGACTGTTCGCGAGGACGTCGTTGGACAGCATTCCGCCGCTCTCCGTCGCCTCGATACCCGTCACGTAATACTGGTTCGTAATCAGGATCATGAAGGCCGTTGCCGAGCATACGAACAGCGTATCGACGTAGACCGAAAAGGCCTGGACGAGCCCCTGTTGCGCCGGATGCTCGACTTCGGACGCCGCAGCTGCGTGCGGCCCGGTTCCCTGTCCCGCTTCGTTCGAGTACACCCCGCGCTTGACACCCCAGCCGATCGCGGCGCCGACACCGGCCATCGGCGTGAAGGCATCCGTGACGATCAGCATAAGGATCCCGGGCAACTCAGTGATGTGCAGCAGGATGATAACGATCGCGAGGAGCACATAACCGATCGCCATGAACGGCACGACGACCTGCGTAAAGTGTGCAATTCGCTTGACGCCGCCGAAAATGATGAAGGCGAGAATCAGCACGACAATGGTGGCCGTCAACAACTTGGTATAGGTCACCGAACCGAGCGACGTCTCCAGGACACCGGAGCCACCGAAGGCGAGATCGGCCGCATTGCCGATGGCATTCGATTGCACGGTCGGCAACAGCAGTCCGACGGCGAAGATAGTCGAAATGGCGAATATCCACGCGTACCATTTCTGGCCCATCGCTTTCTCGATGTAGTACGCCGGTCCGCCGCGGAACTGGCCCTCGTCTTCTTCCTTGTAGATCTGGCCGAGCGCCGACTCGACATAGGCGGTTGCTGCGCCCAGGAACGCTACGACCCACATCCAGAACACGGCCCCGGGGCCGCCGAAGCCGATCGCTGCGGCGACGCCGGCGATGTTGCCGGTGCCGACGCGGCCCGACAGTGACACCGATAAAGCCTGGAATGACGAGATACCGCGATCGGACTCCTTGCTGGAGAACAGCAGGTTGATCATCTCCTTGAAGAGGCGCACCTGCACGAAGCGGGTAAGGACCGAGAAGAACAGTCCTGCCGCCAGCAGAAGATAGACGAGCACCGGGCTCCAGACGTAGCTATTGATCAGATCGACGAATTCCTGCATTCCCCTGTCCTTTGTTGTTCTGTTTTTTTATGCCTTGGAATACTAACCGAAATCAGGATCGGCGTTGTACGGTGATGACATTGGGTAGCTGCTCCAGCCTCGCAATCGTGGTGCTGAGCGTCGGCAGATCGCGAATCTCGACGCTGATCTCCATCACGGTTTCCAGGGTTTTCTTGTCCGTCTTGCTCTTCAGGTCGATGACGTTCGCCCCCTCATCGGCAAGGACCGTACTGATATCGCGGATCAGCCCGCTGCGGTCGTAGGCGCGCAGGGTAAGGTCGGCAGGGTAGGTCGCGGACTCCGAGTTGCCCCAGTCCACCTCGATAATGCGCTCGGGCTGGCGCTGGTTGAGGCCGAGGAAGTTGCCACAGTCCTGCCGATGGATACTTACCCCACGCCCCTGGGTGATATAGCCGGATATCGGTTCCGGCGGTACCGGATGGCAGCAGCGTGCAAAGTTGCACATGAGATCGCCCACGCCGCTTACCGCCACGCCCTCGGGCTGTCCCGCCTTGCGTTGCGCCGGACGCCGCCGCCGCAACATCTGTGCCGTATCGGTCCCGCGAAGCTGCTGCAGTGCCGTGGCAACGGCCGCCGGCGTGAGGTCTCCAGCCCCGAGCGCGACGCACAGCGTTTCGGTGTTGGAGAATTTCATCTGGGTCGCGATGGTATCGGTCGCAACATCCCTGACGTTGAGGCGCGCAAGTTCCCGCTCCAGGATCTCGCGGCCCTGGCGAAGGTGCTGGTCCCTGTCCTGCTGGCGGAACCAGTTGCGCACCTTTGCGCGGCTGCGGCTGCCGACAAGATAGCCGAGGCGGGGGCTGAGCCAGTCGCGGCTCGGCTGCGACTGGCTGCCGGTGATGATCTCTATTTTGTCGCCGTTCTGAATCTTGTAGGTGAGGGGCACGATGCGGCCGTTGACCTTGGCGCCGCGGCAGCGATGGCCGACCTGGGTGTGCACGTGGTAGGCGAAATCGAGCGGCGTCGCCTCCGCTGGCAGTTCGACGATGTCACCCTTCGGACTGACGGCGTACACCCGGTCTTCGAACACATCGTCGCGGATCTGGTCGAGCAGGTCGCCGCTGTCGTTACCCGGGTCGAGCAACTGTCGCAGGAAACGGATCTTCTGGTCGAAAGCCGCCGGTGCGCCGCCGCCTTCCTTGTAACGCCAGTGAGCGGCAACCCCGAGTTCCGCCTGACGATGCATATCGAATGAGCGGATCTGGACTTCCAGCGTCTTGCCCTGCGGGCCGATTACGGCCGTGTGCAGCGAGCGGTAGTCGTTTTCCTTCGGGTTCGCGATGTAGTCG
>Ga0224509_10000039_pt1 | contig 34104 bp, 33 predicted proteins | sample SF_Jan12_sed_USG_5_FD_170158 | JGI IMG/M metagenome (GOLD analysis project Ga0224509, IMG submission 170158) | Sediment microbial communities from San Francisco Bay, California, United States - SF_Jan12_sed_USGS_24 | ecosystem: Environmental > Aquatic > Marine > Sediment | place: USA... | reverse complement strand
CGTACGGGGAGTACTCCTTTATGAACTCCCAGTCATCCGTATCCGGGTCGCCGTATTCGCCCATCCACGAGGCACCCGCGAGCAACTTGTTGTAGCGCTTCATATCGAGCAGCGGTACCTGGATAACGACGCCGCCCCAGAGGTCGGGCCGCTGCGTGAGCATGACGCCGGTGAGCAGGCCACCGTTCGAGCCGCCGCGAATGCCGAGGTGCCCGGGACTGGTGATGCCGCGCGCGATGAGATCCTCGCCGACAGCAATGAAATCGTCATAGGCGCGCTGCCGGTTCTCCTTGAGCGCCGCGTGATGCCAGGCCGGCCCGTACTCGCCACCACCGCGGATGTTGGCAACGACAAAGGCGCCGCCGCGCTCGAGCCAGCTGTGCCCGACCGTCGCACTGTAGCTCGGCGGGCGGCTTACCTCGAAGCCACCGTAGCCATACATCAAGGTCGGTGTCGTACCGTCGGGCTCGAATCCTTTTGGCAAAACGACGAAATACGGCACCCGCGTGCCATCCTTGCTGGTCGCGAAGTGCTGCTCGGCCGTCATGCCCTCGCTGTCGAAAAACTCCGGCAGGGATCGTAACGCCTTGACGGTCCTGCCGCCGTCATCCGCAACATACAGCGTGTCCGGCGTCAGGAAGTCTTCGTACGTAAAGAAGAAGATATTGGATTCATCCGAGGACGAGCCCAGCGTGACGGATCCGAGGTCCTCGGCCTCGATCTCCTCGCTCACCCACCTGCCGTCAGCGAACGAGAACCGTTGCAGCTTCGACACGACGTCGTCGAGCAGCCGCACGATGATGTAGTCCCGCGTGGTGATTATGCCGCCGCGCGGGATAGCCATCGACTCGCCCGGCACGATCAGCACCTCGAAATCGCGGTCGCCATCCATGAATCGCCCGAAATCGATCGACATCAGTGCAGCCTGGGGATAGGTGGTCTCCGCGATCTCCCAGTCGGTCTTCAACTGCACCAGCAGCTGGCCGTTCATGACACCGACAAGATCCGCATCGGCCGGGATATCGATATGCCGGAACTCTCCGTCTCCCGTGTACAGGTAGTTGAGCGTTTCGAAAAAGCTCGGCACCCGGTAGGCAACGTCGTAACTGTCGTCGCGGTCCCAGGAACGGTAAACGCCAGCGGCAACGTCGGCCTGTTCGCCGGCGAAGATCTCCGCCGCTTCCTCGAGCGGTTCGCCGCGCTTCCACAAACGGGAGGTGCGCGGATAGCCCGAATCCGTCGTGCTGCCGTCGCCGAAATCACTGCCCACCCACACCGCGTTCTCGTCGATCCAGCTGATCCGCTGCTTGGCCTCGGGGATCGAGAATCCGTCCATCACGAACGTCTTTGTCTCGACATCGAATTCGCGCACGACGACAGCGTCCGCGCCACCCCGCGACAGGTTCAGGAGGCAGCGGCGGTATTCCGGCCGCAGGCATTGCGCGCCTTTCCAGACCCAGTCTTCGTCTTCACCTTCGGCCAGCAGATCGATATCGAGCACGAGCTCCCATTCCTCGCTCCCCTCGATGTAGTCGTCGAGCAGCATGCGCCGCCAGCGGCCGCGGATGTTGTCCTCGTCGCGCCAGAAGTTGTAGACGTGGTCGCCGCGCATCGCCGGCGTCGCAATCCGTTCGTCCGAGTTGTAGATCTCGAGATTGCGCTCTTTCAGCGGCGCGAAAACGGGCAGCGCTTCGAGGTGGCCGAGCGAGACGGCGTTCTGCTCCTCGACCCAGGCGAGCGCTTCTTCGCCCTCGACGTCTTCGAGCCAGATATAGGCATCCTTCGAGAAATCGTATGCTGTTTCCGGCTTGCCCGCGTCCTGCTTGCCACAGGATGCGAGGATGATGAGCGCCAGTGCGCCGCCAATGAACTTTTGCATCGTCGCTTGCCCGTAATTCAAAGGCCGGGGAGTCTACCACGTTGGTATACTCCGAGGATTCGCAACGGCAAGACGGTGAGCACTATGCGGCATACGACCCTGATCAGCTTCCTTATCCTCGCCCTTCCCGGCCTCGCATTTGCACAGGGCGCGGAGACGCAATGCACCGACGGCGACATGGTCCGGCGGGTTGTCATCATGACCGAACCCGGCGTGAGCGTCCCCTGCGAGGTGCACTACTTCAAGGACACGGAGGCACCCGGCGAAGACCAGGTGCTCTGGAGCGCGTCCCAGCAAACGGGCTACTGCGAAGAAAAGGCGGCCGGCCTGGTGGCCAAGCTGGAAGGATGGGGTTGGGATTGCGCGGCGACCGAACCTGCCGCTCCGGCAGCCCCGGTGGCTCCCGCAGAGCCGGCAGAATCGGCCGAGCCAGCCGAGGCGCCGGACATGCCGTCCGACACCACTGGCGACCTGGCGCCCGCCACTCCGGAAAAGCCCGATTCCCAGTAAGCCCGGCCGGCCCCGGTGTCGAGACCTATATCTCGATACCCTCGACAGCCACGAAATGCTCGATTGCGTCCTCGATATTCGAGCGGGCCTCGCCGACCTTCTGGTATAGCGCTCGATGCAGGGCCTCGTCCTCGGGTGTGCGGCTCTCGCAGCCGCTCAGGTACTTTTCCAGCGCTCTCAGGCTCAACACGACGTCGACGAGGTTTTTCTGACAACCGCAATCGCCTGCGGTGTTCGCCAAGGCTATTGTGGCTAACGCCTCGCGGGACAGTCGCGGCGCCGGCGCTGACCGATCGGAAGGGAACGCGACGGTCCGGTTGCCGGCGGTCGGCAACGGCGCGTTCTGAACACCGTGCAAACGTGCGATCGCTTGCTTCAATGCGACAAGATCCACGGGCGCCCTCAGGACTTCTATACGCCATGATTGAAGCGCCTCGACGTGCTGTTTGTTGCCGAACCAGTACACGGCGACCGCGCCCGCCGCACCCAGCTGTTGCATGACATCGCGAACCTCTTGTGGCGTGCCGGCGGCAATCACGGGACACTCGACCAGCAGCACGTCCACCGCAGCATCGCCTACCCGCCGTCGGAGATCTGCCGCCTCGTCCGCAGCGGCGACGAGTTCGAGCCCTCTCAACGGATCCAGCTGTGGATTCAGCCAGGCCGCAAATCCGGATCCCAGGATAGCCACACGAGTCGGTATGGCCATTACGGGCGGCGCCTCGGCGCCGGACAGAGTAGCCCAACGGTCGGCGAGTTCGTCGAAGGAACAGGTCGCTATGCTGGGGAGCGAAACGCCGTGGTCGACCAGCTTTTTGATGAGCACCAGACGCTGCACCTCTGCTTCGTCGTAGAGCCGCTTGCCGCCCTTCGAACGACGCGGACGAACGGCATCGTGGCGCTCCTCCCATTTCCGCAGCGTGTGTACGGAAACCCCCGTCAGTCGCGCGACTGCGCCGATCTTGAACAGTTGACTCTCAGTTGTCTCTTCCATGCCCAGAACCCTGAAACTGCTCTTTCTCCATCCCCATTGGCGCAGATGTTAGACCTTTTATAGACATGTTGCTACACCCGGCAGCAACGCCCCCAATGTACCGGCGTGCGGCACGTTTTGGCGACCAAGAAATGAAAGAAACCAACGTAAACAATTGTTTTATCTAACTTTAAAATATTCTCGTCGTCCGGGGAAACCAACCATGCCGCTCCTCCCGTGTTGAACGGCCTGCACTCAAAGCCGAACACTCGGCAAGAAAAACTAACCAAAAGTCTAGGTTTTGTACCGAATACTTCCGATCTTATGGCTAGTGACTGCGATTATGTCACTAAGATAGGGTCTTTACCTTAGCTACTGCAGAGGTTTTTTCTCGACATTTCCTAGCTGAACGGACCCAGCCGCTGCCGTTCCTTCGAGAACCCCTCTAAAAACGCCTGTCGTCCCCGCGCAAACGCTCGCGGCGGTCCGGGCCCAAGAAAAACTGATTCTGTCCCGACAAATATAGGGGTACTGTTATGAAGGCTATTTCGGCCAAGCGTTGGGTTATGACGTCGCGTCCTGCGGCATCGCTGATTGTTACGCTCACCTTTCTTGCAAGCGGCCTGGTCGCGGTCGCAATGACGCTGGACTATTTCGGCCCGCCGCCGGCCGGGGATCCGTCGGCCTGGACCGGCCCCATCGTCAGCGAATCCCTCGCAGACGATCTCAAGAACCAGCCGCCCGTCTACAAGGGCGCGCTCGAGGGTGGCCCGACGGGCACCGCTGCCGACCAGGGGGTCAGCGGTCCTATATCCGAGGATCAACTCGATGGCGGCGGCAAATACAATATTCCGACAGACAGCAAGCCGAGCCCATTATTCGGCGCGCAGCCCTTCACGCAGAAGATGCTGCGCTTCGAGGAGTTCGGTACGCGTCCGCTCGATCAGGCGTCAGGCTCGGCGATGCCCTTCCCGCAGCCGGTCGTCGGGCCGTATCCCGCGCAGGACCCCATCGATAGTGCGAAAAGCGGTCCCAGCCCCGCGAAGCTCGACGAATTCCTGCGGGAGCCCGGTTTTGTGCCGTATCCAACGGAGTTTTCCAATACCATCGACAAGAACCCCTGGGAGCCCGACATCGAGAGGTTCCTCGGCCGGGCGCTGGATACGCCGCCTGCGGAAGGCCGTCCGCCCGGCCGCGGCTGGGCGCATCAGCGCTGGAGCGAGTTCTACCCGGTGGAATTCTTCAAGACCGCCCAGGTCGGGGCCCGCGATAACAGCGGATTCCGGGACGAGTTCCAGCGTCACGGCTATTCCGCCGGTGAGTGGGCAGACGGGGGGCTTTACCACAATGGGGGAACGACGGCCGGCACCCGCATTCGTTTTCACCCGAATATGCCGGTTCAGGAACACAAGTCGCTCTGGACATTCGACGGCACGTTGCCGCCCAAACTGCTCAAGGTGCGCGTCGGGCAACCTTTGCTGATGCGGCATTACAACGCGTTGCCGATCGACGTGACGGCGAATAAGGGTTTCGGCATGCACACGATCTCCACGCATGAGCACAACGGGCATTCTCCGGCTGAAAGCGACGGCTTCGCAGGCGCGTTCTACTTCCCGGGGCAGTTCTATGACTACCGCTGGCCGATTGCGCTTGCCGGCTACGATTCGATTAACACCGATGCATCCGATCCGCGCGCCGCTTTCCCCTGTGACACGGGCGAGATGCTGTTCGTCAACGATGCGAATCCCGGCATGAAATCCTGCAAAAACGGTTCTATCAACATTCGTGGCGACTGGCGGCAGACGATGAGCACGCACTGGTTTCACGATCACATGCTCGATTTCACGGCGCCCAACGTCTACAAGGGCAATGCCGCGATGATGAATTACTACAGCGCGCTGGACCGCGGTCACGAGTCGCACGATTGCCATCACGACGACCCGCAGAATAACGTCAATTTCTGCTTCCCGAGCGGCACCGACCTGCCGTGGGGCAACCGTGACTACGACATCAATCTGCTGATTGCCGGCAAGGCCTGGGATCGTGAAGGCCAGCTGTGGTTCAACATCTTCAACAAGGACGGCTTCCTTGGCGACCGGATGCTCGTCAATTGGCTATACAAGCCCTACTTCGATGTCCGGCAGCGGAAGTACCGGTTTCGGATCCTGAACGGTTCTGTGGCGCGCTATCTGAAGCTCGCACTCGTTCAGGAGGTACAGGGGCATAGAAAAGGCGAGATAAAGGGTCGGAGGTCGCAGGGCGTATCCTGGAACCGCATTCCGTTCCACCTGATCGCGAATGACGGCAACATTATGGAGCACGCCATTCCATTCGACGGGCTCCACGACCTCGATTACGACGGCGACGCCGACGAGCACAAGGGCATGCTCCCCGTGCAGGCGATTGCGGAGCGCTACGACATCATCGTCGATTTCGCCGCCCACGGCCTGCAGCCCGGTGACAAGCTGTATTTCGTCAACGTCCTGGAACACAAGGATGGCAAGATCGTCGAGGGCGTCGTCGACCTGGGCGCCGTGCTCCGTGAAACCTACAAGGCGGAACTCGAGTTCGAGAACGGCGAGCCTGCGCGCTGGGTCGACGGCGACCCTGTGGTCGGCAAGTTCCTCGAGTTCATCGTGAACGAGTACCCCGCCGGCATGGACAAGAGTATGGATCCCAAGAAATACGAGCCGGGAGGCCTGAAGATGGTACCGCTCGTGTTCGACAGGGACGACGGCCAACAAATGGCGTCGCTCTCGGATGCCCGCCACCGCACGTTTACGTTCGGCCGTTCGTCCGGCACCGACGCGGCGCCGTGGACGATCAAGACCGACGGCGGCAGCGCCTACACGGCCGACACGCGCCGATTGAGCGCAGCGCCGCAGCTTGCAACCGGTCCCACCGAGGCCGGTTTCGCCGGCGACGGCACCGCCGAAGTCTGGCGGCTCGAAACCGGCGGCGGCTGGAGCCACCCGATTCATGTTCACTTCGAGGAAGGCGTCATCCTGTACCAGGATGGCGAGGCGCCGCCCATCTGGAACCGCTACGCCCGCAAGGACGTATTCCGTATCGGCCCGGAGGAAGAAGCGGCTCGCGATATGGATATTTTTTACAACTTCCGCGAGTTCGCAGGCAGCTACGTCGAGCATTGCCACAATACATCGCACGAAGATCACGCCATGTTACTGCGCTGGGATATCGAGCATCCGGGCCAGGTGGAAATCATGCCGGCGCCGATTCCGACCTGGGACGGCGTGGAGTACGTGGACTCGGTAGCGCTCCCGACGTTCAGGAGCGGCGACGGTTTCGGCCTGCAGAACTGATACGAGGTGATCATGAAAATCGATTTCAGAGTACTGCTTGGCGGGTGCAAGCGAATCCTGCTCCTCGCCGTCCTGGCTGTCGGTTTCGCGACCTTGTCGGCGGCGCCTACCTACGCAGGTGACGCCGGGTCCGTGTGGGGGAAGGATTACTTCCCCAACTACGAGCTCACGGCGCACACCGGCGAGACGCTGCGCTTTTTCGACGATGTTATCGAAGGCAAAGTCGTTGCAGTCAATTTCATATTCACGAGTTGCAAGGACGTGTGCCCGATGGAAACGGCGCGCATGGCGTCCGTGTACGAAATACTCGGCGACCGCGTGGGATCCGACGTGTTCTTTTATTCCATCACGATCGACCCGGAAACCGACACTGTCGAAGTACTGCGCGATTACGCCGATCGATTCGGCGTAAACGGGGACAACTGGAAGTTCCTGACGGGCAACAAGGAGGAAATCGACACTATTCGGGCCAGGTTCGGCCTGTTCGGCGATCCCGAGGAAGAACAGGACCTGTCCAATCACAACATCAACCTGATGCTCGGGAACCAGTCGACCGGCCAGTGGGTACGCCGGTCGCCGTTCGAAAACCCGTATATCCTGGCCAACCAGCTCGGTACCTGGCTGCACGGTTTTCGAAAGGTCAGCGCGCATACCAGTCGCGATTACGCATCGGCGCCGAAGCTGCGGCAGATTTCGGATGGCGAGATGATGTTCCGGGACCGCTGCTCGTCCTGCCACGTCATCAGCGGGGGCCACCTACCGCAGCGCGCCGCACGGGTGCTGGGGCCGGACCTGTTCGGCGTAACGGAGAGACGCGATGACGCCTGGCTGCGGCGCTGGATGGCCGAACCCGACAAGATGATCGAATCGGGCGACCCGATCGCCGTCGCCATGAGCAGTGCATGGGAGGTCGTTATGCCGAACTTTCGCCTCGATCCGAACGAGATCGATAACCTGATTCGCTACATGGAAACCGAATCAGACCGGGTGCGGCAGCAGTATGCATCTGCAAGCAGCGGTAGTGGCGATGCACACCACGATCACGCTGCCCATCATGGAAAGCACTGACCATTCAATTCATGTACGAATTACAAATCATTAGGACTTTACGAATCAGGAATATGACCATGCAAGTTTCACACACAATTGCCCGATATCTAGCGGTTGCAATGGCACTAACCTGTGTCGGCCCTGCTCACTCTGCCGAGCTCCGGATTGCATGCGACCAGTCCAACAACGTCGACGCGAAGATGGCCGCGCGCTATATCCACACCCCCAAACGCGCGCTGTTCGACGTCAGCTTCAAGGCACCGGCGTCGATGGGCTACGAAGCACGCGAATCCCTCGAAGTTCGTGTCGACGGTTACGTGGTCGGCTACGCAGAGCTGACGTCGAGAGCCGGCGACACGCTCGGCGCGAGCCTGAGTTTTGATTCCTACGCCAACTCCGGCTACGCGGATAATGCAGCGCTTTTACCGTTTCCCGCTAGCTGGCCGGGCTCACTGCCGCCGCAGCCGATCGGCATTAGCGCGGGCTCGCGCATCATGATCGGTAGCCTCGGTTGCACGTTGCGCTAGCGACGCCGCCTACCAATCAGTCGCGGCGCCGGCCCATGGACGGGCCGACCATTCGCCAGGGACCTGGCCAAAAATTCGCGTGGGGGTTACCAGCATGGTTGCTGTTATTCGATCGAACGAAACTCCGGGTCGGCGGGCGCTCGTCGTCGACGATTCACGAATTGCACGTTACGTACTGAGTGGCATGCTCGAGCAGCTCGACTTCGACGTCGAGACCGCAGACTCGGCCGAGGCCGCATTGAACCGACTTTCAGACAGTCTTCCGCACGTCGTTTTCATGGATCACCTCCTGCCGGGTATGCAGGGACTGGAAGCCGTGCGCAAGCTGCATGCCCGTCCGGACATGGCCGACACACGCATCGTCATGTATACCTCGCAAGATAGTGACCTGTTCGCAGACGTTGCTCGTGCGGCGGGTGCGGACGACGTGTTCGTGAAGACCGCGGATTCCAGCATGCTGGAAAAGATCCTCGGTCGGCTTGACCTGCTGCCGGTCGGAGTAAACACGCCCGGAGGGTGCGGTAATGTGGTGGCGCTGCCGCGCCGTGAGGATTCACTCGGTAGCGACCGCCCCCTCGAAGAGTTACTGGAGCCGATTCTCGACCGCCACCGGGAGAAACTGCGGCAGGACCTGCTGTCGGAGTTCGCGATCCTCGAGCGCTACGAAGAACGCATGCGGCTGGAAACGATGCGCCGGATCGATGCAATGACTGAACGCGCGATTGGATCAATTTCGCGTTCCCTGCAGCCGCTCTCCGGGATCGGCGAGGGTCCTCGGGTTGTGGATAAGCGCCGCCCGGTACTCAGGGCGGCGGCCATCGCTGCCGCGCTATGCGTCGGGTTGGCCATCGGATCCGTCACCGGCGAATCCGACAGCGATGTTGACCCGTCGCAGACCGGTGTCGAACCGGTAGCCATGCTCGTCGATTAGCGAAGGAGCCGAAGCCTGTCGGCGGCGATCTCGCCGTTCGGCGACAGTATGAAGCGTTCACACTGCAGCCCGACGAAGAAGCTGCCCGTCTCGTCCGGGTTTTCCGTGATCTTGATTTCGTCCGGGTTGACGTGGCGTTTCACGAAATCACTCAACAACGTAGCGATGCTGGACTTTTCAGCGGCGATTACGATGTTCATGACAATCTCCTTAACCGGCCTTTCCTGGCCATTTCCCTAGTGTCACGTACAGCCTAGCGCCGGGCCGCTTAACCGCGCCTGAAATTTATGTGAATGATAGCTGAAGGCAAATTGGCACATTATCGGTGGAAATCACTGATTTTCCTTGAAAATGCGACCTGCGTCGGTAAACGCAGGACCCGTAAACGAGTACCGTATGCGCAGGTTCCACGGGCTTATCCATGCAGGTCAATCGCATCCTCATCACCGCAAGTTTCGTCTGGCTGCTGGTCTCATTCTGGCATCGCAACGAACTGCCCGGGAACATCGACTACGTACCGGACCTGGTGACTGAACCGGTACAGGAGAGCACGAGCAAACGGCCTTTCGATGTCGAATTCAACGGCGTCAACTACAGCGTCGCGCCCGAGTATGCCTACGACATCACCGGCATGATCGTGTCCTACCGGCATCACGACGGCAACAGCCGCATGCATTCCCGCGCCAACGATCACCTGAACATGCTCGACGTCTGCGTCATCTGGGGCGACAACCCGAAGAATGAGCGCCTGCACAAGATCAGCTTCTGGAACGGCATCTTCACCTGCAACGTTAAAACCCGTGACCAGCAGGCCTGGGACGCGTTCGACATGACACAACTGTCGAACAATCACCTGGTCTCGGACGACGAATTCATTCGCAAGCAGGCGCGCAAGATCAAAGTGGGGGACCAGGTACGCATCAAGGGGTATCTTGCGAGCTACGGTGGCGAAGGCGGCGGCAAGCGGGGCACCAGCACGACGCGTACCGATACCGGCGACGGCGCCTGCGAGACCATCTATGTCGAGCAGTTCAAGATTGTCAGGCCGGCAACCAGCTACTGGCGCATCTCGATGTGGATTTCCCTGGCGCTGCTGCTAACCGGGCTCGTGGTTCATTTCAGTCGGCCCTATCGGCCGTACTGAGACCGACCCCGAGTCGCGGTATAGTAGCGGCTGGCCCATTCGAACAAGCAGAATCATGGCTGCCCAAAACCGCTCGTTCCAGAGCGCAATCGCGCTCTCCGTCTCTTGTCTGATTCTTGCCTCGGGCACCGCCAAGGCATCGACTCACGACGATCTCGTCGATCTCTTCAAAGACTGGCGAGCCTTCGAATCGCCGCCGCTGCTCGACGGCGCCCCGGATTACACGGCCGAACGCTTCGAGGCGCGCCAGCCCGAGTTCCTGGCGTTACGCGCACGACTCGGCGCCTTCGACATCAGTGACTGGCCGATCCCCGAGCAGGTCGACTGGCATCTCGTTCGCGCCGAGATGAACGGCTACGACTTCAATCGGCAGGTCTTGAAACCGTGGGAACGCGACCCCGCGTTCTACAAGACCCTGTGGACCTACCGCAGCGATGTACCGGCGCACGAGGGACCGACCCACCATGCCGTCGTCGAGCTCTGGACCTACGAATTTCCATTGTCGGATTCCGAGCAAGATCGTCTCATCGATGAACTCAGCGTCATCCCGCCCCTTTTCAAACAGGCAAAGAAAAACCTCACCGGTAATGCGCGCGATTTGTGGGTGACCGGTATCCGCGACATTCGCCAGGACATCGAGAACCTCAAGGCGCTAAACGACAGCGTCGGCAACGATGTAAGTACGGACCTGCAGAGGGCGATGGCGCTGGCCTTCGCGGCTGCCGAAGAACTCGTCGCGTGGCTGGAAACCGAATCGCCGAAGAAGACCGGGCCGTCCGGTATCGGCAAAGACAACTACACCTGGTACCAGCAGAACGTGCATCTCGTACCGCTCACCTGGGAAGACGAGGTTCGTCTGCTGCAAAGGGAACTCGACCGTGCGTGGTCCTCGCTGAAACTCGAGGAGCAGCGGAACCGCGATCTTCCGCCTATGGTGGCCGCGGATTCCCCTGAAGAATACGACGCGCAGGCGCTCGAGGCCGTCGATCGCATCATGCGCTTCCTGGCTGAGAAGGAAATCGTCACGGTCGCCGACTACATGAGACCAGCGTTGCTCGCGCACCTGGGCGCTTATGTACCCGAGGAGACCCGCCACTTCTTCTGGATCACCGCCCACTATGACCCGGCGCCGCTGTTCACGCATTTCTACCACTGGTTCGAACTCGCGCGCATGGACACCGAGCCGCACCCGAGCCCGATCCGCCAGGGCGCCCTGCTCTACAACATCTTCGACAGCCGCAACGAAGGCACGGCGACCGGCGTCGAGGAAATGTTCATGCACGCGGGCCTTTACGAGGACAGCCCGCGTTCCCGGGAACTCGTCTGGATACTGCTCGCGCAGCGCGCCGCGCGCGGCCTCGGCTCACTGTATGCGCACGCCAATCAGATGACGATGGAAGAAGCCGGCGGCGTGCACATGGAATGGACGCCCCGCGGCTGGATGAAGACCGAGAAGGAACTGCTGATCTTCGAACAGCATCTTTACCTGCGCCAGCCGGGTTACGGCACCAGCTACGTCACGGGCAAGTATCTGCTCGAACGCACGCTCGCCGATTACGCGAAGCAGGCCGAGGATCGCGGCGAGGCGTTCCAGCTGAAGGACTTTTTCGACACGCTCAACCGTATCGACAGCATCCCCATCTCCCTGGCACGCTGGGAGATGACGGGGCTGGATGACGAAATCCGGACGCTGATTGCGGAATGAATACCACTCCACCCGTGCAACACGCGATGCGCATCATGCGGTCGATTGCCACGGTCGTCGGCGTATTACTGCTAACCATCTATTTTGGCTGGGCTTTCGAATCGCGCAACATGCTTCAGCTTGGTCCGGAGCACCGCATTCAGCTCGAGCACGAGTTTCGCGCGAGCCAGGAAGACGAGACGGACTGGGCCGGTTACCTCGAGATCGAGGAGCGCCTCGCTGCCGAGCTCGCAGAGAAGATCATCGACATCGACAGGCCGGACAGCCTCGTTGATCGTTATTCGACCGGCAGCCTGAGTAATCCGGCGCGCTTCCCGGCGGACTGGAATCGCTCCTACCAGACCACGGTGCCATCGGCGCGTGGCGTGGCCGTGCTGCTGCACGGGCTGTCCGACTCACCCTACTCGATGCTGGCCACGGCGCAGACACTGGCGGGTGCCGGATACAACGTCGTCGTGCCGCGCATGCCCGGCCACGGCTTCGCGGTAGGCGGGCTGCTGCAGGCCCGCTGGGAAGACTGGACGGCCGCTGTGCGCATTGCGATGCGCCATGCGGCCAGCATGCCGGGGGCGGAACAGTCCTTGCTGATCGCGGGCTACTCGAACGGCGGTTTACTCGCTATCGACTATGCGCTCGAATGTGATGATCTGGACGACGCGCCCTGCCCCGATGGCATCGTGCTGATGTCGCCGGCGATCGCCGTTTCGGGGGCTGCCATCGTCACCAATCTGCACCCGGTTCTTTCCTGGATGCCATATTTCAAACAGTTCCAGTGGCTTTCGATCCTGCCGGAGATCGACCCGTTCAAATTTACGTCGTTTCCGAAACGAGCCGCGTGGGAGATCTACCGCGTCTCCAGGCGCACCCACAAACAGCTGGCAAACCCGGCGGAAGTGGCGAAGTTGCCCCCGATGCTGACGTTCCAGTCAGTGGTCGACAATACGGTTACGGCGCGGGCCATTGTAACGCTGCTGTACGACCGACTCCCCGCGAACAACAGCAGGCTCGTGGTCTACGATATCAATCGCAACAGCACCGCGTTACACCTGATGAGGACACAGCCGCTAGACGTTATGGAGTACTTCGAGTCGACGGCACCGCACGATTTTTCGATCACTTTGCTTCGCAACAGGGATCGCTCAACGAACGAACTCGACGCTTATACGCTGCCCGCCGGTGAGGCCGGGGCCGCGGCCGAATCTACCAGCCTCGCGTGGCCCACCGGCATCTACTCCTTGTCCCACATTGCGATACCGTTTCGCCCGGACGACGTCGTGTATGGCGATGGCACCGCCAACAATGACGACGACCTCAAACTTGGTGCGCTTGCGCCTCGCGGCGAAGCGGGCGTGCTGATGCTCACCCCCGACTTCTTCCTGCGCACGCGCCACAACCCGTTCTATGCCTATCAGGCGAAAGCGCTGACCGAGTGGATCGATACCCTGCAGACACCCTAGTTACGGCAACAGGGCGTAGCCCTCCGACTGCAGCACGGTAAGCATCGTCATCGCGGACAGAGCCACCTCTGCGGGACTCGCGAGTTCACTCTTTGCAACGTTTCCGAATGCAAGCGACTGTCCGCAGACATAAAAGCGAACACCCGCCGCATGCAGTTTACTCACGAGTTCCAGGTTCGGGTTATCGATCCGGTAACGAGACCGGTAGGCCTCATCATCGAGAATATTCTTTACTGCCCCGCCGTGCACAACAACCGCGAGCTCCATGTTCGCCATTGGAACACCGTTTCGCGCATGCATATTGAGGTAGCGTGCCACGCTCACGAGTTTCGGATTCAGTGCTCCCGCGTCATCGCCATCGTGTTCGATATCGAACACGGCGCGAAAAACGAAACCGTCATCGAGCGCCACATCCCTGTCCTCGATCGGATAGGTTGGCCCGAATCCCTCGATGGCAGGGCCGAGTGACGGCTCTGCAGCACCGACAGACGTAAACAGGCAAAACAGCGACAAAAGCAATCGTAACGGCATCAGCATTCTCCCGGGCAGGCGCGCTTTCCGGCCATTCTACTGCCCTTCGCTTGAGCGACCGACAGTTCTTCATCAGGGATTAATCAGGACTTCTTCCGTTCGCCGGCTGGCATTGCCGGTAGCGTCGAACCTGGCGTTAAGCCAGAGCGCATCCGCAAGTAGGGGGGAAGGGTTACGTTTCTGAAGTGGATGCAAGTCACATGCAATGGAAGGAGTAATGCTATGAAAATATTGAGGAAAGCCGTCTTAGTTTCGAGCATGTTTTTGGTCATAACGAACGTGCACGCCGAGCCGACCCACCACGGATGGTCATCGACGACGGGCTTCGTGTTCAGCGACAACAAGGCCGCGATCGAGGCAATCATGGGAGAAACGGCCGAGGAGATTGCGACGCCGGTGGGCATTCGCTGGCGGGTCCGCGGTGCCATGGCCGGCACGTTCACCTATGATTCGGACGCAGCGCAGGCACCCACCGGAGTCGATTTCACACGCTACAAGGGGCCCAACCAGTCATGGGTATCGACGCTCTCCAATTCAACAGGAGTCGTAGGTACCTATGCAGGCGAGGTCGGCCAGGTCATCGTCCGGGATGCACCGGGGCAGGACCTGGTCAACGTGAACATGTGCGGGTCCCCTTGCGGAGACGGCGTCGTGTCATTCAGCGTCGGTCCCTGGCTCGCGACGAATGCCTCGGTTGTCTGGGTCGGTGACGGCTTTCAGGACGGCGACAGCTTGCCCGCTTCGCTGCCACCTGCCGGGGCCGGCGCGCCGCTTGGCCTGTACACGTTCTTCAACAGCAATACCGGAGAAAACGTATCCATCCTGACGATTAACGTAGACTTCGGCGACGCTGTGCAAACGGTCGACATCGATGTCAAGCCGGGAAGTGAGCCGAACTGCTTCAACGTAAACGGTCACGGTGTCATCCCGGTCGCGGTACTTGGAAGCGCAGACCTCGACGTCGGAAACATCGATCAGACAAGCCTGTCTTTCGGCGGCATGAGTGTTCGTGTGCGGGGCAACCGGTTCCCCCAATGCTCCGGCGAATTCGTCAACGAGGATGTCTTCCTCGACCTGGTATGCCAATTCGAAGATGACAGCAGCGCCTGGACGGCGGGCTCCGACGAAGCAGCGCTCTCGGGTTCGTTGCTCGACGGCACGCCTTTTGAAGGCAGCGATTCCATCTGTCTCGTGCCCTGACGCGGATCGTGTTCGTCAAACGCCGTGCCCCGCGCCTGCGGGGCACGGCATCTATCTCTTTAGCCGATAGCTGACGTTGTTCTGCTTGACGACTATCAGGTTGCGCTTCTTCAGTTCTTCGATGATGGCATCGAGCTCTTCTTGTTCGAGCTTCTTCGTGAACAGCGTGTTGATCGTGTTCTGCAGGGTTCTCACCTTGCGCGGCCGCGAGTGGCCGCGCTGGCGCAGGTTTCTCACGATCGCATCGATTTGCTCGTCACGGCTCGTCGTGTCCGGAATCCTGAGCTCGGGGATCTCCGCGAGATCCGTCTCCCGCCGTATACGGATCTTCCTGCCCTTGAGGTGCTGGATCAGCGGATCGAAGCCCCGGTCCTTGCTGACGATGTGGAAATGCGCGTCCGGTTCTTTCGCAGCGAGTTCGCCGACGTAATACGCAATGTGAAAGTCCAGTGCGTTTGGCCCGCTGCCTGCAATTTCGACGTAGTCCGCCTGCTCCCCTAAAGCCTGCATGGCAACGACGAAGTGCCGCGGGAACTTCGTCTGGTTGGCGCCTATGAACACGAGTACCCGAAACGGATGTTCCTTAAGCAGTTCCAGGTTCTTCGGTTGCACGTTCTCGAAATCGACGAGCACGTACTTTGATCCTCCCGTCGTGCTGCCTTGTGTTACAACCTCATTGTCGTTCGTTACTTTGCTCGTCTTCTTGCGCTTCTTGGCCACGGGCTGTCCATTGAGATCAATATCGGATTGACGATACGTGAAATAGCGATGAAACGGGGAAAATCAACGCGTGAAGAATCGTACGATCTCCACCATCGCCTCGGTATCGAAGCGACAGTAGCGCCTTAGCTGCTCATCGAGCTCCGCCTTTCGCTCCGGGCTGACATCCGCCTGTATTGCCTCGATGAAGCCGTCGGATGCGCCGGCCCCCTCCTTGATACCTTCGAGTTTCGCATAGTCCATGTCCGGATTGATCGCCGGCATCACCGCCTTGATCGACCAGGAACCGAGCATCTTCGGGTGATAGTAATTTTCCTTTACGACCGGGTGCAGGTCGTACAGGCGATCGATGATCTTCGAGAGTGGCGCCTTGAGATCCGGATAGAGTTCGATCAGGTTGTTCAGGACCCCCTCCTCGTAGCGGGTCCACATAAGCACCGGGCCATCCTCGCCCAGGCACTCGATCAGTTCCAGTGTCAGCGCCCGCATCGGCGGATCACCCGAGATGTCGAGAAATTCCTTGTGCAGGAACTGCCCCGGCGTCTCTTCGATGTGGCAGGACCACTGGATCGCGAGCGAACTGTACGGTCGTGTCCCGGCCCAGAACGGCACTGCGGGCGCGATGGTTTCGAAGTCGAGGTAGTAGCGCGGGTACGGCAACGCCGCGAATGCGCGGCGCGCGCCATCGAGTAGTTCCGCTTTACCGCTGCACGTAACCCGGTGTATGCGCCGCTGCGTCTCGGCTGAAATGACATCCGCTGGGACGTCGCGGATATCGCGGTAACCGAGGGCTACGTATTCGCCGAGTCTCGCCTTGCCGCCGCCGAGCCCGGAGACCGGATACTCGGTGTCCGTCGGCCAGCAGTGCTTAATGAACTGGCAGTCGTATGGACTGCTGCAGTGGGCGCCGACATTGACATCGGGCCGCGGTCCCGTCACTGCGTCACGCGCGCTCGCGACGAGATCGACAACGGATGGCTCCAGCATACGCACTTCATCCGTCAGATCGTGTTCGACCAGCAAGCCGTCATAATCACCATTGCCCGGATACACGAAGCGATTATTGATGTGTGCCAGCGAGACCCGCGTCACGTTGATACCGGAGTTGCGCAGCACCCAGTCCTGGATTGCGCAATCAAGCACGTGATATTCCTTCACCGACGTCGATGCCTTTATCTCGATAATGCGCCAGCCATCCGCGTCGGGCATCAGCACATCGGCCCTCACCAGTACACCCTCGTAACGGAATGTCGCCTCGAAGATCGGAAAGTCGGCGCCGCCCTCGATGAGCTCGTGCGTCTTGTTGAGCATGAGCCCTACTCGCTTGTCGAACGCGATCTCGACCGAGCCGGGCATGCCGTAGAGTTGCTGCGAAATTTTGCCGACGAGATGACCCGTCGCCCAGAGTGATTCGGTCTGCGCGGATATCTCGCCGAGATCCGGATGGTTCTTTTCGAGATGCACGCGCTTCGCGCACTGCCACGCCGAAATCAGGCGGGATTTGGAGAGAAACGGTCGGCGAGAGGCCATCCCGACAGTCTACACGATGAAAATGACGTTGCTTATCTGCAACAGATCACCGTCGAATGCGGCTTTCAGGTATACGGAAAATCCCTTAATTGACCGTTTCGATCAATTAGTCAAATCTGTGAACCGAAACACAATGCGGGTGTCAGAGCCCGTTAGCATTCGAATCACTTGGGCAAAATGAAGGAGAACGTCATGTTGCGTTCATCACTACTAATTATGCTCCTCGCGTTTTCGGCCTCGGCCAACGCGCAGGGTTTTGACTACAACTGGTTGGGAATCAACTACGGCACCATCGATTTTGACGATTTCAATGCCGATGGAAATGCTCTTGGTATCGACGGCTCGTTCGCCTTTCACGAGGACTTCCACGCATTCGCGTCATATGACGCAGCAGACCTCGACTTTGGGATCGACAGGACCACATTCAACATCGGCGTTGGCTACAACACCGAATTGTCGAATGTCGTCGACGCCTATGCGCGCCTGTCGTATGAGTATGTCGAAGTCGACGTATCAGGATTTGGAAGCCAGGATGACAACGGTTTCGGATTCGGGGTGGGTATGCGTTTCGCGGCCACGGAACAGCTCGAGCTGGAAGGCGCCATCAAGTACGTCGACCTCAACGACACCGGCGACGAGACCGCGCTCATTCTCGGCGGGCTGTACAGCTTCACACCCGCGTTTGCCGCCGGGCTGTTCGGCGAATGGGGCGACGACGTAACGGCCTACACACTCCTCGGCCGCTTCTATTGGGGACAGTGACTAAAAGTGCCAGGCGATGCCAGAGCCCCGCCCCGCGCGGGGCTTTTTTTTGCCGGTTACCATGGTCTGCAGGCGCCTCGAAATGGCACCCTGTCTTGCAATACATCCGCCGCAGGCACAGGATGATGGAACCAGAAGGAGGCGAATTTCGTCAAAGTACAAGGAGGTGTATGAGCGATGAAAGACAACAACGCAAAAACCAGAGGTTGGGCGATACTCCTGCCGTTCGCGGCCTCGCTGTTCACTCTGCCGGGATTGACCGGCTGTGAAACGACGACGCACGCGCAACAGGGCGAGGTAGTCGGCGGCGTCCTCGGGGGCGTGCTGGGATCCCAGGTTGGTGAGGGCAGCGGACAGACTGCTGCGATCATCATAGGCACGATGGCTGGCTCGATGATAGGCCGGCATATCGGCCAGACGATGGACGACGTGGACCGTATGAAGACGGCCGAGGCGCTGAATAACAACCGCACCGGCCAGCCGACGACCTGGACCAATCCCGACACAGGCGAGGAATACACGGTAAAGCCGACGCGCACCTTTGAGGAGTCCGGCGGTCCGTGCCGGGAATTCGAGCTCGATGCGACCGTCGGTGGCGAACCCGACCAGACAGTCAACGGCACGGCCTGCCTGCAGGCTGACGGCAGCTGGAAGATAGTGCAATAGCGCGGCCGTCCCTGTAGGCAGAAGCCTTCACAAGCTGCTAGTCTTGCGCAACCTTGCGGTGCGGCGTCCCGCTGCGCCGGAACCGTCAATAACTTGTTTAAAGGAGCATGCCCGTGAGAGTTTCGTTCCCGATTGTCCTCATGATCCTGGCCGGCATCGCCCAGGCCGGTGAAATCGATGCAAAGGTCGAGGCTGCGCTGGCGGCCGAGTCGCGCCCGGAAGCCCACGTTGAACGAGATCGTAATCGCAGGCCGCTCGAGACGCTGAAGTTCTTGGGCCTCGAGGACGACATGACGGTACTGGAACTACTCCCGGGAGGCGGCTGGTACACGCGCGTTCTCGCGCCGGTTCTCGCCGAGAATGGCAAGCTCTATGTCGCACTCGGCACCCGCACCGTGTCCGAGAAAGTACTTACCGAGCCCGGCTTCGACAAGGTCCAGGTCATAGAGACCGATGCCAACGTCCGCCGGCCGGAAGGCAGCCGTTACTACGCGCTCGATGACTTCTCGTTCGGCAAGTCCGGCGTCGACATGGTACTTACGTTCCGGAACGTTCATAACTTCGACGCAGAGTCCCGCGACCGCCTCAACCGCGCCGTGCTCGATGTGCTGAAGCCCGGCGGCTTTTATGGCGTCGTCGACCACACGAAACGGCACATGGAACCGGAAACGCCGGAAAATCGCCGCCGTATCGACCCGGTGCTTGTCATCAAGGAGATGCTCGACATCGGTTTCGAATTTGTCGATTACAGCGACCTGCACTACCGCCCCGATGACGAACTCGAGTACGAGGTCGGCCGGCGCTCGGTAACCGGCAATACGGACCGTTTCACGCTACTGTTCAGAAAGCCCTGACCCGTCTCCGTCTGCAACAATTCGCCACTCCCCGGCGACACGAGAGAGTAAAGCCATGAAAAGACTGCTCGCAATCATCCCTTTGGGTATCGCCCTGATCATCGCCTCCTGCAACCAGTCGCCGCCACCGGGTAACCCGAAGATACTGGAACAGATGTCGATCGCCTGGGAGGAGGCCTTGAACACCAAGGACCTCGAGACGCTGACGTTGATCTATGAAAGCGACGCGCGGATCATGCCGCCGAACGGCAAGATGATGCGCGGTGCAGAAGGTGTGCGTGAGACCTTCGGCGCCATCATGGACGCAGGACTCACCGGGAAAACGACGATTGTCGAGATATCGATGTCCGGCGGTCTCGCCCACAAGATCGGCGCTTACGAGATCATGGACGGCGACACCGTCATAGACACCGGCAAGTTCATCGAGACCTGGCAAACGAGTGAGGACGGCAAGTGGCGCATTTCGAACGACATCTGGAACAGCGACAATCCTCCCGCGCCACCCGAGCGGCCGATGCATGCCAAGCACCACCAGCAGGGCAAGGGAATGGGCCACCCGCACGTCATGATCCTGCACGAAGTTGAAGACGCCGAACGCTGGCTCGCGGCTTGGCGCGGCGAAGACAGCCGCCACCAGATGTTCCAGGACAACGGCGCCGCGCACGTGCATACCTTCCAGAGTGGTGACAACCCGAACCTCACCGGGCTCGTCATCGCCGTGAAGGACATGGCGACATTCCACAACATGCTGTCATCGGATGAAGGCCAGGCCGCCGCCGCGGAGGACGGGGTCATTGCCGATAGCATGAAGGTGTTGATGGAAGCAAAGTAGCACCTGCAGACATCCCGTATATCCGCGCCCTGTAACGCGTGCTAGCGTGTTTATGTTGGCAACAACAGGAGCGCGTCATGAACGCAAGACGATCGGCCGTCTGCATGGCGGCTGCCCTGTTAATCATCGTCGGCTGCGCAAGCTCACCTGACGATGAAAGCCGGCGGCAGGCGATCGAGGCGGATATCCAGGAAATACTGAGTCTATCGCTCGGCGAGGACGGCAAGCCACTGCGCTGCCTGTCGGACAGCCGTTACACGGGCTTCCGGGCACTCGACGAAAAACACCTCCTGTTCACAGGACTGGGCGACAAGCGTTGGGTCAACGCGCTGCGGCACCGTTGCTACGACCTTCGGCACGGTTCCGTGCTGCGCGTGCGTGCGTTCAGCTACTCGCGCATCTGCGATATGGACCGCTTCGCCGTCGATGACTGGTTCGAGTGGCCGTGGTACTCGCGCTGGCCATGGCAGTGGGGCGCATGGAGCACCGGCATGACCTGCACGATGGGCAAGTTCTACCCGGTTACCGAAGGCCAGGTCGCCGAAATCGAGGCCGTACTGCGCAGTCGTTAGCGAGGCCGCACGTCGGCCGCGAAACCTTTGTCTACTCGAGGCTCTTCTTCATATCGTTGAACAGGGCGACGTATATGCCGTGGCAAAAATCATGCACGGGCTCATTGATTTGCACTTCCTGATGCGTTGTACCCATGCTTCCCCCTCGTCGCAGATTGATGTTGTCGTCAGGAAAATATTGCGTCGATGGCTTCGACCACGTCAGGCGTAAATCGATCAACAAATTTGGCCGCTTTCATGTTCTCGTGAACCTGCTCGACGCGACTAGCACCCGTGATGACCGTGCTCACCCAGGGATTTTGCAGGCACCACGCAAGCGAAAACTGCGCCAGCGTCGCGCCCATTTGCTTCGCGAGTGGTTCCAGCGCGGCAACTTTGGCGAGCCGGTCAGCATCAGTGATCTGATCCCGCAGCCAGGCCAGACTCTCTAGCGAGCCGCGGCTGCCCGCGGGCACTCCTTTCTGATACTTCCCTGTCAGCGTGCCGGAGGCAAGCGGGCTCCAGGTGGTCGAGCCGTAACCATGATCTTCGTAAAGGTGTTTGTACGCCTCGCTGAAGCGATGCTGTTCGAACAAATTGTAGACAGGCTGCTCGACGACGGGTTTATGCAGGTTATACCGTTCCGCGATTTCTATAGCGTGCTGTATCTCCGGCGCCTCCCACTCTGAGGTACCCCAATACAATGCCTTGCCACGCTCGATGATGTTGTGCATCGCCCAGACCGTTTCTTCCAGCGGTGTCGTCGGATCGGCGCGGTGGCAGAACAGCAGGTCAACGTACTCGAGGTCGAGGCGCTGCAGCGAGCCGTCGATGGACTCGAGGAGATATTTTCGGTTCAGCGTGTTGGTCTCATTGGGGTTATCGTGCAGCCCCCAGAACAGCTTCGTAGAAACGAGGTAGCTGCCGCGGCGCCAGCCGAGGCGCTTCAGGGCCTCGCCCATGATCTCTTCGGACCTTCCGTTCGCATACGCTTCGGCATTGTCGAAGAAGTTGACCCCGGCATCGTAGGCCGCCGCCATCATTTCGACCGTGTCTTTTACGTCGACCTGGGTATGAAATGTCACCCAGGACCCGAATGAAAGTTCGCTTACTTGAATGCCGGCCTTACCAAGGTGGCGATAGTTCATGCTGCGCCCCATGATTCAATGGATGCGCCATGATAAACAAAACAACGGGCCGGCGATCAGGGTCTTTGCCGCTCACGCCAGGGATTCTTGCTTGCGCAGTACGCTGAGATACGTCTCGGGCTCCGGACGAACGCGGTAATTGTCGGTCTCGTGTACCCAGATTATCTCGCCCCCTTTGGCAGTGATGATCACTGTGGGTAGCACGGTATCGCCGGCATACCCGAGTGCCTGCATGCCGGCGGGAAGCCCGTTTCGATGGGCTATCCCCAGCTTTTCGGCGGCGCGATTGCCGTCGTCGGTCAGGAAATCGAAGGACACGTCGAATTTCCTCGCGAGGCTCCTGGTGTAGCGGTGCGGCTGAGGTGAGATCAATGCAACGCGTGCGCCGAGTTCCTCGAGCCGCCTGTAGTCATCGGCGATCTCCCGGATCTGTGCCATGCACAGCGGGCACCAGTTGCCGCGATAGAAAATCCAGACGCAGGGCTTGTCTGTCAGCGACACCGACGTGACTGTATCTCCCCGGGTGTCGGTCAGCTCGAATCCGGGCAATGCCTTTCCGACCTCGAGCGCCTGGCTGTGACGGTTGCGAAAACTCGAATACCAGTAGTCGTAGACGAGAAAGCCGACGAGCCCCAGCACGGCGAGAACCGGCGCAGTCGCGCTGCCGCCGAGCGAATAGCCCCGCAGGGATGCGATGACGCCGATCAGGCCCATCACGATCAGTACCGGGAATCGGGCGCTCGTGCGCGGCACATTCCTGAAGATCATTAGCGACGAGATCACGAGCACGAATGGCGCGTAGACAAGCAGCACTCCGCCCCAGGTCAGGTAGTCCTGGGTCGCCAGGAGCATTTGCACCGCCAGCACGGCGATGCTCATCGTGGCCACCATGTACAAGGTGACGTAGAGGGATTTCAGGGCGTTCATACGACGGCTCAGACACGAAAACCGCGAAAAAGTGCCGCAGCAGCAGCACCTGAAACCGGCTATTTCTTATCTTCTTCCTCGTCGTCCGCCTCTTCATCGTCACCGTATTCCTTGAAGATACAGTGCTGAGCAAAGGCTTTGGCGTCGTTCACCGACCAGTCACTCTTCGGAGTGTCCGCCATCTTTTCGCACCACCTGTCGCTGCCCACCTCGGGCTCACAGCCGGCGAGAAGCAGTGCAGCCCCGAGTGCGGCAAGGGTCGTCAACAGTCTTTTCAGTATCATTGCCGTAAAGACGATCGTCTCCGGTTGTTCTTCCCGTGGCTAGTGTACGACGCAGGCACCCAGGGAGCGAGCCCGGCATACAACCGAATCCCTTGGCCGGCCCCGACACGACCAGCCTACTTCGTTAAGTCGCTATAGCCCGAGCCGACTTGCTGCGTCAGTTTGCAATTGCGACCACGGATTCGAAATCCTGTTCGCTATGCTCTATCGCATGCTTAGTGCAGCGATATACGTCCCCTGCGTTCTTTTGACCTTTCGGGAAGAGCACTTTCAGAGCTTCACAGGCCTCCCTTGCGCTCATCTCTATGCGTTTTTCGAGTTCCTCGACGTCGCTTTCCTTGGTCAAATCCAGGTCAGCATACATCACCTGCCGCTGCAGCTGGATTACCTCGGTCGTGTAGCCGTTGGGGCCCCTTGCAGTCACTTTTCGATTTATGACCGGCGCCTCGACGCGTATTTCCTCGATCCGCGCTCCGTCTTTCTCTTCGTCGTCATCCTGCGCAAGCACCGGGTCCGCGCGTAGCAGTCCGAAGGTCAGGAGAAAGGCGAATGCGGCACCAATAACGAGGGATCTATTTCTTAACATGGCCATGCCCTCTCATTAAGCGGTGAAATTTAACCAACCCCTGTTCCGGATTCCGTTCGCGATTCAGAGCAGCCTCAAGCGCACCTGCCCCGGCAGCTCGGCATCCTTGCATTGAGTTAGCTTAACCGCTTGTCGTTGAATGGGAGCGCACCCGTCGCAAATCAATGCGCAGAAATACCTATGCGCTGCGCTGTTAGACTTAGCGCATGTTTCTCGTGGTGATCGGCGCCTTGCTGGGCGCACTATTTGGCGGCTTTACCGGGCTGCTCATCGGTGCAGCGTTAGGCTACGCGGCCGGCGCTGTGTTGCGGCAGACCGTTGTTGGCGGACTGCAGGTCGTGCAGTCGCAGCTGGTCGATTCGACCTTCTCCATCATGGGGGCGTTGTGCAAGGCCGACAGCGTCGTCACCCGTGACGAGATCAATGCGGTGGAACAGATCTTCACAATGCTCAGGCTGCAGGGCGAGCAGCGGAACCAGGCCAAGGCAGCCTTTAAGCGTGGCAAGCAGCCGGACTTCGATCTCGACGCTGCGGTTGACCGGTTCGCGCGCATAAGCCGCCGGCGCGCTCCGCTCATACAGCTGTTCCTGCAGCTGCAGGTGATGGCCGTGGCCGCCGATGGCAAAGTGGACCCCGCCGAGCACCAGATGCTGGTTCGAATCGCCCGGCGGCTGGGCCTGAGCGAGCACGATGTTGCGCAGCTCGAAGCGCTGTTGCGCGCCGGCGCGGCAGGCCCGTCGGCACGCGGCGCGCCGCCTAGCCGGGATCGCCTCGCCGACGCCTATGCGGCGCTTGGCGTATCACCGGAAGCCAGCCCGGCCGAGATAAAACGCGCCTATCGGAAGCTCATCAGTCAGAATCATCCCGACAAGCTAGCTTCGAGGGGCCTCCCCGAGAGCATGCGCGCGGTCGCCGAGGAGCGCTCGCGCGAGATCAACGCTGCTTATGACCTGATCAAGAGCGCACGCGGTATGGTGTGATGGCTCGCCCGGATCGGTTCAGGATTTGTCCCGGTTCAGGACGCCTTTGCCGACGTAGTTGATCGACGAAAACTCTTCCTGCTCCGGGATCTCGAAGGTGTCGGTCGCATCGAGATCCACGCCGTCCGCTTCTTCAACGTCCTTCTCCGCATAGATAATGCGAACATCGCCGACCGCAATGACATCTTTGTTCTCAAGCACCATGCGGCGAGTCGTCTCACCATTGACTGCAGACCCGTTCGTGCTCCCGAGATCGAGGTAGTACACCCCATCGGCGGCCCTGGCGAACAGTCCATGAAGACGGCTGACCTGCACGTCCTGAAGGCAGATATCGCAAAGCTTATCGCGCCCGATCAGTAAATTACTGCCGTTCAGGCGGATTCTTTTCTCCGCCTCACCCCCTACTTTCACGATCAGCTGGCCCGCCGGTTCGTCGGAATCATCCGGCGTCAGAACCGGCGGCTCGGGTTCTTCAACCGGGGTGGATGGCATCAGGCCTAGCAGCTGTGCGACGGCTTTGACTGTTGTCGTCGAAATTGCCGTCTCATCGTTATGCGCCGCAAGTTCAATGGACTTCCGGCAAAGAAGATCGACCGTCTCGGGCACCCCTGAACTCAACTCGTGGATCAGGCCGACGGCATAGAAATCGAAACTCGGCCTGATGTCATCGTTGCTGTGACCGTTCGATCCGGACTGTACGAACCGGTCGCGAATGAACTCCCGGGTCTCCGCCATCGCAAAGGGCGTCAGCACGATCCGGACGGCGGCCCGTTGGAGGACATCGTCGAGCTTCGGATCCTGGGGATCGGGCGAATCGCTCGCGGGACCCGTGAGGATGACCATCAGCCCGAACTCGTTTGCCACTTCCTTCTCGATCAGTTTACGAATAGCGGCCCGCACCTCCGCGCCGTGAGCATCGATATCCCTGACGACGAGGACGGTTCGGCGCTGATGCACTTTCTGGTATCTGAGAAACAGCCCCGCAATGTCTTCGAGATTCGAGAGGTTCAGGTCCTTGCATTCGAAGCCGATACCGCGCACGACTTCATCCATGAACGCGGTAGGATCATCAAGGGCCTGAGCGATAAGGATAACGGTCTCTTCCTTGTCGATCGTGGCAAGGAAGCTGTCGACGACATAGCCCGGCGCAAAGCGGCTGCGGCTCACAAGCACCGCAGCCGGCCGGCAATCACGATACGCGTGTTCGAGGCGCTTGAGCGAAGATTGGCAGTGGCGGCCGATGACCGGCACCAGGCGCACGTCTTTCACCGTCACCTTGCGGCGGTGAGGAACGTTGTGTTGTTCAACGGTAGATTTCATATGCTCGGCCCTTTTTAAACAGTGGCTTAAAGGCTCTTATTGATTGTGTATCGAACTCAGGCAGTCTATGTGCTTTTGTGCCTTATGTAAAACGAATTCCAATACCCACCCGTAAGTGACTGAAAAATAAGACTTAGGCTACGCCGGACCCGCTGACCGCGGCCGGTTTCGCTGGGGCGCAGCGTTTTTGACTAAATCCTGTCGAAATCGGCATTGCGGAGGGTTTAGCTTCGAGATTTCTGGCCGGAGCAGCTTAGTGATTGCCGAAGAGGAATCGCGACGGTATGGTCGAGGTGCTCTCCAAAAAAAGAATAAAGAGGGTTGGCAATGGGAAATTCAATGATTGCGGCTGTAGTGGCCGTTTTCCTGACCGTGGTAATGACCGCGATGTGGTTCACGGCGGAGTCGCCGATGAGTGCGGCGCAACCGGGGTGGCATCTCGAAGAACACGGACTCCAGGGCGTGCAGGCAAGCCATACGTTGCGCGGCCAGGCGTGGGCAACGGAACTCTTCGGCCGGCGCCATGGCCGTAATTTGATGGCATAAGTGACGCCTGATTTACGGTGTTGATAACATCGGGATGGACAGAAGCGGCCCGCTCCGTGCCGCTGCAGGTATTCCTCGTCTACCGCGAGCTCAAACGCTGCAATTGCCGTGGGCGCAGCTATTGGCGAGGCTCACGCCTCAAATGGCTGGACAGGATCGTCGAGCGAGCCCGGGCTAGTGGTCGTCGAGGACGTCCGGACGATAGCCGGACGCGGCGAGGATATCGAGTACGCGGTTGATGCGGTCGCCGTGGCGCTGCTTGACGCCAATCAGGCCCTCATCGGCGTTCTGCATTAACGCCAGTGCAGCCTCGATATCGCCGAGCGTCGCATCTGTATCGAGCATCTCGACCACGGTGTGGTCCTCGATCCCGGGGAACAAACGGACGATGTCCTGTTGCGTGGCGGTGTCCATGTCATCACGCTAGCACACCATTCATGCCCCGCGGAATCAGGGCAATTACCGATTGGGCATCACGCGGGCAGCGATCTCGCCTACAATTGTGTCAACAGAACTTTGTCGAGGGTTCCGCAATGGCCGGCGGATTTGCGAAAGACGGTGCGGTTCAGGAGCAGATCGACGCTACCGTCGAAGATGCCATCACGCGTGCCCGCAGCGAACTTCCCCAGGGCGAGAGTCTTGCGCACTGTGAGGAATGCGGATGTGAGATTCCTGACGCGCGGCGCAAAGCGGTTCCGGGTGTCCGGCTCTGTATAGCCTGCCAGGCGGAACACGACAAGCAAAGCAAGAGCATGAGCGGTTATAACCGCCGTGGCAGCAAAGACAGTCAATTGAGGTGACACCGATATGCTGAAGAAACGAGTGCCGCTGCTTGCGGGTCTGGCGATCATCTTGTTGCCGATTACGGCGATAACGGACGAAACGACGCTCAAGGCGATCATGCAGGAGCTTCGCCAGCACTTTGTCGACGTCTCCGACGGTTTCCTGCTCGACGACTTTGACAAGGTCGCTGAAGGCGCGCTGGCGATCGCAGAACACCCGAGGATCCCGCCCGAGCAGGTGCAACTGGTTGCTGGTGAACTCGGCGCAGAAATGCCCGTATTCAAAAACTTCGACGTGCAGGTACACGAGCTGTCGCTCGAGATGTACAAGGCGGCCAAAGAGCGTGACCGCGGCACGGCCGTCGCCGCCTACCAGGGCATGGTTGCCGCCTGTTTCGACTGCCATTTTGCTTACAGGGAACGCGTCGCGGCCGTATTGAAAGAGGCTGACTGACAGCGCACGATAGTCTTCGACACAAACAAACCTGGCGGAGTGCCCGATCACCTGAATCAGACGCCCGCGCGCGCGAAGATTCAATGAACAAATTCTGCCCGGCACACCGCTGCGATTTTGCGGTCAGCCACCTCATGCCTGACAAGCATCAAGACAAACAGCACCAGAAACAGGAACGGTCCGCTTGCACCGCCGCCACCTTCAGAGCTGATGGTGAGGATCGTCCGCACGACCGAAGCGTCCGTTGAAGCGCTTGTCGTATTGGCATTATCCGCGTCGGCTGTCGCAACCAGGCGGAAAGGCCCGACCCAGTTGTAAGCGTCCCCGGTTCGGCCTTCTACATTGATAACAACCTCGCCGTTGACTGACAGACTGCCAAGGTTACAGATGTCGTCCGCACAACTTCCGCCAGGCCGGCGTGCCGACATGGCATAGCTGCCCTGGCCGACCTGGCTCCAGTCGAGCCTGACCTGGGCGTTCTGCGCAACGACACTACCCGTATTCCGGACAACGACATCGAAATACGCGGTCTGGCCAAGTTCCACACTCTCGCCGTTGCGATCGACAATCCTCATCGACAGGGTGGTCCGGTTTGCAGGCGGCGTACTCGACGGCGGCGGTGTGGATGAACTGGTCGGCGTGTAATCCCCGCTCCAGGTATCACCGTAGTCGTTGCTGATGAAGATGCCGTTATTTACCGAGCCCGCGTAGACGGCGCCCGATCCGCCCGGCGCGATGGCGATACCAACAAACTGCGTGACGTCGCCCAGGCCTTGATTGACTGTGGTCCAGGTTTCGCCGCCGTCGGTCGAGCGTGCAATGCCGTAACCTTCCGTTGTAATGATGATTCGGTTCGGGTCGGCCGGATCGATCGCCAGCTCGCTCACACGGTTCGGCGAACTCAGCTCCACCCAGTTCGCGCCGGCATCGACGCTGCGGAATACCCCACTCCAGGTCGCGGCATAAAGTATCGACGCGTTCTGCGGGTGCAGATCGAGGTCGAAGAGCTGCGTATCCGAAAGTCCGCCGTTGCCGAGATCCCAACTGATGCCGCCGTCGATGCTGCGATAGACGCCCTGCCCCCACTTGGTCGCGTATATCGCCCGCGGATTGCCGGGGTCGACGACGAGTCCCTGTGTCTCGCCCGTACCGAGCGCATTCGAGAGAATGTTCCAATTCAGGCCGCGATCGCGGCTCACATATATTCCGTCTTCCGCGCCCGCGTAAACCGTGGTGTTATCGGGATGTATCGCGACGGAGCGCACACTGCCGCTGAGGCCGTTGCCCGCGGTCCACGTTGTGCCACCCTCGCTGCGCATCACGCCGTTTGCCTGGGTGGCGGCATAGATAACCTGAGTCGCGTCCGGGTCGCCGATGGAATCGGTAGTGTCAATCGCGATGGACCAGGCAAAGAAACCACCGCCGACAATGTCCCAGGTGTTGCCGGAATCGGCGCTGCGCCACATGCTGTTTTGGCCGGACGTGTACACGACGGCCGCATTGTTGTGGTCGACAGCGATCGCCTGCAGCGCACCGTCCGGGCCGTCCTGGGCCGCGGCTGGAAGCACTGTCAGCGCCAGAATCGCCGCGAGGATCCCCGTATTCGTCCGTGAATTCATTGTGCTCATTGTTTCTCTCCCGCTGTCATTTGAAGTTCGGAAGCAACAATGCGCCAATGCGCCCCGGCAAGCCTGAGGGGGCTCTGACGTTATCCTGAAGAATTCGTGACTATTTATTGAAAAACAATTACTTATAATAATTTTAGCGACATGATGACGACGCCGGGGTCGTCCGGTGAGCGCTGCTGCTCGAAGCCGAGTTCTTTCGCAAGCGCGATCATGCCCTTGTTCCCGCGCAGCACGATGCCGACCATCTCCTCGAGACGCCGGTCTCTCGCGAGATCGATGAGCCGCCTCAGCAACTCTGTCGCGATACCCTGGTTGTGCCAGTCGTCGGCGACGACGATCGCGAATTCGCAGCTGCGCCCGTCCGGATTGGTGACATAGCGTGCGACGGCGATCTGACGGTCCTTGCCGTCCACATCGACGAGCGCGATCAGTGCCATTTCACGGTCGTAGTCGATTTGCGTAAAACGCGACACCATTTGCATGGTGATGTTCTTCAGCGCATACATGAACCGCAGGTAGCGTGAGCGATTGGACAAGCCGTCGACGAACTCGCGTTCTGTTTCCGCATCCTCGGGCCGGATAGGACGGATCGTGATGTACGTGCCGTCGAGCAGCCGGTACTCATCCACGAGCTTGCTCGGGTACGGGTGGATCGCCATGTGTGCATACTCTCGTGCCGCCGGGCTCACGGGATGCACCACGATACGAGCGTCGATCGCCATTGCTTTCTGGTCATCGACAACAAGCGGGTTGATGTCGAGCTCCTCGAGCCACGGCAGCTCGCAGACCATGTCCGATAGCCGGAGGATGACGTCTTCCACGGCGCGGCGGCTCGCGGCCGGACGACCCCGGAACTCGTCGAGAAAACGCGACGCGCGGGTGCCTGCGATCATGCTTTTCACGAGAAAGCGGTTCAGCGGCGGCAGGCCGATTGCACGGTCGCGAATGACCTCGACCATGGTGCCACCCAGACCGACGCTGATCACCGGGCCGAAAACCTCGTCGTTGATGACGCCGAGCATGAGCTCACGACCGGCACGCGGCTGCCACATGGGTTCGATCAAGACGCCTTTGATCGTTGCATCGGGACGCCTTTCCGTCGCGGTTTTCACCAGGTCCCGGAACGCCGTCTGCACATCGCGGCCGTTGCTGATGCCCAGGCGCACGCCGTCCACGTCAGTTTTGTGAGAGATGTCGGCGGAATGAATTTTCATCGCAACCGGGAAACCAAATTCTTCCGCGATAGCAAGCGCTTCATTCGGCTCGTGCGCCGGAATACTTTGAACCACGGGAATTCCGAACGCCGCCAGCAATGCCTTCGACTCGACCAGATCGAGCACGCGACGCTTTTCCGACAGTGCGTTCTGGATGATGAGCTGCGCACCTTCGCGATCAGGTTCCGCGCGCTTGCCGAGCGCCTCTGGCACCTGGAGCAGCAGTTCCTGGTTTGCGCGGTATGCGGCCGCGGCCGCAAATGCCTCGACCGCTGCTTCGGGCGTGGCGTAGGTCGGCACGCCATGTTCGCGGAACAGGTTGCGGCTCGCTTGCACCGACTCGTCTCCCATCCAGCAGGTGAGCACCGGTTTCTTTGCGCGCTTTACGAGCTTCACCACCGGTTCCGCAATTGAAGTCGGATCGGTCATGGCCTGCGGCACTACGATCGCAAGCACGCTGTCGACGCCCTTGTCGGCAAGGCAGGCTTCGATTGCGCCTGCATACTGGTCTGCGCTCGCGTCACCCAGGACGTCGACCGGGTTGTCGTGCGACCAGGCCGCGGCCAGCAAATCGTCCAGTTTCCTGCCGGTCTTGTCCGACAATTCCGCGAGCGCGAGATCGCGATCGATAAGAAAGTCCGCCGCCATAACGCCGGGCCCACCCCCGTTGGTCACCACGGCAAGCCGGGGGCCGAGCGTACGCACGCCAGTGTGCAGGGTCTCTGCAACGGCAAAGAAGTCCGAGTAGTTGTGGACGCGCACCACGCCGGCTCGATTCAGCGCGGCATCGAATACGTCGTCGGACCCGACCAGTGCGCCTGTGTGCGAGACGGCCGCGCGGCTGCCCTCGGCAAAACGCCCCGCTTTCATAACGATGACCGGCTTGGCACGCGAAGCGGCCCGCAACGCGCTCATGAATCGGCGCGGCTCGTGAATACCCTCGACGTAAAGCATGATGGCCTGCGTGGCCGGGTCGATCACGAGGTAGTCGAGTATCTCGCCGAAATCTACATCGGCGGCGATGCCGCTCGAGATGACACAGGAAAAACCGATGTTGCGCGGACTTGCCCAGTCGAGCATTGCCGTACACATCGCGCCGGACTGCGACACCAATGCGATTTGTCCCGGTTTCGCCATGCGCTGGCTAAAGGTCGCGTTGAGCTTGATGTCGGGGCGCATGACGCCGAGGCAGTTAGGCCCGATGAAGCGGATCCGGTGCCGCCTCGCCCTGTCGAGCACGGTCTGCTCCAGCGCACGGCCATCTTCGCCGGCTTCTCTGAAACCGGCGGAGAGGATCACAGCCGCGGATACCCCGCTCGCGCCGCAGTCCTCCAGAACGCCGGGTACAGCCTCCGCTGGCGCAACGATGACGGCAAGATCGACCGTTTTGTCGATGTCCCGCAACGACGAGTAGCATGCCATTCCCTGCACCTCGCCGTGCTTCGGATTGACGGGATAGATCGGCCCTTCGAAGCCTGCATCCACCAGGTTCTTCAGAACCACGGTGCCGAGTGAGCCGTCACGCTCGCTCGCGCCGATCAGTGCAATTGACTTCGCCTCGAATATCGGCGCGATGTCCGGTCCCTGTTCTCTTACGTATTGCATGCGTCCTTTCCCGTGATACATTTCGGCAGCGCGCCGTTCACTCCACTGACCGGTTGCCAGCCAGGGATTCTACGTGACGACAGCGCTGCTTTATCACCCGATATTTGACCGCCACGAGGTTGCGGACGGCCATCCGGAATGCCCGCAACGATTGTCGAGTATCACGGATGCTCTTCATACGCAGGATCTCTATGACCACCTGCTGCACGTCGAGGCACGCGCCGCGACGCAAGACGAACTGAAGCGCGTGCACGCGGCATGGTATCTCGAGATGCTCGAGGATCGCTCGCCGAGCGAAGGCTTCGAGCACCTCGATCCCGATACCTGGCTGAGCCCGAACACCCTGCCCGCAGCGCGCCATGCTGCGGGAGCTGCGGTGCTCGCAACGGAACTCGTGCTCGAGGCCCGCGTTTCCACCGCGTTCTGTTGCGTGCGCCCGCCGGGCCATCACGCGGGCCAGGCGTCAGCCATGGGGTTCTGCTACTACAACAACGTCGCCGTTGCCGCTGCGCACGCGCTGGCAAGCGGCGCCGTAGAACGCGTTGCGATCCTGGATTTTGACGTGCACCACGGCAACGGTACCGAGGAAATATTTCTGTCGGATGACAGGGTGCTTTTATGTTCGAGCTACCAGCATCCTTTCTACCCCTACACGGGCGCACCGTCGCAACCCGGGCACATCGCCAACGTACCGCTGCCGGCCGGCACCAACGGGCCGGATTTTCGTGCCGCGATCGAGGCGCAGTGGCTGCCGGAGATCGACCGTTTCGCACCGCAATTGATTTTCATCTCCGCGGGATTCGATGCGCACGCGGGGGACCCGCTCGCGCAGCTATTGCTGACTGTCGACGACTATACGTGGATAACGGAACGCATCCTGGAGCTGGCTGGCAAGCATGCGCAAGGACGCATCGTCTCGAGCCTCGAGGGCGGGTATGCGCTCGACGCACTCGCTGCAAGCGCCTGCGCGCACGTGCAGACGCTCGCCAGATTGTAGGGAGATAACCATAGGCAGTTGCGCGTATTGAGACTGTGTCTAATACGTGCGAAAAAGCCACGAAACCCATGACACGTGGAGAATCACCTTGAATTCAATGCTTTTGAGGCTTGCGGTCGCGGCGATGACCCTTAGCCTTCTGGCACCCCTCGCCGGGTGCTCGAAATCCGCCGACGAGCCAGCCGCCGAGAACGCGGCCCTGGCCACTCCCGTGCCCGCCGGCATGATACGCGGCACCGCGCTGGAGACCATGAATTCCGGCGGTTACACCTACGTGTTCATGGATACCGGGCAGGACCAGCGCTGGGTTGCGGCTCTCGAGACCCCCGTCCAGGTGGGCGATGTCGTTCAGACCGACGAGGGCATGGCCATGACCGGCTTCACCAGCAAGACCCTGGGCCGCACCTTTAACGTGGTCTATTTCGTAAGCGGCTTGCAGAACCTTACTGGCAGCTCGCAACCGCCGGCGCAGGCTGCCGGTGAAATGC
>Ga0224509_10000038_pt1 | contig 34890 bp, 29 predicted proteins | sample SF_Jan12_sed_USG_5_FD_170158 | JGI IMG/M metagenome (GOLD analysis project Ga0224509, IMG submission 170158) | Sediment microbial communities from San Francisco Bay, California, United States - SF_Jan12_sed_USGS_24 | ecosystem: Environmental > Aquatic > Marine > Sediment | place: USA... | reverse complement strand
CCGAACCTACCGCGCGATCCGCTTTATAGACGACGAGGGCCACAGCGACTACTTCACTCCGGACGGCCACAGCGTAAGAAAGGCTTTTATCCGTGCTCCGGTCGACTTCACCCGCATCAGCTCCAACTTCAACCCGCGGCGGCGCCACCCGATACTGAACTCGATCCGTGCGCATCGTGGCGTTGACTATGCGGCGCCCCGCGGCACACCCATCAGGGCCGCAGGCGACGGCAAGGTCATCTTTCGCGGCGTAAAGGGCGGCTACGGCAATACGATCATCCTGCAGCACGGGGGCAACATCACAACGCTGTATGCCCACATGTCGCGATACGCCGGTACTCGGATCGGCAGCAGAGTACGGCAGGGACAGACTATCGGCTATGTCGGCGCGACGGGGCTCGCGACGGCAAACCACCTGCACTACGAATATCGGCTTAACGGCGTGCATCGCAATCCGCGAACCGTCGAACTGCCGCAGGCCAACCCGATCGACCAGCGTTATCGTCAACGATTTCTCGCGACCGTGGAACCGATCCTGCAGGAACTCGAGAAATTCAAGAATACGCAGCTCGCATCCGTTGCATACAGCAACAAGTAGTACCGGCGCGCGATGCCTGATCACTACATCGGCCTGATCTCCGGCACGAGCATGGACGGCGTCGATGCCGCACTGATGCAGTTCGGTGACCACTCGGTCGATATCGTAAGTGCAGGAACGAGCCCCTATCCCGAAGCGCTTCGCGAAAAACTCATGGGCGCCGCACGGGCGCCGGACACCTGCACCGCCGACGTCATTGGAGCACTCGATCACTGGGTCGGCGAGTGTTTTCGCGATGCCGCCCTTCGACTTTTGCAGGCTGCCGGCGTCGAGCCGGGCGAAGTTCGGGCGATCGGGAGTCACGGGCAGACAATCCGGCACCGGCCCGACGAGGACAGGCCTTTCACGCTGCAGATCGGTAACGCCGATGTCATCGCGAAGGGCACCGGCATCGACTGCGTAGCCAATTTCCGTGGCGCCGACCTGGCGCTGGGTGGGCAGGGCGCCCCACTGGTGCCGCCGTTCCACGAATGGCTGTTTCGCTCTGCGGACGTCGATCGCTGCGCACTCAATATCGGCGGAATCGCAAACATAACCGTGTTGCCCGCGGCGCCCGGTCCGATCCGGGGGTTCGATACCGGCCCGGGAAACACGCTGATGGACGCCTGGATTCGGCGCCATCGCGCTATCGACTTCGATGACGGGGGCCGCTGGGCCGCGAGCGGTACGACCATTCCCGCACTGCTCGAGACCATGCTGGCGGACCCCTACTTCGCCAAATCGCCTCCAAAAAGCACCGGCTTCGAGTACTTCAACGAAGTCTGGCTGTCCCGGCTGATCCAGGAGGACGCAGACCCCGCCGATGTGCAGGCAACCCTGGCGGACCTGGCGGCGACTACGATTGCCGATGCCATCGGCCTGCATGCTCCGCAGACGCGCGAGTTACTGATCTGCGGCGGTGGCGTGCACAACCAGGATCTTATCAGGCGGCTCGAAGAGCGCCTTGCGCAAGTGAACCTGGCGTCGACGGCGGAATTCGGGCTGGACCCGGATCACGTGGAGGCCGCTGCCTTCGCCTGGCTCGCGATGCGTACCATGAACGGCGAACCGGGCAATGCCCCCGAGGTTACCGGCGCCAGCCGCAAAACGGTGCTCGGTGCCCTCCACCGTTGCGGATAAACTGAGCAACAGTTAAAGGTCTCGTAACGCCGGCATTGTTATACTGGCCGGCCAGAGAAAAATAGAGAAGACCGTGGACTCGCCCTCCCTGCCACCCGCCGATCTGTATATCAACCGCGAACTCAGCATGCTGGAGTTCAACAAGCGGGTACTCGCGCTGGCGCAGGATCCCGACGTGCCGTTGCTGGAGCGGCTGCGATTTCTCTGCATCACCTGCACCAACCTCGACGAATTCTTCGAAATCCGTGTCGCCGCCCTGAAGCAGCGGATGGAACTCGGCGCTCTCGCGCAGGGACCTGAGTCTCTGCCGGCTCAACAGGTATTCGAGGTATTGCGGCACCGCATGGTCAACGTCGTCAGCCAGCAGTACGAGCTGCTCAACAACGTGATGTTCCCGCAGCTCGCGAAGGCCGGCGTGCGGTTCGTGCGCAGCGAAGACTGGTCAGAGGAACAGCAGGAGTGGCTGAGCGAATACTTCGACGAACAGGTCGTGCCGGTCCTGACGCCCCTGACCTTCGACCCGTCGCGGCCATTCCCGCGGGTGCTGAACAAGAGCCTCAATTTTGTCGTCAGGCTGAAGGGTCGCGACGCTTACGGACGTCGTCGCCACAGGGGCATGGTGCAGGCGCCACGATCGCTGCCGCGTATCATCAAGCTTCCCGAACACCTCGGCAGCCCGGGGTGCCACGACTACGTATTCCTGTCTTCGGTGATCCGCGTGCACGTCGACCGGCTGTTCCCGGGCCTCAAGGTCGACGGCTGCTACCAGTTTCGTGTAACACGCAACAGCAACCTGTACGTCGACGAGGAGGAAGTCAGCGACCTCGTCGGCGCACTCGAAGGTCAGCTCGAGGCAAGCCGCTATGGCGCCGCTGTGCGCATCGAGGTCGGCCACGAATGTGCCGAGGACCTGCAACAGTTTCTGCTCGATCATTTCCGCTTGCAGGAGCAGGACATGTATCTCGTCGACGGTCCGGTAAACCTGAACCGGCTTGCAACCGTCTGCGACATCGAAGACCGTCCGGAGCTGCAGTACAAGCCCTTCACCCAGGGGCTTCCCGAGGAACTCCTCGTCGACACCGACATCTTCGCGACGCTGTCGAAGAAGAACGTCCTGCTTTATCACCCGTTCCAGAGTTTTGGTCCGGTGATCGACTTCATAAAGAGTGCGTCAACGGACAAGGACGTGCTGGCGATAAAGATCACCCTATACCGGACGGGCGCGGATTCGCCGGTCGTGGATCACCTCGTGAACGCGGCCCGCGCGGGCAAGGAAGTAACGGTGATCATCGAACTCATGGCCCGCTTCGACGAGGCTGCCAACATATCGTTGGCAAACCGCCTGCAGGAGGCGGGCGCCCACGTCGTGTATGGCCTCGTGGGCTACAAGACGCACGCGAAAATGACGCTCGTCGTGCGGCGGGAAGGCGAACAGTTACGCCGCTACGTGCATCTCGGCACGGGCAATTACCACCACAGCACGGCGAAGGTGTACACCGATTACGGCTACATGAGCAGCGACAAGAAGCTCGGCCAGGACGTGCACAAGATATTCATGCAGCTCACCAGCCTGACGGAAGCGCGCGATCTGAAACTCATGCTGACCTCGCCTTTCAACCTGTTCGACGGCGTGATGGCGAAGATCCGGCGTGAGGCGGAAAACGCTCAAGCCGGGCGCAAGGCGCACATCATCGTCAAGGTGAATTCGCTGAACGAGCCGAACGTCATAACCGCACTGTACGAAGCCTCACAGGCGGGCGTAAGGATCGAGCTGATCGTCCGCGGCATCTGCACTTTACGGCCCGGCGTGCTGGGACTTTCCGACAACATCACGGTGCGGTCCATTCTTGGCCGTTTCCTGGAGCACTCCCGCGTCTATTACTTCCACAACGATGGCGATGAGGAAATCTATTGCGCCAGCGCGGATTGGATGGAACGCAATCTCTTGCGGCGTAACGAAAGCTGCTTCCCGGTCCGCCAGAAGACCCTCAAGGAACAGGTGAAACGCGACCTGGAACTCTACCTGGCCGATAACTGCAACGCCTGGGTCCTGCACGGCGACGGCAGCTACGAACGGCTGGTGCCCGGCGACGGGGAATCCGTATCCGCGCAGGAGACACTCCTGCAATTGCTCGCATCACCCAGCGGCTAGCTAGCTGTAACTCAGTTCGTAGCCGGCCTGGGCCAGCAGGCGCTGCTCGCGTTCGAGATCGGCGACCGTCAAGGGGTTCGCTTTCAGCCAATCGGGGTCGAATTTCACTGCCAGCTTGCGCGCATCGACGCTCAACTCGACGGGCGGAATCTCGGCCTGGTTGCGGCTGCGGTTCAAGAGGACCGCGAGCCGCAGCAGGATACCCAGCCGCAACGCCGGCTCGCGCCAGGCCCGCGGCAATTCCTTGAGATAGCGCGTCACGATCTGGTACCGCTGGCTTGCAATCAGGAAGGCGAGAAGTCGTTGCTCGGCGCGCGGAAACCCTGGCATGTCCGCATTTTCGGCTATGTAGGCGCCATGCCGCTGGTAACCGGTGTGCGAAATATCGAGACCGATTTCGTGCAGATGAGCCGACCATACCAGGCCCCGCTCGGCAAGCGGCGACCTCAGCCGCCACGGTTCAGCGCATTGTTCGAGTAACAGGCAGGCAGTCTCGGCGACGCGCTGAGCCTGGGCCTCGTCGACGTTGTAACGGCCCGCCATCGCGCGCACGGTGCGTTGGCGCGCATCCTCGTGCTGCAGGCGGCCGAGCAGATCGTAAAGCAAGCCCTCGCGCAGCGCGCCGTCGGAGACTTTCAGTTTGTCGATGCGCAGCACACTGACCAGTTCGACCAGGATAGACAGACCGCCCGGCCATACCTGTGCGCGCCGCTCCGACAAGCCCGGCATCTGCAGCGCATCGACAGAACCCGCCTCGATGACTCGCTCGATCAATTCCCCGAGCGCCTCGAAGTTAAGGTCTCTCTCCACGATGCCGATCGCGTTGGCGACACGCTCCGTCGAAATGATGGTTCCGGAGGTACCTATCGCCTCGATGTCGCCCGAGCCCCGGAAGAACGCCTTCACCGGGCGCAACTCCAGGCGCGCAGTCACCCTTGCTGCTTCGAACGCCTCGCGCGTGATGACGCCGCCGGGAAAGAAGCGTTCCGTCATGCGGACACAGCCGAGATGGAGGCTCTCGAGGGCCCGCGGGTTGGGACCCTGGCCCAGGATGAGCTCCGTGCTGCCGCCACCGATATCCATTACGAGACGGAGCCCTTCGTTGGGCGGGAGACTGTGGGTGACGCCCTTGTAAATGAGGCGGGCTTCCTCGATGCCGGAGATGACCTCGATCGGGTGGCCGAGCGCTTCCTCGGCTTCGCTCATAAAACCGGTGTCTTCGCGCGCGCGCCGTATCGTGCTTGTTCCCGCAGCGCGGACGCCGCCCGCATGCATGTCGCGCAAACGCTCACCGAACAGCGAGAGGCAATGCAGCGCTCGCGCCCGCGCATCCGGCGACAGATCGCCACTATCGGACAGGCCCTCGGCGAGACGGACGGTTTCCTTGATGCGATCGATGATTGTGAGCTGCCCGTGGCGGAGCTCTCCGACGATCATGTGAAAACTGTTTGAGCCGAGGTCTACCGCAGCGATGACCTCTTTCACATCGCTGGCCGCCGGAATCCCGGCGCGATTCTCTTCAATGCTGGTAGCTATTGTCCCGGCCGGATTGTCGACTCGCCGCTATGTTATACCGAGAATGAAGATCCGCAGCCGCAGGTCGTCTGGGCGTTTGGGTTGCGAATAATGAACTGCGCGCCCTGCAGGTCTTCCTTGTAGTCGATCTCGGCGCCCATCAGGTATTGCACGCTCATTGGATCCACCAGCAGCTTCACACCCTGGTTTTCCACCTGGCTGTCGCCTTCCTCGATCGCCTCGTCGAAGGTGAACCCGTACTGAAAACCGGAGCAGCCGCCACCGGAAATGAATACGCGCAGCATCAGGTTGGGGTTGTCCTCTTCCCTGATCAGCTCGCCGACCTTGCTGGCCGCCGCATCGGTGAAAACGATGGGCGGAGGCGGCGCACCGCCGATTGCCTGATTATCTGTCTGCATGTCTTCTCGTCCTGCTCAGCTCTCCGCCACAGCGGCCGCCGATTCATCAAGTTTAGCCGTCTGCTCCAGCAGCGGCACCTGGCCTTCGGGTTGATGCACGAGCTTGCCGTTGATCTCCGCGCCGATGGCCATCTCGATCAGATTGTAATACACATTGCCAATGACACGCGCGGTGGGCCCGAGTTCCACCCGCTGGTTCGCGAACACGTCACCGCGCACGATACCATTCAGCACAACATAGGGTACCGTAACGCCGCCGTCGATATTGCCTTCTTCGCTGATGGAGAGCGCCGACTTGCTGTCCGGGTCCGCCGTCACACTGCCGTTTACGGTGCCGTCCACGTGGCATCCGCCCGAGAAATGCAGATCGCCGCTGATTCGCGTGTTCGCGCCTACCAGCGTGTCGACGACCGTGTGCCTGCGTTGTTTCCGTCCCAGCATGTGTACCTCCATACGCCGCACTGCGGCAAAAAATCAGCCCTGGCCCGTGGTCCAGGCAAAACTTTCTTCGATGCTCGATATCGAGCGCGTTCTCGACTGGACCTCGACGTTCACGCGTTGCGGCGTGAAGCCATCCGGCAAGACGACCTGCCGGTTGAAATCCTGAAAATAGCGAAACGAAAACGCCCAAACGGCCTCCGCTTCCTCCGGCAGGAGCTCCGCATAGCTGAAGGTCTTCTCGACGCCGTCCAGATCGCCCTCAATCGTGAGATTGACGTTTCCCGTAACCTTGCGGTCATGCTTCAAGGCCTGCACCAGCACCAGTCGGATATTGTACTCGCGCTCTTTCTTTCCGCGCGTGAGCTTCATGTCCTGCACGCGCAAGCCTTTATTACCGTCGGCGGGGGAAACGATGCCCCTGTAGAACGCTATGGCGTCCCGTTGCTCCTGGATCTTCGCCTGCAGTTCGGTGAGGCTGGCCTCGACCTCCCTGTACGCCTCGCGGTCGATGTCGCGGTGCGTTTCAAGCAGTGCGATCTGCTCCTTGAGTGCGCCTATCTCGTCGTCCAGGCCGTCGATGCGTTGCTCGTACGCGCGGCGGTCGCTCACTGCATCGACGAGGTCGTAGCCCGCCTGGATCCTCCCGAATTCGTAGACGAGGTAGCCGCCCACAGCGGCAAGAATGACAAGCGCAGCTCGCGTCAGCCAAAGGCGCAGGGGGCTGTGCAGCTGTAATGGAGAGTGTCGCGCCACGTATGCTCATCAGTGCCTGGAAAGACGTTATGTTACGCGGAGCCCCGGGTAAACAGAAGTGCAGCAGGTCACGTTTACGGCGCCATAATGCAAACCCGTTCACATTCTGGAAAATGCGCGCGTGACTGCTTCTTACCCCTGGTTGCAGGGACTGCACGGCGCGTTAATGGTGAATCGATCCGCCGGCCGTAGCCAGGCCGTTCTGATCACTCCTCGCATTGCCTGAGCCGCGCGATGTCCTTGTCGAACACGGCGCGCCAGCGTTTCGGCCACCACCTTGGCCGGGGCGGTAATTCCTTCGGGTACACGGTCGAGCCGAGTTCGTGGAGCGCACACGCATAGACGCGGCGCTTGAAGTAGATCACCTCGTTGACAGGCCGCCAGAAATCCACCCAGCGCGCCCGGTCGAATTCCGGTTTCTCGCCGAGATCAAAGCGCATTTTCTCGGGTGATGCCGCGAGGCGCAGCATGAACCAGCGCTGTTTTTGTCCGATGCAAAGTGGCTTGCTGTTGCGGCGGATGTACTTGTCCGGTAGCCGGTAGCGCAACCAGTCGCTGGTCACGCCGAGCACTTCGACATCGGGCTGCTCGAGCCCGACTTCCTCGCGCAATTCCCGGTACATCGCTTCTTCGGCATCTTCCTCGCGCAGCATTCCGCCTTGCGGGAACTGCCATCCCTTGCTGCCGACCCGACCGGCAATCATCAATTTGCCATGGTCATCGGCGAGGATGATTCCGACATTGGCACGGAATCCCTCATCATCGATCCAGTCGCTATTCATCGCAACCGTATTAAACTCTTCAACTGTCTGTAACCTTACACGAATCAGCCGCAGCCGGGAGTCATCATTGTTCGCGACCCGATCGATACTGTTGTTCGCAGGCCTCGTCGCCTTCGCGGTCGGCACGTTACTCGTGGCCCTGGGGTCCGGCAGCGCGAACATCGGGGTCGCCGACAGCCTGGCCGTTCTCTGGGGACAGGCGCCCGAGCAGGTGCGGACACTCGTCCTGGACCTGCGCCTGCCGCGCGCACTGAGCGCGTTTGCGGTCGGCGGGCTGCTCGCCGTAGCCGGCGTGCTGATGCAGGTGTTGCTGCGTAATCCGCTGGCGGAACCATACATCCTCGGCACCTCCGGCGGCGCCGCGGTCGCGGCCCTGCTCTGCATGTTGTTCGGGCTGTCGAGTCTTGTCGTCGATGCCGCAGCCTTCGGCGGCGCAATGGGCGCGACGCTGCTGGTCTTCTCGATAGCCCACGGTACCGGGGCATGGACGCCGGGACGCCTGTTGCTCACCGGCGTCGTACTCGCAGCCGGATTCAGCGCAGCAACGACCCTGTTGCTCGCGTTGAGCCCGGACCAACACCTGCGGGGCATGCTGTTCTGGCTTATGGGCGACCTGAGCTTTGCTTACGAGCCGGCGCGCGAGCTGTGGCTGTTGCTTGGACTGACGGTAGCCGCGACGCTCGCGGCGAGGCACCTTAATGTACTTGCCCGCGGCGAGCTGCAGGCCGCGATCGTCGGCCTGCCCGTGACGGCCTTCCGCTACCTGATTTTTGCGGCCGCATCGCTCGCGACGGCGCTCGCGGTCACGAGCGTCGGGGTAATCGGCTTCATCGGCCTCGTGGTTCCCCACCTCATCCGGATGTTTGCCGGCAGCGATCATCGGGTCGTCGTGCCGGCCTCGGCGCTGGCCGGCGGCGCCCTGCTCGTCGTCGCGGATACGCTCGCGCGGACCCTGCTCGCGCCACGGCAGCTGCCTGTCGGTGCACTCACCGCAGCAATCGGCGTGCCGCTGTTCCTTATCCTGATGAGCCGCAGCCGACAGTATCGTTAATACCAGCGGGCGCGTTCCGCGAGTTTGACCGCGTCAGACTCGTGAGCACCGGCAATGCCCGCGTTCCGTCGCTCGACCGGCGCCGGAAATTCGAAGGGATGCGCCGGCACGTCAGGGTTGACCGGCCGCAGACCGGTTGCGGCATATTGGGCGGCCTGCGCGCCGCGATCAACCAGCCACTCCACGAGCCTGCGCGCCGAATCGGGGCTGCGCGCGTGCCGCCCGATGCCCACGGCCACGACATTGAAGTAGCCGCGCTGCGGCCAGCTCGATACAACCGTCGACCCGCTGAAATCCTGGAACGCCAGTCCCGAGACGATACCCAGGCCACACGTGCCCGCCTCGACGGCTTCCAGCAATGCCTCCTCGGTTTCGTGCGGCGGCAACGCGAGATTCGCCATCCAGCCGCGCACGATCAGTTCGGCCGGGCGCACTCCATGATCTGCGATCAGCCCGGCAATCAACGTCCGGTTGATTGCGAGCGAGGACGAGGAAAGACACAGCTGGCCCCGGAATTCAGCCTGCCCGAGATTTTCGTAAGCCGCAGCGGCGTCGCAGTCGGCCCCGCTGCTCGCATTACACACCACATCAAGCGTACTGAAGCCGATTGCGGTCCAGTAACCGTCCGGATCTCGCAACCATCCGGGCGCAAATCCGGATACCGTCTCCGACTGCAGCGGTCGCAACGCGCCCTCGTCGGCAGCGCGCCAGACTCCATGAACCGAGCGCGTCAACAGCACGTCGGCCGGCGGTGATCCGCGTTTCTCGATCACTTCGTTGACGATCTGCTGCTCGGGCCGGTGCCGGACCGACACGGGAATGCCGATCTCGCGGGTAAATTCCGCAAACAGAGAGGGCAGGTAATTCTGGTCCTCGTAGGACGCGTAGACCACGACCGGTTCCGGCCGCGCCGTCTCGCGCGGCGCCTCCACGGCAGGCCGTTCGCAGGCGCAAAGTGCCAGCATCGCCAGCAGGCAGGCCGCGGCCCGCCTCATGCCGCCTCCACGACGACGCGGTCGCGCCCCGCCGCCTTTGCACCGTAAAGCGCCACATCGGCTCTCGCGATTAGCGCATCGCCAAGCGACTTCAGGTCGGTGTCGCCGGCCCCGGGTCTGAACTCGGCAATGCCTATCGACACGGTAACGTTCACGTCTCCGCCCTCCGGCAGCCCGAACGGCGCCGCGGCAACGGCATTACGAATGCGCTCAGCGAGATGCTGTCCGTCCGCGCTCCTGGTGTCGGGTAACAGGATCACGAATTCCTCGCCACCGAAACGGGCTGCGACGTCGCTGGCACGCACCTCGGCATCGATGCGCTGAGCCAGCTCGCGCAGCACGCTGTCGCCGGCGGAATGTCCCCAGGTGTCGTTGACGCGCTTGAAGTGATCGACATCGAGCATCATGCAGACGAGCTGGCTGCCGTCCCGGCATGCCCGGGCAAGCTCCTCCTTCATGCGCGCCTGCAGGTATCGGCGGTTGTGCCAGCCGGTCAGCACATCGGTGAATCCGCTGCGCCGCAACCGCGCCCGGTTCACCGCATTTTCGATGCAGAAGGACGCGATCACGCCGAGGCGTGCAAGAAAGTCGCTCGCGTGTTGCGCGGTAAAGCGATTCACGTCGGCGCTGCAGAGATTGATGCTGCCGATCAACTCGTCGCGGCAGCGGAGCGGTATCATCGCGATGCTGGCGACGCCAGCCGTCGACGCGACGATCATGCTGTGGTCGCAGGCGGCAAAAGGGCCCAGCCAGGGCCGCCGCAACGCAATGTACTGCGGCGCCAGCCCCGTCAATGTGTCGACGAGTACCAGTTTCGGATCGCGGTCAACGTCCGTCGCGAGCAGCAGGTGACGGATATCGTGTCCCGGGTCTCGGAGCACGACGCTGACGGACCTGAGGTCGAAGCTGTCCCGCAGACCTTCGGTCATTTCGTGCAGAAGCTTGTCGAGATCGGGCGCCTGCAGCAACCGCAGCTCGCGACTTTGCGAGCTGCGAAACTTCTCATCGTTCTGCCGGACCTGCTCCGTCAGGGCCTCGAGCTGTCGTTCAGCTGCCTTGAATTTCGCCTCGAGTTTTTCTGCGCTCTGCATGCAACGGGGACCGTTCAGGATGACCGGCGATTCTTTTACCAGAATCGGCCTCCGGCGTCGCACGACGGGGCCACAGAACGAACGCGACCTCAGCCGCGCAGGGCCAGGTACTCCCGTCCGCGCTGCATCAGGTCGACGAAGCCCTGCTCGTCGCCGCTCGCTACCAGTTCCCGGATTCGTCCCGCGGCATCGACCAGCGCGTCCAGCGGGCCGAGGCCGAAGCGGTTGAGATGCTGGATCTCGAAATAGAGATGCGGGTTATCGCGCGCCACGTCGCCGGACACGAGCAGCTGCGAGTCGAAGGTCGTCGAGGACATGCGGGCGAGCCTGGGCGCCGCTTCGCCGCTCTCCGCCAGCGCCGTGAAAAAGGCGATGTTGAGCGCATGCGAAAGACCGAGCACGTAAGCGATCAGGCGGTCGTGGTCGTCCAGTCCCATGTCGAGTTGTTCTACCATCGTCGCCGAGAAGAGGGCCTTTGCCTCGGCCGTCGCCTCGGCAGAGCCCGCGTCACAGACGATCAGGTGGCGTCCGGAAAGCAGCCGGGTGTCCGGACCGAACATCGGGTGCAGCGACGTCACCTTGCAGCCCGCCCGCTGCAGCTCGCGCAGTCCGTCTATCAGGGGTGTCTTGAGCGAGCCGATATCGAATACCAGGCCGGGCGGTTTCAATACCGCGAGCTGCGCGAGTATGCGCCCGGATACGGCGAGCGGAGTGGCGACCACGATAACGTCATAGTCGACGCCCGCGTCAGTCCAGTTCGGGAATACGCCCGGCGCATCTTCCGCCTGGTCGTCGGCGATCGTCGTCTCGAACCCCTGGCTCGCGAAAAAATCGACAAACCAGCCGCCCATTTTGCCCGCACCGCCGATCACGAGCACATGCCTGCCATTACCCTTGCCCTCGGCGACCACGCGATCTCGCTCCTGGCTGGCGAGCGAGGAACGGATCAGCGCCGAGAGAATATTCTCGGCCAGATCCGGATCGATGCCGACCTCCTCGGCCTGGGCGCGGCCCCTGTCGATGACGTCTTTCTCCCGCGCGAAATCACGCGTCGCCGTGCCATGTTCCAGTTTGCTCTGGCCGATGTCGCCGACGATGCGCTGGCGTTCCGCGATCAGGCCAATTATCTGCCGATCGACATCCGACAGCGCATCGCGAAGGTTTTTTAGACTCATTGGGTTTCCGGTAGCTCATGCTGCAAAGATCAAGGGTCTCTTTTACAGGACTCACGCGAACGTGAGCAAGCCGGTGTCCCGCTCAGTCGTCGTCATGGTGCCGGCGGGAGTCGCGCCTCGCGCGGTACCGCGATTCATCACGGTATTTTCGCTTCGAGTGGCGACGCCGGTCGTCGTGATGGCGATCGTGCTTGCGCCAGTAGTGCCGGTACCAGTCGTAGTCGTGATGCCGCGCGCCATAGTGAACGGCATGGTGCCGGCGATGGTTGTAGCGCCGCTCCCAGCTGTAGATTTCGTGAAGCTGCCACCAGGCCAGGTGATGATTGTGACGCAGCGATGTGCGGTGATACCAGAGCCGGAATCCCCTGTCGTAGCTGAGCCATTGCGGCATATACCGGTCGCGATAAATGCTCACGTGGTGATGACGCGGCAATTCATGCCGCTCGTAAGCTCGATCGTGTGCCGATGCCGTCTGGGCTGCGCCCAGGCAAAGGCTGCAGATGACGGTGAGCGTGCCGATTGACTTGAACATGATGACCTCCGGTACTGTCGAGTTCGGGGCCAGATTAAGCGCAGCAGCATGAACCGATGCTTAATTCAAGCTACTGTTTTAATTAATTTTATGAACGCGGGATGAATGACGCGTCGACCCGGCGGCGGCGCCCTGCACTGTCGCCGGCAGGTCAATCGTGCGAATATCCGGGCTGCTATCGAACAACGAATGAGAACAACCGGCGGAGCGATATAACGATGAAGACACGCGCAGCAGTGGCCTGGGAGGCAGGCAAGCCACTCGAGATCGAGGAGATCGAACTCGAAGGTCCCAAGGCCGGCGAAGTCCTCCTGAGGAACGTGGCGACCGGTGTATGCCATACCGATGCGTTCACGCTATCTGGCGAAGATCCCGAAGGCCTGTTTCCGGCGGTACTGGGTCATGAGGGTGGCGCCGTGGTGGAAGAAGTCGGCGCGGGCGTCACGTCGATTGCCGTGGGCGACCACGTGATCCCCCTTTACACACCGGAGTGTGGCGAGTGCGACTTCTGCACGTCCGGCAAGACCAACCTCTGCCAGGCGATACGCGTTACCCAGGGCCGGGGCCTCATGCCCGACGGGACCTCGCGATTTTCTCTCAACGGCAAACCGATCCATCACTACATGGGAACCTCGACGTTCAGCGAGTACACGGTGCTGCCGGAGATTGCCGTCGCGAAGATCAGCAAGGAGGCGCCGCTGGAGAAGGTCTGCCTGCTGGGCTGCGGCATCACGACCGGTATCGGCGCAGTGCTCAACACGGCCAAAGTCGAACCCGGCGCGACAGTTGCCGTGTTCGGACTCGGCGGCGTCGGGCTCAGCGCCATCCAGGGCGCGACCATGGCGAGGGCGGGACGCATCCTCGCGATCGACATCAACCCGGACAAGTTCGAACTCGCGAAGCAGCTCGGCGCGACCGACACCGTCAATCCGCGCGACTACGACGCCCCGATCCAGGATGTCGTGGTGGAGCTCACCGACGGCGGTGTGGACTATTCGTTCGAGTGCGTCGGCAACGTCGGTCTCATGCGCTCGGCGCTCGAGTGCTGCCACAAGGGCTGGGGTGAGTCCGTCATCGTCGGCGTCGCGGGCGCCGGCCAGGAGATCTCGACGCGACCGTTCCAGCTCGTTACCGGACGGGTATGGCGAGGCACGGCCTTCGGCGGCTGCAGGGGACGGTCGCAGCTGCCCGGCATGGTCGACCAGTACATGAGCGGCGAAATCAAGATCGACGAATTCATCACCTACACGATGCCGCTGGAGGACATCAACAAGGCCTTCGACCTTATGCACGAGGGCAAGAGCATTCGATCCGTCATTCATTACTGAGTTCGTTTGCCCGTGACCCGCGTCGCCGTTGCAACAACTTCCGCGATCGCGGCTGACGCCGCTCGCGAGGTCGCCGACGCGGGCGGCAACGCCGTGGACTGCGCACTCGCAACCGCGATCATGTCGATGAATACGGAGCCGGGCGTGTGCGCGCTCGCCGGCGGCGCATACGTCACGGTGTGGGCGCCGGGTCACGATCCGGTGACGTTCGACGGGAACCATGGGGTACCGGGACACGGCCTCCCTGTCGATGAACGCGGCAAGGGCAAGGTGCCCGTCCGGCTGGATTATGGAGGTGGCGTTTCAACGATCGTCGGTGCCGGCTCCGTGGCCGTTCCCGGCGCGCTCGCCGCCGTCGACAAAGCCTGGCAGCGCTTCGGCAAGCTGCCCTGGAACGAGCTGTTCCGGCCGACCATCGAGGTCGTCCGTTCCGGCTTCCCGCTGCCGGCAGCATGCCGCTACTACCTGGGTTACAGCGGCGACCTGATCTTCGGCCGCAGCAGCGACGGCTACGCCGCACTGCATGACGAACACGGCCAGCTGCACGACGGCGGCAGCCTGATCCACGTGCCGCACCTTGCAGAAAGTCTCGCCGCGATCGCGGAAGGCGGCGCCGCGGTGTTCTACGAGGGTGAGCTGGCCGAGGCTATATCCGCACACGTGCGGCAGGGGGGCGGTGCAATGACGCGGGACGACCTCGCCGGCTACGAAGCGGTCGAGCGACCCGCCCTGGTGGCGGATATCGACGATTGGCACATTGCCACCAATCCGGCTCCGGCCGTCGGTGGCGCCGTGCTCACGGCCATGCTGCTCGCCTGCGGCGACCTGCACGCCAGCGACTGGGACAGGCAGTCACTCGACAAACTGATTCGCGTACAGCGGGCGTGCCTCGACTTCCGCCGCGACCGGCTCGACGTGGCCAACGATGTCCCTGGTGAGGCGGCGGAACTCGTCCGGGCAGCCAAGCACGGGCAGCTCCTGTCGCAGTGGTCTTCGTCATCGACGGTGCACACATCGGCGGTCGATGATTCCGGTGTCGGCTGCGCCGTTACCGCTTCGTCGGGCTATGGCTCAGGGGAGATGCCTGACGGAACGGGGCTGTGGCTGAACAATGGCCTGGGCGAAATCGAACTCAACCGGCGCGACGTGGATTCACGCGAGCCCGGCGACCGCCTGCCTTCCAATATGGCCCCCACCGTGGCGCGCAGCGACGACGCTGTCATGGCCATCGGTTCGCCGGGGGCCGACCGCATTACCACCGCCATTCACCAGGTCCTTGTCAACAGGCTGCAGTTCGGCATGTCGCTTGCCGACGCGATTGCGCACCCGCGGGTTCACGTCGACACCACAGGCGATACCGATCGACTGCGAGCCGAACCGGGGCTGGACATGCCGGAGCTCGACCTGCCGTTGCAGGCGTTCCCCGATATCAACATGTACTTCGGCGGGGTGAGCGTGGCTACATTCGACCGCCACACGGGATTCGAGGTGGCTGCGGACGCTCGCCGCGAGGGCGGCGTGTTTCGCTCCGATGCGTGATCCCGTGCCGGTCGTTTGATAATCTGCGCCGCTGTTGACGGCGAGACAGTCACTGCAGTGGAGAACCGATTGACCAACCCTTATCTTGCGCAACATCTTCCGGACGTATTGCCCGGGGATCCCATGCACTGGGCGGCAGCGTGGCTCGACGAGGCAACGAGTCAGAGCGTACAGCGCAATCCGAATTCAATGACACTCGTTACGGTTGCAGACAACGGCCAGCCTTCGGCCCGCGTCGTGCTCTGCAAGGACTTCGTCGCGGAACCGGGCTATCTCGTTTTCTACACAAACTACAAATCGCGCAAGATTCGTGAGCTCGACACCAACCCGCAGGTCGCCGTCACGTTTCACTGGGATGCCCTCGGACGCCAGATCCGCATCGAGGGAACCGCAGTACTCTCGCCCGCGGCGGAAAGCGACGCCTATTTTGCGAGCCGAAACCGGGGCAGCCAGCTCGGCGCGTGGGGAAGCGACCAGAGCGCCCCGCTCACCTCACGCGAGGCCCTGCTCCGGCAGCTGCGCGAACGTGCGCACGAACTGGGACTGAACGTCAGTGACGACGTGCAGTCCATAGAAAACGACGGCCGCACGATCATTCCTCGTCCCGGCCACTGGGGCGGCGTGCGCGTTTGGGCGAGCGCGGTCGAACTGTGGATCGAAGGCGGGGATCGAATACATGAGCGCGGACGCTGGCAGCGCACGCTCGACAGGAAAAACGAGCACGTTTTCGTCGCCGGCGAATGGCGAGGGACCCGGCTGCAGCCCTGATAAAGAGTAGCGATGAGCGAACTGATCTCCGAAGAACGATGCAGTTGTCCGTTCTGCGCCGAACCGATCACGATCGTGGTCGATTTTTCCGCCGGCTCCCAAACTTACATCGAAGACTGCCAGGTCTGCTGCCAGCCGATGGGCGTGGTGGTCGATGTGGACGCTGATGGGTACCGGTCCGTACGGGTGGGGCGTGCGAGTTAGGGACATCACAGCGCTTCTCGCAGCGCTCGCCTGTTGCGAAACCGGCCTCGCGCAGGTAACGCTAACCGAAGGCAGCGACATCAGCGTCGATGTGTCTTCGGACGGCCGCATCATCATGGACCTGCTGGGCGGAATCTGGGTACTGCCCCTCAGGGGCGGAAACGCCGAACCAATCGATGCCGGCCTTCTGCCCGTGGAACGCCCGCGCTGGTCGCCGGACGCCGCGGCCATCGTCTTCGAAGCGCGCTCCGAGCAGCGCAGCGGTATTTATCTCTATGACTTTGCGAGCAACGACGTGCGAGCGCTCGGCGAGAGCCGCTACTCCGACCGGCAGCCAGACTGGCATCCCGATGGTCAGCGCATCGTGTTCGCGTCGCAGCGCCATGACACCGGGCTCGACCTGTGGGAACTCGATGTAGCGACGGGACTGCCCTGGCGAATGACCAGTCTCCCTGGCGACGAGAGCGAACCGGCGTGGTCCGCCGACGGCCGCAATCTCGTCTACGTCAGCAATCGCGAGGATCGCTGGTCGCTCGTGTTGCGACGTTTCGGGCAACCTGACCGCGTACTCATTACGTCGGAAGAACGCTTGTCTGCGCCGTCCTGGCGCCCGGACGGCAGCCTCGTGACGTTCGCGCGCGAAACCGCTGACGGCGCGACGATCAATATGCTGATCCTGTCGGAACCATTGCTCGAGCGGACCCTGATCGACGATACGGGCCTGTTCCTTGCGCCCGTCGCCTGGCTCGACCGGCAACAGATGCTGTACGCGGCGAACGGCCGGATCCGTACCCGGCAGTTCAACTCCTGGGTATCCAGGACGGTGCCGTTTCGCGCCACGGTGGGGCGGCCGGTAGCGCACGCACCGAAAAGCCGGCCAGTTCGCGAACTCCCCGTCATCGACGAGCCGGATGGCACGCTCGTCGTGCGCGCCGCGAGGCTGTTCGACGGCACCGGCGGCGGCTACCGTGAAGGGCTCGACATACTGATCGAAGGCGGGCGCATCGTTGCCATCGAGCCGCAGGAGGATCGCACGGGCTCCGTGGTCGTGGACATGGGTGATCTCACGGTGCTGCCGGGATTCATCGACGGCTATGCCTCGCTGCCGTCGACCGCCGGTGAACGGCTGGGCCCGGCCCTCCTGGCCTGCGGCGTTACCACGCTGATCGCGGATCATGGCGAAGCCGATGCCCTCAGCCGGCGCTGGTCGGGCACGGAGGTCCCGGGGCCGCGCATTCTCGAGGCCCGGCCCGCCGCAGACGCTGCGGATCCTGCGGCATGGCTCGTAACCGTCGCGGGCGACATGAACTCGGGTATGGAACAGCGGGATAGGGTGGAGCAATGGCAACAGCAGGGAGTCCCCGTGCTCGCCGAAACCTGGCAGGTCGCTCTCGGCTCCGGGGCATCACTGCTGCTCGGCGCTGCCGCACTGCCCGGCTCCTCGGGTGGGCATCAGTACCGGGACATGAAGCTCGCAGCCGGAAGCAACGAACCGATAACGATCGTCTCCGGCCTCGCCGATGCGCAAACACCGGGCCTCGACGCGTTACTGTCGTCACGCCAGGCCGGCCTGCTCGGCGGTGAGTTCGCCCCCGTGCGCCGCTTCGCGCAGCCGCCGCGGCTTAATAGCGGAAAGACGACCGTGGTACTCGGCAGCAAGCCCAATGGCCTGCCGCCCGGCCTAGGCCTGCATGCGGAATTCCGCGCGCTTGCGGCTGCCGGTCTCACACCGGAACAGGCCCTGCGCGCGGCCGGCGTGAATGCGGCGTCGGCCCTGGGCGTCGGACTTCAGCTGGGTCGCATTGCAGTCGGCAGCCTTGCCGACCTGGTCATCGTGGATGGCGACCCCCTCGCCGACATTGACGACGCCCTCAACGTCGTGGGCGTCGTACGCAACGGCCGCTTCTTCAGCACCATCGGCCTGATCGATCGAATCGGTGAACCAGCGAGCGTCGAATTATTTGACAAACCGCGCAAAAAGTCAGGTTGGCGGCGGGCGCCCCTTTGAAAAACCGCGTTTTTGCGCACGGGGCGAGGTGCAGGTTCGTGCGATGCCGCGTGGCCGGGGGAGCTAAACATCGAGTTTTCAATAACTTACGCGAATTTCTGCGCGCCGCGGGTGATGTGCGGCGCAACATTAGTGTCGAGCTTCTTTACAAATGGCAAATTCGTGCCCGCCTGCTCGATCTGTACCGGCCGCTAAAGCATTGAAAACCCAACCGCCTTCGGCAGGTTGGCACAGGTCTTGCTTTTATAAGCTTGCCCAAGCGAAGTGTAACTGTGCTCGGTGGCACATAAGGAACAGACACAGGATTTAGACGCCAGAAGAACAATAATTATAAAAACAACAACATCCAGATCCAAAACAATAAAATATCTGTATCCGGCCATCGATTTAGCAGTTACCTCTTTTACCAAAAAGAGAAATTAGCCCCGCCGCTCACGCTGCGGGGTTTTTTATTGCCTGGCGGTAGCGGCGTACTCCACGGCGTTCCGGGCGCTGTCGCCCACAGGTATCGACTCCCGCTGATCGAGATGGCCTGCGCGTTCGAGCGGGCCACGTTTGCATGGCGGCGTCCAGGCCTCTGACCCCGGGGTGACTGCCGCGCTGAATTGCGACCTGTTCTGCAGCGTCTCCGCAGGCGCTATGGCCTAATCAGTACTCTCCGGTCCCGGGCCAGTCATCCATGTTCAAAGCCGCACGCATCGCGATCCTGCTGTTCATCCTGTTCATGGTCGCCACGGGCACGTGGCTGACAAAGCTGCGCAGCACGGACTGGAACAACAGCCTGTGGGTCAAGATCTACCCGATCAACGGCGATGGCAGTGAGGCAAGCGAAGACTACATTACAGGACTGAGTGCCGACACGTTTGCGGGCATCGAGAAATTCCTGGCGCGAGAAGTCCGGCGCTATGGCCGTAGCATCGAACGCCCGGTCCGGCTGGAACTCGGCGAGCCGATTTCCGAGCAGCCACCCGCCATCGCGAGCACAAGCAGCATGCTCGACGTCGTGCTCTGGTCCCTGAAGATGCGGTGGTGGGTATCTGGCGTGACGGATGACCAGGATCGCATCGATCCGGACGTTCGAATCTTCGTGCGCTACCACAGCCCGAAAAGCGCTCTCAAGCTCGACGACTCGGTGGGCGTGCAAAAAGGCATGTTCGGTGTCGTCAATGCGTATTCGAGCCGCAGGCTACGCGGCAGGAACAACGTGGTCATCGCGCACGAGTTCCTGCACACACTCGGCGCCACGGACAAATACGATCGCAGCAACGGGATGCCGATTGCGCCACACGGCCTGGCAGAGCCCGACCGCTCGCCGCTCTATCCGCAGACAAGCGCGGAAATCATGGGCGGCCGAATTCCTCTCGCAATTGACGACGCGATAACCCCTGCGAGTCTCAGCTACGTCATTATCGGCCCCTTGACCGCAGAGGAAATCCGCCTGGCAGAATAGGCGTGTTTTGCGCTTTCTCTGCCGCCGCCGCTGGGCTAGGCTCTCGGGATGCCCGACGACAACTCCAGACTGCTCGAAGTATCGGGGCTCCGGATCAGCGTACCCGGACGTGTGCTGGTCGAGTCGCTCGACATGACGCTCGCTCGCGGCGAGTTCATCGCCGTGCTCGGCCGTAACGGCACCGGCAAGACGTTGTCCCTGTTGACGCTCGCCGGGCTGCGGCCGCCCGATGGAGGCACCGTCCGCCTCGGCGGCGCAGCAATAGGCTCGCTGCGCAGGCAGCAGGTCGCGAAGCGACTGGCGCTGCTGCCACAGGACACCGACGACATCTTTCCCGCAACCGTGCTGGATACGGCACTCGTCGGTCGCCACCCGCACATCGGGCGCTTCCGCTGGGAATCGCCGCAGGACTACGAGCTGGCGCGTGTGTCGCTCGCGCAGGTCGGCATGGAGGAACTCTCGGGTCGTGATGTCCTGTCGCTCTCCGGCGGAGAACGCCGCCGCCTGGCGATTGCGCAGATCCTCACACAGTTACCCGAAATCTACCTGCTCGATGAACCGACCAACCACCTCGATCCGCAACACCAGGTCGACACGCTGCACATTTTCCGGCAGGCCGCTGATAACGGCGCCGGCGTGATCGCGAGCCTGCACGACGTCAACCTCGCGGCGCGGGTGGCTGATCGCTGCCTGCTCCTGTTCGGCGATGGCCGCTGGGAATTCGGGACGACCGACGAGGTGCTGGACGAAGAGCGGCTCGGGGCCTTGTTCCAGACGCCCATGGAAGCCGTAAGTTGGCGGGACCGCCGGCTATTTGTCGCTGGCGGCGAGCGGCGCTGATTATCGGGTCAGCCGACGAAGCCCTTGAGCATCCCGAGGTAACAGGCGTGCAGTGTGGGCGTTGCGGCGAGCACCGATCGCGTCCCGAGCCCCGGCGGGTTGCCGTTCAGGTCCGTGAATACGCCACCCGCTTCAGTCACCAGCACGGACAGCGCCGCGATATCGAGAATGTTGACGTCCGATTCGATCACCGCCTCGATCTTGCCGGCTGCAAGCAGATGGTAGTGATAGAAATCGCCGTAGCCCCTGATGCGGTCGGCCGCCGCAACGATCTCGCCCAGCTTCTGCCAGCCGTCACTCTTTGCGAGTGACTTCAGGTTGCCCGTCGATACCGCCGCTCGTTGCGGGTCGTCGATGCCGCTGATGGCGAGGCGCTCACCGTCCAGGAAGGCGCCGACGCCTTTTTCCGCCCAGGCCAGTTCCTTCATCATCGGCGCACTCGAGACACCCAGTACGATCTCGCCGTTGTGCATCAGCGCGATCTGCGTCGAGAAGAACGGGTATTGCCGCACGAAGCCCTTGGTACCGTCGATAGGATCGACGAGCCAGAGATACTCGGCATCACCGTGTGTCTGGCCCATTTCCTCGCCATAGATGCCGTGGTCGGGGAAGCGCCCGAGTATGATCTCGCGAATCGCCGCCTCGCACTCGACGTCAGCCTGTGTCACCGGGGTCATGTCGGCCTTGATCTCGACGGTGAAGTCGCCTGCGTAATAACCGCGGCTGATATTTCCGGCAGCACGTGCCGCCTCCAGCGCCACGTGGAGGTGTTCCGATGAGAGGGTCTCGTCGTAGCTCGTCACTTGCGTATCACTTCCACGACATTGGCTGCTAACGACTGAAACGCGGCTCTTCCGGCCGCAGGAATACCACTGGCACCTCGGCAAAATACAGCGACTCCTGCACCGTGACGGCGACACGCAGCATGGCCTCAGGATCCGCGAATGCCGGTATCGTCACGGTCATCTGCGCCGCAGCATCGGGCGACTCGTCGTACGTGGCGTTGGCTACGACTTCGTTTCCGCCAGAGAGCAACGCGAACGTAGCCTGTGCCAGCGGAAATTCCGAATCGAGTGCAAGCCGGGTGTACTGCGCACCGAGTTCCAGAGGCAGTATGGTCATCTTCAGGTCATTGTTCACGAGCTCGCATTCACCGCTTTCCCAGCGGCAGTTCGAACGAGCCACCAGCGGATACGCGCCACCCGGTTCTGCGACCTGCGCCTTTTCTCCGGCTATCTGGCCAATGGCAATCCACGCGAGGATTGCCAGGATGGGCGCCACGAGCAGGGCGATGATGACATGTTTGTTTTTCCACATGGGCTAGGGCCTGTTGACGATCAGCCGGTCGCCGCAGCGGCGGCCATTTTGCTGCGACGCAAGGCGCAGCGAGCGGGCCGCAGCACCGCTACGTAAGCGAGCTGCAACACGGCGTGGCGGAAAAATGGCCCCGCCCCGAAGGGTTGCGCCCGAAAAGGCCGCGGGCGGCGTTGCTCGTCGTTCATTTGATGATACCAAACCTCTCTCCTCGCGCCTTGCCCGAGGCTTTTTCGGGCAGCAATGCGGCAACAGACTGATTGTCAACAGGCCCTAATCTTAGCGCAAAAAAAAAGGGGGCATCGCTGCCCCCTTTTCTCAGGCCGAGAACGGATCTCAGTGACTGATGGCTTCGCCGGCTCCATGCGGCACGCGGATGTCTTCCACGATATGCTGGATATGCTCCGGCGGCGGTGCCGTTACCTTGGATACGCCGTAGGCCACACCGAAGTTGACCAGGGCACCGATCGCACCGAACGCGTTCGGCTCGATTCCGAGGAACCAGTTCTGAGGCATGTCGCCCATGTACGAGGTGCTCGCGATGAACATGATGCCCTTGTGCTGGAATACATACAGCAGGGTCACGCCGATACCGGCAACCATACCTGCGATTGCACCTTCCTTGTTCATGTTCTTGTTGAAGATGCCCATCATCAGTGCCGGGAAGATCGACGATGCTGCCAGGCCGAAGGCCAGGGCCACGGTGCCAGCTGCGAAGTCCGGCGGGTTAAACCCGAGGTAGCCGGCGAGCAGAATTGCGAAGGCCATCGCGATACGGCTGGCCAGCAGTTCCTGCTGCTCGGTGACATCCGGTCTGAACACGCCCTTGAGCAGGTCATGCGAGATCGCCGAAGATATTGCGAGCAATAATCCTGCAGCTGTCGACAATGCCGCTGCGAGACCACCCGCTGCGACCAGCGCGATTACCCAGTTCGGCAGACCCGCGATTTCCGGGTTGGCCAGTACCATGATGTCGCGGTCGACCTTGACCATCTCGTTTACTTCCGGATCGGCGGAGTAAACGATTTCACCGTCGCCGTTCTTGTCTTCGAACGCGAGCAGGCCGGTCTCTTCCCACTTCTTGATCCAGGTGGGCCGCTCGGCGTAGACGAGCTGCGTGCCATCAGGCTGGTTGACGGTCTCGATGAGATTCAGACGCGCCATTGCCGCAACGCCAGGTGCCGTCGTGTAGAGGATAGCGATGAAAACCAGCGCCCAGCCGGCCGAGCTGCGAGCGTCCTTCACTTTGGGAACCGTGAAGAAGCGGATGATAACGTGCGGCAGGCCTGCGGTACCGATCATCAGCGACATCGTGTACACGAACATGTTGAGATAACTTAATCGTGCATTTGTCGTGTAATCCGCGAACCCTAGATCCGAGAGAACCTGGTCGAGCCGGTCAAGCAGGAACACCTCGCTGCCCGTCATCGTCGAGCCGAGACCAAGCTGTGGAATCGGCACACCCGTGAGCTGCATGGAAATGAAGATCGCCGGGATCGTGTACGCAAAGATCAGGACGCAATACTGTGCGATCTGCGTGTACGTAATGCCTTTCATGCCGCCGAGTACCGCGTAGACGAAAACGATACCCATGCCGATCACCAGGCCGACGTTGTAGTCCACCTCGAGGAAGCGCGAGAACGCGACGCCGATGCCCTTCATTTGGCCGATAACGTAGGTTACCGACGCGATGATGAGGCAGATGACGGCCACGATGCGGGCAGTCTTCGAGTAGTAGCGATCACCGATGAACTCGGGAACCGTGAACTTGCCGAACTTGCGCAGGTACGGTGCGAGCAACATGGCGAGCAGTACGTAACCACCGGTCCATCCCATGAGGAACACCGAACCGCCATAGCCCATGAAGGCGATGAGGCCGGCCATCGAGATGAACGATGCGGCGGACATCCAGTCGGCTGCCGTCGCCATTCCGTTTGCTACCGGATGGACATGACTGCCTGCGACGTAGAAATCCTTGGTTGTTGAGGCGCGTGACCAGATCGCGATACCGATGTAAAGCGCGAACGTGAGCCCGACAACCAGGTAGGTCATTGCTTGTAGTGACATGATTTTCCCCCCTAGTCCTTGTCTTCGTGCACGTCATGCTCTCGATCGAGCTTACCCATGCGATTGGCGTAGAAGAAAATCAACGCGACGAATACATATATCGATCCCTGCTGCGCGAACCAGAAGCCGAGCTTATATCCCCCCAGGGATATGGTGTTTAGCGGCTCGACGAGAATGATTCCGAAGACAAAGGAAACGACAAACCAGATTGCGAGGCAAAACGCGATCAAGCGCAAGTTTGCCTTCCAGTAGTCGGCTTTCTGAGACATACGTCCCCCTTATGATGCTTTTATTGGATTTGTCACCCGCGCAATCTATCAAACGGGTTCCAGGAGACAGTACAGACTTTAGTCGTAGGTGGTGCCGGAAAGTATCGACGGCCAGGCGGCGCTTGACCCAATAAATATAATAGAACCATATAGTTATACTTGCTTGTCACGTCATTCCGGGCACCTTTTGTCGCCCGCGTTCGACGATAGTAGTAGACTTGGCGCAGAACTATAGAGCGTCCGCAAAAGGACGCCGAACGCCACTTAGAGGGGAGATTGCTGCGTTGATCAGCTGGTGGGCGCTGCTGCTGTTGTCGCTGGGCTACGTCTCGCTCCTGTTCGCGATTGCGCACTGGGGTGACAAGGCGGACCCGAGCCGCTTTTCCGGCGCCGCGCGTGCGACGATCTACGGCTTGACCCTCGCCGTCTATTGCACCTCCTGGACGTTCTACGGCGCGGTCGGCACGGCCGCGGAGAGCGGCTGGGGCTACATACCGATCTACCTGGGCCCGATGGCAGTGATCTTTTTCGGCTGGGGAATGATCCACCGTATCGTAACGGTGAGCAAGCGCCAGAATCTCACCTCGATTGCCGACTTCATCGCTGCACGATACGGCAAGGCGCGCAGCCTGGCGGTACTGGTTACCGTCATAGCCACGATCGGTTCGGTCCCGTATATCGCCCTGCAGCTGAAGGCCGTCGTCGCCGGTTTCGACATCGTCTCGAATTACTCCGCCGCGGGTGCCGCGGAAAACGACACCGCTTTCGTGTTCGCGGCAGCACTTGCCGTATTCGCCATACTGTTTGGAACCCGCAAGATTGACGTTACCGAACACCATGACGGCCTGATGCTGGCGGTCGCGTTCGAGTCGGTCGTAAAAATACTGGCCTTCATCGCAGTTGGCCTGTTCGCCTGGTCCCTGCTGGGCAACACGCCCGCCGTCTCGCCGGAAGCGGCTGCACGCGCCGCAGCCGTATTCAGGCTCGATCACGTGCCGGACATGTTCGTCACCCAGCTGCTCCTGGCGAGCGCGGCTATTTTTTGCCTGCCGCGCCAGTTTCACGTGGCAGTCGTTGAAGCCTATGAAGACGCCAATATACGGCCGACGCGCTGGTCGTTCCCGCTCTACCTGCTGATATTTTCAGCGTTCGTCATTCCGATAACGATCGCCGGACTCAAGATTCTGCCGACCGGCGAATTCAGCGGTGATGCTTTCGTGCTTGCCCTGCCCATGCAGGGAGAGCACACGTTGCTGACCATGCTGGCGTTCCTCGGTGGCTTCTCCGCCGCGACAAGTATGGTGATCGTAGCCAGCGTCGCTCTGTCTACGATGATCAGTAACGAGATCGTCATACCGGCGCTCATGAGCATCAAGATGCTCGGTCTGTCCGAGCGCGAGGACTATACCCGCATCCTGATGCACGTCCGGCGCGGCGCCATCATCGGCATCGCCGCTCTCGGATATTTCTATCTCGAGGCTACGGACCAGTCTGCGGCGCTGGCATCCATCGGCTTGTTGTCGTTCGCTGCTGCTGCGCAGTTCGCGCCACTGATCGTGTTCGGGCTGTACTGGCCTGGTGCCACCCGTACCGGCGCCATTGCCGGACTCTCCACGGGCTTCGCATTGTGGTCATATACGCTGTTCCTGCCGAACCTCGCCCGCGCCGGTGCATTCAGCGACGCATTCATTACCGAAGGCCTGTTCTCGCAGTCGTGGTTGCGCCCCGAGGCGCTGGTGTTGGACATCCAGACCAATTCGCTGACGCACGGCGTTGCCTGGTCGCTGGGTGCCAACATCCTCGTTACGGTCCTGGTCTCGATGATGACGCGGCAGTCACTGGTCGAGAAGATCCAGGCGCGGACCTTCGCGGGCCCGACCATCGGGTTCGGGCCGGTGCGGGCAGCGGTCGCCCGTCACGATATTTCGAACGCGGACCTTCGGTCGTTGGCTGAGCGCTTTCTCGGTGTCCACAACGTGGAACGCTCATTTGCGGATTTTGCGGCGTCAACGGGCATCGACCTGAATTCATCCGGTCCCGCGGACCGGCGGCTGCTGCTGTTTACGGAGCGCCTGATCGCCGGCGCGATCGGGGCTTCGTCCGCCCGCGTCGTCATGACCGCCGCATTGCGCAAGACCGGGACGGAAATCGGCGACGTCGTACTGTTGCTCGACGAAACGTCGCAGGCGCTGACCTTCAACCGGCGCCTGCTCGACGCAACACTCGAGAACATCACCCAGGGCGTCAGCGTTGTCGATTCGTCGCAGCGGCTCATCGGCTGGAACAGTCGCTATGAGCAGCTGATGAACTATCCGCCCGGCATGGTTCACGTCGGGGAATCGATCGTCGATCTGATCAGGTACAACGGCGAGCAGGGCCGTTTTGGCAATGCGGACGTCGACGCGGAAGTCAACAAGCGAATCAAGCACATTCGCTCCGGGACCCCGTACAGGTACCAGAGTAATTTCATCGACGGCAAGGTCATCGAAATCAGCGGGCAACCCATGCCCGGTGGCGGCTATGTAACAACCTACACGGATATTACGGACTCCAAGATAGTCGAAAGCGAGCTCGTCGAAGCCAAGGCCATGCTGGAGCAGCGCGTGGCGGACCGCACCGCCGAACTGGAGCGAGCCATGACGGCGCTGCAGCAGGCCAAGGCGGAGGCCGAAGATGCCAATGCATCGAAAACGCGCTTTCTTGCCGCTGCCGCACACGACCTGTTGCAGCCACTCAACGCGGCCAAGCTTTTCGCCGCACTGTTGAACGAACACCGCGACAACATGCCACAGGAGCAGCAGGGCCTCGTCGAACGCGTCGAAAGCAGTCTCGTCGCCGTGGAGGACCTGCTCGGCGCACTGCTCGACATATCGCGGCTCGACACGTCTGCGCCCGTACCCAAGCTGGAGGTATTCCCGATCTCGGACATCTTCAAGGCGATCGAAAGCCAGTTCTCCGCGGCGTTCGCGGAAGACGGCCTGAAGCTGCGCTTTGCCAAATCCTCCCTGTATGTTCGTTCCGATCCGGCGATGCTGCGGCGCATCGTGCAGAACTTCGTCAGCAACGCGCGTCGCTACACACCCGCAGGCGGCGTCCTGGTCGGCTGCCGCCGCCGCGGTGAATACGTAGCGATACAGGTTGTCGATACGGGCATCGGTATTGCACCCGAAGACCAGAAAGTCGTGTTCGATGAATTCAAGCGTCTCGGCAAACGCGGCAAGGCAACCAAGCGCGGCCTGGGGCTCGGGCTCGCGATCGTGGATCGCATCGCCAAGCTTCTCGGCCACGAAATCCGCATGCGATCCGAAATCGACGGGGGCAGTACGTTCGAGATGCTGGTTCCGCTCGCGGATCGCGCCGATGCAATGCCGACTTTCAGGGGCCTGATCGACCGGGCACCAGCATCGTCCCTGGACGGAACGATCATACTGTGCGTCGACAACGAACACACGATCCTCGAAGGCATGCAGGGCCTCCTGAGCAAATGGGGTGCGAGCCCCCTCATCGCCAACAACTCGGAAACGGCCCTCGAGCACCTGCGAAAACTCGGCAGTAACGGCGGCGGCTGCCCGTCGATACTACTAGTGGACTACCATCTCGACGACGACGTAACGGGTATCGAGGTTATCGACGAATTGCGAGAGTACGCGGAGACACGGATCCCCGCGATCATCGTCACGGCCGATCACACGCAGACGGTCCGTGAGGAAATCCGCGACTCCGGGCATGCGTTATTGCACAAGCCGATCAAGCCAGCCGCTTTGCGCGCCCTGATGTCGCGCATCCTGAGTCGCCAGTAGACCGAACCAGCTATTCGACGAGCCCGGGCTCCTTGGTATTGAGCCGCTGCACAGCGAGCACCGCCTGGGTACGATTGGTCACCTGCATCTTGCGCAGGATTGCGGTCACATGCGCCTTGATGGTCGCTTCCGAAACGCCCAGCTGATAGGCGATCTGCTTGTTGAGCAGCCCTTCGCCGAGCATCATCAGGACCCTGAACTGGTGTGGCGTCAATGCACTCATCGCCGCCGCGATTCGCGCCTCCTCGTTATCGAGCCCGCCCGCACCCAGGTCGATGTTGTCCGGCAGCCAAACTTCGCCCTGGAGGATGGCATCGATTGCCGCTTCGATCGTACGGATGGGCGACGACTTCGGGATGAAACCGCTGGCGCCGTGCTGGATAGCACGCCTGATAACCGCGGGATCGTCGACCGCCGAGACAACGACGGTCGGCAGGGACTCGTGGTTGTTACGCATGTAAGCCAGCGCGGAAAATCCGCTGACACCGGGCATGTGCAGGTCGAGAAACAGCAGGTCGGCGTCGGAATTCGCTTCCACCACCTCGTACAGGCTTGCGAGGCTGTCCGCTTCGTGAATCACGGCGCCGGGCACGCAATTGTGAATCGCGTGGATCAGCGCCTCCCGAAACAGGGGGTGGTCGTCCGCAACGATGAAGTTTCTGCTGTCCGATTGCGTCACAGAGGTTCCGTATCCTTAGCGATTCTTCCGGTTCTCGATCAGGTGCTCGACGACGCTCGGATCGGCCAGCGTCGATGTGTCGCCGAGGTTACTGTAGTCGTTTTCCGCGATCTTTCTGAGAATGCGACGCATGATCTTGCCGGATCGCGTCTTCGGCAGTCCCGGTGCCCACTGCAGCAAATCCGGGGACGCGATGGGTCCGATCTCCTTGCGAACCCAGTTACGCAATTCGATCGCCAGCTCGTCGCTGGGCTCTTGCCCTTCCATGAGCGTGACATAAACGTAGATGCCCTGCCCCTTGATGTCGTGAGGATAACCGACTACCGCGGCCTCCGCGACCGCCTCGTGGGCGACGAGCGCGCTCTCGACCTCGGCCGTACCCATGCGGTGGCCGGAGACATTCAATACGTCGTCGACGCGGCCCGTGATCCAGTAGTAATCGTCTTCGTCGCGCCGCGCTCCGTCGCCCGTGAAGTAGCGGCCCTCGAACGCGCTGAAATAGGTCTGCACGAACCGGTCGTGGTCGCCATAGACGGTGCGCATCTGGCCGGGCCAGCTGTCGAGTATGACCAGCAAGCCTGAGACCGCACCGTCCAGTATGTTTCCGTCTGGGTCGACGATAGCCGGCTGCACGCCGAAGAACGGCCGCGTCGCCGAGCCGGGTTTGAGCGCCGTCGCGCCGGGCAGCGGCGTGATCAGGATGCCGCCCGTCTCCGTCTGCCACCAGGTGTCGACGATCGGGCAACGGCCCTCGCCGACCACGTTGTAATACCACTCCCACGCTTCGGGGTTGATCGGCTCGCCGACCGAACCCAGCAGCCGCAGGCTCTTGCGGGACGTCTTTTTGACCGGCTCGTCGCCTTCGCGCATCAGCGCTCGAATCGCCGTCGGTGCCGTGTAGCAGATGTTTACGTTGTGCTTGTCGCAAACCTGCCAGAAGCGGCTCGAGTCGGGATAGTTGGGCACACCCTCGAACATCATGCTCTGTGCGCCGTTCGCGAGCGGACCATAGACGATGTACGAATGCCCGGTCACCCAGCCGACGTCGGCAGTACACCAGTAGATGTCGCCGGGCTCATAGTTGAACACGTACTTGAACGTCAGCGCCGCGTAAACGAGGTAACCGCCGGTCGTGTGCAGGACGCCCTTGGGTTGGCCGGTCGAGCCCGACGTGTACAGGATGAACAGGGGGTCCTCCGCGTTCATCGGCTCGCAGGGGCAGTCGCCGTCAACGGATGCCTCGGCCTCGTGCAGCCAGACGTCGCGACCGTCCACCCAGCCGACGTCATTGCCCGTGTTCCTGACGACCAGGACCTTCTCCAGCGTCGTAACGCCGTCAATCTTTGCGGCCGCGTCAACGTTGGCCTTGAGCGGCACGGAACGCCCACCGCGCAAGCCCTCGTCAGCCGTAACCACGACGTTCGACTCGCAGTCGATGATGCGGCCCGCGAGCGCGTCCGGTGAAAAGCCGCCGAAGACCACGGAATGGATTGCGCCGATACGCGCGCAGGCAAGCATCGCAACTGCTGCCTCGGGAATCATCGGCATGTAGATCGTGACCCGGTCGCCTTTCTTGACGCCGATCGACTTCAGTACGTTCGCGAAGCGGCTTACCCGCCCGTGCAGGTCCTTATACGTAATCGTCAGGTCGCGGTCCGGGTCATCTCCCTCCCAGATGATCGCGGGCTGATCCGCCTTGTCGTCGAGGTGACGGTCGACGCAGTTGTAGCAGACGTTCAGCTCGCCGTCTTCGTACCAGCGGATGTGCAGATCGTCCTTGGCGTAGGAAACGTCCTTGACCTTGGTAAACGGCTTGCTCCAGTCGACGATCGCGGCCTGCTCCGCCCAGAATTTCTCGTTATCCTCGACCGACTGTTTATACAGGTCGAAGTACTGATCCTCGCTGATCAGCCCGTGTTGTTTGAAATAGTCGTTGACGGCGTAGATGTCGCTCATCGGATTCTCCACTCGGTAGCTGCGCTTATTCGCGGGCGAAGGCCCGTTTTGTGGCATTTTGAATTGCGGCCTGTACCCCCGCATTAGACATTGGTCTACAAAGGTGGGCGGATTCGACTTTTGGCTAATGGCAAGCCGTGATCCCCTGATTGAGTATGCGGCGTGATTCACCAAAAAAACTTCCCCGGGGGAAAAAATGATGATCAGAGTTACTCCCAAGTTGTGCGCGTCAGCAGCCGCTTTGCTGCTGTGTGTATCAGGGTCCGCAGTCGCTCAGGACGACGGCCCGACAACCACGTACAAGTTCGGCGGCTACGCCAAGTTCGACGCGATGTTCACCGATTACAGCGACAGCACGCCGGATGGCAACAGCCTGATGCGACAGTTCTACTATGCACCGCAGATTCCGGTCGGCGACGGCTCGGGCAGCGAAGACATCACGGCCGACTTCCAGGCCCGAGAGACGCGCATCAACTTCCGCGCCGATACCAAGACGGCGGGCGGCGACAGCATCACGGCGTTCATCGAGATGGACTTCTTCATTCACGGCGATGGCAACGAGGTCGTCTCCAACTCGTACAGCCCGCGCTTGCGTCACGCGTTCATCAAGTACAATAAATGGACCTTCGGCCAGACCTGGTCGACATTCCAGGACGTAGGTGCTCTGCCCGAAGCGCTCGACTTCGTCGGCCCGGCGGAATCCACTACCTTCATACGCCAGGCGATGGTCCGATACACGACCGGCAACCTGGAGCTCGCGGTCGAGAATCCCGAGGCGTTCGTAGCCGGCGTTCCTGAAGGTGTTGAGGAACGCGGGCGTTCCACGATGCCGGACCTGATCGCGCGCTATACCTTCAAGTTCGGCGACAAGGGCAGCTACCTCAAGTTGGCTGGTCTGTACCGCAGCATCAAGATTGGAACCGTTGCTGGAGGAGCGCAGCCGGATGAGACGGGCTATGGCATCAGCGCTTCGACCAAGCTCATGTTCGGCAATGGCGCCGACCTCCGCGCGATGGTCACCGTCGGTGACGGCGTGGGCCGTTACATCGGCCTCGGCTTTGTCCGCGATGGCTACCTCGACGGCAGTAACATCGCGACGGCAGAGGCGCTCGCCTACTTCGTTTCGCTGCGTCTGCCGTTCGGCAACGGGTGGCGTACCAACATCATGTACGGCAATACCTCGATTGACTACGACAACGACGCCTTGGCAGCCGGCCTGAACGACACCGGTTCGAGCTTCCACGTGAACATTATCAAGAACATCCTGCCGAAGCTCGATGTGGGCGCCGAATTCATCTACGGCGAGCGCGAAACCGTAAGCGGCCTGGACGGTGACTTCACGCGCTTCCAGTTCTCCGCGAAGTACGCGTTCTAGACAAAAACACGCAATCTCCTTTGCGTTTGCCCCGGCGGCTCCCTGAAAAGGGCGCCGCCGGTTTTACGTTCGGGCCTGCCGTGTCAGAATCCACGTATGAACGAACTGCCTGAAATTACCCGCTTCCTGTCCGAGCTGCCGGGTTTCGAAGAACTCGACCAGGAAGAACTCACCGCAGCCGCCAGGGCCATCCAGATAGGCTATTACAAGTCCGGCAGCCAGGTACTCCAGATCGGCGCCTCGAACAAGCAGCTGCACATCGTGCGCAGCGGCGCACTCGAACTGCGCAACGCCGAGGGCGACCTGGTAATGCGCGGCGCCGAAGGCGACGTGTTCGGCTTCCCGTCGCTGATGAATGCCGCGCCGCTACGTAACCAGTCCACGGCGATCGAAGACTCGCTGATCTATCACCTCGATGGCGAAATATTCGGGAAGCTGCGTCGAAGAAACGATCGCTTCGACACCTACTTCATCCGCCTGCTCTCGGACCGACTGCTCGCGCGGCCGGCGACGACGAAACTGCACGGGGCCGAAGGTCGCGCCGTGTCGCAGCTCATTACGCGTCCCCCGGTAACGATAGACGCGGCCGCGACCATCCAGCAAGCAGCCCGCAAGATGGTCGACGAACGGGTGTCGGCAATCCTCGTGATGGACGAGGGGCACTTCTGCGGTATCACGACGGACCGCGATTTCCGGCAGCGGGTCGTCGCGCGAGGGCTGCCGGTTGATACCTCCATACGCGACATCATGTCCGGCAACCCGATTTCGATCGATTCGGGCGACCTCGCCTACGAAGCCGCGCTCACGATGATGCAGAACAAGATCCATCACCTGCCCGTTACCGAAGACGGCAAGCTGATCGGCATGGTGTCGCGCAGCGACTTCATGCGCATCGAGACCGAGCACCCTCTCTACCTCGTCAACGACATCGCCAAGCAGACCACTGTTGCGGGTATCGTCGAGGCCTGCAAGCGCCTGCCGGCCCTCATCGCCAACCAGATCAGTGCGGATGCGGACGGCGAACAGCTGGGCAAGTTCATCACGACGATTACGGACTCGGTGACACAACAGTTGTGCCGCATCGGCGAGTCGGAGCTCGGGTCACCGCCCTGTACCTACGCCTGGGTGGCATTGGGCTCGCAGGGCCGCCACGAACAGTCCGCCCGCAGCGACCAGGATAACGCGCTCGTACTGGACGATTCCGCAACCGACGCGGACGACGAGTATTTCAAGGCGCTCGCGCGCATCGTCAACGACGGCCTCGACGCCTGCGGCTACGTCTATTGTCCCGGCGACGTGATGGCCTCGAACCCGGATTGGCGCAAGCCGCTGCAGGTGTGGAAGAAGTATTTCAATAAATGGATCACCGTGCCGGAGGAAATAGCCCTCATGCATGCCAACATCTTCTTCGACCTGCGATGCATCTACGGCGACACCCGGCTGGTCGACGAATTGAAAGAGAGCATTCGCACAGACGCAAAGCGAAACGAGCTGTTCCTCGCACTCATGGCGAAGAACGCGATGAACTTCCAGCCGCCGCTTGGCTTCTTCCGGCAATTCGTGCTCGAGAAATCCGGGGAGCACAAGAACACGCTGGATATCAAGAAACACGGCATCATGCCTATTGTCGAAATTGCCCGTATACGCGCACTCGCAGCGGGCGAGGTCCGGATCACGACGAGGAACCGCCTGCGCGCGGCGGCGAAAGCCGGAGAGATCACCGAACCCGATGCCGCCAGCCTGATCGACGCGCTCGACTTCATCGAGAAACTCAGGGTGGAACACCAGAACCGACAGCTGCATGTCGGCAAGCGGCCCGACAATCACCTGTCACCGGATGAACTCTCGCCGCTGGTTCGACAAAACCTGAAGTCGGCGTTCAACCAGGTCAGTATCAGCCAGTCGGCCCTGCTGAACCGTTTCCACCTCGCATGACGACCGGGAAGTGGCTGGCACTCAAGCGCTGGAAAGCCGGCCGCCGGTCGGGTAACGAACACTACAAAGCGCTCCTGGAAGCATCTCCGCCCTCACCGGCGACCGACTTTGACGACGCCGAACTGGTCTGCCTGGACATCGAAACGACGGGCCTGGACCCGGCGACGGTCGACATGCTGAGCATCGGCTGGGTGCTGATTCGCAATGGCAGGGTAGACCTGTCCACAGCCGAATCGCACGTCGTCAAACCCACCTGCGATGAACTGGGCGAAAGCCCCACGATACACGGCCTTACTGACAGCGTCGTCGACCAGGGTATTTCGCCGGAGGAGGCCATGGAGCGCGTCATCGACGTGCTGACCGGCCGGGTACTGGTGGTGCATCACGCCGGTCTGGACAAGAAGTTGCTGGACCGTCTCTGCAGGGAGCAGTTCGGGGACAGGCTGCTGGTACCCGTCATCGACACGCTGGCGCTCGAGAATCGCCACAAGTCGCGGCACCACCATCTCGAAGACACGCGGTCGCTGCGGCTGCCCGATCTCCGCGACCACTACAACCTGCCCTGGTACCGCGGACACGACTGCCTCGGCGACGCCATTGCGACGGCGGAGCTGCTGATCGCCATGGCCGCGAGTCGCGATTCTCCCACCACGCTATCGGACCTGTACTGAGTCGTCGCATCGCTTGCGCCTTTTGTCGCATGGCCCGGCATCGGCGTGTCTTCTAAAATCGGGC
>Ga0224509_10000037_pt1 | contig 36738 bp, 37 predicted proteins | sample SF_Jan12_sed_USG_5_FD_170158 | JGI IMG/M metagenome (GOLD analysis project Ga0224509, IMG submission 170158) | Sediment microbial communities from San Francisco Bay, California, United States - SF_Jan12_sed_USGS_24 | ecosystem: Environmental > Aquatic > Marine > Sediment | place: USA... | reverse complement strand
CGCCCAGGCCGGGGGAACAAGCCGGAGGCCCTGGATGAAGCGCTCGGGTCCGTTTCGGACTGGGTCGCCGAGCAGTTGGCCTGAACTTTGTCCGAAACCGGACAGCAGGTACGAAGGTTTCGCTTGTACCTGTGGGCATATGTGCCCAGAATCGGCTAGTATTACAAGCGTTTAGGAAGTACGACGCGTACAAGAACGGGAAATAATCCCGCAAGGCAGGAGTAGGAAGCTATGCTGATTCTGACGCGACGCGCTGGAGAAACGGTCATGGTCGGGAGCGATATCACCATCACCGTTCTGGGGGTCAAAGGGAATCAAGTGCGTATCGGCATCAATGCGCCGAAGGACGTCGCTGTGCACCGCGAAGAGATCTACGAGCGAATCCAGAGCGAGAAAGCCGCCGAGAAAGCAGAGAAAGCCGCGGGGGGCGAGTAGGGCCGCTCAGGCTTTACCAGGACCTATCGCCTGAGTACTATGTGCGGCCGGCCGTATGCGAGCTGTGCCTGATATTCTCGGAAAGACGGCGCGAGTCAATGCGCTCCCTGCGCCTGACTCGAATACAATTTGATATTCGGAGAGATGGCTGAGTGGTCGAAAGCGCTCCCCTGCTAAGGGAGTAAGGGTTAAAAGCCCTTCGAGGGTTCGAATCCCTCTCTCTCCGCCAGAAAAATAATAGGCCCCTTCACGGGGCCTATTATTTTTCTCGCCGAGGGAGGGCAGGATACAGATCCCTGTTCGACTCACACAGCGCCGCAGGCGCCAGTGAGGGCGCGAAGCGCCCATCCCTCTCTCTCCGCCAGAAATTGAAAATGGGGCCTTGTGGCCCCATTTTTGATTTTCTGATGGAGGGAGGGCAGGAATCAGATCCCCAAACCAAGTTTGCGGTCCCGACATCTAATCTAATGTCCCCGACCTGTTGTACCCTGCTCCTCATGGCTATCGTCGAAGAACTCAAGCGCCGGAACGTACTGAAGGTAGTGTTTACCTACCTCGTGGTCGGCTGGCTGCTCACAGAGGTCCTCACGACAATCCTGCCGGAGCTTGGGGCGCCGCAGTGGGCGTCGCGCATGGTGATCCTGGTATTTGCGCTGGGCTTTATCCCCGCGGCGGTTCTGCCATGGATCTACGAGCTGACCCCGAACGGCATCATGCGCGAGTCTGATATTGCGAGTGGTGACGCGTCGAGAAGCAAGAGCCGCGTATTCGACTACGTCGCGATCACGACGGCGACGCTACTCATAGTGGCGATAGCGGTCCTCGGCGCCCGCACGACCGTTGACGAGGCCTCTCCAACGGACACGGAGCTCGGCCCTGCGTCGGTCGCCGTGCTGCCGTTTGCGAATATGACCGGTGATCCTAGTAACGATTACTTCTCCGACGGCCTTACGGAGACGCTGCTCCACATGCTCGCGCAGATCCCTGATCTGCGGGTCGCTGCGCGGACGTCGAGTTTCGCATTCAAGGGGCAAAGCAAGACGATCGGGGACATCGCCCAAGCCCTATCGGTAGCGCATGTCCTCGAGGGCAGCGTGCAGCTTGCCGATAATCGGGTACGCATCACTGCGCAATTGATTCGCGCCGACGACGGCTTTCACGTTTGGTCGAATAATTTCGAAAGAGACTTCGATGACATCTTTGCAATCCAGGACGAGATCGCGAGGAAAGTCGGCAGCGCGTTGTCCGCATCCCTGCTCGGCAGTGAGCAAGTGCCGAGCATCTCCCCTCTCGATACGGAGAGCCCCGACGCCTACGACCTGTATCTGCAGGCACTTGCCGAACGGGCGACCTTCTCCTACGGGGGGTTGAAGGCAGCCGAGGACCTGCTCAAGGGCGCACTGGCCACAGACCCGGACTTCCTGGATGCCAAGACGGAACTGGCTATCAACTACCTGCACCAATTCGAGACGGGTCTCATCGGTCAAGATGAAGCGATGACAAATTGCTCGGCGATTACCGGGCAGGTGCTTGCTTTGCGACCGGAGGACCCGATGGCAAACGCGCTGCGCATCTATGTCGAAATTGCCAGAGATACGGCAGCACCGGATCCGCGCCAGGTTTACGACGCGATCGACCAGCTCGAGCGTTTGGTCGCAGAAAATCCCGCCATCTACCAGATTCGAATACTACTCGGGCAGGTTTTGCAGCGCGTACAAAAATATGATCGTGCCCTCGTAGTGCATCTCGAGGCGCTGCAACAGGAGCCCTACAACCCCCGCGTGCACTTTGAGCTCGGCTCTCTTTACCTGCTGCTCGACCGGCCGGCAGATGCACAGGCGGCGCTCGAACGTTCGCTGGAGCTGGAATCAAGGCAGCCGAACGCCTACGCGAGACTTGCGCGAGTCAGCTCGCAGCTCGGTGATGGCGTGGCCACGGTCAGGCACTTGCTCCGAGCGCTCGAAATCGACCCGAGAGATCACGAGCTGCCGGCGGGCATTGCGTTGTTCCTTTACGGGCTGGGTCTGGTCGAAGAGGGCGATGATTTCCGGAACCTGGTGCAGGCTGTGGCGCCGACCAGCGAGATTGCCTACCTCGTAAACTTGCGACGTGCGATCAGCCTGGGCGATATTTCGGCGAGCCTGGCCACGGCAAGGCGAATTATCGAAGACGATGTGGAGGATCGCAAAGGCACCTACTCCGAGGCGGTACGGCAGCTGATGAGGATCGCGGCGGCCAGCGGCACGATCGACGAGACCACGGACTACCTCGAGCAACACGCACCGGGCATCTTTGACATCAGGGCCGAAGCTTTGCCGCACAAGTACCGTGCGGCACAGATCGCCTCGCTCGACGCGTGGTACGTGTCGTTGCCGCGAGAGGAATTGCTGCAACGCCTCGACGACTTGCTTGATGAGGCCAGCGAATTCGGAATAGATCCTCTTGCGGATCCCGCTAACAGGCTTGGCGTATATGCAATGCGCGGCGAGCGAGAGGCTGGTGTAAGGCTGGCGCTGGAGGAGGTCTTATCACAACCTGTGACGCGTCATCTCCTGTGGCGCGAAGTGTATTCACAGCCTGTTTATGCCGATATTGTTGCCGACGAACGCGTACGAGACGCACTACGGCGCAGGGAAGCCGAATACGAAGTTGTCCGCGACCAGGTCAGGGCTTACCTTGCAGGCATCAGCGAATCGGTTTAGGCGTAGTCGACGAGCTCCGCCTCGCAGCAGGAAATCGATCAATCGCCCAGTGCGTACTGAAGCCCGAGGTAATAGTCCTCGTTGAGTTCATCGCCTTCGTCGAGCTGGGTCCACACGCTGCCGCCGTATGCTGCCAGCAGTGCGAGTCTCTCGTTGAGACCCCATTCCACGCCCAGTCGCCAGTTGAGAAAACCTTCGCTCGCACCGTCATTGACGAAATCGACACCCCAGACTTCGCCCAGCAGTCGAACGTCCGCCGTAAGCGAGAAGCCCGTCGACATACTCAGGCTGAAGGCATCCAGATTCCTGGAGCCGATGCTGTACCCGACATTCCCCATAAACTCCCAGCGGCCCAGGCTGGCGGAGGCGAGCAACGGCAGCGTGAACACCGTGGTGTCTTCAACCAGGCCAATGATTGTCGAAGATCTTGATAGCGGCATGGACAGAGACGGCGCTACCGCGAGGGCCGTGTTTTCGCCTTCGAGAAACCGCCATTTCAGGCCGGCGGTTGCCTCGCCCCATCCCTTTATGGATGCTTCTCCGGTGTCTTTTACCCGTTGCCGCGGAATGGTGAGGCTGACTTCGACCGTGTCACTCAGGCCATAGGCTAGGTCCACGGCAGGCCCCTCTACGCTCTCGCCCGCATCGCGTGACTCACCGGCTGCGTACGCGATGATCTCGAGCACGCCCGGCGCCGCCGTACCCGTATCGTCGGTCACCATCGGCGGGCCCGCGATCGCGGCGTTCATGCAAAGCGACGCCGCCGAAGCGGTCACATTGATAACGAGCCTTCCACGCATTGGAGGCAGTTTGGTCCTGCTAATTGCTAATGAGAATCATTCTGCCACGTATGGTCATGATTGCATTAGGGGTTATACGTAGAGACCTGCAAATGAAAAGGGCCCCCGAAGGGGCCCCTCCGTCCGTGTCGGCCGGAAATTACTGCTCGGTAAGCATCTCGTCGATGCCTGAAACATAATGGCAAGTGAGGGTAACTCCCTCTTTCACAAGCCAGTGAAAGTACGTATCAGCTAACCTTGACCTGTACCAGTTCCTCGCCGTCCGGGTCCGTCACATGCACGGCGCACGCGATACACGGGTCGAAACTGTGGATCGTGCGCAGGATCTCGAGGGGCTGCTCCGGATCCACCATCGTGTGGCGGTCCTCCAGGGCCGCTTCGTAAGCGCCCGGCTGCCCGTTGGCATCCCGTGGCCCGGCATTCCAGGTGCTGGGTACGATGGCCTGGTAGTTGGCGATCTTCTTGTCCTCGATGACGACCCAGTGCGACAGGGCGCCTCGCGGTGCTTCCATGACGCCGACGCCCTGGCAGGACTTGGGCCAGGTGGACGGTTCCCAAAGCGACTCGTCAAACGTGCGCGTGTCTTCGGCTCGTATATTTGCGATCAACGCATCGAGCCAGCCCTGCATCGCGTCGGCCAGGATCGCCGTCTCGAGCGTGCGCGCCGCGGTGCGGCCGAGCGTCGAGAACAACGCCTCGACGGGAGCGTCAAGCGTGGTCAGTGCGTAATTGACCAGCGCCTGCGTCTGTTCATGACCTTTGGCGTAAAGGAGCAGGACGCGTGCGAGCGGCCCCACTTCCATCGAGTTGCCGTTCCAGCGCGGCGACTTCAGCCACGAATAGGACTGATCGACGTCGAGGTGCTCGTAAGGCGGCTCCGGCCCCGTGTAGTTGAGGGTGGTTTCGCCGCTCCAGGGATGCAGGCCCGATGCCTTGCCGCTCGAGTAGTCGTACCAGGAATGCGCAACGAACTCCTGGATGCCCTGCGGATCGTCGAACTCGAGATCGTGGATCGTCGACAGGTCGCGGTTCAGGATCACGCCGCGCGGGAACAGGAAGGAATCCGGATCGTCCATGCTGGTTGCCGGCAGATCACCGACACACAGGAAGTTACCGAGACCTTCGCCGCGGGCGAACCAGTCCTTGTAGAAGCTGGCGATCGCAAGCGTGTCGGGCACGTAGACCTGGTTCACGAAGGTCTTCATGCTGTCGATGATTTCCTGAACCTGCGACAGCCGTTTGCTGTTGATGGCCGAGTCAGAGTTCAGGTCGATGGGCGAGGGCACGCCGCCGACGAGGAAGTTCGGGTGCGGATTCTTGCCGCCGAATATGGCATGCAGTCTCGCAACGTCGCGCTGCCAGACGAGCGCATCCAGGTAATGTGCAACCGCCATGAGATTTGCCTCGGGGGGCAGGCGGTATTCGGGATGTCCCCAGTACGCCTTGGCGAAAATACCGAGCTGGCCCGACTCGACGAAGCCGGCAACCTTCTTCTGCACATCCCGGAAATAGCCGACCGACGACCGTGGGTAGCTGCCCAGCGACTGCGCGAGTTCAGCGGTCTTCGCCGGATCGGCGGATAATGCGGACACGACGTCCACCCAGTCGAGCGCGTGCAGGTGGTAGAAGTGCATCACGTGGTCATGGATGTACTGCGCCCCGATCATCAGGTTGCGAATCAGCTCCGCGTTCTGTGGCACTTTCGCACCGATCGCATTCTCCACGGCGCGTACCGAGGCGATGCCGTGCACGAGCGTGCACACACCGCAGATGCGCTGCGCGAACGCCCATGCGTCCCGGGGATCGCGGTCCCTCAGGATGATCTCGATGCCTCTCACCATGGTGCCGGACGAATACGCCTGGGCGATCTGGTCGCCGTCCATTTGCGCTTCGATTCGCAGGTGGCCTTCGATACGAGTGATCGGATCGACAACGACTCTTGCGTTCATGCCTCGTCCTCCAGGTTCTCGGCAACCATTTCCATGAGGCTACCCATCTTGTAATCCCAGTTGAAATGCTCCTGGCTGTCGTCAAAGCTCTGCCGGCAGTTGGCGCAGCTCGACAACAACTCGTCGGCTTCGGTTTTCTCAACCTGGTCCATCTTCAGCTTGAAAACCCGGTGCCTGAGCGGGTCCGCTCGCTTGATCGTCACGACGCCGCCGCCGCCGCCGCAGCACCAGTTGTAGTCGCCGCCGTACTCCATCTCGCGGAAATCGACACCGAGATGTTTTATGACTTCGCGAGCCGATTGGGTGGCGCCGCCGCGACGTGATACCTGGCAGGGATCGTGGTAGGTGACGCTGGTGTCGACCTTCTTCACCTTGATCTTGCCCGTGCTCAGCGCATCGGCCATGTACTCGGAAATGTGCAGGACCTTGAAGGGCAGCGGCTTGCCATACATGTTGGCGCCCATCCAGCGCAGGGCCATGTAGGCGTGCCCGCACTCGGGCAGCACGATGAGCTTTGCGCCGATTTTTATCGCCGCGTCGATCAGTTTCATCGTGGCTTCTTTTTGCCAGCTGGGGTTGCCCGACAGCATGCCGAAGTTGGTTGCCTCGAAACCGTCGGTCCTGAACGTCCAGGATTCGCCGGCAGCGTTCAGGATCTTGGCGGTCGCTGCGATCGACTGTGGGTACTTCTGGATTTCGATCGACGACATGACGGCCAGAACATCGGCCTGTTCTACGTCCATCGGGATCTCGACGTCGTGTTCGTCGGCCATCCACTCGACCCGGTCTTCGAATTTATCAGGCGTAATTCCCAACGGACTGCCCGTTTCCGCCGCGCGTTTGGCGACTTCGTGAAGTTCGTGGGGTATGAGGCCGGCCATGAACATGCCGTGGCGCGCCATGGAGACGAGCCCGGCAATGTCGATGCCCATCGGGCAGACGAGCGAGCAGCGCCCGCAGACGGTGCAGCTGTCATACAGCAGGTGCTGCCATTCCTCGAGTTGCTCGATGGTGACCTTCTTCTTGAACCCGAACAGGCGATAGAAGAATGCGAACGGCCCTGCTTCGCGTTTGTAAGCCTGCTTGAACAGCTCGAGCTTCCAGATCGGCGTATATCTCGGGTCGTCGGTGCGCACGTGGAAGTGACACGCATCCGCACACATGCCGCAGTGGAGACAGCCATCGAGATACGAAGCCGTTTGCGAATTGAAGTTCTTGACGAAATGATGCATCGCTTTTTCAACGCGCTCTTCCGTCCCCATGTCACCCTGGATGTCGTGACGAACCTCGGGCGGCTTGTAGGCCAGCCGTTCGGCTTCACGATCGAGTGGATGTCTTCCGTCAACAGTGGTCATGTCTTGGCCCCCCTGCGCTCGAATACCATTCCGGTGGTGCCCCTTGTTACGAATACCAGGAACGTGTGACCGAGCTTGCCGAACGGCAGCCAGATCATGAGTACCGCGACCGAGAGGATGTGAATTGCCAGCAGCGTCTCGTACCGAACGCCCATGCGGACCGGCATGATTAATCCAGTCACGATCGGCAACAGCGTCACGAACCAGCTGAAGTAGTCGTCGAAGTTGGAGATCAATTTGAGGACCGGATTCGTCAGGCGCCGCACCAGCAAGGCGATCCCGGCGACCACCGCGGCGACACCCGCGAAATAGATCACGTTATTCGGCAGGCCTGGCCAGTCGAAACCCAGGAAGCCTTCGAAGAACACGATATGCGGCACGAACAAGAATATGACCGCGAAGAATCCGATGTGCAGGACGTAGGCCAGCATTTTCGGGTACAGCGTCGCGCGCTTGAAGGGATGCGCCGTAAAGCTGCGCGTGTATATCACTTTCAGCGCCGCCAGCAGGCCTCCCGGTTTGCGAGGCTCGGAGAATTCCGGCTTCTCTTTCAGAAAAATTATGCCGACGAGACGCCAGATCACGCCTGCAACGAGTATGTAAGCTGCAACCTGCAGCGCTGGTCCCCTGGCAAATTCAAGAAGGTCCATGTCATCCCTCCTTCGTGTATTTGGCTTGACGCCGACGTCCGGCCACGGCGGCGGCGGCACCCAGTGCCACGCCCGCAACGGCCGCACCGGCGAGTTTCTCGCCGCTGCCGAATTTGCCGGTCGACAGCGGTGCATAGAAACCGCCCTTGTCCCAGAACCCGGGCTCGGAGCAGCCGAGACAGGGGTGACCCGATTCGATCGGGAAGCTGGTGCCGGCATTCCATTTCACGGTGGCGCAGGCGTTATAGGTAATCGGTCCCTTGCAACCCAGCTTGAAGAGGCACCAGCCTTTGCGTGCACCCTCGTCATCGAAGGTCTCCGCGAAGCGGCCCTGTTCGTAAAACGGTCTCCGGTAGCAACGGTCGTGGATGGTCTGGCCGAAGAAGGCCGTCGGACGGCCGTGGATATCGAGCTCCGGCAGCTGCCCGAAGGTGAGAAACTGGGCGAGCACAGCCGTAATCACCATCGGGATCGGCGGGCAACCGGGCACGTTTACAATGGGCTTGTCCTTGACGAGATCCTGCACCGAAACCGCGCCGGTGGGGTTCGGATTGGCGCCGGGGATGCCGCCGAACGCCGCGCAGCTGCCAATAGCAACAACCGCAGCCGCCCCATCGACGGTTTCCATGAGCATGTCGTAGTTACTGATGCCGGCGATCGTGGAGAAACCCGGGTTGCCCATCGGAATCGAGCCGTCCACGAGCACGAGATACTGGCCCATGTTTTCCTGCATGGCCGCGTGCCGTGCCGCTTCGGCCGCATCGCCGGAGGCGGCCTGCAGCGTGTGATGGTAGTCGAGCGAGATGCTGTCGAAGATCAGGCCCTCCAGCGTCGGCGAGGACGAACGTGTCAGCGATTCGGTACAACCCGTGCACTCCTGGAAGGACAACCAGATGACCGAGGGTCGTCGCGCCTGTTCGAGTGCATTTGCAATACGCGGCACCATCGCGGGTGGCAGCGCGAGCAGCGATGCGGTCGCCGCGCAGTACTTCATGAAGCCCCGCCGCGAGACGCCTTGCGCCTGAAGGATCTCACCCAGGGTGGGTATGGTTTTCACTTGGCTGCCTCCTTGTTGAATTCGTTACCGGTATCTTCAAAGCTGTCACGCAACTTTGCGCGGCCGGCGCCGATGTCGGCGTCCTGGGACATGAGGATCTCCGGGGTGCGTGTAATTTCGATGTACCGACCGACGATTTCGCCCGCAGTATTGCGATGTTCGAGCCACCAGACGCCGGGGTAGGCGGTTTCGCGAATGTGGCTCTTGCCGAGCGCGTCGAGTTCGGCATTGAGTTCGCCCCGGCCCAGAGCCTGTTCGAGCTGTTCGAGTTCGCCGGGTGCAAATGGCAGACTGGCGAGGTCGATAACCGTCGGCTCGTCGTCGTCGAGCAGGCGATCGAGCGCATGAATGATTTCGTTCAGGAGCGGCTTGACGTTGCCGCGGCGATAGGGAATCGCCGAGCGAATCGGGTCTTTGGAGTTCATATGGCAGCCTCCGGCCTGGAGCGGCTGCGCCAGTCGAGTACGAGGTCGTGGATCCTCGCAGTGGCAGAGGGTATGGCGGCCGCGACCTTTTGCGTGGGTTCCGTGCCCCAGTCCATCTGCTCGGGTTCGATGCCGACGAGCGCGCGGTTCACGGGCAGGTCGCCGCACAGGCGCAGTGCGTCGAGTATGTCGGAGAGGCCCAGTTCATGGACGCTGCCGTGATGATTGCGCAGGTGCCTGTCCATGTCCTCGCCCTCGAGTACCGTTACGGTGCCGGGCGGCTTGCCGAGCCGCATGGCGTCGACGGCGACCAGGCCCTGCAGGTTGGAGAGGCGATTCATCATCGCGAGCCCGACCGTTCCCGCGTCGAGGCAGCACACGTCAGGGTCCGCGTGATACTCCTCGTAGTGGCGGAGGGCATGAATGCCCACACCGTCGTCCTGCAAAAGGTTGTTACCGATCCCGACGACCGCGATCGAATCCATGCGGAGGCCCCCAAAGAAATCTCTATTAGAAAAGACTAATGAATATGCTAGGGTGCGCCTATACTGGTTTTTACGCACAGGCCGGGGAGAGGCCGGAGCCATGACTTACACGACAAGCCTGCTGTTGCTCGTATTTACCCTGTCGATCTCGTCTATGGCTCATGCAGCGCCGGCACAGCAATGCCCGCCCGCCGACGGTGTTGCCCTGCAGGTGCTGGGCTCGGGCGGGCCGATCGCGGACGACGGCCGGGCGTCGACCGGCTACATCGTCTGGGTCGACGGACGCTCCCGGGTGCTCGTCGATGCCGGGGGTGGCACGTTTCTGCGTTTCGGCGAAGCCGGGGCCAGCTTTGTCGATCTCGAATTCGTCGGCCTCAGCCACTTCCATACCGACCACTCGGCCGATTTTCCGGCGCTGCTGAAGTCCGGTAATTTCTCGGGGCGCGAAGAGCCTTTGCCGGTGGCCGGTCCGGGGCCGGGAGGGCCTTTCCCGGGGCTCGGCGCCTGGCTCGACAGCATGCTTGCCGACGGGTCGGGTGCGTATGGCTACCTGTCCGGTTACCTCGACGGCAGCGGCCGGCTCGTGAAGCTCGTGCAGCAGGAAGTTGCAAGCGACTCGGAGAAACCCGTTCGGGTGCTCGATGGCGACATTACGATCGATGCGCTACCGGTCCCGCACGCTATCGTGCCCGCGCTCGGTTACCGCGTGACCACCGGTGACGTGTCGATCGTGTTCGCGAGCGACCAGAACGGCAGCTCCGACGCTTTCATCGACTTCGCTAAGGATGCGACCGTGCTGGTCATGCACCTGCCGATACCGGAAGCCGCAACGGGTGCGGCGATCAAGCTCCATGCGCGCCCGAGCGACGTTGCCAGGGTTGCAAAGGCAGCGGGTGCGGGGACCCTGGTGCTGAGCCATTTCATGGCCAGGAGCCTGCAGAACCTCGATGCTAACGTCGATATCGTTCGCACAGGCTTCGGTGGCGAGGTGGTGGTCGCGAGCGACCTGGCCTGTATGGTCGTCCCCGATCAGTCCTGACGGGCCAGGAAGCTTGCGTAGGCGCCGACGTACTTCGCCGCGTTGTCGGCCGAGATGAGTACCGCCCGGCCGCTCCTGGGCGTGTCGCCGTGCAGCGCCGCGTGCAGCACGGCGCCGGTCGTCGGTCCCACCATGATGCCGTCGCGGCGCGCCACCTCGATGGCCGCGTTGAACGCTTCCTCGTCCGTGACGGAGACGAGATCGTCGAGCAGGTTGGGGTCGAGTATTTTCGGATAGTGCTCGTCAGGCAGCCCGGTGATGCGTTTGATACCCGATAGCGAGTGCTGCCGGCTTGCCGGTTCCACGCCGATGATGCGAATGTCGGGATTCTGCTCTTTCAGAAAACGGCCGACGCCGCTGATCGTGCCCCCTGTGCCGATGCTCGCGTAAAAGCAGTCGATCCTGCCTCCGGTTTGCTGCCAGATTTCCGGTCCGGTAGTGCGGTAGTGGGCTTCCACATTGAGCTCATTCTCGTACTGGTTCGGGCTCACGTAGCGCCCACCGTAGGCCTCGCTCTCGACCATGCTCTTGACCACACCGCGGGCTCCTTCGGTCGGAAACAGCGGGCATAGCTCATCATCGACCTCGATCAGCTCTGCGCCCAGGAACCTCAACAATGCCTTCTTCTCCTCGGGCGTGCCGTCGGGAACGGCGATCGCGATCGGCACGCCGCGCGCATTCGCCATTGCCGCCAGCGCGATACCGGTGTTGCCGGCCGAGGGTTCGACGAGCGCCTGCTCCGGATCCAGCTGCAGGCCATTCAGCATGAACAACGCGGTGCGGTCCTTGATCGACCCGAAGGGGTTCATGCCTTCGAGCTTCAAAAGCACCTCGTAGTCCGGGTTCGGGTTCATGCGCGAACTCAGCCGGACCATCGGCGTGGGGTTGTCAGGATTTGGCGCGAGGTCGACGATGCTGTCGTACACGTGGCGGTTGCCACTTCCCGGCGTGTGCCGGTCGAGATGCAGTTCGGTGACGGTAGCTCCGGCGGCGGGGCGGGACTGCTGTTGCTGTGTTTGAGTACTCATGCACCCGAGTCTAACGAGGTGGTGTGAGTAGGCAATGAAACCCCAAGACGGATTCGCTATGCGCTTATTCTCTCGGGATATAAGCGTTCACTTATCCTCGACCGATCCGCGCGCATAGGGATTCGGCGGCATCAGGTCCGGTGGTATCGGGGCCCTGCGGCGGTCTTCCTGCGGTGGATAATTCCGCGCAAGATAGCTGACGATCTTGTTCTCGGTTTCCGGATCGAACTGCCACAGGTTCTGTTTTTCCTGCATCCAGCGGATCAGCCCCAGCCAGTGCGACTCCGTACCGCTCTGCTGCGTGATGAGCTTCGCCGAATGACAACTCACGCAATTATTGCGCACCAGTTCCCAGTCGCCGGTCTTCTTGAGGCCGGTGAACGGGTCGAACTCCGGTTCCGCAGCGAGCGCATGCCCGCACGCCACAATGGCGGCGATACCGGCGAGCCCGGAAGCGAACCGCATCAGGCGACCTGCACCGCGATGCGATGGCAGGCATTGTTGAGATAGCCCTTCGGGTTCCAACCCGGCAATACCATCGGCTGCGCGCGGCCTTCGCTATCGGTTGCGCGAGCCCAGACCTCGTAATAGCCGGATTCGGGAAACTCGACTTCGGTCTTCCAGTGCTGCCAGGCAAGGCGGTTCACGGGTTTTTCGAGCTTTGCTTGATGCCAGCTCGCGCCGAAGTCGATGGAGACATGGACCGCGTTCACCGATAGGTCGCCCGCCCATGCGTGGCCGCGGAGTGCGAATTTCTTGCCGAGTGCATGTTCGATGCCGGACTTCGGATAGGTGATGAGCGACTTCACGGGCATCGACTCGATGATGCACATCTGCTCTTCGGGCACTTCGCTGCCTGGTGCGACAGGCTTGCAGGGAACGCGATACGCGGTGCCGGTCATCTTGGGTCCGTCATGGACCCGGTCGCGAATGACGATCCTGGCGAGCCATTTGCCGCTCACCGAGGCCGGCCAGCCCGCGCAGACCAGGCGCAGCGGGTAGCCGTTGAGGTGCGGGATGTCCTCATCGTTCATCGCCCATGCGATCAGCGACTCCTTCTCCAGTGCTTTCGCCAGTGGCACGCCCCGCGATATCGGCACCTTGTTCGGGTCGCCGCTCGCATGCGCATCGGCGCCGTAGTAGGCAACGTAGACGGCGTCGTCCTTGATGCCAACGTGCTCCAGCACGTCCCTCAGGCGCACGCCGGTCCACTGAGGGCAGCCGACCGCGCCCACCGACCACTGGTTACCGGCGGCGGGCGGTACGAATTCGCTGCGGCCGTTGCCGCCGCATTCGATCTGCAGCTGGTAGGTGTAGTGCCTGAAGGTCTCCTTCAGCTCGTCGATAGAGAACGATGCCGTGCGCTCTGCCGATTCACCGCCAACTTCCAGGGCCCATGACGCAGGATCGATGCTCGGCATCGAGGGTTCCCGGCCGTTGTTGCGTACGAACAGGTACTTGCCCGGCGTAACGCGGTCGTCCAGCAGGTGCGCGGGCGTCTCCGCATTGATCGGCCTGTCATTGAGTACGATGAGGCCTTCTTTGCCCGGAATCACGAATGGCTGGTCAGACTGAGCCAGCGCCGCGGGAATCAGGCCACCGGGCATGAGGTGAGCAAACGGAATGGTGGCGCCAACGGCGGCGGACATTGCAGCGAGCCCGCCCTTGGTGAGAAATCCTCTGCGTGTCAGCGGGTCGCTCTTGCGGCCCCAAACGAGTTCGTCGGCAGCGATCGGATCATCGCTGTAGAGTTCGTGAATTCCGCGTTTCTTCTGCGGCACCGGCGTACTCCGCGTCCTGGTTCCGAGGCCTCAGTCTGCGTGGCATGGGCAAGGCGCCGATCCATGGTATCGACGCCCTGTGATTCCAGGTGTTTATGCCGCGGGGCGCCTGATGAGGAATCGATACACCTTGTCGTCTTGCGACTGTTCGACCAGTTCATTGCCGGTCTGGCGGCAGAAAGCCTCGAAGTCTGCAACGGATCCCGGGTCGGTCGCGAGAATCTCGAGCGTTCCGCCCGCGGGAACTTCCTTCAGTGCCTTACGCGCCTTGAGGATGGGTAACGGGCAGTTGAGCCCCTTTGCATCTAGCGTGTGGTCCGCCATTTTCTTGTTGCTCCGCTTTAAATAAGAATTCGGTTCAATTCAGATGAACAGGTTGATGTCGGCTTGCGTTGCGCATTCGATGTAGGTTGCAGCGCCGCCCAGCTCGGGGCCTTCGATCATGTCGTCGAGCGAATACTCGAACAGGTCCATTGTCATCTGGCAAGCGATCAACCGCACGTCCGCCTCAACAGCGAGTTCCCTCAGGTCCTCGATGGACGCAACGCCCTTCTTGTTCATGAGGTTCTTCATCATCTTCGAGCAGGCGGCGTCGACACCAGGGATCGCCGTCAGGAGGTTCGGCAGTCCCATGTGAGCGCCCATCATGGGCATCTTCATCGCAGGGTTGCCGGCCGCGGTTAGCTGCAGGTCAAGTTTCTTCAGCAGCAGTGGCAGCCCGTAGAACGTAAAGAACATGGTTACCGGCAGGCCCATGGCCGCGGCCGTCGTGCCGAGAATGAATGGCGGATACGCCCAGTCGAGCGACCCCTTCGTTACGATGATCGACATGCTCTTGGTTTCGGGAGCCGCAACAGGCGCTTCGCCTGCGGTGGTCTGTGCCTCACTGGAGACGATTTGTGCTTCGCTGGACATTCTTTATCACCTCTGGAATCGACGGGTCTTTCGCGATGCGAATCGCATTAGAATATCATAATTGTCTTTATTAGTTGAATGGAATATTCTCGATCCATCCCACCCTTCAGATTATCCACATTCGGTCGAAAAGAGGTGCAAAATATTCAGACGGTGAGCCTCGTCGATACACGTCCTGCTGTGCCGCTACCGATCTTTGTCGGCAGCGACGCCTTTCGACGTGCCGCTTTCGGTGCCAATCACCCGTTGAATGTCATCCGTCACTCGGCCGTCATGGACCTTGCCAGGATTCTGGGCTGGCTGTCGGACGAAAACTTTCGCGCATGTGGTCCCGCCAGCGTCGAACGCCTGCTCGAATTTCACGATCGTGCTTACGTCAAGGTGCTGCAGCATGCCGAAGCCCGCGGCAGAGTCGAGCGCGAGATCCGCGATCAGTACCAGATCGGTACGCTGGAAAACCCGCTTTTCAAAGGAGTCTTCGACCGGGCGGCGAGAACTGTAGGAGGCTCCATCCTGGCGGCCGAACTGGCCCTCGAGGGACATAACGTATTTCACCCGTCCGGCGGTACCCACCACGGACGTGCCGACCGCGCCTGCGGCTTCTGCTATTTCAACGATCCCGTGTTCGCGATCAAGACGTTTCTCGATGCCGGGATGGAGCAGGTTTACTACGTCGACCTGGACGCGCACCACGGCGACGGTGTGGAGACCGCCTTCTTCGACGAGCCGCGTGTTACCACTTTGTCGATCCATGAGGATTACCGCTGGCCCTACAGCGGCAGCACATCGTACCCGGACGAAGGGGCGTTCAATGTGCCGGTAGCAAGAGGATTCAACGACAGCGAGTTCGAGCACGTGATGGAAAACGCCGTCCTGCCGCTCGCGGAACGCCTGAGGGCGGAGGCGCTGGTGGTCTGCTGCGGTGCCGACTGTCTCGCGGGGGACCCGCTATCGACGATGCTGTTGTCGAACGTCGCGTTGTGGCGGGCAGTCGAGCAGTTGCTAGCGCTGGAGCTGCCGACCGTGGTGGTCGGCGGTGGCGGTTACAATCCGTGGACGGTAACGCGCTACTGGACCGGGCTGTGGGGCCGGATCAGCGGGCAGGAGGTCCCGGATACGCTTCCGCAGCAGGCGGTTGATCTCCTGCGCGACATGGAGTGCGACCTGGTGGACGAGGAAGACGTCGACGTCAGCTGGTATAACACCATTGCGGACAGCCCCAATCCCGGCCCGGTAAGGGACTCCGTAAAATGGCTGGCGGAAGGCATCGTCCCGTAACGCCCCGGGCGTAGAATCGAACAGGATCAAGGGAAACAGGCTATGACATGGATTGATGCGTTGGCAGGGATCGAGGACCTTGAGGATGCCGAGTTCGATCGCGAGCTCGTGGACGGGTTCGAGCGGCAGGCACAGGCTGTCGCGCCGCGGCCGATCCGCTTTTCGACGCCGACCTTCAAGGAGTACACCAGCACCGAGTTGAGTGGTTGCAACAAGAACAGCTTTCCGGCGTTTTCGATTACCGCGGCGGCCTGCGGGCTCAACTGCGATCACTGCCAGAAGAAGATTCTCGAACCCATGATTCCGGCTACACGGCCGGAGATTCTCGACCAGAAAGTCAGGCGCCTGATCGATACGGAGGGTCTCAACGGGTTCTTGCTGTCCGGCGGCTCGAACAAGCGCAACGAGATCAATTACGGCCGCTATCTGCCGGTCGTTGAAAAACTCAAAGAGGATTTTCCGGATCTCAAGGTCGCGATCCACAGCGCACTGCTCGATGAACAGCGGGCCAAAGCCATGGAATCTGCGGGGGTCGACACGGTCATGATGGACGTTATCGGCGCGCAGGAGACGATCAACGAGGTCTACAACCTCGATCGTGCCGTGGACGATTTCGAGGAGACGCTGGCAGCCTTGTGCACGACTTCTATGGAAGTAACGCCGCACATCGTCATCGGCCTTCACTATGGACACATCCTCGGCGAAGCGAACGCGCTGGACATGGTGAGCCGTTATCCGGTCACGGCGCTGGTACTCGTCGTGATCATGCCGTTTTACGCCAAGCCCGGAACATTCATCACGCCCGGTACGTCCGATGTCGGCCGCATTTTCGGCGAGGCCCGGTCGCGGCTTCCGGACCAGCAGGTCCTACTCGGCTGCGCCCGGCCGCCCGGCATGCACAAACGCGTTACCGACACCTATGCCATCATGGCCGGGCTCGACGGCATCGCGTTTCCGGCCGACGGCGCGGTCTCTGTCGCGCATACGATAGGGCGGCCGTTTACGCAGGCGCATTCCTGCTGCTCGATCAGACTGGGTGGCGGCAACGATCTTTCCATTGCGCGCTCGTGCGCGGCTTGAGGCACCAGGGGTTCTTATCCGATGAGCTGTATTGAACAAAAGTCGACGCCAGCGTCAGCAAACGCCGAAGCGAACACCGACCACAATCCCTTCGACGTGATGCAACCCCGGTTTCCCGACAAGACGCCGGTCGATCGCAGGAACGGCCGCCACGTCAAGGCGAACGACATACTGCCGCATGGGGTTTACCTGCCGAACAACAACATACTCGCGCCGCACATGAAGTCGCCCGAGTACGTGCAGCTGTCGACGGCCGCCGCGATCACCCTCGGCATCATGAGCGGCCGCATGCACGGCTGCGAGTGCACGCGCTGTCTCAACCTGCTCCTCACCTACCCGGAAGGTTGCCGCGCAAACTGCGCGTATTGCGGACTTGCCCGGCACAGGGAAGCAGACCGGGACTACGCAGACCGCAACTTCATTCGCGTCGACTGGCCTGCCGTGCCGATGAGAGAAATCATCGACATCGTGGCTGCCGATCCTGAGAAAAGTCCGTTCCACCGCATGTGCATCTCGATGATCACGCACCCGCGCTCGGAAGACGACACCTTCGCCGTGCTCAAGCAGTGGACCGATCGAATCGACCCGGACGCGATTCCCGTCTCGATACTGTCGAACCCGACGACAATGACCCGCGACGACGTGCAGAAGACCCGCGACCTCGGCGCCGACATCTTCACCGTTGCGCTGGATGCCGCCACGCCGGAAGTATTCGACCGCACTCGCGGCAAGGGCGTGCAGTCACCTCACAAGTGGTCCAAGTACTGGGAGATCCTGCAGGACGCGAAGGATATCTTCGGGCCGCAGAAATTCGGCGCACACATCATCGTCGGTATGGGTGAAACCGAGTACGAGGTTCTGAACCTGGTGCAGGAACTCGTGGACCTCGGCGGCCACAGCCACATGTTCTGCTTTTTCCCGGAGCAGGGTTCTCTCATGGATCACTTGCCCGCAACGCCGCGTGACCAGTGGCGTCGCGTGCAGCTGGCGCGTTACCTGATCGATTATCGCGGCGTACGGGTGGAACAAATGAAGTTCGACGACCTCGGCTGCGTCAGCAGTTACGGCATCCCGGAGAACGAGCTGTCGACGATCGTCGACGAGGGCATCGCGTTTCGGACGTCCGGCTGCCCGGGCAAATTCCAGGAGGACATCTCGGCATGCGACCGGCCGTATGGCGATTCACCACCCAGCGATATTGCGAGCTACCCGTTCCAGCCGAAGAAGAAAGACTTGAAGAAGATCCGCAAGCAGCTCGACATCCCGGTACGGGTCGAATAACCGTTCCCGGCCATGACAGCCGCATTCAGGATCATTGATACGGGTGTGCGCGAAGGCCGCGCCAACATCGCTTTCGATGCGGCGCTCATCGAGGAGCGGCAGGCGGGGCGGGTCCCCGACACCATCCGCTTCCTGAGCTTTCCGCCGACCGTGCTGATCGGCCGGCACCAGGACCTGAGCCGGGAGATCGATCTCGACTATTGCGCCAGACACCGCATCGGCACGGTACGCCGCATCACCGGCGGCGGCGCCATCTATCTCGACGAGGGCCAGCTTGGCTGGGAACTCGTGTTCCATCGCGCATCGCTCGGCATAGCGGCACTGCCAGACCTGGCGCGGGAGATTTGTAATGCCGCAGCGGCAGGATTGCAGGCCCTCGGCGTGGACGCAAAATTCCGGCCGCGCAACGACATCGAGGTCGGTGGCCGCAAGATCAGCGGCACCGGCGGTTTCTACGACGGCGACGTGTTGATTTATCAGGGTACGGTGCTGGTCGACCTGAATCCGCAGCGCATGGTGAGCGCTTTGCGCGTCCCCCGGGGCAAGCTGGCCAAGCGCGACCTGGATTCCGCCGCGCAAAGGGTCGTTACACTGAAGGAACTGCTCGGTCCCGACACGCCGGACCTGGAATTCATCAAGATCGCGCTCCTGAAAGGCTTCAAGGACGTGCTCGGAGTCGATGCGGAATATGGAGCAATAACGGAAGGTGAAGAAGAACTGGCGCGGCAATACTACGATGAGGAAATCGGCACCGAGGAGTTCCTCCGTGAGATCGACAACCCGGCGGCCGAAGACCAGGTGCTGGCCGGCACGTACACCGGCGCCGGCGGTACGATCGACGCTTTCGTCAAGCTCGAAGGGCCGACGCAGTCGATACTGCAACGGGTGCTGATCAGTGGCGACTTCTTCGTGACGCCGCCGCGTATCGTGTTCGATCTCGAGGCGGCGCTGCAGGGCGTGCGGCTGGACGAGGTCGAGCCGGCCATCGAGCAGTTCTTCGACGAGACCGAAGTCGACACGTTGAGCGTGGCGCCGTCGGACTTCAAGGCTTCAATCGCGAACGCACTGGAGCAGGGGGCGGCCAATGGGTGAATGCAGCAGTGCCGCGGACGCATTCAAGCTCGCCGGGCGCGGCGAGACAGCCATGAACGTCGTTGCGGTCATCCAGCATACGTCCGGCGAATACCTGGGCCTCATGGAAGACCACCTCGAAGGTCGTCGCATACGCTTTCAATATTTCCGGCCATTCGCCGGAGGTGGCGAGCTGCCGGCGCCCGACTTGCCGGCCGACGCGTTGTTTCTGCTGGGTGGCGGGCCCTGGGGATCGGCCGGGACACGGGACCTGCCGACCCTGGAAAAGGAGATCGAACTGACGAAGTGGCGGCTCGACGAGGGCACGCCGGTGGTCGGATTCGGCCTCGGCGCACAGATACTTGCGATCGCGGCCGGCGGCGGCTCGGAGCCTACCGATCTGGTATTCGAATCTGCAATGGCGACGCGCACCCGCGACGATGCGCTGAACGGCTTCCTGCCCGAGACCTTTCACCAGGTCGTCTACATGCGCGACCGCCCGGTACTGCCGGAAGGAGCGGACATCCTGGCGGTTACCGACGGCGGAGCTCCCGCGGTATTTCGTGTCGGTAACAACTCGTATGGATTCCTGGGTAACCCCGGGATTAAGCTCGGCATGGTCGAGGACCTGATCATGGAGTTCGAGGAGGTCCCCGGCAACTCGACGGAAGGCCTTGATACCCTGCGTTCCCTGCAGCGCATGCTCGAAGACGAACTCGTGCCGATCATGACCGGACTTGTGCAGTGCACCGCGCTGATGTCCTCGCCAAGGGCGGCGGACATGACCCCGGATGAATTGGACAAGCAGGTAATTTAGTATATGCTAATGAACTGTTAGATGGCCGCCTGCCGGCCTCTGACGATAAAGAGGACTACAAGAAATGGCTGAAAAACTGATCATCGTCATGGCAAACACCGACCCTCGAAACGGCGAGGAACTCGGGGCCCCGATATTCCAGGCGACCGTTGCCGCGGCTATGGATTACGAGGTCGACGTCATCTGCACGGCCACTTCCGGGAGGCTGATGAAAAAGGGCGTTGCCGAGAAGCTGTTTGTAAAGGAGGGCTCGCCGAAGTCCGTTTACAGCTTTATCCAGGACGCGCACGAGGCCGGCGCCAAGTTTTTCTGCTGCTCGCCCAACCTGGATCTCTTCGACATGACGCAGGATGACCTGATCCCCGAGTGCGAAGGCATCGTCGGCGGGGCGCACCTCATCGAAGAAGTCATGGAAGGCGACTGCCGCGTTCTTTCCTATTAGCCCGCAGGTATAAAGTATGTCTCATTCTTCTACGTCCCGGGTTCAGGAATACATCGGTGATCCGGTATCGGATTCGTCGCCGGTCGAACGGGACAAGCTGGAAGAGATATTTCAGGACATCCAGGCGGACCTGCGTTACGACCACGAACTGAACGGCTGCCTCAATTGCGGCATCTGTACGGCCACCTGCCCGGCCGCTCATTATTACGATTTCAGCCCGCGCGAGATCGTGCAGCTCCTGTGGACGGAGAACCTCGAGGGCATCCACGACGCGATGCAGGAGAAGATCTGGTCCTGTGCGCAGTGCTACACCTGCGCCGCGCGTTGTCCGTTCGGCAATTCGCCCGGCGGCCTCGTGATGCTGATGCGCGAGGTTGCAATCAAGCACGGCATGGAGTCGGCGAAGAGCGTGCTGCGGCCTTTCAGCCGCGTGATGCTCAAGCTTATCTCTACCGGCAACCAGCTTTCGCCGGACATGATCAACCCCGAAGGTTTCGCCGACTGGGGTCCCAATATCTCGAAGGTTGATGCGCCGCTGGCGACCTTGCGTAAGGCAATTCCAATGCCGACTTTGCACACTACGGCGACGGCCTGGGAAGTCAACCTGAAGACGTCTGTCGAGCTTTACACGATCTGGGAAGAGACCGGCGTACTCGACAGCCTCGAAATCATTGATGAAAACCTGTTCGATGTCATCTGCGACATCATGGACGAGAAGAGAGACGACTACGAGGACTGGCTCGACGAAAACGATGAATGACAATCTACTCACCGGGCGCGACGCCCTGTTGCAGCACGGCTCAAATTGCTCACGTACCACCTCGTACGCTGCGCGTTTTCGCCGTACTGCGTCTTGCCTCGCGCGCCGCTGAGCGATTGTCAGTTCACCGTATTACGAAATCTGGAGAAAGTAATGGCAAGCGAAAACGGTAATGGGGGGGAGCGTTTCACGGGCCACGGTTCCGAGTGGCAGGACGCCAACCTGAGCAAGGAAGAGGCACACGTGGCGACCGTCTGGGTTGATCAGATTGTCAACCGTCGCTCGATGCTCACGAACAAGAACCGCGTCGAGGACGTGCGCGACGCGATGTGGGAGCTCGAGAAGGACGGCGAGATTGTCGTGCACAGGGTCACCGACGAGCACAAGCCCGTCATGGTCAAGACGCTGTATGGCTGGGATAAGAAGATACCGAGTACCCAGCTCTGGCATCACAAGTCCTGCGGTCAGTGCGGCAACATCCCGGGCTACCCGGCGTCGCTCTTGTGGCTCATGAACGAGATGGACATCGAGTATCTCGATGAGACGGACCAGACCTCCTGCACCGCCTGGAATTACCACGGCTCGGGCATCGGCAATCTCGAAAGCCTCGCAGCCGTGTTCCTGCGCAACTTCCACCAGGCTTACGTGTCGGCGAAGGCGCAGGGTCTGCCCGAAGGTTATTACTACCCGCTCGTGCACTGCGGCACCTCTTTCGGAAATTACAAGGAAGTCCGCGGTTACCTGATTCAGTCCGCGAAGCTCCGCGAGCGCGTGAAGAAGATTCTTGGGAAGCTCGGTCGTCTCGTCGACGGCAAACTGCTTATCCCCGAAGAAGTCGTCCATTACTCCGAGTGGCTGCACGTCGTGCGAGATGAAATCGCGAAACGGCAGGTGATCGACTGCAGCCACATCCGCGCGACGGTCCATCCGGCCTGCCATGTCTACAAGATGGTGCCCGAGGACGCGATTTACGATGACAATATTCTCGGCGGCAATCGCGTGGCCGTTACCACGAGCGTGCTCGAGGCGCTGGGCTCGCAGGTCATCGACTATAGGACCTGGTACGACTGCTGCGGCTTCGGATTCCGCCACATCATCTCGGAACGCGAGTTCACGCGCTCCTTTGCCATCGATCGAAAGATCCGCGTGGCGCAGGAAGAGGCGCGGGCGGACATGATGGTCGGCCACGACACTGGCTGCATCACGACCCTGGACAAGAACCAGTGGATCGGTGCGGCAGACGGCAAGGCGGTGGACCTGCCGGTACTGGCCGACTGCCAGTTCGCGGCACTCGTGTGCGGCGCGCATCCCTACAAGATAGTCCAGTCACACTGGCACGCTTCGTCGACGGAGACCTTGATGGAGAAGCTCGGTATCGACTGGGAGAAGAAGAAAGCCGAATTCGAGGCTTACCTGAAGGACGTGGAAGCCGGTAAGGGCGAAATGCTCTATGACCCGCGCAAGATGATCACGTCCGGCCCCGGGTTCAAACCCATAGAGCGACTAAAATGAGTAAACCCGTACTGATACTCGGCGGTGGTCCCGCCGGGCTCGCTGCCGCCCACAGTCTTGCCACGGTCGGCAAAAAAAGTGTCATCGTCGAAAAAGAAGACAAGCTCGGCGGCGCGCCGATCCTGTCCGGTTACGCCAAGCTGGTCCCGACCGGCGAATGGGCGAAGGATGCGATCGGCGGCATGGTAAAGCGCGTCGAGGAGGACAGCCACGTCTCCGTTCTGACCAATACCACGGTGATGGAATTCGACGGCGCACAGGGCGATTTTCACGCGCGCCTGTCGAATGGCGACACCATGGATGCAGAGGCCGCGATTCTTTGCAGTGGATTCACTCACTTCGACTCGGTCAATAAACCGGAGTGGGGCTTCGGCACGTTCCCCGATGTGGTTACGACGACGCAAGTCGAACAGATGTTCTCGTCCGGTAAGGGCGTTCGCTGCCCGTCGGACGGCCGCAAGCCCCAGCGTGTCGCGATCCTGCTGTGTGTCGGTTCGCGCGATCGCCAGATCGGGCGCGAATGGTGCTCGAAAATCTGCTGCACGGTGTCGTCGAACATCGCGATGGAGATCCGCGAGGAACTTCCGGACTGCCACGTCTATATCTACTACATGGATATCCGGACGTACGGGCTGTACGAGACAAAGTACTACTGGCGCAGCCAGGAAGAGTTCAAGGTGAAGTACATCAAGGCGCGCATTGCGGAAGTAACGTCGGACGGCGAGAAGCTCATCGTCAAAGGCGAGGATACTCTCGTGAAACGCCCGATAACGATTCCGTTCGACATGGTCGTGCACGCCATCGGTATGGATCCGAACGTCGACAACCCCGATATTGCCGGCATATTCGGCGTGGACCTCGAAGAACACGGCCATATCGCTGCGGCGAATCGCTACGGCGCAATGGGCGAGACATCGCGATCCGGCGTCTACGTCGCAGGCGCGGCAACAGGTCCGGAGACCATCGACGACTCGATTGCCCAGGGACACGCTGCGGCGATGTCCGTGCTGTCGGGTCTCAATGAATTCGAGAGCAAGACGGCCTGAGACCCACATGGCGCCGATCTCCGCAATCAAGCCCAATGATGTCGAGCGTCCCGTGCTCGAACTTTCAGGCGATGCGCTGCGCGCGGGCATACAGGCGATGGTCACCGGCGCCGAAGAACACGGCGGCATAGAACGATACGTCGACGCGGTGAAGCTCAAGAGCACCATGTTCCAGCAGGCGATGGACGACATTGGCAACCTGGAGCTCGAGGCCTTCATGGGCCTGAGCACGTTCATGGCCACCGTTCGCAGGCGTATCGGATCATGGCTGAACGAAGATTCATTCGGCGAGGTCCGTGAAGGACTCGCGGGCCTCTTCGATGATGACCAACCGGTCGACGGGCGCGTGGAAACGTTTTGTGCGCGCTTCCCGAACGACAAGAAGCACCGCTGGGTTCGCGACCTGGCAACCGAGATGTTGCACAATGTCGATCCCGAGCGGTTTCCGCTCATGAATCGCTGGGTGTGGGACGCGAAAGCAAACACCGGCGTGCTGCGCGAGATCTGGCACGGCGACAACGTCGATCACATCACGATTCCGGTCGGCGATGGTTACGGTACCTACCTGATGCTGCGCGAGGAGCTGAGCCAGTTCCTGAGCGAGAATGGCTTCTTTCGCGACATACTGCAGTATGTCGATATTCTCTGTGCCCAGGTGTACGCGCAGTACATCTGTGAGCAGGGCGGCAGCTACCTGCGCGCAGACTTCTCGGCGCCCGAAGACCCGATGCAGCATACGCGCCGGCTACTCGGCCTCGATGGCGTAAGGCCCGGCAGCGGACGTACGCGACTGAAATCGATCGATGGCGAAGCTTTCGTCATCGATGACACCACCCTTTTGAACTAGGCGAGAGCGTATGCCCATTCATGAAAAATCGCTGATCCGTCCGGAGAACCTGAAAACCCACGACGAGTTGGTGATCGACGGCGTCGACGTTTCAGGGCACTGGAGCACGTTCATCGAAGCGCGCGTCGTGACCGATTACAACGAGGCACTCGAGGAAGAAATCGCTGCCTTGCCCGGTGGCGAATACATCCACCGCTGCTGGCAGTGCGGCTCGTGCACGAATTCCTGCACCGTGAACGCGATCAACCCGGACTTCAATCCGCGCTACTGGATCTACCTGATCCGCGTGGGCATGGAATCCGAACTGCTGCGCGACAAGGACATCATCTGGCAGTGCGTCTCCTGCAACAAGTGCACCTATGCCTGCCCGCGTGACGTATTCCCGGAAGGCGTCATGAAAGCGACATCGCACTGGCTCGAGCTAAAGGGCCACACGCCGAAATCGCCATCGATGCACTTCGACGAAGTGTTCACGGAACAGATCGTGAAGACCGGCAAGATCGAGGAGAGCCGCACTATTCGACGCTTCTTCGCGCGGACCAAACAGGGCCTGTTCCAGGACTGGATGATAGAGATGGTAAAACGCATGCTGCGCGGGCTGCCGATCGGGATGCTGACACGCATGGGCCTCTCGACTTTCGTCGCGCCGCGCACCAGCAACTGGGGGGCGGCGTCGAAGGCCATGCAGGAATACATCGACGAGCAGGAACACAAACACGAAGAAGCGCTGAACCTGGCGGCACTCGCAAAGCGCCCGGAACGGGACGTTGCCGCCTGAGGAACCGATGCCCATGACGACGAAGCAAAAATACAAAAAGGTTGCCTATTACCCGGGTTGCGCGCTCGAGGGCTCCGGCCACTCCTACAACCGTTCGACCAAGGCGGTCGGCAAGGCGCTCGGTCTCGACCTCGTCGAGGTCAAGAACTGGAATTGCTGCGGGGCGATGGAGGTGAAGAACGTCGACCCGAAGCTGCAGACCTACCTGTCGTCCCGTGTCATGTCCGTAGCGGCCAACGAGATGGATATGGACGTCGTTATGGCACCCTGCAACGGCTGCTATCACAACCTGAAAAAAGCCGAATACGATCTCGCTAACGACAAGGAGTCGGTGGACGTCGTCGACAAGCTGTCGAAGAAAGCCGGGCACAAGACCTACGAGTCGGGCCAGGTCGAGACCATCCACGCACTTGACTGGATAAAGGAAGCGATTGGCGAAGACGGCCTCAGGGAGCGCGTCAGGAATTCGCTCTCGGGGATCAAGATCGCGAACTACTATGGCTGCATGTACACGCGGCCGCGACACATCTTCCCCGAAAAAGACCAGGGACCCGGCAGCGAATCGACGTCCAAGCCACACTTCATGGATGACTTGCTGGCCGCTGCCGGCGCCGAAAACGTCGAGTTCCCGTTGAAGACGGCATGCTGCGGCGGTGCCCACACGCTGTCTGACAGTGATACGTCCACCAAGCTCGTGCTCAATATCCTGAAGGCGGCGAAAATGGCCGGTGCCGATGTGATCGCAACCGAGTGCCCGACCTGCCACTCGGGCCTCGAGATGCACCAGATCCGTGCCGAGAAGACACTCGGCGAGAAAGTCGACATCAAGATTCTCTATTTCACTCAGCTACTGGGCATGGCGCTCGGGCTCAAGGCAAGGAAGGTTGGCGTTCACGAGAATATTTCCGACTCCATTCGCTTCCTGAAAGAGAAGGGGCTCGCTTGAGGCCGCTGGCCGACATCGAAGGCGCCATCGAGGCTGCCGGCTCCAACCCGGACCCGCAGGCCGGCGCCAGCGAATTGCTGGCTCTCGCCGAGGAAGTGCTCGAGCACTGGATAACGGCAAAGGGCGGCGTTCCGACGAACGACGAACGCGAGGGCTTCCGGCTGCTCGCGCTTCATCGCCAGGGCGCCAAAGGCGACCCGAGCTTCAATGCCTGCCGCGAGACCTGCCGCGAAGTGGCCTATCACTACAATCTCGTTAAGATGCAGCCGCAGGCTACGGATATTACTGATCGCCTGCAGATGATGATGATGGTATCCAGTCACGTGTATCTGTTTATCAGTGGCAAAATGCAGGTCGCCCAGCTGGGCGATTTTTGTTGTTCATCACGACCGATCCGAACGGGCTCAGAAGCCGAGACAGTCAAAATAAAGGAGGCATAGCCATGCCGTCTGTACGTGGATGTAATCTGCCTGACGACCTCTTGTACGACGTAGATAATCACATCTGGTTCCAGGAACAGGGTGATGGCAACGTCAAGATTGGCATGACAGCGGTGGCTACGGCGATGGCCGGCAAGCTCGTCGCCTACACGCCGAAGCGGGTCGGCCGTTCAGTGAGGGCCGGCAAGTCGTGCGGCACGCTCGAGTCCGGCAAGTGGGTAGGGCCCGCTAAATCGGCCGCCGGAGGCGAAGTGGTGGCAGTGAACGAGGACCTCAGAGCCAACCCGAGCCTTGCGAACGACGACCCGTACGAAGCTGGCTGGCTCGCCATCCTGAAGCCTGAAGACTGGGACAGCGTCAAAGGCTCGCTCGTCGTCGGCAGTGACGTTGCAGGCCCATACGAGGCGAAGATGGACTCCGAAGGTTTTGCCGGTTGCGAATAGTGGTTAACCACGAGTATCGACGATATGAGTGACACTCAAGAGACGGCGACGCCCGAAGACCTCAGGGAGCTGACGGAACTGCACGACATGGCGTCGCAAGCCTGCGAACTGTTAAAGGCGATGGCCAATGAGTGGCGACTGATAATCCTCTGTCAGTTGTCAGAGGGTGAAAAAACCGTCAGCGAGCTGCAAAGCATCCTCGGACTCAGTCAGTCGGCGTTATCACAGCACCTCGCCGTTCTGCGGCGGGAGAAAATTGTCTCGGCGAGGAAAGATGCCCAGTCGGTGTTCTATTCACTGGCCGGCGACGAGGCAACCAAGGTCATGGAAACCCTGCACGACCTTTTTTGCGGGGCGCGCGACACGAAGAAATAGGAAACCGGTGTGCGTGCGGACGCGCGCGGACCTTGGGAAACGGCGCGGGCCAGTCGGTTCGCCTGGTTTGAGGAGAAAGCAATGAGATCCAAACTTAGAGGTGCTGCGGCCGGTTTCGTCGCGGCGGCCCTGTTCGTATCCAGCGGCGCGGCCTTTGCGACCAACGGCTACTTTACCCACGGCGTCGGCACCCAGTCGAAAGGCATGGCGGGCACCGGCGTAGGCTCGAACGCCGACATGGGCGCCATCATGTCTGCAAGCAACCCGGCACTCGGCGTTTTCGTGAGCGACCGGTGGGAAGCCGGCCTGTCGATATTCAGCCCGATGCGAAGTTACGTAGCGTCGGACAGCCAGCTCAATGGCAACTTCATCGATCTTGGTGGCTGCGACCCCATTAACAACCCTGGTGCCTGCTTGCCTTCGCACACGATCGCTGAGGGCGAGATCGACAGTGGCAGCGAGTGGTTCCCGATCCCTTATGTCGCCAAGAACTGGAGTCTGCAGAACGACGGCAACATCACCGCCGCGTTCTACGGCCGAGGCGGCATGAACACGGACTGGGACGATGCCAACTCATCGGCTACGTCGTACCTGTGCGGCGCCAACCCTGACGGCTCGCCTGCCAGCGGTCCGGGGCCGTACTGCGCCGGCAAGGCCGGCGTCGACCTGTCGCAGGCGTTCATCGCGCTCAACTATTCGGCGATGGCCGGCGACAACTTCGCATGGGGAATTGGCCCCGTATTCGCGGTGCAGATGTTCGAGGCGAACGGCGTACAGACGTTCCAGGTGATCACCAAGACGCTGGCGACGACCGGCGATTTTGGCCAGGTAACGTCGCTGAGCAACAATGGCCATGACATATCGTATGGCTGGGGTTTCGGTGGCGGACTCTGGTGGGGCCTCACGGATACATTCAGCCTGGGTCTCGCGTACCAGTCGAAGATGTCGATGAGCGAGTTCGACGACTACTCCGACCTGTTTGCGCAGGACGGCGGCTTCGACATTCCGTCGAGCATCAAGGGCGGCATCTCGTTCGTCGCTACCGACGCCCTGCGGATCAACTTCGACGTCGAGCACACCATGTACGGCGAAGTCGACTCGATCGCCAACCCGATGCTGAACATGTTCGGCTGCCCGCTGCTGCCTCTTCAGGGGACGGCCATCGAGTCCTGCCTCGGCGGCGGCGCCGGCGCCGGCTTCGGCTGGGAGGATATGACGACCTATAAGCTCGGCTTCGAATGGGCGTCCAGTGAGAACAACATCTGGCGCTTCGGCTACAGCTACGGCGAGCAGCCGATCCAGGCGGCAGACGTGCTGTTCAACATCCTGGCGCCGGGCGTCATGGAGCAGCACATTACGTTCGGCCTGACGCACAAGCGGCCTCGCGGCGGCATCTGGAGCTTCTCGTTCATGTATGCGCCCGAGAACTCCGTCACGGGACCGAGCTTCTTCGACCCGACGCAGACGATCGAGTTGAAGATGAGCCAACTCGAATTCGAGGTGTCTTACCGGTTCGGCTCCGGCCAATAGTTGTGAAAAAACTGGCAGTAACCTTGCTGGCAGTGCTGTTTGCACCGCCAGCAATGGCTGATGACAAGATCGGTATCTTCGAGACGATCTATCATTCGGAAGCCTCTATTGCCGAGACGGCCGCCGCTATCGAAGCGGCGGCCGCCGGTTCTTCACTGCAGCTCCACGGTTCGCTGGATGTGCGTGTGCCCGACAACGCGCAGCAGGCGAAGGTTTTTGTACTTACCTCGCCAGACTTTATCGAAGCAGCCCGCGCCGAGGTGCCGCGGACGATCTCCGCGCAGATCCTGCGCGTCGCAGTATTCACGTGGGGCGACGAGCAGAAGACGGTCATCAACATGGCCAATCCGGTCGCGCACGCAATGGTGTATTACGCCGATTCGCCAAATTACGACGAACTGGTCGCTGCTGCTGGTGCCGCGGCGGGCGAGCTGCGCCAACTGGTCTCGGCCGTGCCCGGCGAAGCCGTGAGCGTGCAGATCGAACCCCTCAGGAAAGAGAAGCACTACAACAAGTACAAGGGTGACGGCCCGGCGCGGATGATGGCCAAGTTCCGCACCTGGGACAAGAGCCAGCTGCTCATCGAAGAGGACACGGCCGAAAACTTCGACGTTGTCGTCGAGCGGGTGGTTGCGAGGCTCGAGGCCGGCGAGATCACCGACGAGACATTCCCGTACGGTTGGGAGATCGTCACCAGGATCCCGGTACGCGATGATGCGGTCTATATCGGCCTTACGAACCCGTACATCGAAAACCGCATGGTGCATATCAACTCGAGTTTTCGCGGCAAGGACAAGACCGACAAAGCCCCGTATCCGGGCGTCGACCATGTCACGGCGTTGCCGACCGACGTACTGATCGTCAGGGAAGCGGGCAAGACGCGAGTGTTTCATTACGGCCAGATGTGGCGTATGCAGCTCTATTTCTGGGATTCCGGCTACCGCGCATTCACGGCCAACATGAACGTGCCGGGGAAGATTGCGAATTCGATCCAGGAGGCGATCGAGCCGCCCGAAGAGTAGGGCGAGAATCGCGCCCACAAAGGTCCGCGCCGGCTGGCCGCGTCGGGTAGAATTCGTCCCATGAAGAGTAATATTCCGCTGGATCCCGCTTACTTGCGGCAACAAATCGTTGGCGTCGACTCGACCTTCGAGACGCCGTTTGGCGAGCGCCTGATGGTGTACTGCGACTACACGGCCTCCGGCCGCTGCCTGCGATTCGTGGAGTCCTACCTGCAAAGCCTGCAGCGCGTCTACGCGAATACCCACACGGAAGACGACATCACCGGCCGTAGCATGACGCAGCTGCTGCACGAGGCCGAAATGGCGATCAAGGACTCGGTGAACGCGGGTCCCGACGGCCGCATTGTCGCCGTCGGCACGGGCGCTACCGGCGCCATCGACAAGCTGCAGCAGATCGTCGGCGTTGCGCTGGCCCCAGCGACGCGACAGCAGCTGTTCGACGTCATGGATATGCCGGATTGCGAGATCGACAGCGAGTGTTTTCGCAAGACGTTCAATGAGAAGGGTCCCGTGGTATTCGTCGGACCTTATGAGCATCACTCCAACGAGATCATGTGGCGGCAGTCGCTCGCGACGACCATCGAGGTGCGTCTCGATGCGATGGGCCAGGTCGATCTCGGCCATCTGGAGGAGTTGCTGCAGGACCCGAAATACCAGGGCCGACTACGTATCGGTTCGTTCTCGGCAGCATCCAACGTCACCGGCATCAAGACCGACGTGAAAGCGATCGCAACGTTGTTACACAAGTACGACGTCATGGCTTGCTTCGACTATGCGGCGTGCGCACCCTACGTCGATATCGACATGAATCCTGAGGCGGACACCGAAGGCGACGATCCGAGCATCGACGCGATCTTCATCTCGCCGCACAAGTTCCTCGGCGGCCCCGGATCGAGCGGTGTGCTCGTGTTCAACAAGCGCATTTATCACGGCGAATTGCCGCCGAGCGTCGGCGCCGGCGGCACGGTGGATTACGTCAGCAAGACGGACCAGGACTTCATCAAGGACATCGAGGAGCGCGAGAAAGCCGGTACGCCGGGCGTGCTGCAGACAATGAAGGCGGCGCTCGTTTTCCAGATCAAGGACCGTGCGGGCGTCGATACTATCCACCGCCGCGAGCACGAATTCACCACCCGGGCAATGGATCGCTGGCGGGAAGAAGACGGCATCGAGATTCTTGGCAATCCCGATCCCGAACGCCGCGTCGGCATCATCTCGTTCAATATCAAGTCGCCGGAAGGCAAATACCTGCACCACAAGTTCGTCACGGCCTTGCTCAATGACCTGTTCGGCATCCAGTCACGTGCGGGCTGTTCCTGTGCGGGCCCCTACGGGCACCGCCTGCTCGGCATCGACGATGCGACTTCCGAGCGTTATCGGCACGCGGTCCAGGACGGCTACTGCGGCATCAAGCCCGGCTGGTGCCGTATCGGGCTGCACTGGGTGATGGACGACGCCGAGGTCGATTACATCATCGGCGCGGTCCGCTTTATTGCGCGGCACGGCCACGAATTCCTGGGGCTATACGATTTCGACCTGTGTACCGGGTTCTGGGAACACCGGGAGGCGTCGGTCAAGCTGCCGGAGTTCTCGCTGGACGCGGCCCTGGCCAAGGACGGGGGAGAGCCCGCGATCCTCTCGCTGCCGGTACGGAAGCAGCTTTACGACCACTACATGACCGAGGCGGACCGCTGGGTGGAGAGGCTGCGGGCCGAACCGGCGGCAGGGCAGAGCACGCTCGGAGGCGAACTCGAGGAATTGCAGTTCTTCTCGTTGCCGGCAGGGCATCGCGGCCCCGGGGGGACAGTGGATTAGGGGCCTCCCGGCCTTTACGGGAGCACCCCGGGACAGTAAGATGTGCGGCCCTCGCGGGACTGACCGTGAATTGCAGGAGCGCGCCTCGGCGCGCGAACCAGGGTGAACGATGGATCACCCGCATACAACCAGACAATGCGCCCGTAGCTCAGCTGGATAGAGTACTCGGCTACGAACCGAGCGGTCGGGAGTTCGAATCTCTCCGGGCGCGCCAAACAAAAAAGGCACCCCCTTGTGGGGTGCCTTTTTTGTTTGGCGTGTCTGGGGGATAGATGAGGACTGCTGTTCGACAAAACGCGTCAGCGTTTTGGACCGAGCGGCGAAGCCGCGAAGCCCGAAGGGTCGAAACAGCCCTTAGGCTGTTTCGAGTCAATCTCTCCGGGCGCGCCATCTCCGCCCCACGGGTCACGTGTTCCATGTTCGGCTCGAGCACCCCTGGCAGAGCTAATCGAACTCCAGCCCGGCTCCGATCACAAACGTCTTGTCCGTTTTTTCCGCCGCACCCGCGGGCTGAGATTCATGATCCCAATCAAGCGAAACGTTCATATACAGGAGATCGGTAATCTCGTATCGGAAACCGGTCGACGTCTTGATAATCGTGTTGTCGCGACCATTGATCGTCTCAACGATACTGTGATTGTGGAAGACTTCGAAGTCGTCGCTGAAGAACTCGTGCTGGAAGCGAAGGAGCCACACAGCCACGCTACTGGTTTCCTTCTCCAGGCCGATTTCTTCATCGGAAAAACCCGCTCCGATCTGGGCGCTCAGGAATCGGTATGGATCATTCCAGATATCGCGACCGATACCTGCACTTGCCGTAATACGATGTTCGAGCTCTTTGATCGGGTCGCGCTCGAGCTGCCCGTTGGCGGCAAAGAACCACGGGTCGTTGAACAGAAAATTGTAAGTGTACGCCAGCACTAACTGGTCCTTCGTCGTCTCGCTATCCTGTTCTTCACGTATCTGTACGACGGTGCCGATATGCCGATGATCGCCGTGCTTGAACATTCCCTCACCCGCGAGGCGCGAGTTCAGGCTGTCCGTATTGCCGTCGTTCACTGACAGTGAATAGTCGACGAGCACTTCCCAGTCGTAGAAATCCTCCGGCTCGTCCACCTCGCGCAATTCGCCGATGGGGACACCAATCGATTCGCCGTCAATAACGAGCAACTGGTTGCCGTCATCGTCCATGCCTTGCATCTTGGCGACGACATCCGACCCGTCGGGCATCTCGATCTCGAAATCCCGATCCGACTCGATACGCGCCACGAGCGGCAGGTCGACCTGGAACTCGTCAGAATACTCCGGTTCGATCGTGACCTCGTCGTCCCAGATACGCTTGATGGCTCCAGTGATCCGGTCGCCATTCTTCAAATACAGGACATCCGCAGTTGCCAACGTCGGGGCCAGGACTGCGATTACAAGATAGACAAATGCTTTCAAAGCCATTGCTTTCACTACGATACTCCGTGGACACAATTTGATGGGCAGCGACGAATGTTTGCTGCCCACCGCGAGGACGGCAAATCTACACGATCTGCATTAATCACACTAGCGCCGCTCCTGCGGCCGGACGATCTTTTTCGAGGTCTGCGGATCGGGACGGCAGGGACACCGATCGCCCGGACGGGCCGCTGGAAAATGGAACGATTTGTACCTGTCCTTCCTGCCATGCAATTTTTCTATCCAGCTTCGCGACCGACTCTCTCGGCCAGTGCTTTTGCGCTGCTAAAAGCGCCTTCGACACGACCCCTGACAAACCAGTCCCCGCACGCCGCCAGCCGTTGTTCTGCATCCAGCGCATAACAGGCATGCATCCGAACATTTGCTGCGGTAGCCGCAATCGAGCTCGAAGCCAATAAATCCACCGCTTGTGAAGCCGGCGCCGTGACGATGACCCAGTCGAACTCGCCGAGCAGCTTTCGCCTGTCATCCATGAGTCGCCACCGAATGCCATTGCGCTGCAATGAGCGAACGACGGCCCCGAGCCGAATGTCGAGCCCGGATGCCAGTTTCTTGCCAACCGCGTTCATTCCAGGGACCCCGAGGTAATGGGCGTACTCGTTGTCCCATTGCCGGCTCGCGACGATTCGCTCCCGCTGCAGTTCGGCGAATAATGCCGGCCAGTCAGCAATCACCCCTGCGCTGACGAGAGGATCGAGAAACGTGCGGAAAGCGTTCGTTCGCGCGGCGAAGAATTGTGCACCGTGGTCGACTTCGAACGGATCGGCATAACGCGTCGCCATCCTCCCCCCGACGCCGCGGGATTTCTCGAAAACAACAACATCGTGTGCGTGCGCCAACTCCCGCGACACAACGAGGCCGGCAAGCCCCGCACCGATAACCGCAATCGTCGCCATGTCCCAGCGTTACGCATATTGGTCATCGAGACGACTAGTGCCGAAACGGGTGGGGATAAGCGTAACTCTTTGTATCCGGATGGTGCAGTTTCAGCCTGACGCGGCAATAATTCGCCCCTGATCCTGGGACGGAGTGAACTATGACCATCACATTACCTAACCTGCCGTACCCGGCGGATGCACTGGAGCCCCACGTTTCGGCCAAAACGCTGGGATTTCACCACGGAAAACATCACAAGGCCTACGTCGATAAGCTGAATGCAGCCATCGCCGATAGCGAGTATGAGGGCCAGACGCTTGAGACCATCATTGCCGCTTCGCACAAGGCAGCGGACACGGGCGTATTCAATAATGCCGCACAGGCCTGGAACCACACTTTCCTGTGGAACAGCATGTCGCCAAACGGTGGCCGTGAGCCCGAAGGTGCGCTGGCCGAAGCCATCAATCAGCGCTTTGGTGACCTCGCCGCGTTTCGGGAGAAATTCAAGGCCGCCGCACTCGGCCAGTTCGGTAGCGGGTGGACCTGGCTCGTGCGTAAGGACGGCGTGCTGGAGATCATCAGTACGGGCAATGCAGAGACTCCACTGACGGACGGCATCGTGCCTTTGCTGACGCTCGACGTCTGGGAACACGCCTACTATCTCGACTACCAGAACAAGCGCGACGCCTATATCGACGCGTTCCTGACCAAGCTCATCAACTGGAATTTCGCGGCACAAAACTACGAAGCTGACAGGGCTGCGGCATAATCCGCGGCTCGATTATCCCGCCATCGAACATCCCGGAGACGGATCACGGGCGACATTCGACAAATCGACAGCGCCGATTTGGACGCCGAAGGCGCCCCGAAGGGGTGAGCGAGCGTGCGACCGAAATGCGATCCCGGCATCCCGGACTATGCCTGCACAATTTCGAATTGCGACGTTGTCCGGGTGCCGTGAATACAGCTGGACGTTATCAGCGTGACTACACGCGCTCGATGACCGTAGTGATGCCCTGTCCCAGTCCGATACACATCGTGGCAACGCCTAACGTGCCTTCGTTCTGTCGCATTACGTTCAGCAAGGTACCGGTAATGCGGGCCCCGGAACAGCCGAACGGATGACCGAGCGCAATGGCGCCGCCGTTCAGGTTGACCTTTTCATCCAGCACGTCCAACAGACCGAGATCCTTCAGCACCGGCAAAGCCTGTGCTGCGAAAGCCTCGTTCAGCTCCACGTGATCGATGTCGGACATGCTCAACCCGGCGCGCTGCAGCGCCTTGTGTGTCGAAGGAACCGGCCCGTAGCCCATGATGGACGGGTCGACCCCGGCGACTGCCATCGCGCGAATGCGCGCCAACGGCTCCACACCCAGTGCCTGCGCACGTTCGGCCGCCAAAACGATCATGCATGACGCGCCGTCCGTTACCTGCGAAGAACTGCCGGCTGTGACCGTGCCGTTCTTTGGATCAAAGACCGGTTTGAGTTGAGCAAGCCCTTCGACGGTCGTATCGGGGCGAATCGTCTCGTCCTGTTCCACCAAGGTTTTGAAACCATTGGCGTCATGGCCTTCGATCGGAATGATCTCTTCTGCGAATTTTCCTGCCACGGTTGCCTCATGGGCGCGTCGGTGCGAACGGGCAGAGAACTCATCCTGAGCTTCGCGCGTGATGCCGTGCAGCTTGCCCAGCAACTCCGCGGTCAGGCCCATGGAGCCCGCAGCTTTGGCCGCATGCTTGGACAAAGCGGGATTGATATCGATTCCATGAGTCATGCCGATATGGCCCAGGTGTTCAACGCCGCCGACCACGAACATGTCGCCATTCCCCGTCATGACCGCCTGCGCTGCACTGTGCAATGCCGACATGGACGAGCCGCAGAGGCGATTGACGGTCTGAGCGGGTACCTCATGCGGGATGACCGACAACAACGACACCATCCGGGCAACGTTGACGCCTTGCTCGAGTGTCTGGTTGACGCAGCCCCAGAGCACATCTTCCACTTCTGCAGGGTCGAGCTTGGGATTGCGCGCAAACAGGCCGTTTATCAACGCCGCTGACATATCGTCCGCGCGAGTGTGGCGGAAACAACCGTTCTTGGATCGCCCCATCGGGGTACGTGCAAAATCTACAATTACGGCATCTCTCGGATTCAGGCTCATTTAGTTACTCCCGCTTGCAGCTAATCCGAAGAAGGCGTCGCCACCGGCGGCCATCTCACGCAGTTTTTCAGTGGGTAGATACATGGCTTTCAGCGGCCCCACTGCCGCCGCAAGCTCGTCGGCCCTGGCCAC